>ERZ1669247.76-NODE-76-length-47783-cov-5.266615_pt1 | contig 47783 bp, 41 predicted proteins | sample MGYA00579297_ERZ1669247 | MGnify/ENA primary metagenome ERZ1669247 (study PRJEB41166, sample SAMN08046056) | hot springs metagenome | biome: hot spring; feature: acid hot spring; material: thermophilic sediment; isolation source: thermophilic sediment from acid hot...
CGGTGATGCTGGAAAAGCTCGAGGTCGTGCGCGACATGTTCCACGGCTTCGACTACCGCGCGGGGCTCGATGGGTCGCCGCAGGCGCGGCTTGCGATGATGGCCGCTGCCATCGAGTGGATTCTGGACCGCCAGCAGCACTGGGCGGCGCAGGAAACGACGCCACAGGGCAAGAAAACGGCGCACCGGCGCTTTCTTGATGCGGTGCTGGCCTTGTCCAAGGCGTTTGCGCTGGCGGCGAGCTCCGATGAAGCACGCGCCATCCGCGAAGAAGTCGGTTTTTTCCAGGCGATCCGCGCCGCGCTCATCAAGAGCAGCACCGGCTCGGGCGCAACACAGGCCGAGCGCGAGCTGGCGATCCAGCAGATCGTCAGCCGCGCGGTGGTCTCCACCGAAATCGTGGACATCTTGACGGCCGCCGGGATCAAGAGCCCGGACATTTCCATCCTCTCGGACGAGTTCCTCGCCGAAGTGCAGCAGATGGAGAAGAAAAATCTGGCGCTGGAGGCCCTGCGCAAGCTGATCAACGACGGCATTCGCTCGCGCGCCAAGGCCAACGTGGTGCAGACCAAGGCATTCTCCGAGCGCCTGGAAGACGCGGTGGCGCGCTACCACGCCAACGCCATCACCACGGCGGAAGTGCTGCAGGAACTGATCCAATTGGCCCGTGACATTCGCGCCGCCCGCCAGCGCGGAGAAGAGCAGGGGCTGTCGGAAGAGGAAATCGCCTTCTACGACGCGCTGGCCGAGAACGAAAGCGCCGTGCAGGTGATGGGCGATGAGAAGCTGCGTGTCATCGCGCACGAACTGCTCATGAGCCTGAAGGAGAACGTCACCGTCGATTGGGCCCACCGCGAATCCGCCCGCGCCCGCATGCGGGTGCTGGTCAAGCGCATCCTGCGCAAATACGGCTATCCGCCGGATTTGCAGGACGCGGCGGTGCAGACGGTGTTGCAGCAGGCCGAGGCCACCATTGTGAGCCTAAATTTAGGGGCGTACCGGGCTGCTGCTGCGTGGGACTCAGTTGCCGGCGATGGTCATCTCTTGAATGAGGACGGAGGGGCAGCCGACATTGCCGTGGATGAGCATGTCGCTGCCGACCGCGGCAATCTGGGCGAACATGTCCTGGAGCGTGCCGGCAATGGTGATTTCCTCGACGGGGTACTGGATCTCGCCGTTCTCCACCCAGAAGCCGGCAGCGCCGCGGGAGTAGTCGCCCGTGAGGGTGTTGACGCCGAAGCCGATGAGCTCTGTCACCAGCAGCCCGCGACCCATGTCCCGCAGCAGTTCGTCCAGACTACGCTGGCCGGGGCTCAGGGTAAGGTTGTGGGCGCCACCGGCGTTGCCGGTGCTCGCCATACCGAGCTTTCGGGCGCTGTAGCTGTCCAGCAGATAACCCTGCAATACACCGTCTTCGACGAGATCGCGGTTGCGCGTCGCGACACCCTCGGCGTCAAAGCTGGCGCTGCCCAGTCCCTGTGGACGCAAGGGCTCCTCGAAGATGCGGATACCGTCGGCGAAGATCCGCTTGCCGAGACTGTCCACCAGGAAGCTGGAGCGACGGTAGAGATTCCCGCCGCTGATGGCGGAAGCGAGGTGGCCGAGGAGGCTCGCGGCCACCTGGTTTTCAAAGAGTACCGGCGCCCGCGTCGTGGCGATCTTGCGCGCCCCCAGGCGGCGTAGAGTCCGTTGCGCGGCGATCCTGCCGATGTCTTCGGCGGCCGCAGGCTGTGGCGAGAGCCGCGACTGACGCCCAAAAAGTTTTCGCTGTTGCCGTAGACCGTCAGGCCCTCGCCCGTACCCACACTGGCACCTTCGGAATTGCAGATGCGCGGATCGCTGTCCCGGGCGGCCGCCTCACAGCGGCGCGCCAGTTCGGCGGCGGTGTCGGCATCGATGGCCCAGGGATGATAGAGATCGAGCTCGGGAAATTCCCGCGCCAGCCATGCGGGATCGGCGAGTCCGGCATGGGGGTCGGCAAAGGTGTGGCGAGCGATGGCCAGAGCCGCCTGCACCGTCTCTTCCAGGGCCTGTGCGGAAAAGTCGGAAGTGGAGGCGCTGCCTCTGGCTTGTCCCACGTAGACGGTGACGCCCAGGCTTTTGTCGCGGTGATACTCGATGGATTCCACCTCGCCGAGTCGGACACTCACGGACAACCCTTTGCCGCTGCTGGCCGACGCTTCCGCAGCCGTCGCCCCGGCCTGGCGGGCGAGGCCGAGCGCCTGTTCGACGATGGCACTCAGTTCGGCGGCAGAGGGTAGTGGGGGTTCGCTTCGGCTCATGCTGGGCTCCTCGACGGTGGGCATCCCTGCATCATACCCATTGCCGCCCCTTGAGGAAAACGCGCGCCACGGGAGGACGACCACGCCTCGCACAGCGCCGCGCCACCATCTCGGAGCTGCTGACGATATTGCCTTTGCAGTGCCGCCAGGGTGCGCAGTTGCAGAATGCGCAGGGCGCGGCCAAAGTCCTGCCCGGCGTAGCCCTGGGTGATATCCGCATAGGCAGAGCTGCCGCGCAGTGCTTGCAGTTGCCGCTGCGCCGCTTCTGTGGTGGCCAGGGCCAATGCCCAGGGGCGACGATACTCCATCTCTGCCTCGGCAATGGCCTGCCATACCTGCAGCACCGAACCAAACACGCCGCCCTCCCGCAGTGCTCCAAGCTGCAGTAGAAGTTGCAACCATGGTCGCGGCGAGGCCTGTCGCAGGGCCGGCAAGAGCTGCTCACGGCCCGCGACCACCGCCAGCGCAAGGCGCTGCCAGTATTTGGGGATGGGCAGCCGCTGCCCCATGGCTGTCAACATCGCCTCCGCTGTAGCGGGACAGAGGGTGCCCAGGGGGTAGCAGAGAGCCGCCCAGGCCAGGGCCCCGGATTCGCAGCGGCGCAGGCAATGATCCAGCGCCGCCAGGGCCCGCTGCCAGGGCAGGCCCGACTGCGCCAGGAGCAGCAATTCCGGGAACAGGATGTTAAGGGCGCCCCAGTGCCAGAGCAGGCTGAAATAGCGGCTGGCGCCGGGGCTGGCCAAGGCCTTTTCCGTTTCTTTCCAGATCCGATCCGGACTGAGCTCCGCCAGCTCGCCCTTGGCAACCATCTGGCGCACCAGAGCTTCTGTTTCGGGAGCGATAATGAAATTACCTAGACGGGCGGCAAACCGTGCCAGGCGCAGCACCCGCAGAGGATCTTCACGGAAAGCGGGAGAAACGTGGCGCAGAACGCCCTCGTCCAGATCGCGACGGCCACCATAGGGATCGATGATCGCGCCTGTCTCCAGGTCCTCGGCCATGGCGTTGATGGTGAGATCACGCCGCAGCAGGTCGTCCTCCAAGGACACCCCCGCCGTCGCCACCACAAAACCGCGGTGGCCGCTGCCACTCTTGCGCTCGGTGCGGGCCAGGGCGAGCTCCTCGCCGTTCCTGCCGATCAACACCGGAAAATCCTTGCCCGCCCAGCGAAAACCTTGGGCGAGTAGGGCGTCGATATCCTCTGGCCGCGCATCCACCAGGACATAATCGCGATCCTGCACTGCGGCCCCGCGTAGCCGGTCACGCACCGCGCCGCCTACCAGATAGCGTTTCATGGCCTGCTTGCTCGGTCTTCGTGGATTTCCATCACCGCAGATTAGCCCAGCCGACCCGTCGCCCGAAAGTCTTGCCACGGTCCGGCGCCAGGTCGGCGCCCGGGCAATTTACAGCCGGTCCCGATTTCGCTAAGGTTCAGACTGGATTCAAGGTAGCGGAGGCCCAGGTTTCATGGCCGCACAGACCCTATACGACAAATTGTGGGACCAGCACCGTATCCTCGCCGAGGACGACGGTCGTACGCTCCTGTATATCGATCGCCAGCTGCTCCACGAGGTGACGAGCCCCCAGGCCTTCGCGGGACTGCGGGCAGCGGGGCGACCGCTATGGCGGGTGGACGCCAACATCGCCACGGCGGATCACAACGTCCCCACCACCGACCGTGCGGCGGGGATCAGCGACCCCGTGGCGCGTCTGCAGGTGGATACCCTCGACCGCAACTGTCGCGAGTACGGCATCGAAGAATTCGGGATGATGGACCGCCGCCAGGGCATCGTCCACGTCATCGCACCGGAGCAGGGCCTGACCCTTCCGGGGATGACCGTGGTCTGCGGCGATTCCCACACCGCCACCCACGGTGCCCTGGCAACCCTGGCCTTTGGCATCGGCACCACGGAAGTGGAGCACGTCCTTGCCACCCAGTGTCTGTGGGCGCGCAAGGCCAAGAATCTCCGGGTCTGGGTCGATGGACGCTTGGGCGCCGGGGTGACGGCCAAGGATCTGGTCCTCGCCATCATCGGGCAGCTGGGCACGGCTGGCGGCACCGGCCACACCATCGAGTTTGCGGGCCCGGCCGTCCAGGCGCTCTCCATCGAAGGGCGTATGACCCTCTGCAACATGGCTATCGAGGCGGGGGCGCGTTCCGGTCTGGTAGCGGTGGATGAACGGACCATCGAATACCTGCAGGGGCGCCCCTACGCCCCCAGCGGTGCCGAGTGGGATCGCGCGGTGGCCGTCTGGCGCCAGCTGGTCAGCGATGCCGATGCCCATTTTGACAAAGAGCTGCGCTTGGACGGCAGCGCTATTCGGCCCCAGGTGACCTGGGGTACGAGCCCGGAGATGGTGCTGGCCGTGGACGATCGCGTTCCAGACCCGGACGAGGCCCCCGATGCTGTGCGTCGGCAGGCCTGGAGCAACGCATTGCAGTACATGGGCCTGCGGCCACACACGCCCATCACCGACATCGCCGTGGATCGCGTCTTCATCGGTTCCTGCACCAACGCCCGCATCGAGGATCTGCGCGCAGCGGCCCAGGTGGTGCAGGGCAAGACCAAGGCGGCTTCGGTCAAATCCGTACTGGTCGTGCCGGGTTCCGGACTGGTGAAGATGCAGGCCGAGGCCGAGGGTCTGGACGAAATCTTCCGTCAGGCCGGATTCGAATGGCGCGAGCCCGGTTGTTCCATGTGCCTAGCCATGAATGCCGATCGTCTGGAGCCCGGCGAGCGCTGTGCCGCCACCTCCAATCGCAACTTCGAGGGCCGCCAGGGCGCCGGTGGGCGCACCCATCTCGTCAGTCCTGCCATGGCGGCGGCGGCGGCCATTGCCGGACATTTCGTCGATGTGCGCCACTGGCAGGTCTGAGGGCGAGCCGGTGTCCGCGCGCCCGCGCCGTCGGCTGTGGGCGCAGCTGGCCCTGGTGATCTGCAGTCTGGGTCTTGTGGATATCGGCATTCTGGCCGGGAGTCGCGGCTGGGGCAGCGCCTGTTCCGCCGCCGAGTACCTGGTGTTACGCCGTCTGGAGAAGCGCTGAATGGAAGCTTTCACCGTAGTGGAGTCGGTCCTCATTCCCTTGGACCGGGCCAATGTGGATACCGATGCCATCATCCCCAAGCAGTTTCTGAAAACCATCGAAAGGCAGGGCTTGGGCCGCCACCTCTTTCACGACTGGCGCTACGAGGACGACGGCACGCCCAAGGCCGATTTTGTCCTGAATCGTCCACCCTACTCGGGGGGCAAGATCCTGTTGGCGCGTGAAAATTTCGGCTGCGGCTCCAGTCGCGAGCACGCCCCCTGGGCTCTGGCGGATTTCGGTATCCGGGCCGTGGTTGCCCCGAGCTTTGCCGATATCTTCGCCAACAACTGTGTGCAGAACGGTATCCTCACGGTCACCTTGAGCGCCGATGAGGTCGAACATCTTTTCCAGGCGGTGCAGAGTCGGCCGGGCTACGGACTGCGCATCGACCTCGCGCAGGGCGAGATTCAAGGCAGTGACGGTTGGCGCACCCACTTTGAGGTCGCACCGGGCACGCGGCACAAGCTCCTGCACGGCTTGGACGACATCGGGATCACCCTGCAGCACAAAGAGGCCATCGCGCGTTACGAGGCACAACGGCGAGAGCAGTTTCCGTGGCTGTTTCGTGGGTAGCCGTGGGCCATCCTTGGCCCCAGGCTTCCAAAAGCCTTGCTCCCGAGCCCGAGTGCAGCGGATGGGTGGGGGAATTCAGCAAGTGGGACCCAGTGAGAAAGGGAGTGTGGCGACGTGAGTCTTGACGGAAATCCAGGCGTGAGCGATACACCTGCCGAGGAGGGTCTACCCCCCCTGCGACCCGACGCCGTGGTCGTGGAAGGGCAGACGAAACGTGGGAAAGGCTGTCGCATTGTCGACAACACGGCATCGGTGGAAGTGGCGGAGTTGGAGGGCCTGTTGCAGGATCTCATCGCCCAGGATCTTTTCCAACCTCTCGGCCTCAGTTCCGCGGGCGGCAGCAGCATTCGCATCGGCGCGCCCCAGAGCGGGCACATCCAGTTAGGCGAATCTCTCTATCGCCTCATCATCATCGACCACGAGGCACGGCTCGAACCTTTCTGAGGAGTCCCGCCTCTTTGGTATGGGGGTCCTTGCGCCGCGGCAGGAAGCTGAGGTCCACCTACCGGGCAGTGCCAGAGCTGTTGGCGACGGCGGTCCTCAGGGCATCAGGCGCTGAATGCGCCAGTCATCGCCGGCACTTGGGCGGTCATAGACGAAGCGATCGTGGAGCCGATCGCGGCGTCCCTGCCAGAACTCGAAGTGGTCCGGGATGAGGCGGTAGCCCCGCCAGGCCGGGTTGCGTGGCACGCTCCCGTCAGGATAGCGCTCCGCCAGTTCTGCCATGCGTGCCTCCAGGGCTGCGCGATCGGCGATGGGACGGGACTGCTCTGAGGCCGAGGCCGCCAGACGGCTGCGCGGTGGGCGCTGGTGAAAGTAATCCTCGGCCGCGGACTCTGGCAGCATCTCAGCCTTGCCCTCGATACGCACCTGACGATCTACCTCTGGCCAATAGAAGACGAGGGCTGCCCAGGGGTTCGCGGCCAGATCCTGACCCTTGCGGCTGCGGCTGTCGGTGTACCAGCACAGCCCCTCAGCATCGAAATGTTTCAGCAGGACATAACGCAAGCTCGGGTGACCCTGCGCGTCGGCGGTGGCCAGGGCCATGGCGGTGGGATCGAAATTTCCCGCCTTCTCGGCCGCTTCCAGCCAGATGGCCAGTTGCCGGAAAGGATCGGGGTCCAGGTCCCGGCGATGCAGTTCGCCGTGCACGAAATCCCGGCGTGTGCTGCGGTGATCGATCTCGCCTTCCATGGGAGTACTCCTCGGTTCAGGCTTGGGTCTCGGTAGCGCGGCTGATCAGGCCCGAGGCGCTGCCCATGAGCACCACGTCGGCTCGCCGCTGCGCAAAGATGCCATTGTCCAGGACGCCCGGGATACTGTTGATGCGGATCTCCATGGCCAAAGGATCGCTGAGATCGAGGCCCGTCACGTCCAGAATCACATTGCCGTTGTCGGTGGTCACATCCTTGCGCAGGACGGGGTTGCCGCCCAGCTTCACCAGCTGTCGGGCGACGAAACTGCGGGCAAAGGGAATGACCTCCACGGGGAGAGGGAAACTCCCCAAAGCCGCCTTGTCCTTGCTGGCATCGGCGATGCAGATGAAGCGCCGCGCGGCCGAGGCCACGATCTTCTCGCGGGTGAGCGCGCCGCCGCCGCCCTTGATGAGACGAAAGTGCGGATCGATCTCATCGGCGCCGTCGATGTAGACGGGGATATCGCCGGTGGCATTGAGATCCAGTACCGGCAGGCCCAAGGACTTGAGCCGGGCCTCGGTGGCGAGACTGGAGGCCACATAGCCTTCGACGTGGATCTTGGCGCGCCCCAAGGCGTCGATGAACAGGTTGCTGGTGCTGCCCGTGCCCACGCCCACCACCATGCCAGGCTGGATGTAGTGAAGCGCCGCTTCCGCAGCCATTTCCTTGAGGGCCTTAACGTCCATGTCGCGATCCTTTGTGATGTCGAATTGCTTCCAGCTGCGCCACGAAGGCGCGGGTGAGTGCGGCGGCCGAGGCAGGGTTCTGACCACTCAGGAGAAGGCGGTCCTGCACCCAGTGCTCAGACCAAGCCGGTCCCAGATCCGTTTGAAAACCCATCGCCCGGAGTGCCTCTTCTAGATGGAAGGGCCAGCGACCCGATAGGCGCGTGTTTTCTTCCTCAGCCTTGCTGAAACAGCTTACCGTATATCCCGAAAAAGCGCGACGGTCGTCGGTTGTCGTGGCGAGCAGAGCGGCGCTGCCGTGACAGAGGGTAGCGACGGGCGTGCCCCGCGCTTCGCAGTAGCAGAGCAGGCGCGCAAGCGCCGCGCTTCGTGGCAGGTCCTGCAAGGGCCCGTTGCCGCCGGGGATGAAGAGGCCGCGCAGCGTGTGCAGCAGTTCGTCGTCCAGGCGACGGATATCCTGGACCGTCGACAGCAGGGGGGCGAGGTCGCGGAGTTCCGCGAGCAAGGCTTCGACACGCTGTGAATCGCCGTCCAGGTTGGCCGCCTGCACGCTTTCGGGGTCGACCTGGGGTGGCTGGCCGTCGGGTGTGGCGAGGACCACGGGCCAGCCACTGTCTCGCAGGATGTTCCAGGGCGTGAGGAATTCCTCCGCCCAGAAACCGCAGTCCAGCAGGTCGCCATCCCGCAGTGTCAGCTGTCGGCTGCTGCTCAGTAATATCAGCACATAGGGTTGGGTTCGCATGGATGAAACATAACACGCCGATGCGCTCAGCGTAATAAAAAGATAAAAATATCTCCTTAAAATCAGAAAAAAAGACTTTTTGAGATGTTTTAAATAACATTACAGTAAGATGTAGCTATAGTTTTTTCTCTCTGTGGCGCGTTATTTCTATGGTGGCGACAATAAAGCAAGCATAGGCTTGGCAGAAACTCAGCGTGCTGTTTTATTATTAATATTAGAATAAATTAATATAACTATATTTACCATTGACCGTGCTAATAAATGTTTTTGTTTGCCCAAAAATATTTGAAGCCTAATTCCCTTGCCTAACAGAATAGCCTGATTTACCTTATGGACGTTTCTCATTGGTCAGGAAAAAAAGGTTCCATTCAGCAGAGCGTCGGCGGTCCGCCGACGGAGCGGGGTTCCCCCGAAGGAGTAGCATCGTGCTTTGCCTGCTGGACTGCCGCGGCACGACTTCTAGTCGGATTCTACCAGTGCACCGAGCGATGCTGCGCGGGGCGGCGGCGTGCTTGCCGCTGGTTTTTCGGCCGCTGCGGGGAAAAAAGGGAGTTCCCGGCAGGGGCAGCTCTGCGTTTTCCGCTCCATCGACACAGTCATTACACAATACGGTGGTCGCAAAGATCCGAAAGGGAGAGATGTCCTATGTATATGAATAAGGTCTGGCGCCTGGCGGCGCCTTGGATGGCACTGCTGGTAGGGCTTTGGTCGAGCCAGGCCGACGCAGGGATTTTCTGGATCTTCGATCCGAAGGGTGTCATGGCCGACACCAACCTCAAATACATGATCATCGACGTGTTGGTCATGGGCGCCATCGTTGGCATTACGGCGCTTTTGGTGGTGTGGTTCATGTGGCGTTACCACAAGGGCAAGAATCGTGGCAGCTACCACCCGGAATGGTCGCATTCCAATGCCATCGAAGTGGTGGTCTGGGGTATCCCCATCGTGGCCGTGGGCTTTTTGGCCTACTTCGCCGTGAAGGGCACCTTCGAGCTCAATCCCTACAATCCGACGGTGATCACCAAGAACATGACACCGCAGTCCCAGCGCGTGGATGTGGATGTCATCGCCACGGACTGGCAGTGGTTGTTTGTCTATCCCCAGTATCACATGGCGGTGGCCAACGAACTCGTACTGCCCGTCGATACTCCCGCCTTCTTCCGTCTGACCTCGACCTCGGTGACCAGCGGTTTCTTCATTCCGCAGTTGGTCGGCATGATCGACGTGATGCCGGGCATGCGCACCAAGAATGCACTCTACACCACGCACGTCGGTGAGTATCAGGGTATCTGCTCGGATTATGCCGGTGCGGGCACGTCCTGGATGACCTTCAAGACCAAGATCGTCCCTCAGGCAGAGTTCACGCAGTGGGTGCAGCAGGTCAAGGCCTCGCCGAAGATCATGACCGAGGCGAGTTTCGATCGCTACGCCGAGCCCTATATCAACGTCCATCACCGGGTAGCCTATTTCTCGCAGGTGCCGGACGGGCTCTTCGATCACGTCATGATGGAGGTGATGGACGGCAAGACCTGGCCCATTCCGCCGATGATGACGGAAAACATGGTGGCCTACATGGCAAAACAATCCGCAGAGCATCGCGACTAGGACAAAAGGAGAGGATAAGCCCATGCTCGTAGATCTTCCTGGGGGTTGGAACCCCCTTCTGGGGCGCCTGGCCTGGAGCCAGATTCCCTATGACAACCCCATCCTCGCGCCTCTGTTTGTGGCAGTGGTCCTGGGTGGCATCGCCATCGTGGCGCTCATCACTTACTACGGTAAGTGGGGCTATCTCTGGAAGGAGTGGCTCACTACCGTCGATCACAAGAAGCTGGGGGTGATGTACATCATCATCGGCCTGGTCATGCTGTTCCGCGGTTTCGTGGACGGCATGATGATCCGAACCCAGCAGGCCTGGGCCGTGGGTCCGGACTCCTCCGGGGTTTTCGGCGCTCTGCACGGCTACCTTACCCCCTTCCACTATGGTCAGGTCTACACCGCGCACGGACTGATCATGATCCTTTTGGCAGCGACGCCGCTGCTGGTGGGCTTCATGAACATCATCGTGCCGATCCAGATCGGCGCCCGCGATATGGCCTATCCCTACCTCAACGCCCTGGGTCTGTGGATCACGGCGGCGGGTGCGGCCCTGATCATGGCGAGCCTGTTCATCGGCAACTTTGCCCACAACGGCTGGTTTGGCTATGCGCCCATCTTTGAGATCCAGTACAGCCCGGGTGTGGGTGTGGACTACTGGATGTGGACCCTGCAGCTTCTGGCCTTGGGAACTACCTTGGGCGGTATCAACCTGCTGGTGACCATCATCAAGATGCGTGCCCCTGGCATGACCTGGTTCCGTCTGCCCATTTTTGTCTGGGCCAGTCTCTCTGCCAACATCATTGCCCTGACCTCCTTCCCGGCCCTGCAGGTGGCGCTGGGTCTCGTGGCTGCCGATCGCTATCTGGGTGCCCATTTCTTCACGGCGGGCCTGGGCGGCAACCTCATGCTTTACACCAACCTCTTCTGGATCTGGGGTCACCCCGAGGTCTACTTCGTCATCCTGCCGGCCTTCGGCATGATGTCGGAGATCTTCCCGGTGTTTTCCGAGAAGCCGCTGTTTGGTTACATCACCATGGTGCTGGCGAGCTTTGCCATCGCGGGTGTGTCCTGGCTGGTCTGGCTGCACCATTTCTTCACCATGGGTGCGGGTCCGGACGTCAACAGCTTCTTCAGTGTGGCTACCATGCTCGTCGGTATTCCCACGGGCGTGAAGGTCTTCAACTGGGCCTTCACCATGTACCGTGGGCGGCTGACCTTCACAGCGGCCATGCTCTGGGCTCTGGGAGCTCTGTTCCTGCTGCTCATCGGTGGTTTGACCGGCATGATGCTGGCCATTCCTGCCATCAACTATATGGTGCACAACAGCGTCTTCGTGATTGCGCACTTCCATTCGATGCTGCTGGTGATCGTCTACGCGGTGTTCGGTTCGGTCATCTTCTGGTTTCCCAAGGTGTTCGGCTTCAAGCTGGATGAGTTCTGGGCGAAGACCATGTTCTGGCTCTTCACCGGTGGCACGGTGTTGGTCTTCGTGCCCATGTACATGCTCGGCTTCATGGGCATGACCCGGCGTCTGGACTACGTCTTCAACACCAACTGGCATCCGTATCTGCTGGTGATGGAAGGCGGTATCGTGGTGTACACCCTGTCGGTCTTCGCCTTCTTCGTGCTGCTCTACGTCAGCATCCGCGATCGGGTCAAGAACCGGGTCGGTGCCGATGCCTGGGGTACCTCTCGTTCTCTGGAGTGGCTCACTCACTCGCCTGTGCCCTTTTACAACTTTGCCGTGACGCCCCACGTCAATGCCCGGGATGAGGCCGCCTGGCGTCGGGCCAATGGTATCGCGGCGGTGCAGCCGGCCAAGTATGTGGATATCCACATGCCCAACAATACCCCGGTGGCGCTGTACATCGGTGCACTGACCTTCGTCCTCGGTTTTGCCCTCACCTGGCGGATCTGGTGGCTGTGCCTGGCCAGTCTGGTGGCCATCATCGTGCTCATGATCGTCCGTTCCTATCGGGGTGACCCGGGCTACATCGTCACCGCGGCGGAGCTGGAACGTATGGAGCGCGAAGCCATCGCCCGCGAACGGCAGGTGGACGGCAGTGCCGGTGAGCCCGTGGTGGGTGGTGCGCCGGCGGTGGGTCGTCCGGCCATGGCTTACGAGCGCAGTGATCTGCCCAAGACCTCCACGCCACCGAGCATGGGTCCTGGTGCGCATCACTAAGGCAAGTATGGGCTGTGCCTACGGGCGCAGCCCCACACAAGGAAGATCGAGCTTATGAGTGGACACGCAAGCAATAACCCGGATCCAAAGACCGCGGTGCTCTGGGATACGGAGTATCACGGTCACGACGTGATCTCTACCCGCAGTCTGGGTTTCTTTATGTACCTGCTGAGCGACGGCATGCTTTTCGCCACGCTTTTTGCGGCCTACGGGGTGCTGAGCTATCAGCACAGTTACTTCGGTGGCCCGACGCCCGCCGACTTCGTCAAGCCTTGGTACACCTTTTCCCAGACCATCGCGCTCTTTCTGAGCGTGCTGGCCTACGGCATGGGCATGACAGCCCTGAAGCGGCGCAGCCGCGGCGGCCTCATCAACGGTCTGCTGGGCGCTTTCGTCCTGGGGGCGCTCTTTCTGGTGCTGGACGTCCACGACGTCATGGATTTGGCCTCCCACGGTATCACCGTTGCGACCAGCGGTGGGACCTCGGCCTTCATCATTCTGACCCAGGTGCACGCGGCCCACATCTTCTTCGGGCTGCTCTGGATCCTGGTGATGATCTACCAGGTGCTGCGGCTCGGCTTTACCACGGACACCGTCGGCCGGCTGCTGAGCCTGCGGATGTTCTGGCACTTCCAGGCTGTGATCTGGGTTTTTGTCTACATCTTCGTTTACCTCTGGGGGTACATGTCATGAGTCAGGCACATCACGGGCACCAGGGTGGACACGGTCACGCCGACCCCATCCTCCATCCAGAGGTGCAGATGTCCAGCGGGCGCGGTTATTTCTCGGGTTTCCTCATATCGACCCTGCTGATGCTGATCGCGACTTTTCTCGTCAGCTCCCACGCCGCACCACCCTTTGGGCTCCTGCTGGTGATAACGGTCTGCGCCGGGATTTCCATCATCGCCCAGATCTATTTCTTGCTGCACATAGACATCTCCGAGCACAACATCTGGAACACCGTTTCCTTGGTGGCCTTTATCCCCTTGTTCGTGCTGACCATCGGTCTGACCTGGTGGATGTTCTCGCAGCTCTACCTCCGTACCATGCCGCCCATGCCCGGCATGCACTGATAGCCGAGGAGTCTGAGACCCATGTCTAGTGTCCTGAGTGATCGTCCCGCCGCCGCCCCTGCTGCCGCCGAGGCTCTGCCCCATGCGGTAGAGCCGGAGATGACTCCGCTGGTACGCCGAATCGGTAAAGGCATCGGTGTTGCCCTCGCTGCCGCCGTGCTGGCTGGCCTGTGGCGGGGGCTCGACAGTTCCGGCCCCCTGCTGGAACGGGTGGTAGCGGGTCTTGCCGTCACCGAGGTCGGGCTGGCCATGGTGCTCATCCTGCTCGGTAGCCTTGTGGAGGGCTTCGGCTACGGTCTGTCCCTGGGGACCAAGTGGCCCTACACCCGTAACATCGTGGTGCTGATGCTGCGCGGCGATCCGGAAGCGGCGCACCGGGTGGTGGCGACCATGGTGGGTCTCGTGGCATTGGCTCTCGCGCTGCTGTCGCCGACGGTGAATACCATCAGCGGCTTGAGTCTCATCGTGGTGACGGCGCTGTTCGGCATGGGCACGCTGTACGTCCTGGCTGGACGTGCTCCGGCGCTGGTGCACGGCGTGCACGGCCTGCTGGCCTATGGCGTGTTCTTGACCTATCTCACCAATCTTGCCTATCCAGGGATGAACTTCTGGACCTTCCTGTACTATCAGGGGGCTTTGCACGCACTGCTGCTGGCGGTATTGCTGGGCGGCATGACCACGGGTCAGCGTGGCTTCGGCACGGCAATCGGCAGCTTTGTGCAGCCGCGCAAGGCCTCGCAGTGGACGGTGGCGGCCCACGTATCCGCCGCCCTGATTCTGGTGGCAACGCTGGGCTGGATGATGCCGGCCTTCCCCGTGGCCTTCTATCTGGCAGTGACCCAGGTGGCCGTGGGCTTCCTCCTCTTCCACGCTGTCAATCTCAAGCCCAAGGATCCGGGCATCATGGTCGCTTTTCACCAGAGCATGGTGCTGTTGATGAGTCTCGCCATCGTCCTGCACTGGCATTGAGGAATCCATAGCCATGTCAAAGTCTTTGAGCAATGCCCCGCGCATACTGCCGCTGCCCGAGCCGGGCAGCGTTCGCCAGCTCTTGCGTGACCTTTGGGTGCTGGCCAAGGCACGGGTAGTCAGTCTGCTGGTTTTCACCGCGGCGGTGGGTGAGCTGTTGGCGCCTGGCACCCTCAATCACTGGCCCGCGGCTCTCGCGGGGCTCGTGGGTATCGCCCTGGCGGGTGGTGCCGGCGGTGTACTCAATCAGATCGTCGAGCCCGATCTGGATCAGCACATGCGACGTACTCACGGGCGGCCCCTCGCAAACGGTCGCATTGGTCGCTCCGGAGCGATTCTTTACGCACTGGTCTTGATGAGTCTGGCCATCGCCATCCTCGCCACCTGGACCAATCCCCTGACGCTGGTGCTGACCCTCCTGGGCACGGTGGGTTATGGCGTCGTCTACACCCTCTACCTCAAGCCGAGCACTCCTTGGAACATCGTCTGGGGTGGCCTTGCCGGCGCCCTGCCGCCGCTCATCGGCTGGACGGCCGTGACGGGCCATCTGGCCGCCTTGCCGCTGGTCTTGGTAGCCCTGATATTTGTCTGGACGCCGGCGCACTTTTGGCCGCTGGCCATCTACTGTCGCCGCGACTATGCCCAGGCCTGTATCCCCATGCTGCCGGTGACCCACGGCGTCGACCGGACGCGTCGTGAGGTCGTGCGCTATGCCTTGGCAACCTGGGCCGTGAGCATGGTGCCGGCCTTCTTGAACCAGGACTGGATCTACGGCGCCATCGCCGGTGTCGCAGGAGCCTGGTTTGTCGCCATGGCGCTGCGCCTGAAGGGGATGCGCATCGATGCCGACATGGATCGCTACGCCCGGCGCCTCTTTGCTTTCTCTATCTCCTATCTGTTCCTGATCTTCACAGCGTTGCTTCTGGGCAAGGCGGCTCTGGCCTATGGCATCGTCTGAGCTTCGGCGCGAGCGTACTGTCGGCACCGTCGCGCGGCCCATGACCAAGGCCGAGAAACAGGCCATCTCCGGGCTGAGCTTCATCTATGTCGTGCGTATGCTGGGACTCTTCATGCTGATGCCGGTACTGTCCCTGGACAGTGCGCATCTGCAGGGGAGCTCGCCCGTACTGCTTGGTCTTGCCATAGGTGTCTATGGGCTGGCTCAGGCCGCCCTGCAGTTTCCCTTCGGCGTTGCCTCGGATCGCTTCGGCCGCAAGCCGATGCTGGTCTTCGGTCTGGTGCTTTTCATCGCCGGCTCCCTGTTGGGCGCCTTTACCCACAATATCTGGGGAATCGTGCTGGCAAGGGTGCTGCAAGGCGCCGGTGCGGTATCTTCGGTGCTTTTGGCCAGCGCTGGCGACCTCACGGATGAGGCGCATCGCACCAAGGCCATGGCAGCCATCGGCGGAAGTATCGCCGTCGCCTACGTGCTGGGTATGGGGCTGGGCCCGGTGGTCTATGGCCTTTCTGGCTTGACCGGGGTTTTCCTCGCGGCGGCGGTCTTGGGGGTTCTGGCGTTATTGCCGCTGTGGACCATCATTCCACCCATCCCCGTCCATCCAGAACGACGCATGGGCGGTTTTCGTGAAGCCTTGGCCATGTTTACCCACGCTCCGGTACTGACGGCCAGCGTTGGCATCTTCATCCTGCAGATGGTGTTGGGTGCTGGCTTCGTGGTCCTGTCGCCGGAGCTCGTGCGGGCCATGGGGGTGAGTGATACCGGTATCTGGAAAGTGTATCTGCCGGTCATGCTGCTGTCCGTCGCCATCATGGTACCGCCGGTGATCTATGCCGAGCGTCATCGGCACCACGGCAGCGCTTTGGTGGGCAGCGGCGTCGCCATTGCCTTGGGCGCGCTGTTCATGGGTCTCGAGGCGGGTCATTTCTGGCCCGTCGCTGTGTCTGCGGTGATCTTCTTCGGCGGCTACAATGTCGCCTCCGCCATCCTGCCGTCGATGATGAGTCGCTCCACCAGTCCGCAACAGCGTGGGGCAGCCAGCGGTGTGTATTCCCTCATGCAGTTTCTCGGCATCTTTGTGGGTGGGGTAGTGGGTGGCTGGGGTCTGGGCCTCGTCGGTGTGTCTGGGGTTTTCTATATCTTGACCGCCATTGGTTTGCTGCTGGCGCTGCAAAGTCTGGGCAGTGGACGTTTGACCGTATTGCTGGCGCCGGAACAGCGCTGAGTTTGGTATCTGAGGACGATGATGCTTGCCTCGGGGCCGTGCTCTGCGGCCCCGTTTTCGTTGGCGGTTCAGGTGGATCCAACTTGTTGGCGACTGCCCATCAGCCAGCGAGACCGCCCACGCCCAAGATCAAGGCCAGTGCGCCAAAGCCGACGCAGTAGAAACCAAAGGGACGCAAGGCCTTGATCTCGTGGCTGTGGAAGTAGCGCATCAGGAACCACACCGACAGCCAGGCGAAGACACCCGAGAGTACTCCCGCAGCGAAGATCAGCTGCAGGAAACCGTCTGGAAGTTGCGCATGGAAGAGCTTGGGGACTTCGAGCAGTCCCGCCGCGCCGATGATGGGAGTGGCCAACAGGAAGGAAAAGCGCGCCGAGTTTTCGTAATCCAGTCCGGTGCCGATGCCGGCCACCAGGGTGGCGCCGGAGCGGGAGAAGCCTGGGATGAGGGCGAGGGCCTGGGCGAAGCCGATGACCAGCGCCCGACGCCAGCTCAGAGTGTCCAGGTTGTGGCTGGGGTTGCGACTGCGTAAGCGATCGCCCCAGATGAGCATCAAGCCGTTGAGCATGAGCGCAATGGCGGCAAAGCTGAAGCCGCCGAAAAGGGCCTTGATCTTGTGCGCGAGGGCAAGACCCAGCAGACCAGCGGGGATGGAGGCGAGCACGAGGAGCCACAAGAGGCGCGACTCCGGGTTGCTCGGCCTTCCCCGAGCCCGCAGAAAGCCACCGATGAGGCGCACCCAGTCGCGCCAGAAGAAGGTAAGCAGGGCTGCTACGGTGCCGAGGTGCAGGACCACGATGAAGGGCAGAAACCACTCGGCATCGCGGTCGATAGGCCACTGAAACAAGGCCGGTACCAGTATGCTGTGACCGAGGCTGGATATGGGGAAGAGCTCGGTGACGCCTTGCAGCGCTGCCAGGATCAGCAGGTAAAGATGGTGTGCCATTACAGATCGCTCCCCGTGCGTGCTGGAATTCTTGGTAAAACAGCGAGTGAGAGGCCCCGGGCACGGGGCTTCGATTTATCGGCGCTCAAAGGTAGCGGACACCGAGAATGCTGTATTCGCGGATACCCCCGGGAGCATTGACCTCGGCACTGTCGCCTTCGTGCTTGCCGATGAGGGCGCGGGCCAGGGGTGAGCTGATGGAGATCTTGTTCTCTTTGATATCCGCCTCGGCATCGCCAACGATCTGATAGGTGATCACCTTGCCATCGCTGTCTTCGAGTTCGACGGTCGCGCCAAAGACGATACGACCGTCCGTATTGAGGCTGCGTGGATCGATGATCTGGGCGCGGGCAAGAAAGTCCTCGATCTCGCGGATGCGGCCCTCGATGAAGGCCTGCTGCTCCTTGGCGGCATCGTATTCGGCGTTCTCCGAAAGGTCACCCTTGGCGCGTGCCTCGGCAATGGCCTCGATGACCGCCGGGCGGTCCTGACTCTTGAGGCGCTGCAGTTCTTCGCGCAGACGCTGAGCGCCGACCACGGTCATGGGAATTTTATCGCTCATGGCAGTTACCTCGTGTAGGGTGTTGCGAAAGCCAGATCCTGAAGCTTCTCGACGCTCCAGTCGCCGTCCAGAAGGACCCGCAGGGCTGCCGTACCGGCGCTGGCACCCGCCAGGGTGGTGTAATAGGTTAAGCCCATCTGCAGAGCGGCGCGGCGAATACTGTAAGAGTCTCGCACCGACTGGCGCTCGTCCACCGTGTTGATGATCATCTGGACCTTGCCGTTCTTGATGGCATCGACGATGTGCGGACGGCCCTCCGTCACCTTGTTGACGTGGGCGCAGTCGATGCCACGCTCCTGCAGATGCGTAGCCGTACCGTGGGTTGCGAGAAGCGAAAAGCCCAGTGTACGCAGGTCCCGGGCGATACGCGCGGCAGCGTCCTTGTCGCTGTCGCGGACGCTGAGAAAGACGGTGCCGGATCGCGGGAAGTGCTCACCAGCGGCGATCTGCGCCTTGAGGAAGGCCTCACCGAAGCTTCTGCCAATGCCCATGACCTCACCCGTCGATTTCATCTCCGGACCGAGGAGCACGTCGACGCCTGGGAACTTGATGAAGGGGAAGACCGCTTCCTTGACGCTGAAGTGGGGACCGGCAGCAATGGCGACCACACCCTGGTCTGCGAGGCTGCGTCCACTCATGGCGCGAGCAGCGATCTTGGCCAGCGGCACGCCGCAGGCCTTGGACACGAAGGGCACCGTGCGCGAGGCCCGGGGATTGACCTCGAGTACGTAGATACGATCTTCCTGCACCGCGAACTGGCAATTCATGAGCCCGATCACTCCCAGGGCCTGACCCAGGCATTCGGCCTGCCGCCGCAGCTCCTCCTGGACGCTTTGGGAGAGGGAGTAGGGTGGCAGACAGCAGGCGGAATCGCCGCTGTGTACGCCTGCCTGTTCGATGTGCTCCATGATACCGGCGACCATGACCTGCTGGCCATCGGCCACGGCGTCCACGTCCACCTCCAGGGCGTCGTTGAGAAAGCGGTCCAGGAGTATGGGCTGATCTTCGGAGACCTTGACCGCCTCCACCATGTAGCGGGCGAGATCCTCCTCGCTGTAGACGATGCGCATGGCCCGCCCACCGAGCACGTAGGAAGGACGCACTACCAGGGGATACCCCAGTTGACGCGCCAGCTGGAGTGCCTCGTCGGTGCTGCGGGCGATGGCATTTTCGGGCTGGCGCAGACCAAGGCGGGTGATGAGCTGTTGAAAGCGCTCCCGGTCCTCGGCCAGATCGATGGAATCGGGACTCGTGCCGATGATGGGCACACCTGCGGATTCGAGATCGTTGGCGAGCTTCAGGGGTGTCTGGCCACCGAATTGGACGATGACCCCGACGGGCTTCTCCAGCGCCACGATTTCCAGCACATCCTCGAGGGTCAGTGGCTCGAAGTACAGCCGATCGGAGGTGTCGTAGTCCGTGGAGACGGTTTCTGGATTGCAGTTCACCATGATCGTCTCGAAGCCGTCGGCATGCAGGGCCATGGCGGCATGGACACAGCAATAGTCGAACTCGATGCCCTGACCGATACGATTGGGTCCGCCACCGAGGATCACGATCTTGGGGCGATCGCTGGGTGCGGCCTCGCATTCGTCTTCATAACTGGAGTAGAGATAAGGCGTCGGCGAGGGGAACTCGGCCGCACAGGTATCCACCCGCTTATAGACGGGGCGCAGGCCCATCTTGTGGCGATGTTCGCGCAGCAAAGACTCACGACAGCCCAGCAGCCGGGCTAGACGGCGGTCCGAGAAACCCATGCGCTTGAGCTGGCGCAGCCGTTCCCGGTCGAGACTGGCCAGCGGCAGGCCGCGCAGGGAATCCTCGGTGGTGACGATCTCGGCGATCTGCTCCAGGAACCATGGATCGATGTGGGTGAGGGCCTGCACCTCCTCTGGTGTCCAGCCACGGCGGAAGGCGTCGGCGATATACCACAGGCGCTCGGGTCCAGCGTTGCGCAGCTCCTGCTCCAGACGGGGCAGAGCCTCGGGCTCGCGCAGATCCAGCTTCTCATCGAGACCGTACACGCCCGTCTCCAGTCCGCGCAGAGCCTTCTGCAGGGATTCCTGGAAGCTGCGGCCCATGGCCATGACTTCGCCCACGGATTTCATCTGGGTGGTGAGGTGGCTATCGGCCTCGGGGAATTTTTCAAAGGCGAAGCGCGGGATCTTGGTCACCACATAGTCGATGGTAGGCTCGAAACTCGCCGGCGTGGCGCCGGTGATGTCGTTGCGCAGCTCGTCCAGGGTGTAGCCCAGGGCCAGCTTGGCGGCGATCTTGGCGATGGGGAAACCCGTCGCCTTGGAGGCCAGGGCCGAGGAGCGGGATACCCGGGGATTCATCTCGATGACCAGCATCCGTCCGTTGCGCGGGTTCACGGCAAACTGGACATTGGAACCGCCGGTATCCACGCCGATCCGGCGCAGCACGGCCAGGGAGGCGTCGCGCATGTACTGATACTCTCGGTCCGTCAGGGTCTGGGCTGGGGCGACGGTGATGGAGTCGCCCGTGTGGATGCCCATGGGATCGAGATTCTCGATGGAGCAGACGATGATACAGTTGTCGGCCCGATCTCGGACCACCTCCATCTCGAATTCTTTCCAGCCGATGACCGATTCCTCGATGAGGATCTCGTGGCTGGGGCTCGCCTCCAGGCCGCGGGCGGCGATTTCCTCGAACTCCTCGCGGTTGTAGGCGATGCCGCCGCCGCTGCCGCCCAGGGTGTAGGAGGGACGGATGATGACCGGGAAACCGATATCTTCGGCAATTTCCCGTGCTTCCTCGAGGGTGTGGGCAAAGGCGGAGCGGGCTACCTCGAGACCGATCTCCTCCATGGCCCGCTTGAAGCGGCCGCGATCCTCGGCTTCCTGGATGGCGTCGATGCTGGCGCCGATGAGCTCCACGTCGAAGCGGTCAAGGACGCCCTCCCGGTGGAGATCCAAGGCACAGTTCAGGGCGGTCTGGCCGCCCATGGTGGGGAGCAGGGCGTCCGGCCGCTCCCGCTCGATGATCTTGGCCACGGTCTGCCACTCCACCGGCTCGATGTAGACGGCATCGGCCATGTCGGGGTCGGTCATGATGGTGGCGGGATTGGAGTTGACCAGGATGACGCGACAGCCCTCCTCGCGCAGAGCCTTGCAGGCCTGCACGCCGGAGTAGTCGAACTCGCAGGCCTGGCCGATGACGATGGGGCCGGCGCCGATGAGCAAGACGCTGTGGATGTCCTCGCGTTTAGGCATGCGGCGTCACCTCTGCCCGGTGGCTGAAACTGGCCACAAATGCATCGAAGATGCTGCTGGCATCGTGGGGGCCAGGACCTGCCTCCGGATGCCCCTGGAAGGAAAAGACGCGGGTGCCGCGCAGGCGCATGCCCTGCAGGCTGCCATCGAAGAGCGAGCGGTGCGTGACCTCGACGCTGGCGGGGAGGGTATCGGCGTCGATGGCAAAGCCGTGATTCTGGCTGGTGATGAGCACGCGGCCCGTGCGCAGATCCTGAACGGGGTGATTGGCACCGTGGTGGCCGAATTTCATCTTGAGACTGCGAGCGCCCAGGGCAAGCCCCAGAATCTGATGTCCCAGGCAGAGGCCGAAAATAGGCAGATCCTGTTCCAGGAGCGCGCGCATGTGCTGCTGCGCACCGTGCAGGGTGGCGGGATCGCCGGGACCATTGGCGAAAAGTACGCCATGGGGGCGCAGAGCGAGTACCTCCTGCGGGCTGGTGTCGGGCGGTACCACGGTACAACGGCAGCCTCTGTCGGCCAGAAGGCGCAGGATATTGCGTTTGGCGCCAAAGTCGTAGACCACTACATGATGGGTAGCGGCGTCCTGCTCCTGCGCCCTGTAGGCTTCCGCCGGGTGCCCGCTGCGCAGGGTCCAGGTGCTGCGCTGCTCCGACGCCACCTCGGCGATGAGATCTGCCCCCTCGAGGCCGGGAAAGGCGCGGGCGGCATCCAGGGCCGTCTCCGGATCCACAACATCGCCCACCAGCACGGCGGCGTTCTGCGCGCCGCCTTCCCGCAAGCGCCGGGTGAGCGCGCGGGTATCGATGTCCGCCAGACCTGGAATCCCCTGTCGGCGCAGATAGTGGTCCAGATCTTCCTCGCTGCGCCAGCTGCTGGGGCGACGGGGCAGGTTGCGGACCACCAGGGCGGAGCAGAAGATGGTTCGTCCCTCGGCGTCTTCGCCGTTAGTGCCGGTGTTGCCGATGTGCGGATAGGTTAGCGTGACGATCTGACCGCGATAGGAAGGGTCGGTGAGGATCTCCTGATAGCCCGTCATCGCCGTGTTGAAGCAGATCTCGCCAACGGCCAGGCCCGGGGCTCCGAAGCCCCGCCCACGAAAGACGCTACCATCCGCCAATACCAGGACTGCCTGCACGCCTCTATCCTCAACTCTGCGCAAAAGCTGCAAAAAAAGGAGGGCAAAGCCTCCCGACATCGACTCGCCATTCTAAAGAGGGGGATGCCTGGGGTCAATTGGACCGCCCGAGGGTGGCTGACCTGCGTCGGCCGGTCCGCTATACTGCGGCCGTCATTGGTGTGGCGGGGTCCTGGAATGGGGATGGCGCGGAAAAGTGTCGGGCTGATAGCAATACTGGCGGTAGCAGGTTGTGCCACCAACAATGGACTGCCGCCGAACACGGTGGCCTACGAGATGTCGGCACCTGCAAGTGCGGCCGCTACCGTAGCAGAGCGGCCTCAAAGCTACCGTCCTGCCCCCTCCCCGGTTCGGCCTCGACCGGTTCCGTCGACACCGACCATCCGCTCCGAGTCCATCAGCCCCGCACCGTCCCAGAGCGCATCCATGTCTGCCCAGGGCGTGGGTCCCGTGACGGCGTTGAGCCCAGCGACGGCGGACTTTAAGACGCGCTGGGAGACGGACCTGCGTCAGGCCCGCAAAGACAGTGCCCAGTGTGCGGGACTGAATGGTGAGGCCCAGAGTCGATGCTGGCAGTCCGTTGCGACCTGGGCCAAGGATCGCTCGTCGAGCTATGAGCAGCTCAGTCGGCAGGAGCAAGGGGCGCGGGTTGAGCAGGCCAGATCGGCAGCGCACTTTTTCTCTGTGACGGCGCAGTGGGCCAGCGCCTGCAGCAGTCTTTCGGCCAATGCCTGCGCAAGCTCTCCCCTCATCGCCCAGATGCAGCAGTGGAAGGAGTCCGTAGGAATCGGCGCCCAGCCCTGACGCTGCGTCAAGGCTCGGGCAGGCACGGTGAAGGCTCAGGATCTGGGCAGCTTACAGGTGCGAATTCCCAGCAGGGAGTAAGCAGGGCAGACTCCCACGAGTCCAGTAATGAGGGGGAGCAGACCTATCCATCCCCACGGCGTCTTGGGGCCGACGAACACCAAGGCGATAAGCACTATCCCGACGACGACGCGAAGCACACGATCGACACTGCCTTCGTTGACTTGCATTTGGATTTCCTCCCGAGGTCCATGTGACCACGTTAAAAGCATCGTCGATGTCGGTGTCAAAGTCCAGAATGGGCGCGGGACGGCGAAGATATTCGGATTCCAAATACTCCGTCATGCTCCGTCCCATCGCTTGATCCTTGCGCCAGCGCCGCGGCATGACCACGGGACAGATGGGGCGATCCAGCACATCATTAATTGTGTAGATAGTGCGATGCTGATGCTCTGTGGGCATTCACGGCAAGGCTTGACCTGTTTCAACGATGGTGTATTAATTTCCTTATGCTCCCTATGCTTGAGGGGGCACGGACCGCGGTATAGAGCCTATGGCCGAGCACCGTCGGAATTCCTCACCACCTACAAAAAGCGAGAAATATCATGCCCAAAACCGTATCGCTGCTTGCGGCATCCGTGACCATTCCTCTCCTGGTTTTTACGACACCAGCCCTGGCCGCAGTTCTGCCGGCCATGCCTCCGAGCGTCAATATCGATGCCGGCCCCTTGGGTCAGGTACAGGTGGGTGGCCTCTTTTCATTTGCGGGCAGAGCCCAGAGCAATGTCTATCCCGGCGCCTCCGGGCCGGCTGGCAAGACTTTCAGCGCCGCCGTGAGCGACGCCCTGATTTCCATTTCCAAGGATACCGGTACCTGGCAATTCTATCTCGAGGGTGGCGCCTATAATTTCTATATAGTGGGTCAGCCGCCGAGTTCCACTGGCAATATCATGAACGCGACCTTTGGTCCTTTGCCCCTGGCTTATATCCAATACACGCCAAGCAAGAATTTCAATGTGCAGATTGGTAAGTTACCAGCCATACCCGGAATTACGCCCCTCACGTCTCTGATTTCGGATTCCTACGGAATCGAGTTCGGGCTGACCGGTGCACAGCAGCAGACCGTTACCCGTGGGATCCAGGCCAATTATACCTTGGGCCCGGTGTCCGCTTCTTTGGCGTGGACGGACGGCCCATATTCCAACCGCTATAACTGGGCCGTGGGTCAGTTGGCGTACAATCTCAGCAAGGCCAGTACCGTCATCGCTCAGGCAGGTGGAAATCTCGGACGTACAGGCTACGCCACCTCAGCAGCTTCAGCCTACCTCAACAATTCCGATTTTTACCTGCTGGGTTACAACTATAGTGGCAGTCGCTGGAATCTCTTCGGCTACGTACAGTACCAGAAGCTGCTGGCGACCCGCCGCGGTGGGCGCAGCCACGGTGATCAGTACGGTGCCAGTATCGATGCCAACTACGCCTTTACACCCCATTACTCCCTCAGTACCCGAGTGGATTACATTGCGTACAGCGATCAAGCGGCGGTAGCGAATCCCGGGAACGGCATGGGTTACGGTCCAGGCAGCCGCGCCGTCTCGCTGACGCTGTCGCCTATCTATCAGTACAAGCACTGGTTTGCCGAGGGTGACCTGAGTTATGTCCACGTCTATCACTATCAGGCGGGCGACGTCTTTGGGCAAAACGGCACTGCGCCAAATCAATTTGTCGCCATGGTCAATGTCGGCTTCCTACTCTGATCACCACAAGGAATTCTGCCATGAAGGGAAAATTGAAACGCGATGTCGGCTTCTCGGGCCTAATCTTCGCGAGCCTCGGAGGCATCATCGGCTCGGGATGGCTGTTCGGCCCGTTGGTGGCAGCACAGACCGCCGGACCCTTGAGCATATTTTCCTGGCTCATCGGTGCCCTGACCATCCTACTGCTGGGCCTGACCTACGCCGAAGTGGGGCCGCTCTTTCCCCGGGCCGGTGCTGCCGCGCACATTGCCAATGTGGTGCATGGCAATCTGCTCGGCAAGATCTGGGCCTGGTTGCTGTTCATGTTCTATATCGCCATTGCGCCTGTAGAGGTGGTGGCGGTCTTGACCTACGCCAACAATTATCTGCCGGGTCTGTTGCAGGGGAATACCGGACTCTTGAGCGGCGTTGGCGTCATAGCGGCTGTGGTGCTGCTGGGCCTCATGTTTCTGCTGAACTTTTTGGGCATCAAACGTGTGGCTCAATTATTCACCGGCATTGGCTGGTGGAAACTGGGCGTGCCTATCCTCACCATCGTCGTGCTCGTGCTGACCAGTTACCACCCCGAAAATCTGCACGTGATGGACTGGCACAGCAGTGTGCACGGCATGTTCGTGGCCGTGGCCTCTTCGGGTATCGTCTTCAGCTACCTGGGCTTTCGCCAGGCTATCGAGCTGGGAGGCGAGAGTCGTGAACCGGGCAAGCACATTCCGGGTGCCGTCATTGGTGCCATCGTCATCGGTGCTCTCGTCTATGTCGGTCTGCAGTGGGCTTTCATCGTCAGCATGCCACCGAGTCAGCTGACCAACGGCTGGCAACATCTGGATTTCAAAGGCCTGTTCGGTCCCTTTGCGGCCATCTCCACCATGCTGGGAATCGGCTGGCTGGCCATTCTGATTTACGCGGATGCTCTCATCTCCCCCGGCGGTACCGCTTTCGTCTATGCCACATCGGCGGCGCGGGCCGTGGTGGCCAACGGCGAGGTCGGGGCCGGTCCATCCGTCTTCACGCGCATCAGTGCCAAAGGGGTACCCTGGGTGGGGGTAATCGTGGCCTATGTGATCGGCTGCCTCTACTTTCTACCCTTTCCCTCCTGGCAGAAGATGGTGGGCTTCATCACGACCATCTCGGTCATTACTTACGGCATCGGTCCTATCGTGCTCTTGCAGTTGCGCCGGTCGGTGCCGGATCTGGATCGGCCCTTCCGATTGTGGGGTGCCCAAGTGATTGCTCCGGTGGCCTTTGTACTCTCCTCTCTCGTCGCCTTCTGGGGCGGGTTCCAGGCACTGACCTACATTTTTGGGGCTCTCTTCGGCATCCTGGCCGTCTATGGCATCGTTCGTCTGCTGCGCGGCGGGCAAACAGGGGTGGAGTCCGGCTTTTACAATATCACCTGGATCTTCCCGTATTTCATCGGTCTGTGGGTCCTCTCCTATCTCGGACCCAAGGTACTGGGTGGGGTTGGCGACATCGGTTTCTATTGGTCGATGCTGGCCGTTGCGGTGCTTGCGCTGGTGAGCATGCTCTGGGCGCTCAAGGTGACGGTTCCCGATGGCCGGGTGGCCGATTACTTTGCGGCCATGGCCGAGGAGGGCATCTCCCTCTGAGCAGGGATGCCCCCCTGCTTGGGGGGCAATTCGGGTGCTTCCCCGAGGGCGATCCAGTGGGATCGCCCTTTTTATCGCGGTGTTCATCCATTTTTCTTGACAAGCTTCCGAGGCGCTGAGGACAATCCCGATTCCTTGGGGCGCGATGCGCGTTCCGGTTTCATCTCTGGAGACGAGTGCTCATGGATTTTGATGCGGTCAAAGGCCTGGTCGAGGCAGACATGCAAGCAGTCAATCGGGTCATCCATGAGCAGATCCAGTCGGGAGTGCCTACCATTCCGGCCATGGGCGCCTACCTCATCAATGCCGGGGGCAAACGTTTGCGCCCGATCATTCTGCTGCTGGCCGCGCGTATGGGCGGTGAGCGCGGCCCGCGCCCCATCCCCCTGGCGGCGGTGGTGGAGTTCATCCATAGCGCTACCCTGCTGCACGACGACGTGGTGGATGGCTCGGAGCTGCGACGCAATCACGCCACGGCAAATCAGCTCTGGGGTAATGCCGCGGCCGTCCTGGTGGGCGATTTCCTCTATGCCCGGTCCTTCGAGATGATGGTGGAAGATGGCGACATGCGCGTCATGGCCACTATGGCCGAGGCCACCAGCGTCATCTCTCAGGGTGAGGTGGCCCAGTTGGAGAATGCCGACGACCCCGATCTAGGTACGGAAGCCTATTTCGCCGTCATTGCCGCCAAGACCGCGAAACTGTTCGAGGCAGCCGCCCGCATCGGAGCCATCGTCAATGCCATGCCGCCGGCGGAAGAGTCCGCGCTGGCGCGCTACGGTTCCCTGCTGGGGGTAGCGTTTCAGCTGATGGACGATGCCTTGGATTATCAGGCGGAGGCCGTCACCATGGGCAAGAATCCGGGCGATGATCTGGTCGATGGTAAGGCTACGTTACCGTTCATCGTCGCCATGCAGCGCTGTGAGCCGCGTGACCGGGAGGTGCTGCGCGCGGCGCTCGGCGATGACAGTCGCCAGCACTTGCCCGCGGTCTTGGAGATCATTGCCAGAACCGGGGCAATTGACTACACTCTGCAATCTGCGCGGGAGCGGGCGGAGGAGGCGGTACATTGCCTCGCAAATTTCGGCCCCGGTCCCGAACGGGATGCTCTGGAATTTCTGGCGCGTTTCTCGGTGCAGAGAGAGTACTGATTTCGGGGCGTGGCTCAGCCTGGTAGAGCGCCGCCTTCGGGAGGCGGATGTCGGAGGTTCGAATCCTCTCGCCCCGACCATTGATATAAGCACTGCCTATCCCTGGGACCCCCAGGGGAGACGGCTGGGGCCGCGGAAGTGATCGTATGTGGAAAATTCTGATCTTGGCTGCTGCGGTCGTCTTTCTGTGGTGGCAGTGGCGCCGTCGTCGTCCGGTTTCCCATGTCACCCGTCCCCTGCAGTCCTTGCGAGAATGTCCCCGCTGCCAGCGTTACACCTCGGCGGATCACTGCACAGAGTCCGACTGTCCCCTGCAGACTCCGCAGACGCACTGAGCCATGTCTGGCCAGGATCCACGCAAGCTTCACAGAAAACTTCCGGGCTGGCGCGCGGCGGCGCTCTTTGCTGTAATCGTTCTCGCGTTCGTCGCGGTTCTGGTCCGCGATGCCGAGGTGCAGGGTTGGCTGTCCCAGCATCTGCGCAGTCAAGGCGCCATCCGGATGATCCAGGAACGGCCCCTGCCGGCGGCGCGGGGCAGCATCCTCGCGGACAATGGACAGGCTTTGGCGGTGAATGTACCGGCAGTGACGGTGTGGGTTGACCCACGCATCTTCGCGCGGGAAAAGGCGCAGTGGCCCAGCGTTGCGCAGGTTCTCGGCCTGACGCCGGCGGAACTGGCACAGCGGGTCGATGCCGGCGGCGCGGACTTTGCGTACCTGGAGCGGCAGGTCCTGCCACAGCTGGGGCAGAGGATCTCGGCCATGCACGTTCCGGGACTTTACGTGCAAAAAACCAGCCGCAGCTATTATCCTCTGGGGCCTGTGACGGCGCCCCTGATCGGGCTGGTTCACCTGAACCACCACGGTGCCGCTGGTCTCGAGCGCGGCTACGACAGTTGGTTGAGCGGTCAGCCGGGCGAAGAAAAGGTGCTCGTCGACGGCAAGGGGGAGGTGCTGCGCGTGCTGGGCAGACCGCGGCCGCCCGTGAACGGTCACGATCTGCATTTGACCATCGATCCCCAGATTCAGTATTGGGCCTACATGACCCTGCGGGCAGCGCAGAAGCATTTTGGTGCCGAGAATGGCTCGGCCGTGGTGATGAATGTGCACACCGGCCAGATTCTGGCCATGGTCAGCGTACCTTCCTGCAACCCCAATACCCGGGACGGCTGCACGAATCCGTCGGACTACGTCAACAATGCCGTGCATCAGGCCTTCGAGCCGGGTTCGGTGATGAAACCCTTCATGGTGGCAGCGGCGCTGGCTACCGGCAGCATCCGCCCCGACCAGCATTTCAACGTGTCCCACTGCCTGCCGGTGGGCGGTTTCTGCATCCGGGACGACGTGGTCCATCGGGAGTTGGACGTAGCGCATATCCTCAAGTATTCCAGTGACGTGGGGGCCGCCAAGATTGCTTTGCGCACCCCCGCAGAAGCCATCGCCCAGATGTATCGGGCCGCGGGTTTTGGTGAGCCGGCGCCATTGGGCTTCGACGAGGCAACGGCGGGTGTATTGCCACCGGCGCAGAGCTGGGATCGCGCGCGTCATGCCACCATCGCCTTGGGCTATGGTGTATCGGTGACCACGCTGCAATTGGCGGAAGCCTACGCCGCCATCGCCAATGGTGGCTACCACGTGCAGCCGGTGCTGGCCGGGCAGACGGGCCAATCCCGCCGTATCATGTCAGCCGCCATCGCCAACCACCTGCGACACTGGCTCGAAGGCGTCTGTGCCGCCAATGGCACAGGCATATTGGCCGCCATCCCGGGCTACGCGGTAGCGGGCAAGACGGGTACCGCCAACCTCGCCAATGGCAAGGGCGGTTTCAACAAAAAGAAGACCAACGCGACCTTCGTCGGTTTTGCTCCGGGTTTTGCACCGGACCTCGTCATGGCGGTATCGTTACGCGGCAGCACGCGCTATTGGAATTTCGGCGGAGTAGAGGCGGCGCCGGTCTTTCGGGTAACCATGCGCCACGCTCTGCAGCGGCTGAACATCGCGCCCCGCTGGTGCGGCACGCGCGCCTGCGTGAGCAAGGACGCCAACGTCTCTACCACGCAGGCGGAGATCTGGGCAGAAGGAGGTGGCAAGTGAGCAGACTGGATCGTTGGGTGGCGGGCGTCCTCGCGACTGGCGTTGCCCTGATTCTTCTGGGAATTCTGGTGGTGGCACTGAACACCCGGATTCCCATCGCCCACATCTATGTGAACGCCGCTGGAGCGCGGGCGCTGGAAGCCGCGGGCGTTGCGGTGCACCGTGCTGCCGACTGGCCCGGGGCATTCCGCGCCAATCCCCGCAACACTGCGGCAGCCTTTCTTCCCAGCGCCGAGCTGTATTTTGGCGGGGATCGGCGGGTGCAGCTCCCGCGTCGAGATGTCCTGCTGTGGGTCTATCGAGGGTGAGACCACTGGCCGATCGGATCCCAGCGCTGGGCCCGCTACTACGGGGAGTCGGGGCGGTGCTCTTGGTACTCTTGGCAGTACTCGTGCTGCTGGCTGTGAACGGGCTGCTACTCATCCCGGCTTTGCTGCTGTCCTATGATCTCTTGGATATCGCCTGGCAGTGGCAAGGCTTTTTACCGGACCCGGTGCCATCGCCCGGACCCTGGACCAGCCTGTTTATCGGACTGGTGGCGTCGTTCTTGTTGGCTCTGGTGAATGGCGTGGCTCTGGGGCTGTGGACGCGTCGCCAGCGCTCAAGCTGAGGCTTCACTGGCTTTGCTTTCCAGAAGTGCCCAGCGGGCGTAGGCCGCATCCAGTTCCGCGGCGACGGTTTTGGCCTCCTCCTGGATGCTCTTGAGCCGGTCCGGCTCCCGGTACAGGTCGGGGTCGGCGAGAGCGGCGGCTATGCTCTCTTGGCGCGCTTCCAGAGCTTCGATCTGGGCTGGGAGCTGCTCGAGATCCTGTCGCTCGCGAAAACTCAGGCCAGCCTTGCGCGGTTTTTCTTTCTCGCGCGTGAGCTTGCGCGCGATCGGCATAAGCGAATCGCCCGCGTGTGGCGGCTCTGCCTGCTGCTGCCACGCCTCCCAGTCACTGTAGCCGCCCGCCATGTTGAGCCAGTGCCCGTCGCCGCGACTGACGAGGACCTGGGTAGCCACCTGGTCGAGGAACTCGCGATCGTGGGAAACGAGGATGACGGTGCCTGGAAAAGTCTGAAGGCGTTCTTCCAAAACCTCGAGGGTTTCCAGGTCGAGGTCGTTGGTAGGCTCATCCAGCACCAGCAGATTGGCGGGCCGCGCGAAGAGACGGGCCAGCAGTAGGCGGGCGCGTTCGCCGCCCGATAGGGCCTTGACAGGCCCACGGGCGCGACCAGGTGGGAAGAGAAAATCCTGCAGATAGCTGAGAACATGGCGGCGCTCGCCACCGATGTCCAAGAAGTCGCTGCCATCGGCCACGGCATCGACGACGCGCATGTCGGGGTCGAGTTGGGCACGGAACTGGTCGAAGTAAGCAAGCTCCAGCCGGGTACCCTGGCGTACCTGGCCCTTCTGTGGGGGCAACTCCCCAAGGATTAGACGCAGCAGCGTGGTTTTCCCCACCCCATTGGGCCCGACGATGGCGATCCGGTCGCCGCGCTCAATGCGGATGGACAGATCCTCGACAATGGGTCGATCGTCGTAGGAGAAAGACACATGGGTCAGTTCTGCCACCAGGCTGCCGGAGCGTTCGGCGGCGGCAATATCCAGACGCGCCGTCCCGAGCCGTTGGCGCCTTTGTCGGCGCTCATCGCGCAGACGCTCCAGGCGACGCAGACGGCCTTGGTTACGCTTGGCGCGCGCCTTGACGCCTTGGCGCAACCAGGCTTCCTCTTCGGCCAACTGTCCCTCCAGCCGCTCCGATGCGGCCGCCTCGGCAGCCAGCATCTCCTCCTTACGCTTGAGGTAATCGCGAAAGCTGCCGGGAAAGCTGCTGAGCTTGCCACGGTCCAGTTCGACGATGCGCGTGGCAAGACGATCGAGAAAGCGGCGGTCGTGGGTGATGAATACCAGGGTTCCCCGATATCGGGCCAGGGTTTTTTCCAGGGTGTCTATACCGGCCAGGTCCAGATGATTGGTGGGCTCGTCCAGAAAAAGTAGGTCGGGTTCACCCATGAGGGCCTGGGCAATAGCGACCCGTTTGCGCTGCCCGCCAGAGAGTGCGGCGATCCGCCCGGATTCCGGCAGGCCCAATTGATCGCGCAAACTCTGCGCCCGCGCGGTGACGGTCCAGAAATCCGGATGGTCCGTCGGTTCGGCGGTACCCTGCGGACTTGCTTGCGCTGCTTGGTGCAGCGGGTGCCCTGCGCAGATGGCGTCCAGCAGATCCTGGTCTTCTGGCAGTTCCGGTTCTTGGGCCAGGTAGGCAGCGTGCAGTCCGGAAGACCAAGAGAGTCGACCGCCGTCCAGAGGGTAGAGCCCTGCGAGCACCTGCAGCAGGGTCGACTTACCCTCCCCATTACGGCCGATGAGACCTACCCGCTCGCCCTCATCGAGCACGAGGTCGGCACGATCCAGAAGCGCACGCCCCCCCCATTCGACCTGGCCCTGGTCCAACTGCAAAACCATCCCCACGGTATTTCGTCTCCTCGCCCTCTGCTACCGGCACACGGACGCGCACCGGCCTCACAGCTTAGAGGGCGAGAGTCCATGGGGCAAGGACCCCTATTTCAAAAGGCGCAGGGCGATGGGATAGCGGAAGTCCGCACCATTGCTGGATTGTACCGCAGCCAGAATGCAGAACACGATGTTGACGAGGAACAGAAGCCCAAAGAACACCAGACCGACGAGCAGCATGGCTAGAATACCGGAGATCAGGTAGGCGATGAGCAGCGTGATCTGAAAATTCAGAGCCTCCAGGATCTGACTGCGCAGCCAGGGACTGGCACTGTCTTTCTTGACAAGGTAGAGGACCAAGGGGACGATGATGCCGAGGAGGATTCCGCTCAAATGGACGATGGTGGCCGTGTTGGTATCTTCGGAACTCGGTCGGCTGGTGGAAATGGCCTGTTCGGGTGATTCCATGGTACGCTCCCTGGGGTGGTTGATTTCGTGACGATTTTAATGAGCAACACCGCTTTAGTCCAGTATTTTTCGCCAGCGTTTTTTGCGGGCGAGCGGGATCCCAGGAGCAAAGAACGGCGAATCCCGTGGCATTCCTCATGAATCCGCGGCAACGCCGTTTTTTTGAGGTTCTGGGTCTGGATCTTGCGGGATTTCCGGTCTCGAACCCCGGCGCCGAGCTGGGCCCAAAGTCGATGTCTCTGTCTTCTGCGGTGCCACAACCGTCTGCGCGACCCCCGTCAAACCTGCCACATCCAGCGCCGGCTCGCATCGAACCGGTTGCTGCAGAGCCGGAACGCGAGGACGTCCGGGCGCCGGCGAGCGCGAACGAGTGCAGCGCCGACAATGTGGGCGTGGATGAGCAAAGTCGACACGCCATCGCGGCCATGGACTGGTCGACCCTGAAGGATAGCATTGCGGCCTGTCGCGCCTGCAGCCTGGGGAACACCCGGCAGAATGCTGTGGTAGGCGCCGGCAGTCCCACGGGATCCTGGTTCTTCGTTGGTGAGGCGCCAGGGGCGGAAGAGGATCGGCGCGGGGAAGCCTTTGTGGGTCGCGGCGGTCAGCTTCTGGACGCCATGCTGGCGGCCATGTCTCTGAGTCGCACTCGGGACGTCTACATCGCCAATGTGCTCAAATGCCGCCCGCCCAACAATCGTGACCCACAGGGTCCGGAAGTGCAGTCCTGCCTACCGTATCTGGAGCGCCAAATTGCCTTGGTCCAGCCCCGGATAGTGGTGGCCATGGGACGCTTCGCCGCACAGTCCCTATTGCAGACCACCACTCCCATCGGGCAACTTCGTGGGCGTGTCTGGGAATACCGCGGCATTCCTCTGGTGGTGACCTATCATCCGGCCTATCTGCTGCGCAATCCCCTGGACAAACGCAAGGTCTGGGAGGATCTGAAACTGGCGCTCTCCGTTTATCCCAAGGACTCGCCGCGCACGGATGCGATGGCTTGAGCGACATCGTAACGAGCCCGCCAGCCCAGCTCTGCCTCTGCCTTGCGACAGTCCACCACCAGAGGATGCTCGAGCCCGAGTAGCCAGCCGGGGTCTCCCATGGCTCGGACCAAAGGACGCAGGCGTCGGTGGATTTCGTGCATCTGCCGTGGCGACAGGGGCAGCGACCAGCGGCGGGGAATGCTTGACCAGGGGATCGGGTCCGGTGCGGCGATGTTGTAGGCGCCTGGACGATCCTGTGTCAGAGCTGCCAGCACGGCGCCTATGGCATCCTGCTCGTGGATGCATTGCAGGGGCAAGTCGGGATCGGGCAGGCGTAGACCGAAGGGACTCGTGGCGATGTTGTTGACGAGAGGCTGGGCTTGCGGCCCGACGATGGCATGCAGGCGCAGACGGGTGATGCGCAGGCGCGGATCGCTGGCGGCGTGTTCATCCAGCAGCCCTTCCACAGCCACCTTGTCCTCCGCGTAAGCAAAGCCTGGGTTGGGACGCAACCTCTGCTGTTCATCGATGATGGCGGGGTTGTCGGGCCAGGCGCCATAGACCGCGACGCTGCTGCTGTAGATGAGACGATGGACGCCTGCGGTGCGCATGGCCTCCAGGAGCGCGCGAGTCCCCTCGCGATTACTGGCCGCCATGCGTTCCCGCCACGCCTTGCCCCAGCCGAGGTGCGGACTGAGGACCACGAAGGCGAGGTGGATGACGAGATCGACGCCCGCCAACAGTACCGGGAGATCCGGATCGCGCAGGTCGCGCTGCCAGCAACGGAGCCTGGGATGGGTCGAATGGGCCGCTACCCGATCCAAGGCCAGCAATTCGTGTTCCGGAAAACGATGGAGAAGCTCCGCCACGAGCAACCTGCCCATGTGGCCCGCGGCGCCCGTGACCAGAATACGCATCAGGCGGCGTCGGCGTCCTCGTGCTCGAGGCCGGGCAAGACCTCTCTCGCCAAGATTTCCAGAGATCTCTGGGTTACTTCGCTGGGCACCATGCCTGCGCCCACCGCGAGAATCAGACGATCCACTCCGGCGCGTGCGTAACGAGAAAGCTTGCGGCGGCAGCTGGCGGGATCGCCCACGACCACCATCCCCATGTTTTCCAACAGGCTCAGGCTCAGACCGCGACGCAGCAGGGGCTCCAGAAAGCCAAGGCGATGATAGTACTCATAGCTTTCCCGCAACTGCGCGAGAACCGGACGGGTCTGGTCCAGAAGCCGCTGGTAGTACCAAGCAAAACCGGCCGCCAGTTGCCGGGCCTCCCTCTCATTTTCGAGGCAGAGACAACCGATGGTCATGGCGAAACGGGGATTCTGGCCGGGTCTTACCGTGGCGGTACCGTGATGCTCCCGCCAGGCCCGACGATAGGATTTAAGGTCCTGTTTAATGAGAAACCAAGGCTTGAAGGGGCCGCTCAAGACACCGATACCCTCTTTTGCTGCCCATTGAAAGCTCGGCGGGCTCACCGCTGCTGTCCACAGCGGTGGGTGAGGGCGCTGCACCGGCTTGGGCAGAATGTCGAGATCCTCGAAGTCGTAGATCTCGCCGTGATGGCTGAAGGCACCGCCCGGCGCCCGGCGAAGGATAGCGAGGCCTTCCTCGAGGTGGCGGCGGCTTTGCCCCATGTCGCTACCGAAGAGGCGATACTCTTTCGGCGAAAAGCCCCGACCGAGGCCGAGCTCCAGCCGTCCCCCGCTGAGAATGTCCAAGGCTGCCGCTTTCTCGGCAACGCGCACGATGTGCTGATAGGGCAGAACCACTACGGCATGGCCGAGACGCAGCCGCTCGGTGCGCTGGCTGGCGGCCCCCAGGAACACTTCCGGCGCACTGGAGTGCGAATACTCGCGCATGAAATGGTGTTCCACAAACCAGGCGCCGTGGAAGCCGAGACGATCGGCCAGTGTCAGCTCCGCCAGGGTTTCGTGATAGACTTGTGCCTCGGAGCGCCCGAGGTGCTCGGGTACCGCCAGCTCGTAGAAGAGATCCACCTGCATGATCGGGAGTCCCCCATGTCTTTGACGCCGCCCCACATCGCCGAGCGCCTGCAGATCGCCATTCTAACATCGGAACAGATGCGTCTGCACTGGGAAGATCCCGACAGTGGCATGCATTACTATGAGCGGGTACTGCCTGTGGCTCTGGAGTCGTCCGGCGATGGCGATCTGCTGCGCTGTCGACTCCTGGATGAGGATCGTGAGATTCAGGTGCCCGTGGCGCGTATCCGCAATCTGCCGACACCGGTGAAGTGACCCAGGTGGCGGTTTTCCGCCGGGGTCAGGGCAGTTCAGCGTCATCCGTCTCGCCAAAATCTCCCGCGCTGCCAGCGACGAAAAGACGTTGTGGGAACAGGTGCTCGCGGTAGTAGAGCAGCTCGCCTATGGATTCGCGAATATCCGCCAAAGCTTCGTGGCGCTCGGTCTTGGGGTAGCGCGGCAGGTTGGGATACCAGCGGTGGGCCAGTTCCTTGATGGTACTGACGTCGATGAGACGGTAATGGAGAAAACGCTCGAGGCGGGGCATGAGACGGGCTAGAAAACGACGGTCCTGACAGACGCTGTTTCCACAGAGCGGTGCCGTTCCGGGCTGGACGTGGGCTTGCAGAAAATCCAGGGTCTGGGCCTCCACTGCGCCGAGGTCGAGGCGGCTTTCGCGCACCCTCTGGATGAGTCCAGAGTTTCCGTGGGTGCGTTGATTCCAGTCGTCCATGGCGGCAAGCACACTCTCACTTTGATGTACGGCCAGTACCGGCCCTTCGCTGAGGATGCGGAGCTCGTTGTCGGTGACGATGCTCGCAATCTCGAGTATCTGATCACGCTCCGGACTCAGGCCCGTCATTTCGAGATCGATCCAGACCAGGCGCTGCGTTTTCGGATCCATACCGTGCTCCTCCGTGACCAGCTTCAGTCTAGCACGATGGGCTCGGGGTAAAAAAAGACGGGCTTGTGAGCCCGTCCAATAGCCGCAAAACAACCGCTACAAAACTCGCCTGGACACCGTACTCCTTACCTGCGTCTTTCCCTTCGGATGCTACGCTCCCTTTCATCTTGAGGCTTGGGCCAGATCTCCAATGCCCATCCAGAATATCCCTGCCGTGTTTCCAGATTATTTCCGATAACGCCTGTTTTGCTGCCCCGAGAGCCGGGATAAAAAAAGACGGACTCAGGAGTCCGTCCAATAGCCGCAAAACAACCGCTAAAACTTCTAGGGTCGATCCCCTGTCCTTTCTCGGGGCTTGACCGTGTCTATCGCTCCATCACATTTGAGGTTTGGGTCACTAAGCCTCACTGCGCACTACTATGCTATCTTAATGTTTCGAGAATATTTCCGGCTGATCGCCCATTGGGTAGAGTCACTGTCTGCGGCTTCGTCCGCCGTTTTCCGGGGTGGTCTCAGCTTGGGTTCCGTCGCGGGATGGATACCACAATGGTGCCTCGATAGGTCCGGGCATGGATTGGGGAGGCGCAGGTGAGGGCTCTCGTGGGTTTTGGGATGGTCGCCGGAACAAAAAAGTGACGGGCGCAAGGCCCGTCCAATAGCCGCAAAACAACGAGAACCGCGTGGATGGCCGCTCCGAAGCGTCATCATCCGACGCGAATGTGTGGATTATTCCCGAGAATTGTTTCAGAATTATTTCCGGATCCCTGGGAGAGGAGTCTGAAGCGCGTGGCCGTGGTACTCATCGTCGATGACGACCAACGCTTGGCGGCTTTGCTGCAGGATTTTCTGCAGGCAGAAGGGATGGTGGTGCGAGTCGCCAGTAACGGCCGAGAGATGTGGCAGCAGCTGGCGGCCGAACCCGCGGACGTCGTGGTGATGGACTGGATGCTGCCCGGCGGCCAGGACGGCATCAGTCTGGTGCGGGAGCTGCGCGCGAAGTCGGGGCCGCCCATCCTTATGCTTTCGGCCAGAGGCGAGGACGAAGAACGCATTCACGGGCTGGAGAGCGGGGTCGAGGATTATCTTGCCAAGCCCTTCAACGCTCGAGAGTTGCTGGCGCGATTGAAGGTTTTGCTGCGTCGGGCCGGTCGTGGCGACCCTGGCCGCTTACTGCACTTTGGTCCCTTCGTTTTGGATCTGGTGGAGCGACGCCTGTCGCGCGATGGTGAGGTCGTGGAACTCAGTCCTGCCGAGATGGACCTGCTACTGGTATTTGCCCAACGACCCAATCGAGCCCTCAGCCGGGACCAACTGCTACAGGCCCTCGGAGGAGATGACGAGGGACGATTCGATCGCAGCATCGATGTTCGGGTGACACGGCTGCGCAAACTGATTGAAGAAAATCCGCGCCAACCGCAGTTTCTCCTGACAGAGCGTGGCGTGGGCTACCGCTTCACGCCAAGAGACGCGAAGGCGGCGAGCCACGCCGAGATGGGGTCGGCCGACGATACCCCTAAGGGCATTGCCGGCTGACTCGGGCGTCGTCAGCGTTTAGAAGCTTGCCGTGACGCTGCCGTAGAAGGAGCGCGGTGCCTGAAAGTTGAAGGTATCGCCGGGAGAGGGCTGCGCGCTCTTGACCTTGGCCTTGTACGCGCCGCGTTCATCCGTCAGATTGTAGACATCGAAGCCAAGCCGCAGCTTCTTGACCCGCGGCAGGGGCGAGACGATGTCATAGCCGAGCTTCAAATTGAGATTGTTGAGGGGTGCCAAGGGGTACTGGGCATCGTCACGAACGTATTGACGACCGGTACGTTTGTAAACCAAGGCGAGGTGATAGGGCCCCATATCGTACAGCAGAGCTGCGGCCGCCGTGTAGCGCGGCGCTCCCGATATGGTCAAGTTGGTCGCCTTGGATTTGGCGCTGTTGATGGAGCCGTTGGCGTAGATGGCAAGCCCATTGCCGAGGGCGTAAGTCGCTTCGCCCTCGACCCCTTTGTAGATGACCCCGCCCTGGTTGTAGTAGTAGGGATCGCTCAAAGGCGAGTTTGGATCGATGGCATAGCGGTTGTTGAAATCGATGTAGTAGAGATCGGCATCCCAGACCCAGTGCTCGGATTGGTGGTTGAAACCCAGCTGATAATTGGTAGTGGTCTCCGGCTGCAGACGATTTTTCTCGCCATTGGCCGTCTGCAATACGTCCAGCGGCGGTGCGAGAAAGCCTTTGGCAAACTGCAGATAAGCCGAGTTTTCAGGATTGAGGCGATAATTTACGGTCAGGAAAGGCAGAGTACTATGGTAGCTCTGTTGATAGAAGGCTGGCAGTCGCGAGTTCTGGTTGATGAGTGCGCTCATGCTGCGGGTGAAACGTAGGTATTTGATGCCGGGTGTGATGGTGAGGGACTCCATCGGGCGCCAAGCGAACTGAGCAAAGGGTTGCAGGTTGCGCGTTCCAGAGTGCTGATCGAACTGGATGTTGTTTATGCCGGGAAGGATTCCGGGCACCGGCTTCTGATCGTAATTGGGCGCGCCCGTCAGAAGATCGTAATCCACACGCCCACGCTGGGTCGCTCCCGTTTCTACCCACAGACCCGCCGTGGCGCGACCAAAAGACCAATCCTTGTGTAGGCGCAGAATGTTGCCAACCAGCCAATAGCCGTTGAGTTTGTCGTAGCCCGGTATTCCTAGGGATTTCTTGCCGTTGCCAAGGATCACCGCACCGAGTCCCGCCAGGGGATCCTTGGCCGAGCTGGACAGGGTACTGTTGTGATAGAAGTAGTAGTACACCGTATCGTCCAGCGAAAAACCCTCCCCGAGGGTGCTCTGCAACCGCAGATAACTGAAGCCCGTATGCTTTCGCGTACGGTTGTAGGCGTAATAGTTGGCCATGAGGGGGTTGTCGCCCAGCGCGAAATCCTTGCCGAACCGCTGGGCCAGAGCTTCCGTCAACTGCCCTTTGGTGGCATCGGACTGATAATACGTATTCCAATTGAAGGTGGTGAGCAGGGTCACCAGAGTGTTCTCGCCCAGGGGTACGAGCATCTTGAAGAGGACGTTGTCGCCTTTCACGGGCGAGAAGCTCTGATAGCCATCGCTGCTGTTGTGTTGATAATTGACGAGGTAGCGTGCCCCGCCCAACCACGGCAGCGCTCCGCTATTGGCGCGGGCCTTGAAGAGCAGGGTATTGTCGGAACCGTAAAGGAAGCCCATCTTGCCCGAGGGTGTGGCGCTGGGATTTGGGGAAAAGAGATTGACGGAGCCGCCAAAGGTGGCGTAGCCGAGGTTGTCGGCGTTGCCGGGACCGCGCTCCACCACCACCCGATCGATGGTGGAAGCGGGGAAGTAGGCGGTGGAGTGGTGGGTAAAGTCGTTGGTATCGCCGAAGGGGATGCCGTCGTAGGTCATGTTGAACTCTCCGTCGCCGAATCCGCGAAGGTTGAGCTTGGACTCCCCAATACCGGGTCCATTGCTGTTGAAGCCCCCGGAAACACCCGGTGCAAGATTTGCAATCTGATTGAAATCGGCATCCCCCAGTACGGCGTTGTCGATGAAGCGGGAGTCGATGATCGTGGACGGCTCCGTGGCAGAGAGCGGAGCCTTGCCCGGAGCCAGGGCCGGAGCACTCTGCGGCCCATAATGCGCCATGGAAGGCGCCCCCCCGCCGTCCGGGGTAGAGTCCACCGCCGTGACGGTCCCGAGGGACTGGCTCTCGGCCAGTGCCGTGCCCGGCAGGAAACTAAGAACCACGGCAATTCTCAGGGCTTTCATACTTAGTTGCATTGGCTTAGACGCTCCTTCTCGATCAGCGGAATTTCTGTGTTTCCCTTGCCTTCAGTCGTTGCGCAGCACGAACTGCACCACTACGTCCAGGCTGTAGGTTTTGTTCTCGAGTTCTTTAGGTGTGGGCGGCAGACGCGCGCTGCGTACGGCCGCCAGAGCCGCGCTGTCGAAGGCCTCCAGACTGCCTTTGCGGAGGATGCGCAGATCCGTTACCGCGCCGTTACGCAAGGTGAAGTGCACCAGGACTTGGCCCTGTTCTCCCAGCATTCGGGCGGCCTCGGGAAAGTGCACAGCGGCCTGGATAGCGCCTTTCACCTGGGCGAGGTAGTCGGCCTTGACTGCGGGATTCACGGGAGCGGGAGGCGGGGGCGGCGTCTCCGGCACCGGTTCCGGGGGCGGTGCTTGCACCGGGCTGGGGAGAGGGCTCGGCGGCAGCGTCTCGCGCACCGGCTTCGGCATCGGAGCCGGTTTGGGTACCGGCTTCGGAGTCGGTTTGGGCGTGGGCTTTGGCACCGGCTTGGGCGTGGGTTTAGGCGGCGTCGGAGTGGGCTTGGGGGGCGGCGGCGTCGGTGGCAGCGGTTTGGGCTCCTGCACGAGCTGCAGCTGCATGGGTGGGAGGGCAGCGGGGGGTGGAGAGGCGTGCTGGGTCTCCCAGAGGATCAGGGCGAGCAGTATCGCCTCCACCACGATGGCGAGAACCCAGGCTTTCCGCTGCGTGCGCGGCTCGACACACAGTTCTGCCGGGAGCTGGCGAAAGTCGACGGCCATGACTCAGTCCTCCCGTGTGCTTGCGGCAGCGAAATACGCAGCGGGATAGGGTCTATCCATCAGACCTTTCCACAGGATGCGGTTGTAGCGGTCCGCATCCAGGCGATCCTCACGACTGAAATCCATGCCGGCCGCGGCCTGCGCCCAATAGTGGCGATCGTGGCGAGGAGCCAGCGCCGCTGAATCGCTACAACGTGTAGCCTCAGCCGGGAAGTGCTGTGCGAGAGGTGTGCCCAGGAGATAAGGTGAGGGACAGGCCCGAAAATCCCACTGGGCCGCGCGTGTGTCGAAGACCTCCACCATGGGCCGCGCCGCGGCCACCAGGGCGTTCGTCGGCGGAATGCCGAGGACCTCGCTAATGGTACGCAGCACGCTCAGGGTGTTGTAAGGCGCGGAGATGACGCGGCCGTGAGCGACGTAAGGCCCGACGACGAGGGCGATGCTACGGTGAGCATCCACGTGATCGGGGCCATCCTGGGCATCGTCCTCCAGCACGAAAATGAGAGTGTCTTTGGCAAAGGGACTCTGCGCTACGCGCTCTAAAAGCAGACCCAAGGCGTAGTCGTTGTCCGCGACCTGACGCTCCGGTGTGTCGATGCCGTCCATGGCCTCCGAGAAGGAGCCGGTGTGATCCCCCGGCAGACGTACCAGGGAGAGCCGGGGCAGCTGCCCCTGTTTTCCGTAATCGCGAAATTCCCGCTCCCACTCCTTGAATCGCCAGAAATCCGGATAGGCGCTGTCAAAGCCCCGGAAGTAGACGTCCGTGATGGGGGCGAGCTCGGGGTTGGCGGGCACACCTTGCGGCTTCTGCTCAGCAAAGGCGTTACGGGAGGCCTTTAGGCTGCTGTCTTCGGCGCGGTGATAGAGACTGAGGAAGAACCCGTAATTTCGCACCGAAAGACCCTGGCGCAGGGCCGCACTCCAGAGGTAGCCTTTTTGTTTTTCGCCATCCATGGCGTCGGGAGCAGCGACGTCGGCGGTACTAGGCAGAAGATCCGGGTCCGCAGGCAGGCGGGGGTCCGCCGCACGGCGGGCCGCGCCACTGAGGCCGACATTCACGCCGCGATTGCTGCCTTCCCAGTCGTAGGAACCGCCGCCACCGCTATAGGCCATGGGCAGGACTTTCACGCTGAGATAGGACTCGCGGCCGGCCGTGGACCAGGCCCAGCCGTTCCCACTTACCTCCCCCGTCACGAGAAAATTGTCCAGGAGTACCATCTGCTCAGCCGCTTGGTGCTGATTGGGGGTGGTCCGGCGCGGGAATTCCGTGAGTTTCGGGTCACCGTTGCCCCGCGGGATATCTCCGAACACCTGATCGTAGCTGCGATTTTCCTTGATCACGTAGATGACGTGGCGAATGTGGCGGCGCAGAAAGGCCATGGTCGCCTGCTCGTCGGCACTGAGGGCAGCGGCCGGATGATTGTTCTGCCAGGTCTGGCGGGTCAGACCCACCAGGGTTTCGGGATCCTGTGGCAGCGGGAGCTTCTGCAGTCCGGACTCCACCTTCTGGAGGATGTACTGATTGGCACGAGCCTGCACCGGAGAGCTCTCCAGACAGCCGCGGTAGCGTCCGTAACAGAGTCCGGTGTTCGGGCCCGGCATGGTCTTGTTGTTGACTACCCAGAGGGTCCTGTCGTCGCTGCCGACGGCGAGATCCTGCGGTGACCAGGCCGTTGGCAGGAGGGCGAGGCTCTCAGGCCGGTCCTTGTCGAGACCCAGCACGGCGACGGCGTTCATGCGGCCGATGCTGGCATACAGCCGCTTGCCGTCCCGAGACATGGCGAGGCTGTTGGCGGACCAGCCAAGATTCTTGGCGCCGACGAAACCCGCTGCCTGCAATTCCGGCGCGAGGCTTGCCGGCAAAAGAGGCGTCTCGCCGAGCAGCTGAAAGCGAGCGAGGTCCACCACCGCGATGCTGTCCCGATTGTCCTGCGCAACGTATAGGCGCCCTCGGGCCGTATCTACCAGCATGCGTCCCGGGTTGCCAGGCACGGAGAGGCGCTGAAGGATCTGCGCGCCACCGGGTGTCACGTGCAAAAGTACGAGTTCGCGATCCCGGAGGCTGGAGACGATGGCCTGATCCGCCTGGCTCCAGACCACCGCAAAAGGATACTCCCCACCCGCCACGCCGCTTTTTCCCTGGCTTGGCCCGGGGCGCAGATCCTGCTCCCAGAGGATGCGGCGATTTTCGGTGTCGATGAGGCTTACGGAATCGTTGAAGGCGTTGCAGACGAGGAGATAGCGGCCAGTGCCGTCCAGGGCGAGACCGGCGGCCAGCGGTTTGACGCCGATGCCGAGGCCTTTGCCTTGGTGGCCAAGCGCGATGGCAGGCCCGGCAAAGCGCCAGGCAGCCTTGTCCCCCTCGCGGCGAAGGATCAGTACGCCGTCTTTTACCCCAGTGCTCAGGTAAAGGGTTCGTTCATCGGGGCTCAGCGCCATACCCTCGAAGCTATCAAAGAGGGGGATGGACTGGGTCAAAGCGGGCATCTGCGCGGAGAGTTGCAGGCGCAAAAGGTGCTGATTCGAGAGTTTCCGGTCGGTTCTGCCGGGAGCCTCATCGACATTCTTGTAACCTGCGCCCAATACGAGGGCTTCGGCCCCGCCGTTCACGAACAGTATGCGACTCGCCCCCCGCAGGGCCAAACCGCGATTACTGCCGTCTGCGGGCAGGCGCCAGTAGGCACTACCCGGCGCGGCCAGGGGCGCGAGCCGCTGACCACTGGACAGGAGCGTCGCGGAATGCGCCGAGGGGGAGGCCCCTTCGCGCGCCAAAGCGGGCGCTTGCGTAAGGCAAGCGAGCAGAACCACCGACACGATCACCGAACTTCGGTGCGACATGTGCAACCTCACTGGCTCAGCGCGAGCTCTCAAGACGGGAAGCGAGACCGATGGCGGTGACGCCGGCCTTTCGGCAGCTGTCCATGACGTGGACCAGGGCGTCGACATCGGCATTTTTGTCGGCGGCGATGGTCACTTGCAGGTTCTTGGGATCGTGCTGACGCAGGTAATCCTCAAGGGCGCTTGGGCTGTAGGTTTTGCCGTCGACCTCGGCATCGCCATTGACCTGCAGGTTGATGACGAGCTTGGGCTTGGGCAGTTCCTGGGCGGTGCTTGAGCCCGGCATCTGGGCTGGTAGACCTTTGTCGGGGATCATGTGGATGGTCACCATGATGAAGAACACCAGCAGAAATAGCATGATGTCGATCATCGGGATGATCTCGATGCGCGCTTTTTTGACCTCGAGATACTGCACGGATCAGGCCTCCTGCGCCGCGTAGTACACGGGTTTGGCCTCGTTGGCCGTCAGGGCGTGGCTATGGTCCAGACCTTCCAGACGGTTGACCAGCATGTTGCGCAGGGTTTCCATCTGGTGGACGACGAGGCGCATGCGGTTGTGCAGCCCGTTGAAGGTCACCAAGCCGATGATGGCGATGACAAGGCCGGCGGCGGTGGCGAGCAGGGCCTCGGCGACGTTACCGGTGATGGCGGTGGGGTTGTTGGCGGCGTCCCCCAGCACCTGGAAGGCGTGGAACATGCCGACGATGGTGCCGAGCAGGCCCAAAAGAGGGGCGAGGGTCACGGCAGTGTCGAGAATCCAGAGGCGTTTGTCGAGGCTTGGGACCTGGCGCATCACCATTTCCTGGAGGACTTCCGAAAGGCGGGCGCTGTCGCGGATCTGAGGAAAGCGCAGGGGGACCTCGAGCAGCGCCCGGAAGGGATAGGGGCTACGCTCGGCGATGGGTGCCAGGGTGCTGGGCTTGAGGTCGGGGGCGGAGTCCAGTGCTGCGGCGATCTGCTCGCCCTGCTGCACCATGCGGTTGATGAAGAGAAAGCGCTCGAAACTCACCCAGAGGACGAGCAGGAGGATGAGGGGCATGATGAAGAGGATCCCGCCCGATTCCTGAGCGATGGTGAAAAGTGCGTGCATATCCATGGCAATACCTTTCTCAGACGGGATACCTCAGAGGTATCCCGTAGGGTGGATGGATGGACTCAGAAGCTCGCGTCCAGTGTGGCGTAGACGTTGGCGGGCAGATTCAGCTTCAGGTTGGGATTGGCGTTACTGCCCGAGTAACTCTCGATCCAGGTACGATCGAAGAGATTGTTGGCGTACACCCCCACAGAGACCTTTTTCAGACCAAAGCCGCCGCTGCTCAAAGGCAAGTTGTTGAAGGTGTAGCGCAAGCTCGCGTTGGTGTAGAAGCGACTGCCCAGAGGCAAGAACTTCCCACCCAGGTTGTAGTAGGCGTTGCCGATCTCGTTGAAGCCGACCGTCGCCCGCAGACCTCGGTCGTGATAGATGAAACCAATGGATTCGGTGTGGTGCGGGGCGTAGGGGAAGGGTTGTCCCTGCGATTTCAGGCGAGCGTCCAGAATGCCCAGATTGGCGTAAGCGCTGAACTGGTCGTTGAGGATGAAGCTATTCTGCCAGGAAATGCCCTGATTAATGGCCTTGCCCGCATTGGCGAGCACAGTCTGGTTGAAGGAGCCGACCTGCACGGTAGTCGACAGAATATAATTGCGGAAATCCACCCGGAAGAGATCCAGTTCGCCTTTCCAGAAGCCGAGATTCCAGACCGTGCCGAGATCGTAGGTGTACGCCTTCTGCGGCGCCAGGGAAGGATTGAAGACGCCGGAGTAGAACTGATTGTAGGCGGGGGGGTTGGCATTCTGGGTGAAGTTGGCAAAGACGTTGACGCCATCCATGACCCGATAGTTGAGGCCCACCGACGGCAGCACCGCGTGGAAATTCGCGTTGAAGACCCCTGGCTTATTCTGTGCTAAGGCGACCTCATCGCGGAAATCGCGCTGAGCGTAGAGATATTTGACGCCCGCGGTCAGCTTGAGCGCCTGGGTCGGCTTGTAATTGAAGACGATGAAAGGCTCGTAGGTATCGGTCTTGACCGGCTCGATGTAGGTCGAACCGAGATAGGTGTTGGCCTGATTGTAATACTGAGCATCGTGCATGGTGTTGTTGTGGTTGAACCAGAAGCCCAGCTCGGTATCCACGGGTCCCAGCGGGAAGAGCAGCTTGGCGATGTTTCCCCAGCGATGGGTGTTGTTGACGCTGTTGCGTAGCAATACCTGGTTGGCAGCTGGCGAGGTACGCTGTACCGTACCTTGAGGAGTGAGGAGCGTTTGGGGGAAAGTGGTCGCACCGGCGCCGAAGCCGTTGCCGTAGTAGTAATAGAGCTGCTCCGAGAACTTGACTTTTCCTACTTCACCTTCGTACTTGCCATAGGCTACCCAGTTGAGGTAGCGGTTATAATTATAGCCGGTGTAGAAAGTGTTCGGTTTGCCATTAGCGAGAAATGGATCGCTCGTATAAGCGTTATAATTTTCTCCATATTTCGCGATATCGGCCGCCGTGGCACCGTTATAATAATTGAAACGCTGATTGTTCTGAGTAAAAAACAGGGTCAGGGCCCCGGGGCCGATCTGGCTCACGGATTTGAAGAGGAATTGCGTCTGGATAGAGCCGTTGTTCAGGAAATACCCGTCCCGACGATTCTGATTGACATAGAGCCAGGCCGAGGTGGGCGCGACATTCTTCAGGAAGAGTCCGGTATTGATCAGTCCGCCGTAGTTGTACTTGCCGAAGGAACCGCCGCCAACCATGGGCCGCACGAAGAAGTAGGGGGACGGCTTCAGGCTGTAGGTCTCGATGGAGCCGCCGAAGCTTGCAAGCCCCGGGATGGCCGCAGACTGGGCACCGGGGTAGTACTTGGTACCGGCGATGAGCACCGAGGGGATGAATTCATTGGAATAATAGGTGTAACTGTCGTTGTCGTTGAGTGGTATGCCATCGAGGGTGAAGTTGATGAGACTCTTGCTGAAACCATTGATGTAGACGTCGTCCCCGTCCATACTGTCGCCACTGCTGACGACCACGGCATTGGGCAGGTTCTGCAAGGACTGGGTGTAGGAATCCGTCGGGGTGAGCATCTCGTACTGCCCCCGGGTGATGGTGGTTTCGGCGTTGGTGGTGTCCTGCTTGAACTTCTGGATCTGCTGGATATCGCTGGGCGGAGTCTCGCCGGTGTTGACGTTGGGGGCGGAGCCAAAGAAGCCGCTGCTGCCCTGGGCGGTGCCTGTCACGGTGCCGAGGGACTCTGCTGCCTCGACGGGGATCTGGCCCAAGGCGATGATGCTCGAGAGTACTGCCATGGATACGGCCTTGTTACGGTTCATCTGACGCTCCACAGTGACGGTCGGAAAATATGGTTCGCGGCCGATTGTGCGGCTCGGTCTTGCCGAGGCACTTAATGCGGATACTCTAACAGGGAAATGTTACATTTTGATGAACCTTTGATGACATTTCTGTGACATTTGGGCGCGCTACTTTTCACTGGAACCTCACGCCCGCATAATGACTCCAAACAATAAAGAAATGGCCTGCCACCAGCTTGAGTCGGGAGCATCTATGAATCGGAAGCTTGTACGTGTTGTCGTGAGTGCCGTCGTGGCAGGGTCCCTCTCGGCCTGCGCCACCATGTCGCCCGTAGCTGGTAATTTTCCTCCCATCACGCCTCGGCAATCCCAGATCGGAAGAGCGTCGTGTAGGGAAAGAGTGTAGATCTCGGTGGTCGCCG
>ERZ1669247.78-NODE-78-length-46597-cov-8.023269_pt1 | contig 46597 bp, 56 predicted proteins | sample MGYA00579297_ERZ1669247 | MGnify/ENA primary metagenome ERZ1669247 (study PRJEB41166, sample SAMN08046056) | hot springs metagenome | biome: hot spring; feature: acid hot spring; material: thermophilic sediment; isolation source: thermophilic sediment from acid hot...
TAAAGACCTGAGGGGAGCAGTCTTCGAGTGCGAGGCGTGCGGCCTGAGGATCGACAGGCAGCTGAACGCCGCCGTGAACATATACATGAGGATGGAGGGCGTTCCCCACAGCGCTGTATGGTGGGACGCGACTGTCTTACCGGCGCTCGTGGGTGGGTACGTCCTGACGGGGGCGGAGCGGAGGGTCCCCGATGAACCCGTGAGGGGGCTATATGATTATGATGCCGTGAAGCCCAAGCTCTACGTCGCATACGATAGGTATGCCGATGCATACCTACCTATGCATACATAGAGTGGAAATCCGTTAGGATCGTCACTTTAACTTTTATCTTATATTATCATATGCCATATACAATTTACAGTTATCAGCAAAAGAAAGAGATAAATTTATAAGCAGTTACCATATATTCATCATGGTTTTGGAGGTGAAATTGTAAAATGGCTGATGCTACTGCTATTCCAGCGGTTACTTCAACGGGACAACCAGTACTGATCCTTAAAGAGGGTACAACAGAGAGGAAAGGAAAGGAAGCTCAGAGAAACAATTTTGAGGCGGTTAAAATAGTAAAAGACATAGTAAAAACCTCTTTGGGACCAAAAGGAATGGATAAAATGCTCGTGGACAGTTTGGGGGACGTAACTGTAACCAACGATGGAGCAACAATATTAAAGGAAATGGACATCCAGCATCCGGCAGCAAAAATGATGGTAGAGATAGCGAAGGCTACTGATAATGAAGTAGGAGACGGTACTACATCGACTGTCGTTATGGCAGGCTATCTAATAGAAAAGGCGGAAGAGCTTATCGACAAAGGAATTCATCCAACTATAATAATAGATGGTTATATGAAAGCATCTCAGGAAGCTCTAAAAATTCTCAAAAACGTGGCAGAAAAGGTAAATCCTGATGATAAAGAGATTTTAAAGAAAATAGCAAAAACTACGCTTTCAACAAAGATGGTTTCTAGCGAAGCAGAATACTTGGCTGATCTTGTTGTCAATGCAGTTTTGCAAGTTGCAGATAAAGTTAATGGAGGGTACAGGGTCGATATAGACAACGTTAAGGTGGAGAAAAAGCCCGGAGCTTCTATTACAAACACACAGCTTATAAAAGGCGTTGTAATTGACAAAGAAGTCGTTCACGCAAGCATGCCAAAGTCAGTGAGAAACGCAAAGATTGCTTTGCTTAACGCTCCTCTTGAAATAGAAAAGACAGAGATAGACGCAAAGATAAACATAACTGATCCAGAACAGATGAAGGCGTTCTTGGATGAAGAAACAAAGATACTAAAGCAGATGGTTGAAAAGATCAAATCGGTAGGCGCAAACGTGGTGCTATGTCAGAAAGGAATTGACGATATGGCACAGCATTACCTTGCTAAGGAGGGAATCCTTGCCGTAAGAAGAATCAAGATGAGCGATATGGACAAGCTGTCAAGAGCTACAGGAGGTAGAATAGTTACTAGCATTGATGATCTGTCGTCAGAGGATCTAGGATATGCAGAGCTTGTTGAAGAAAGAAAGATAGAAGAGGATAAGTGGGTGTTTGTAGAAGGATGCAAGAATCCTAAGGCTGTCAGCATACTCATAAGGGGTGGTGCTCAGAGAGTTGTAGATGAAGCTGAAAGATCTATACACGATGCTCTAATGACAGTCAAGGATGTTTTAGAAAGACCTTTAATAGTTGCCGGCGGAGGTTCAGCTGAGATAGAAGTTGCAACACAACTAAGGAAGTGGGCTCAGACTCTGGAAGGAAGAATTCAGCTCGCAGCCCTTGCATTTGCAGAAGCTCTTGAAAATCTTGCGCTAACGCTTGCAGAGAATGCAGGTTTAGAGCCACTTGACATTTTACCTGAATTACAGGCGGCTCATCAGAAAGGTGATAAATGGGCAGGAATTAACGTGTTAAAAGGAAAGGTAGAAAACATGATGCAGAACAACGTGATAGAGCCTGAAATAGTTAAAGAGCAGATAATAAAGGCCGCAACAGAAGCCGCTAGCATGATAATAAAAATAGACGATCTTATAGCGGCAAGCAAACCCCCCGAAAGAGAAGCACCAAAATCTTCTCCTGAATAAATTTATAAGGAATAAACCTTTTTTATAGTCTCTTTATCAAATTTTTCTTTTATGCTGTTGCTGATTCCTATGAAAATTTTCTCATAGACTTTGAGTATTTCTATAAAGTTCATAGTGTTTTCGTCCGAAAATTTTGAAAGCTCATACACGTTTGTCACATATATTAGTTTGTTGGAAAGAGTATCGAAGTTTCCTGGATTTTCTACGTTGTACTTTTTTGAAAGATAAGTGGCGGCTTCTTGAAGGTCTTTGCACTTTACTTTTTGTTTTAGAAAAAGAGATTCGGAAAACGGAGTTTGGCCTGCAAGCGCACAAACTTTGTAATTATGAAGGTCTATAAGAGCTTGGGTCGCTAGATTATAACCAGCGTGTTTAATTATTTCTATTATCTCTGTTTTTTCAAACGCAAATTCTAGCAGGCCTAGATCTTTGGTATTTTGCCATATTTCCAGTGGAAACTTGACCTGCAAATCAAGCGTATAGTTGCCCAGTTTTATTTTGCTGAGGTCGTTGGCGTTTTCTACCTTTTTTAAAGCATCTTCAGCAAGAGGTTTTCCCTCATATGTATAATAATGAAGACTGTGCCCAGTTATGCTTTTCAAAACAGCGTTTTTTAAATTTTCTAGTACTAGAGCGTTAAGCTCTCCTAAAGCTTTATGCGTTTCTTTTGAAAGTTCATAAGCAAATCTGCCCACCAGTTCTTTAAAGTATTCTTCTACCGTGCTTGCCTGTATAGGATAGTTTATTTTTCTGGCAATTCTATCTAAAAGTTCCTTTTCACTTCCTAATTCTACATATCTTTCAGTTTCGCTTAAAGAAGGCAGTTTAGAAAGAAAAGCCCTTGACCTAGAAATAGCATAAAGAACATTACCCTTCAATTTTCTTCTCTAACTCTTGTTTAACAGCATCTTTTAAAATTTCCCAGTTGTTTTCAAACACAGATTCTATATGCTGTACCTCCATTTCATATTTTTTTCTTATGTCGTCACACTCTTTTTCTATTACAGGTTTCGATTCATCTATTATCTTTTTTGCTTCAGCTTTTTTAACATCAAGGTACTTATTTTTTGTTTCATCACCAAGTTTTTTAGCATAATTTCTGAGTTCATCAGCATATATGGCTGTTTTGTTTTGTAGTTCATCTAATCTTTGATTAACCTCTTTAACATAATTTAAAAGTTCATCAGCCTGCATCATGTTAGTTATCTATTAAACGATATAAATTTATTATGCTCCCAATAATTAAAATATACTTATGCCATTGGAGCGCGAGATAAAGCTCAAGGTTCCAGAAGATGTTGATTTAGAAAGTTTTCTTTTAAGTAACGGGGGATTTTTTTTAAAGAAAGAAAAACAGATCGACATCTATTTGGACTTTGATAATTATAAAATTAAAAAATCGGGTTCAGCGCTTAGAATAAGATTTTCAGATGATTGTTTTTTGACGTTTAAAGGTCCTCAGAAAGAGGACATTGTTAAAAATAGAGAGGAATATGAAGTTAAGGTTTCTGATGGCGAACAGGCGCTTAAAATCCTAAAATCTATAGGACTCGCTGAAAAGCTTAGAATAGTAAAAGAAAGGACAACTGTCAGATATGAAGGTTTAAACTTTGAAATTGACACGGTTGAGGGACTCGGGAAATTTGTAGAGATTGAGATCAAATCCAATGAGGAAATACAAAAAGTAAAAACAATAGCTGAAAAAGCAGGCATCGCGTGGAGCCCAATATTAAAAAGTTATGCAGAGCTTATCTCAGAAAAATAATATTTAAAGTTTGTTAGAAATGTTTATATATATGATATATACATATTTTTGTGAGGCAATTTTAATATGTCGTACAAAAGGGTTTCTCCGTCAGATATAGATAATATTGACAGATGCCCAAGGTGTGGTTCAAAGGATCTGCTTATGGATGTCAACACCGGAGAAATAATCTGTGCAAACTGCGGATTTGTTATAAAAGAAAAGGTAGAAGATCTTAAGCCTGAATGGAGGGCTTTTTCAAAAGAGGAAAAAGAGGACAGGAGCAGAGCAGGAATACCTTTATCCATAGCCATGCACGACATGGGACTTTCAACGGTAATGGATCAGTCCGATAAAGACGCTTCTGGTAAATCGCTTACAGGGTTTAACAAGAGCACATTTGACAGGCTAAGGATGTGGGACAGCAGGAGCCAGATCCACGAACCTGCAGAAAGAAACCTGAGGCAGGCATTCAATGAGCTTGACAGGCTGGCTGATAAGCTGAGCGTTTCTGAGAACGTTGTTGAAAGGGCGGCATACATATACAGAAAGGCGCTTGAAAAGGGCCTGGTAAGGGGGAGAAGTATAAGTGCTCTCATTGCGGCATCTCTTTATGCTGCGTGCAGAGCTCTTGAGATACCAAGGACATTAAAGGACATAGCAGCTGTTTCAAGCATAAAGAAAAAAGACATTGCAAGGTGCTACAGACTAATCCTGAGAGAGCTGGATATCAAGATGCCAATAATAGATCCTATAAAATCTGTGAGCAGGATAGCGGCAAAAGCCGGACTCAGTGAGAAAACCACAAGAAAAGCTATCGAAATAATCAAAAAGGCCATGCAGTCTGGTATTTCAGCTGGAAAGGATCCTATGGGTCTTGCAGCAGCAGCGCTTTATGTAGCATGCGTGCTTGAAGGGGAAAACAAGACGCAGAAGGACATAGCAGAAGCTGCTGGGGTAACTGAGGTAACAATAAGAAACAGGTATAAGGGACTCAAGGCAACGCTTAATTTACCTGAACTCTGAAATTTTTATTAAGACTTCCACAAAATTTAAATTTTTATTTTTACAATCCTATTACTGTATGCAAAAATCTTTAAAAATAGACGAGAAAGATATTAAAATTTTAAGTGAACTTACTCGCGATGCAAGTCAAAGCATACCTAAGCTAAGCAAAAAGCTAAACCTTGATCCAAGCGTCGTATACTCAAGGATAAGAAGGCTCCAGAAGCTGGGTTATATACAAGGTTTTACAACGGTTGTGAACGAAGAACTGCTCGGGTGGAAGGTCTTAGCTATAATAGGAATAAACGCTGAGTCAAAGAAAAGGGATCTTGTTTATGAGACGCTATATAAGATGCCTGAAGTTAGAACAGTAATAGAGGTTACAGGAAGGTATGACTTTCTGGTTTTTCTTAAAGCGAAGTCAATAGAGGACCTGCATTCGCTTATAACAGACAAAGTAGGGGCCATCGATGGAGTTACGTACACTGAGACGTTTATTTCATTAAGATCGAAAGCCAAGACTTTTGAGCTGCTGATATAAAAACTGATGAAAGGATACCTTTTAATAAAGTCAAAAAGCAAAGAGGAAGCTTCGTGCTTAAGCAGATTTGTAAAAGACAAGAGTAACATTCTAGATAACTATTTGATGATTGCTCCTGATGAGCTTGACTCTATCGAAGAGTACAGAAATCTTTGCGGAGTTGAAAAATTATATTTTGCATTTAGATTTGGTTCTACTACAGATTTAGCTCTTTATATAGAAAAAAACAGAAAAGGAAAGGTAATTAATTTTGTTTTTGAAGACGGTTCCCAAAAGGATCTTTACCAGCTGATAGATGATTTTTTACACGTTTCTAAAAATGGGCGAATTAGCGAAATAGAACCTGAAGAAGTTTATAAAATAATCAAGATCGGAGAATTTTTTTATTTGATACAGTATGAATCGGAAGGACCAGGAGGAATCTGCATAAATGATGGGCAAGCCACAGTTTTTGTTGACGGGAGCTACGAAAGCTATGTTCTGGCTTATAAATTTCTTTGTTACGGAAAAAACGTTGCAATAATTATACCATATAAAAAGGATAAAAACGCTTTAAAAATTGTTGTAACGTCTTTGTATAAGATTTTAAAAAGCTGCAAAAATAGAGTGGTAAATCTATACGTCCTTGACTTAAATAATGAGCCTGATAACTCCAGTAAAGTCAGCTTCCCTTTACCAATTTTTTTACCCAAAGGAAACGTTTACAGCGACAAAGTTGTGAGCGTTCCAGCTGAGCTGTTAAGCGATTTTAAAATTCCTGTAGCAGTAAAAGATATTAACACAGGAATAAACTATAATAAGTTTTTAAATTTCAATTTTAGTGAATCGATTCAAATAACAGATTTTCAGAACAAACCTTATCATGAAGCTTTGGACGCTATATTAAGAAACATTTGATCAACAATTTTAAAATCGTCTAAGAAAAGTTTATATAGGATGTTAGATCCAATTAAATACGAATGAACGCCAAATATTTGTATTTGTTCATGACATTAATTGCCCTAGGATTTTCAGTGAGTCCTGCAGTTGCACAGTCGCCAATGCTGGCTCCTACACAGGTACACACTCACGGCCCTCTGATAAATACATTGGTTTTTAACGTATACACAAGCGACCAAAACGCATTTCTGGCTTTAACATCAGGACAGATTCAGGCAATGGAGTGGACCTTAACTCCAAGCATGTACATTACGGCACAGGCCACTAACAACGTATACACAAACCTAACATTATCTTATGCATTTGACGGCATTGCTTTCAACTGTCTGATGTATCCTTACAGTAACGTTCACTTTAGAAGAGCAATCGCTGACCTAGTAGATTACTCATACCTTCAATCGCTTTATGGCGTAGAAGCAGTTGCTGAGCCTTATATATATGAGCCAACCCTATTCTCTCCACCTTATGCTGCTACATACTGGTACGATCCTCAGCTGCCCTATCCGTATAAATACAGCCCGACAAATGCTATGCAGGAACTGCTTAAGGTACCTGGAATATCATACAACAGTGCAAAAGGACAGTGGACTTTATACGGAAAGCCTTTCTCTCCTGTTCTTTACTACAGGTCAGATGATCCGCTAAGGACCGATCTGGCTGAACAGCTGGCAAGCGCCGCAAAGCAGATAAACCTTACAATAACACTGAAACCTGTTACAGGCATCACCGCATCTTCAATTATATATTCTCCAGCAGCTTCAGTTGTTATAGCACCCGGTACGATGCTTGCAAACCTCTCAACTACACCGCCACAATACAACATGACTCTGGCCAATCAAACTGACACATGGGGAATGTACACTTTTGGCTGGATAGTGTCATGGGAACCAAACTATCCATGGTTCTTCTTCAATAGCCAGCTAGCTGGTGTGGTTAATTTTGGCAACTTCTACAATGAAAGCATGGACTACTGGACCGATGTTCTGTACTGGTCAGCAACAAACCTCTCAACAGCACAGCACGCTGCATGGATGTTCCAGAAGATATTCTATCAGCAACTACCTTATGTCATAGGGCTCTGGTCCAACCAGATATACGCTGACTACGTTAAGGGATGGACAGGATTTGCTCAGATACCTACAACTGGGCCTAACGAGGAAACTGGACTTTACTACACATCTCTCAACGTTCATCCATCAAACGCTCCTTATGGTGGTACATATACAGAAGCCTTACACTCTGCTCCTACTTCATTAAACCCGCTCTATGTTACTAACTGGGTTTGGCAGGTAGATGTCTGGCAGGAGGTATACGATAGTCCAATAGGCACACCGCCGTGGGGAGTGACCAGCGGAGCGCTCATGCCCTGGATGGGAACGTATAACGTGCAGACCGAAGTAACAGCTCCTATCGGAAGCGGGTCAGGATGGTGGAACCCGTTCAACGCATCAAAGATAGTAAAAGGAGAAGTAATAACCATAAACTTCTGGAAGAACGATACATGGCAGGATGGAGTTCCGCTCAACGCATATGACTATAACTTCTCGCTGTACTACTGGAACGTACAGGGCCTATCAGGCGCATCTACTCCTGATTCATATGCTTCAACTCCGCCTTATGGTTTGCTGGCAACTTACATACCTCCGAACAATCCGTATGAGATTCAGCTTTACGTTAATTCAACAAACTTATGGAATGTATACACTCTTGACATACCTGTGATTCCCATGCATATATTCAAATACTTTACACCCTCAGTAACAGCTTCATCAACTGGTGCAATGGACATAACTCTTCCGGTGAGCCAGATATCTGGACTGTCTTCATACCTTGCGAGCCCCAATGAACATTTGCCTCAGTGGATGTACTGGTTGCCAAACCTTGAAGTTGGAAGCGGACCGTTCGTATTCCAGTCATGGAACAAAGTCACTAACGTGATAACGCTCACGAGAAACCCCAACTACTACAGGAGCGCATGGTGGGCATGGATGACGACTGAACCTCAGGGAACGAACGCGCCGTTCAAGGTGAACATAATGGAAGAAATATACAACCCGACTTCGAGCACATTTAAAGGAGTTGCACCGGGTAGCACAGGTTATATACCAATAACAAACGCAACAGGCGTGGTTCAAGTTATAAACCCAGCATCAGGACAGGTGTATGAAAGCGAACCTTTATCATCAGTAGGCAATGGATCATATACCGCTACGATTCCAACATCAAACCTTGCTCCAGGAACTTATGAGCTTATGGTGAACGCGTCCTATTCATCTTTCGGACTTAACAGGGTATGGTACAGCTACAGCGGACTCACTGTATCTTCGTTGACAGCAACAGTTACTTACAAAGTTGTTTCATCTACAGGAGCACCAATAGCTGGAGCAACAGTTAAAATAGACGGTGTAACGGCTGTTACCAACTCTTCAGGAATAGCGGTCCTGCCTAATGTGCCTTTGGGCACTCAGACTGTAACCGTGACAGCGCCCGGTTATCAGAATTACACAACAACACTTCCAGTTTCATCTACAACTACAATACAGAGCGCAACGCTCTCAACTCCAACTCCAACGCCAACACCTCCACCAGCACCAAACTATACAGGTTATTACATAGCTGCTGTCATAATAATCATAATAGTGATCGTAGTGGCTGTCTGGGCTTTAAGAAGAAAGTAAGCAGCATAAAACATTTAAATATTTTTTTATACTCTATTTGATGGGATGGGTATTAAAGCGTATCTTGCCAAGAAGGTTATTGGTATTATTATTACTATGTGGGTTATAGCAACAATAAACTTCTTTTTATTCCAGGTTATGCCTTTTACGCTTCTTGGCATAAATCCAGAACAGTGGTTTGTACCTATAGTGGGAACGCAGCACAACTTACAGTATATACAGAAGATCAGAGAAATGGTCATTGCAGAATTGGGTTTTAACAAACCACTTGATATAAGGTATTTAATTTATATTAAGGCCATGTTTACTTTTCATTTTGGATATAACGTTGGAAGCGTTTTAAGCGGGCCTGTAATATCAACTATAGGCAGGTATGCCCCATACACAGTTCTTTTGTTAGGTGGATCAACAGTAGTGTCTTTTTTTATAAGTTTATACCTTGGGGTCTTTTCTGCTCATAAAAGAGGCACTCCGGTTGATCAGGTTTCATTTATGACATTGCTTTTCTTTTACGCTATGCCATCTTTCTGGATAGGAAGTCTGCTGATTTTAATATTTGCTTATTATTTAAAAATAGCGCCGCCAAACGCGGCTGCTTACTTTAGCTCATTTCACGGTTTAGCATATTATGCAGCCGTTCTAAGAGCTATGATACTTCCTTTCACTTCGCTTACACTTATAAGCATAGGAGGATTTTATCTTATACAGAGGTCTACAGCAATAGACATAATAAACGAAGATTTCGTAACAGTGCTCAAAGCCAAAGGGCTTAAAAACAGATCAATATTATACAAACACGTGCTCAGAAATGCTATCTTACCCACTTTGACCATATTCGCAATTTCCATGGGATTTGTTCTTTCGGGCGCAGTTATAACAGAAACAATATTTGGATGGCCTGGTCTGGGATACTGGACTTACATGGCCATAGTAACAGAAGATTTTCCATTAGAACAGGCTATATTCTTTATAATCTCACTTATGGTGGTTCTGGCAAACTTTATAGCCGATATCTCATATGGTTTGCTGGATCCTAGAATAAGGAGGGGTTAAATTTGTCATATAAGAATCAGGTTAAGCTTTTTGTAAAAAACAGGATGGGCATGGCTGGAGCTTTTATAATAGTATTCTTCACGCTGATGGCCGTTTTTGCTCCTTTTCTTACGTCAAACCCTCCTTCACAAACTTTTGTAGCTGGCCCATGGGCAGTACCAAGCTGGGCTACAATTATACCATTGTACAGTAACCTTCCCCCCAACGTTCAAGCAGTCTCTAACAATTTTAACCTCTGGAAGATAAACACTTACAAAAGCGCAAACTATTCGGTTCAGGAGACAACATTACCATCTAATGCAGTAAGCATGACAAGGTATACAACGGCAGAAGCTCAGGTACTTACAGTTTCATCAAAAGTTCCTGCAGGCATGGGTGAAGTGTCAGTGCTGAACATGACGTACGTTTTCAACTATCAGTATAAACCTTCATATAAATTCGCTTTTGGAACTCTTATCTATCCCATAAAGGCTTCAAACATTTCTGATCTTTATGTCAAGTTTACATTGATTGCTCCAAACGGAAAAGTTTACAAGCTCACTTCTTATACTTATATAGCTTCTTCTCCAGTAGTCATAGACAGCCTCGATAACGGGTTAAAGATGAACGCGTGGAACGTCATTTATATGGCTTCGGATACCACGCCCGTTGTTCTTTCTGCTTTTGGTCCTTCAGGACTAACGTTAAGCATGCCATCAATGATAATTTTAAATCAAAAGGGAACTTACAAACTGAACGTACAGGTAATAGCTTTCGAGTCACCACAGCAGGGTTATGTAAAGTTTTCGCTTGCAGATCCTTATTTTTTTGTATACGGTAGGCAGTACGGGCTACTGGGAACTGACAACAACGGAAGAGACCTCTGGTCTCAGTTTGTCTGGGGCTCCAGAATATCAATAGAAGTTGGGCTTTTAGCTTCAATTTTTTCTGTGGCTTTAGGCTTAATAATAGGGCTGATAGCCGGTATGTTTGGTGGAGTTATTGAAGAACTAACGATGAGGGTTACAGACGTGTTTCTGGTCATACCGTTTTTACCGCTTGCAATAGTCGTTCTGTTCCTTTTAACTCAGAACGCATTTTTAGCCAAGAGCCTTTATTTCTGGCTTGTTGTTCTTTTTGCTATCCTTTCCTGGCCTTCCATAGCAAGGGTTATCAGATCTCAGGTGCTTTCTCTTAAAGAGAGAGGCTATATAGAAGCTTCTAAGGCATTGGGAGCAGGAAACTGGCACATAATAAGAAAGCACATAATTCCAAACGTAATGGGGCTGGTGTATGCAAACCTTGCTTTGAGCGTTCCGGGCTTTATACTTACAGAAGCAGCCCTTGATTTTCTGTTCCCTGGAGCATCCACCACTCCAACCTGGGGCAGAATGTTATCCAAAGCCTATGATCATGCCGCATCAGCGGTATCGTTTCAGTTTGGATGGTGGTGGTTCATATTCCCGGGCCTTGCAATAGTTCTGCTCTCTCTTGCGTTCGTTATGGTTGGATATGCGCTTGATGAAATATTCAATCCTAGGCTGAGAGGACAATGAAAACAAAGACCATAGTTGGCTTAACATTGATAGTAGTGTTGATAATTGCAGTCAGCGGTTTATATTTATACAATGAAAGGATTAATAGCCAGAAGCTTGTTGGTTCTACTTTTTACTATGAATATACCATAAATATACCCAATAACGGAACTTATGTTAACATGATAAAAATTCACGTAATATCTGTCAAAGATAACAGCGTCTTTTTCAATTATCTGATAATTCCTTTGAACGGCACAGTCAAAAAAAAGTACAGCAATCAATCGTTTGTTCCAGTATTTGACCCTAAAAACAACATGACCTATTTTAGATCAGGATCGTTTGGTATGCCCCTTTTTATCAACTCTTCAGTCAAAAGCGCTTCAGGTTCTACTTATATAGAGTTTCAGGGGAACCAAAGCATCTATATAAAATATTCTGTACTGAGGTCTTCAGAAATTAACGTTAGCCTTACTTTGATACCTTATTTATATTCTTATAATTTAGGAGCTTCATACTGGAATCTGGTTTATGATGGATCTTATGGCTACTTGATATATGCAAAAGGAGGTCTTATAGGTTCAAATTATGTTAGTTTTGAGTATAAGTTGGTGAATTCAAGTGTCTGAAGTCCTGAAGGTTGAAAGTTTAAAAATGTATTACAGAATGGGTCAAACATACGTAAAGGCGGTAGATGATGTATCATTTGAAGTTCAGAAAGGCAAGTGTTTGGGGTTAGCTGGAGAATCTGGCAGCGGTAAGACAAGCATAGCTACAACAATAATGAGAATTTTACCAAAGAACGGACAGATAATTTCAGGAAGCATATATTTGGACGGGCAGGATGTGATGAAGCTGAGCGATGAAGAATTCAGAAAAATAAGATGGGTTAAGGTGGCGATGGTACCTCAGGCATCTATGAACGCATTTGATCCTGTGTTTACCATAGGCGACCAGATAATAGAAGCTATTCAGACGCACAAAAACGTGACAAAAGATGAAGCAATGTCTAGAGTAAAGGAGCTTTTCCAGTTAGTGGGGATAGATCCCTCAAGAATCAACAATTATCCGCATGAGTTTTCAGGAGGTATGAAGCAGAGGGCGGCAATAGCCATGGCCCTGGCAAACAACCCTGACGTAATTATACTGGACGAACCTACAACTGCTCTGGACGTAATAGTTCAAGCACAGGTTTTAAGCCTTCTTAGAAACCTTAAACAAAAGCTAAACATAAGCATGATCTTAATAACGCACGACCTTTCGATCATAGCTGATATATGTGATTCTGTTGCCGTTATATACGGAGGAAAGGTAGTCGAGTACGGCGACATATACAAAATCTACAAGAATCCCAAACATCCGTACACTCAGGGTTTACTGGGAGCTTTTCCAAACATAAAAGCAAAGAAACAGAAGCTTATAGGAATACCTGGAGCTCCACCCAATCTAGCCAACCCTCCCTCTGGCTGCAGGTTCCATCCGAGATGTCCTTACGCTTTTGACAGGTGCAAGGTAGAAGAGCCAAAGCTAAAAGAAGTTGAACCGGGACACTTTGTAGCGTGCCATCTTTATGATAAAGGTGATTAAAATGCCTGAACCACTTATAAAAGCAGTAAACATAAGAAAATACTTTCCGGTAAGGATGAGCTTTACAGGATCACTGAAAGGTGAAAAGCAAAAATGGGTAAAAGCCGTAGACGATATCTCGATAGATATATACCCTAAAGAAATACTTGGGTTAGCTGGAGAATCTGGAAGCGGAAAGACTACTTTTGGCAGGACTCTTATAAGGCTGATAGAACCGACCGCTGGCTCAGCCATTTATAAAGGCGTTGATATCTTTAAATTAAAGGGTTCAGAATTAAAAAATTACAGGAGAAAGTTACAGATAATATTTCAGGACCCGTACGATGCTATAAATCCTCGGCTTACGATAAGAGACGTCGTTGCTGAAGGCTTGCTGGTGAACAGGCTTGTCAGCAAGGATAAAGTAGATGAAGCTGTTTCAAAAGCTTTAGAAGACGTTAGGCTGACACCCCCAGAAGAATTCATCAACAGGTATCCTCACGAACTCAGCGGAGGACAGAGGCAAAGGGTAGCTATAGCCAGGGCTTTAGTATTAAGGCCAGATTTTATAGTTGCAGACGAGCCAGTGTCGATGCTGGACGTATCTATAAGGGCCGAGGTTCTTAACGTGATGCTTGATCTTAAGGAAAAATACGGTATTACCTTCCTGTTTATAACTCATGATCTGGCGCTGGCAAAGCACATGAGCGACAGGATAGCAGTTATGTACTTAGGAAAGGTTGTTGAACTTTCAGACTCAGAGAAACTCATAGATAATCCTCTGCACCCATACACTCAGGCGCTTATAGCCGCAATACCGATTCCTGATCCAAGCGCCCAAAAGGCTGAAGTAAAGATAAAGGGGGAAATACCGAGTCCAGTCAACCCTCCCTCTGGCTGCAGGTTCCATCCGAGATGTCCTTACGCTTTTGACAGGTGCAAGGTAGAAGAGCCAAAGCTAAAAGAAGTTGAACCGGGACACTTTGTAGCGTGCCATCTTTATGATAAATCATAAGATGAAAAGCATTCACAGGGGCACGATTTTTTGAAGATCTACGTAGGTACTTCAGGTTATTCATACTTTTGGAATGAAGGTAAAAAAGATCTGCTTGGGTGGTATGTTTCAAAAGGGTTTAAGACTGTAGAAATAAATTCAACTTTTTATTCTTTTCCATCTCATGCGGCGATTAGAAGGTGGTCTAAAGTCAGTGAAGACTTTATATTTTCTGTAAAAGTAAACAGAATGATAACTCATTATACTAAGCTTGCAAACATGGATCTTTTTAAAAAATTCTATTCAAAGTTTGAACCTATTTTGGGAAAGGTTAAGTTCTGGTTATTCCAGCTCCCGCCGTCTTTTTCATGTACGGACAAAAACGTTGAAAAGCTAGAGTCTTTTGCTAAACAGCTTTCGATTAAAGGGCTTCCCGTTTTAGAATTTAGAGATCCGTGCTGGTGGAAGGTTAAAAATTACATAATAAAATCAGGTTATATTTTTTGTTCAGTAAGCGCACCTGGTCTGCCTGATGATGTCGTTAACAATCAGGGAACGATATACATGAGGTTTCATGGTATAGATGAGTGGTATTCTTACGTTTACAGCGAAAAAGAGCTTGAAAACTATTACGATAAAATAAAAAACAGCGGAGCTGAAGAAGCGTATCTTTATTTTAACAACGATTTAGGAATGTTAGAAAACGCTTTATTTATGCAAAAGCTTAGCGAAAAATCATGAGAGCTTTTGTTAGCATAAACATAGAAGACAGCGAACTGGTAAAGAAGATAAAAGATGTAGCTCATGAAGTTAGGGATGAAGAATACGGCATTAATATAACAAAAGATGAAAACCTGCACTTTACTCTAAAGTTTTTAGGGGAGATAAATGAAAATGAGAAAGAAGAGATAATTGATAACCTTTCTAAAATATCTTTAAAAAGCTTCAGCATTCGCTTAAAGGGACTTGGAGTTTTTCCAGATTTAAATTATATAAGGATAATCTGGATTGGTGCTGAATCACAAGAACTGATTCAGCTTGCAGAAGAAGTAGATAAAAATACGATTAAAATAAAAAGCGACGAAAAGTTTGTGCCTCATTTGACGATAGCGCGCGTGAAGGCCGTAAGAGATAAAGCGGGCTTGAGAGACAGAATAATAAGGTTTTCAAAAATAGATCTGGGGAGTTATGCGGTAGATAAATTTTACTTGATGGAAAGCAAGCTGTTGCCAGAAGGACCGATATATGAACCGTTAAAGGTTTTTAAGCTTGCTTGAGCAAAAGCCTTTAAAGAAATTTTATGCTAGTATATAGTTGTGAAGGTCAAGGCCATAATAGCGGTCAAAGAAGGCATAGTAAACCAGGAAGTTTCTGGTATGCTCTCCATATTAAAGGAGTACTTTGAGCTCTTTAGCATGCAGGATCTACCATATGTTAAAAAAGTGGAATCTTATAAAATAATAGAGAGCGAGAACATATCATCTGCAATTACGATAGGGGGCGATGGGACCCTCCTGGGGCTTTCAAGATATTTACCAGAATATGTAGAGGTTATAGGAATAAACATGGGAGGAAGAGGCGTACTGGCCCAGATAGAAAAAGACAATCTGGGCGGATTCATTGAATCTTACCTTTCCAAGGATTACATCATTGAAAAGAGAATGAGGTTAAAAGCAAAGATATCTGACCTGGAGACGGTTAACGTGTTAAATGAGTTTTATATTCAGAGAGCTAATTTCAATCAAACCCCTGTATTCTCTTTAAATGCAGAAGATGTCGTTAACATCAAAGAAAAGATGGACGGGCTTATAATTTCTACTCCTTCTGGATCAACAGGATATAATTACTCTAACCGGGGACCCGTTGTCGAACAGGATCTTGAACTAATGATTCTTAATCCTGTAATGTCGCTGAAGGTTCTACCCGTGATCATAGTTAAACCATGCAAGATAAACCTTCAAGTCAGCTCTCACGCTTATATAATAGCTGATGGGCAGCTAAGGTATGAAGTTTTACCGGATGAAAGCATAACAGTCTACAGAGGGGATTATTTAAGTCTCGTAAAGCTCAAGTCGTCAAGCTCTCAAATACAGAAGATACTAAAATGATTGATAAGGATCTTCTGATAAAACAAATCAAAGCTCTGGGTGGGGTTGAATACCAGAACAAAAAGATATACATGCTCTGGACAAATGAATGTAAAGACCCTGTAAAATATCTGATCAGTTTTGAATCTGACGGCTTTTCTTCTGCAGAAGAAATTTTAAGAGAAATAAAGTTCAGGACTGGAAGAGAAATTCCGGTTCTGATTGGAGAAGATAACATAATAATTGGAAAAATCAAGGTTGAACTTAAAAAATTGGATAAGGAATTAAACGATGATTTTCTTAAAAAAATTCTAAAACCAGCTTTAAAGTTTTAACTTTATAGTGTTAATGGGCGAAAGTTCATTTCATCTAGCTTTAGATAGCACTTTACAGGTATTTTTAAAAGCTTTCAGCAATGATCTTTACAAGCTTATGTATAATCCTGAAAGGAATGCAGAGATCAGGGAGAAAAGAAACGTTTCTCAGGAGAAAGTATGAGCTTAAGTTTGACAAAAGCAAGATCTTAAAGGAAAAGTTCACGTAAAAGTGCGGCAATGAACCGGGAAGCCCTGATCACAAGCTCAGGATAGTTCACAAATAACCTTATAAGTAAAAACTGCTTCTATAATACCATGGACACATATAAAATAGAGTTTTTTACGTTTGAAGATTTGGTAAAGGACTTTCTTGCTTTGTCCAGTTTTCTGGGCAGAACTCCAGCGGTAGTTATTTACAGGTACAAAGATTATCTGTACACGATGCATCCTTTTTATGAGGGTGTAGGAATACATTTTTGTAAAGATCCAGAAAAAACATATCCTTCCGGGGAATACATATTTGACACTCTAACTGAAAAGATAAAACAGAAACTAGACAAAAAAGAGCTTTCGGCCAACGAGGTCCTGATAATAATCATAGAACAGAAATACAACTCAATACTTGAGGGATCAGAATAGATAAAAAGTTATGCGGGGGGTGGGATTTGAACCCACGTACCCCAACGGGACTGCCGCCTCAGGGCAGCGCCATTGACCTGGCTAGGCGACCCCCGCAATAAAAACTACCAACAATACGGATTTAAGCGTTTTCATTTTTTAAAGAATTGCTAAAGCTTTGTAGTAACTAAAGTTTCTTTATCTGTAACAAAAACCGTATGTTCAAACTGGCTAACTCTAGCACCGCCAGCTTCTACCAAGACATGGTAGTCGTCAAGAATTCCTTCTTTTACCAGCTTGTCAAGGTTCTGTGTAGAACTTTTGCCGAATTCCTTCGCTATCCATCTAGATGCAAAAGGCAATGTTTTGTATTTTTCCCAGATGAAGCCGACTATCTGTGCGGACGTCTCATCCCCTTTTAACCTTCTTGGCGAGACAAGCCTGTATATGTTACTGTGCTCACCGTCGACAACAAAGCCTATGGCGCTGCTTTCTACAAAGAAAGGTTCTATTGCGTAGGCGTTGTTCTGCTCAAAATGACCTTTAATGGGAGAACCTATCATCGGTATCGATAGGCCAGCATGCAGCACATAACGTTCTAGCTTGTGTCCCATCAGGTTTTCTATAGTTTTAAAACCATAACTTTTTGCGTTCTTTTCTACAAACGCTCCGAATTCATAAAAATCAAGCCCGCTGCGAACTATTTTTAAGGATTTTTCAAGGGTTTCTTGGTTTGCCTTTACCATGCTGGAATCGACGCCTGAAAAAGTGATAGTTATGGCTGTATCTGCAATGTAACCGTTAACGTGAACGCCAAGATCTACCTTTACTATTGCTCCCTTCTTGATCTTTTTATCATCTTCAAACTTGGCCGTATAATGCGCCGCTTCTTCGTTCTGAGAAATATTAACAGGGAAAGCAGGAAACCCTCCCTGTTTGATTATAAATTCTTCAAGTTCTTCACAGATGTCAAATATGTTTTTTTCCTCATAAACGATGTTAAATGCTTTTTTTAACGCATCAGAAGCTATCTTTCCAGCCTTTAGGTAGTCTTCAATCATTCTGTTCTACCAACCGGTTTATTTTATCCAGCAGCATAGATATTTCTATCGGAGGAATCAGCGCAAGAACGATGTTTTCCACCTTTGCCATTTCAATCGCCAGCTTTTCTACGCTTTGAGTGCCGTGTATGGCCACAACCCGTGGTTTTAACGGTGATATTCTTACAGCTACCATGGGGCTTCTTCCCAGACCAACTTTTGTAAATATCAAAGCCCTCTCAGAGGATTTGCCGAATATTCTATAAAACTGCTCCCCCTTCAGCGCTATAATAGCCTTTATGCTGTCCAGCACTGTATGTCCAAAAAGGTAATGATCTGCCATATAATCACCTGTGAGGATCTTGCCTTGAACAGCATCTATCAGGTCCATAACTTTGATCGGTTTTTTATAATCCTTTATATCTATGATTCCGCCGTTTATAGCGCCCTGTTTGTCCTGGTATATAGATAGAATTACAGAATCGGCACCCCTGAGTTTTATCAAGCCCTCTACGTACTTTTTGATAAACCTTACACCGGCTTTCCTTCTTTTACCTTTTTCATAATCAGAGATTACTGGAGGCGAGACTCCTATAGACTCAGCAAGCTCTTTCTGCTTAACGTTAAGGTTTTCCCTGATTTTTTTCATCAGAAGACCGGGGTTTTCGGATAATACTATTTTTCCTATAAGTTTGTATATCTCGTCGGTTTCCAATACTTTTTTTACAATTTAGATAAGATATAAGTCTTTATTGGACCGGGGGGGACTTGAACCCCCGACCTCCCGCGTGCGAGGCGGGCATTCTACCGCTGAACTACCGGCCCTTAGTATACTTTTAAAAATTATTATTTAGATTTATCTGTAAAAAGCGTGTTAAAAAATACAGCCCTTGCTTGGTTGTATGCGCGTAAAGTTATAAGGGAAAGTTTTTAAATTAATTACGTAAATACATGGAAGGCAAATGCCAGAGTTCGGATATTCGTTTATTCAATATAATGAGGTTTCGGACGTTAGGGGAAGCCTTAGGGAAGTTGATGTTAGCCCTAAGGAAGCTAGAGAAGTAGCTAATTATATAAAAGGGATGAGCTTGGACAGAGCTAAACAGGTTTTGCAGGAAGTAATCGAAAAAAGAAGGATAGTTCCTTTCAAAAGATACCACAGCAAGGTTGGTCATCACAACGTAGAAGGATTTTATGCGGGAAGGTATCCTGTTAAAGCCGCTAAATATTTCTTAAAGCTTTTAGAAAATTTAGAATCAAACGCTCTTTATAAAGGCTTGGACGTTAGCAGGCTTATAATAATTCACGCTTCAGCGTATCCAGGAAGAAAGCTCGAAAGGTTTATTCCCCGTGCGTTCGGTAGAAGGTCGCCCAAGATGCACGTTTATGTTCATATTGAAGCTATTGCGAGGGTTGTATAAAAATGGTTTACTATAAGAATATTTTAGAATCAAAAAAGCAGAGCATGATGCTAAGAGAGTATCTTGACAAAAAGTTAAAACAGGCAGGTTTTGTAGACATGAACCTTGAAAGCAGCCCACTGGGAACAAGGCTAAACATACTGGCTCTCAGGCCAGGACTGGTAATAGGGTTGCATGGAAACAACGTTCGTAACCTTATGGAAGATATATCAAAAGAAATAGGGCTAAAGGAAGTCTCAATAAACGCGGCAGAAGTCCAGAGTCCAGCTTTAGACCCTAAGGCTATAGCTTTAAGGCTTTCAAACGCATATCAAAAAGGGGTTAACTTCAGAAGGGCTGCAACTATAGCAATGAATGAAGCCATAGCTGCTGGTGCGCTTGGGATTGAAATCAAGCTGCAGGGCAAGATAAGAAGCGAAAGAGCATCGTTCCAGAAATTTAGGGCTGGAATACTTCCAAAAAGCGGTTACCCGAGGGAAGCTGCTACAAGGACAGCCGTGGAGCACGTGCTGCTTAAGATGGGGCTTTACGGCATAAAGGTAACAGTAGCTTATAAATCTCCAGTATTAGAAGATTTTAAGTTAAAAGGTGATAAAAATGAAGAAAATAAAGGTCAGCAAACTCAGTGATGAAGAGTTAAGGAAAACGCTGTCCGAAGCGCAGAAGGAAATTCTCAGGTTAAACAACCTAAAGAAGATGAGAATGCTAGGAAAAGAATCAGGGAGCATAAAGTCAGTTAAAAGAAACATAGCAAGAATTTTGACCGAAATGAAAAGGAGGCAACAGAAGAAATGATAAACATAGGGGACGTTCTGGTGGTAAAGGGTAAGAAAATAAAAGGTTACGTTGTGTACGAGACAAGAAACACGTTTTACATTAAAACAAAAGATACAATTAAGATAGTTCCCAAAAAGGGGAATTACTTTATAAGCAATAAAAAAATTTACGTTGGGGAGGATTTGTTGGGTAGAATATGGGAGAGGTTAGATCCAAAATGATGCAGGGTATAAATTTAAAGATAGCACAGCCAGCATCAAAGTGTCATGATCCGCTGTGTCCTTATCATGGCAACCTTAAGATAAGGGGTAAAGTACGGGTAGGTAAAGTTGTAAGCTATAAAATGAAAAAAGCTGCAGTTGTAGAGATAGAATATTTCTTTTATGTGCCTAAGTACATGAGGTATGAAAGAAGAAGAGGAAAGATACACGCGCGCGTTCCACCTTGTGTTGAAATTAAAGAAGGAAGCACCGTTGCGATAGCAGAAACAAGACCTCTTGGAAAAAACATAGCGCATGTTGTTCTTGGTGAGGTGAAAACAGGTGCCTGAAAAGACTAGAGCGGTTTCAGCAAAAGGGGTAGAAGAATACAAACCGCATATAACAAAGTCAATACCTGTACCTGCAGTTATTAACTGTGCAGATAACACGGGCGCAAAAAAGCTAAAACTTATACAGGTAATAGGTTATAAAGGCAGATTGAAAAGAATACCGTCTGCTTCTGTAGGCGATGAGGTTGTTGTGGTCGTCAGAGTAGGCACGCCTGAGGTCAGAAAACAGATATTTCATGCCGTAATAGTCAGGCAGAAATATCCAGTAAAAAGGTTGAGCGGAGACAGGATCAGTTTTGAAGATAACGCAGCTGTACTTATAACTCCAGAGGGAGAGCTAAAGGGAACAGAAATAAGAGGTCCAGTTGCTATGGAGGCTGCTGAAAAATGGCCAAGAATAGCGAACATAGCGTACTCAATAGTGTGATGTTAAAATGAAGATTAAAGATATTTTAAAAAACGCTGACTGGCTTGACAAGAATAAAGTGCTCAGGGCAAACCTGTCAGAAGAGTTAAGAAAAAAGTACGGATTTAGGTCAATTAGGGTAAGGGTTGGAGATACAGTAAAAGTAATGAGGGGAGATTATAAAGGTGTACAGGGTAAAGTGACAGACGTATTTCCTGATTTGGGAAGGATTGCAGTGGAAGGGTTGATGAGGAAGAAGGTTAACGGGCAAGAAGTACCCGTAAAAGTTCATCCGTCAAAAGTGATGATCGTTGAGCTTAACCTTGAAGATAAGAAAAGAAAGGAAGAAATTGAGGGAAAAGCTGAAAATCAGGTGAATCAAGTTGGCTAAGAAAGGCGGTTCAACCGTTAGAAAAAGGGAGGTTTTACCTCCGTTTTATGAGGCACCTAAGAAAGAGTACGTTTTCGCGACAAACGCTGGGCCGGGTCCGCATCCAAAATTACTTGCTTACGACCCGGTAACTTTGTTAAGGGATGTGCTTGGCTTCGCCAGAACTGCATGGGAAGCGAAAAAAGGCTTGAGGATGGGAATGTTAAAAGTAAACAACAAGACCGTTAAGGATCATCAGTTTCCAATAGGCCTTTTTGATGTAATAAACATAAAGGATACGGAAATTTATTACAGGCTTGTTCCATCAAACGGTAAAGAGCTTTATCCCGTACAGATTGATAAACAGGAAAAAGACCTGAAAATAGTAAAGGTCGTAAAGAAGATTAAAGTAAAAAGTGGAAAAGTGCAGTACGTGGGGCATGATTCAAGCAGCTACCTCCTTGACGATGAAAGCATAAAAACCGGCGACTCGCTGCTGGTAAACCTTGCAGAAAATAAGGTAATTGACGTGTTTAAGTTAGAAAAAGGAAACATTGGTCTGGTTTACAGAGGTAGAAGGGTTGGAATAATCGGAAAAATAGATGAGGTTATCCCGAGCACATACAGCAGAATAGCTACTGTAAGGTTGATTAAAGGGGATGAAGCCGTTACAGTTACGAAAGATTACATTGTTGTGGTTGGCAAAGAGAAGCCGGCCATAAAGCTGGGTGTTGAATCATGATGGAACAGTCTAAAGAACCTAACGTGATGAAGAGGATATACATAGATAAAGTGATACTCCACATTGGAGTAGGGCAGGCTGGAGAAAAGTTAGAAAAAGCAAAAAGAATACTGCAAGAAATAGCTGAACAGGAACCTTCTGAAAGAAAAGCAAAAAGAACTATAAGAGATTTTGGAATACACAGGGGTGAAAAAATAGCGGTTATGGTAACGCTTAGGAAGAAAAAGGCTTTGGAAATTTTGCAGAAGGTTCTTGCTGCAAGGGGCAACGCTGTGCCTGTATCTTCAGTTGATGAATCGGGTAACCTGGCATTCGGAATAAAAGAACACATAGACATTCCAGGCATAAAATATAACCCTGAAATTGGTATATTTGGATTAGACGTAATAGTAAGCCTAGCAAGGCCCGGTTATAGAGTTCAAAGACGAAAAAGGTGCAAATCAAGCGTAGGCAAGGAACACAGGATAACAAAAGAAGAAGCAATAGAGTTTTATAGGAGTATAGGGGTGAATTTGGTATAATGGGCAAGTATACTTTTGGAAAAATCAGAAGCGGAAAACCCAGAAAGTACGGTAAAGGGTCTAGAGCTTGTGTTAGGTGCGGCCAGTATGGACCAGTAATTCAGAAATATGGTCTGATGTTATGCAGGCAGTGTTTTAGAGAGGTCGCGCCTCAGTTAGGGTTTAAAAAGTATAATTAGGTGAGAAAAATTGCCAGCAAAAGACCTTGTCGCAAACCTTTTTAACACGATACTTGAGAACGAGAAAAGAAACAAAAGAGAATGTTATGTTATGCCGGCTTCAAAGCTTCTGATGAATACGCTGAAAGTCATGCAAAGGTATGGTTATATAGGAGAATTCGAGCTCATAGACGACAGGATAATGCCCAAGCTTAAGGTTCAGCTTCTGGGAAGAATTAACAGCTGCGGAGCGGTTAAGCCAAGGTACCCTGTAACGTGGGACCAGATCGGAAATTGGGAAAGAAAGTATTTGCCAGCAGTTGGTGTGGGAATACTGATAGTGTCAACAAACCAGGGCATAATGAGCCATATTGAAGCCCAAGAAAAGAAGATAGGAGGTAGGTTGTTGGGATATGTCTACTGAAACTGTTAAACAGGTTTTATATTCAGAAGAAATTCAGATCCCAAAAGGGGTCAGTGTAAAATTAGAAAACAAAACGTTAAAAGTAAAGGGACCGAAAGGAGAATGCGAAAAAGATTTTTCGAAGATGAAGGTTAACATCGAGGTAAATGCAGATAAAATCATAGTTTCAAGCGTGAAAAAGAGAAAAGATTATTACGCGGTAGCAAGGTCAGTCGTAAAACACATCAAAAATTTAATCGAAGGCGTTCAGAAAAACTATGTATACAGGCTAAAAATAGTTTATTCTCACTTTCCGATTCAGGTAAAAGTTGAAAAAGACAGAGTAAGGATTGATAATTTTATAGGAGAAAGGTTCCCGCGTTTTGCAAAGATAGTTGGTTCTAATACAAAAGTTACTGTTGAAGGAGATGACATAATAGTCGAAGGGCCATGTAAAGAAGCTGTTGGACAAACGGCCGGAAACATAGAGAACGCGACAAAAATAAAGTATAAAGACCCGAGGGTCTTTTTAGATGGGGTGTATATTTATGAAAGATCCTGACAAAAAGATACCAGAATTTAAGAGAGAAGAGAGCTGGAGATATAAGAGAATAAGGCAAAACTGGAGGAAGCCAAAAGGCATAGATAACAAGATGAGGCTACAGTTTAAGGGATGGCCCCCCATAGTTAAGATAGGTTACAGGAAATCTAAAAAAGTCAGGGGTTTACATCCATCAGGTTTGGTCGAGATCTTGGTTTGTAGTGTAAAAGATCTGGAGCCGTTAAACCCATCCAAACATGCAGTAAGAATTTCAGGAAAATTGGGGTTAAAGAAAAAGCTTGAAATACTAAAGGAAGCCAGAAAAAGAGGGTTAAGAGTGCTTAACGCACCATCAGAGGTGAAGCCTTAAAATGAACCTTGAAAAGAAAAAAGAAATAATTGCAAAGATGCTTGGAGTTGGAAAAGGCAGGGTTAGGTTTAACCATGAAAGGATTACAGACATTGAAGACGCAGTAACAAAGCAGGAACTCAGATCCCTGATAAAAGATGGAGCAATATCAATTTTATCGGTTAAAGGGCAGACAACAAAAAAGGAAGTAAAACGAAGAGGGTACGGAAGCAGGAAAGGTAAAAAGACAGCCAGGATGGGTAAAAAAGAGAGATGGGTAAGACAAGTTAGGGCTTTAAGGAACTATTTGAGAGCGGTTAAAGGGCAGATAACGAATGATAAATATTGGGAAGCTTACAGAAAGATTAAAGGGGGAGAAATCAGAACTATTGCGAGGCTTAAGGAGTATTTGGGTGGTAAACAATGACGTTTAAAAGAAGATTACAGTTTAAAACTGATTATAAGAAGAGAAAGAAGGCCCTAGTTTCCAGGTTACCTCTGGTTTATATGTTTAAATCCAACAAGAATATCTGGGCGCATATAATCAGACCGACAAAAAAAGGAGATATAACCGTCGTTCAGGCTAATTCCAAAGAGCTTGAAAAATTAGGCTGGAAATTTAGCAGAAAAAATTATCCTGCAGCATACCTGGTTGGCCTTTTGCTGGGAAAAAGGGCTGTTGCAAACGGCATAGAAGAAGCTATATATTATTCGGGGGTTAGAAATTTTATAGCAAAATCGAAAGCAACAGCTTTTCTCAAGGGTGTAACTGACGCTGGTTTAAAAGTAAGGGTAGATGAGGAAATCTTTCCAGATGAAGGTATAATAAAAGGCGAACAGATTGTTGGTTATGCAAAAAAACTTTTGGAAAGCGGGTATTCAGGCCCTCAGTTCGCAAGAGTTATGAAAGAGATAGAAAATCTTTCTGAGGTTTTTGAAAGCATAAAGAAAAAAATAATGGAGGGAGAAATTAAATGAGTGAACAAGCTCAATCGTCAGAAAATCAAGAACAAGTAAGAGAGTGGGTACCGAAAACAACTCTAGGACAGCTAGTTAAAGATGGGAAGATAACGAATTTAAAGGAAATCTTTGAGCTTGGGTATAAAATAAAAGAACCAGAAATAGTGCAGACGCTGCTTCCTAATTTAAAAACCTTGCTGGTTGGCGTAAGAGTTGTTCAGAAACAGACGGACGCAGGAGAAAAGACAAGGTTCAGGGCATTAGTGGCGCTGGGGGATCAGAGTGGATGGTTTGGAGTTGGGCATGCTAAATCCATGAATACAAGGACCGCAATGGATAAAGCCATCAGAAATGCTCTTCTTAGCATAATACCGGTACCGCTAGGATGCGGAAGCTGGGAATGCAGATGTGGCCAGCCTCATTCTGTCCCTTATGTATTAGAAGGCAAAACAGGAAGCGTCAAGATTATAATATATCCCGCTCCTAGAGGCTTGGGCATAGTCGCGGCACCTCACATAAAAAACATAATAAGCTTGGCAGGAATCAAGGATGCTTGGACAAAAACATTTGGAATGACTTCAACTGACATGTCAATGGCTTTTGCAATTTATGATGCATTTAAAAACGCTTCAAAGGTGATAACTGTATGAGCCTTTTAATAGCTATAAGGACAAAAGGTACGATAAACGTAAGAAAAGACGTTAAAAAAACTTTGGAGATGCTGCATCTAAAAAGGAGGTTCAACGCAACAGTACTTAGGGATTCTCCAGTAGTCAGAGGAATGCTCCAAAAAGCCAAAGATTATGTGATCTGGCAGGAACTGCCTTTTGAAAAGGCAGTCGAACTCTTCCAGAAAAGAGGAAAGGTAAACGACCAGCGTCCCCTTACTTTAGAATATCTAAATTCAAAGGGCATAAACGATTTTGAGACTCTGGTCAAACTCTATGATGAAGGTAAAATAAAGCTAAAGCTTATTGGTATAAAGCCTTATTTTGGCCTTCCGCCTCCAAAGAAAGGAATACCGAGAAACAAATATACAGCCCTTGACCTATTAGAGAGGATGATACAAAATGGCAACTAGGAAAAGAAAAATAAGAAAGCTCAGAGGTTCAAGAACCGTGGGTTGGGGACAGATAGGACAGCACAGGAAGTCCGGAGGACATGGAGGGACAGGAGGTGCTGGGCTTCACAAGCATAAATGGAGCTGGATACTTGTCCACGATCCGGATCATTTTGGAAAAAATGGCTTCCACAATCCCACCGGCGAGAAGATCAAAAAATGGATTAACGTGGAAGAAATAAACTACTTGCTCGAAAAATACCAGCCTGGAGTTACAAAAGATGGTTTACCCGTCATCAATTTAAAGGAATTAAAAATACAGAAGGTTTTAGGAAAAGGTAACCTGATAAAACCTGTATATGTGATAGCTGAAAGCTGGACAAAAAAAGCTGAAGAGTCTATAGTTAAGGCCGGCGGAAAAATCTCAGTTAATTAAAAATGAGTATAAGAGATGCATTCTTTAAAATTTCATCGGTTTTACCCGAGGTGCCGAAGCCTAAACAGAAACCTAGCTTAACTGAAAGGTTAATCTGGACGCTTCTTGCTGTCGTACTCTATCTGCTTATGGCCCAGATTCCGCTTTATGGAGTATTAAAATCCTCAAGTTCGCTTCTCTTTTTCTACCAGATAATTTTTGCGGCCAACATAGGAACTTTGATGACGCTCGGCATAGGTCCGATAGTTACCGCTGGGCTCATTGCACAAGTTCTTATGGGTTCTGATCTGATTCATCTGGATCTGACAAATCCAGAAGATCAGAAGTTTTTTGCGTCTATAACAAAGATACTTACTTTCGTGTTTATCATTGCTGAAAGCGTTTTTTATGTATTGAGCGGTGTTGTAGGGACAACTTTAAGCCCCTATGCAACAGTAATCGTGATATTTCAGCTCATAATAGCTACTTCGATAGTTTTCCTGCTGGATCAGATGCTTCAAAAAGGATGGGGGATAGGGAGCGGTATAAGCCTGTTTATACTTGCCGGCATATCGTTGCAGATAATGCTTGACCTGTTTAGCCCTATACCGGTTGACGGTCAGTACTTTGGTTATATACCATACGCAATAAACGAAACCATACACAGGGCTTACATGAACATAGTTAACAGGCCGGCGAATTTTCCTGATCTGATAGGTTTGATAAGCACGATTCTTTTCGCTCTGCTTATCCTCTATCTTGAAGGCGTAAGGATTGAGATACCTATATCGTCTTCAAAATTTAAGGGCTTTTCTGCTACATACCCGATTAAGCTGCTTTACGTTTCTAACATACCCGTTATCCTCGTTGCTGCGCTCATTGCAGATTTCCAGTTCTTCTTTGCAATGCTTGCAAAAAATCCAGCCATATACAACCACATAACATGGCTTGGAACAGTTCAAAACGGAACTTTTACCGGAGGTTTGCTTTATTATGTAAGCACCCCACCACCGGTTCCCCTCGCTTTCCACCACCCGGTTCAGGTAATAACTTACTCGCTTTTTGTAATTATTCTGAGCGTGGTTTTTGCAAAGCTATGGGTTGATGTAAGCGGCATGTCTGCAGAAAAAGCAGCTGAAACAATAATTTCTTCTGACCTTCAGATACCGGGATTCAGGACTACAAGGACTACGATAGGCAGCCTTCTTAACAGATATATTCCTGTAGTAACTCTGTTCAGCGGTCTGCTTATAGGCATAATAGCAGCTGCGAGCACGCTCTTGAACGTTTACGGTACAGGGATAGGATTGTTGCTAGTTATAGACATATCTATCAGCTATTACCAGATGCTGGCTCAGGAGCAACTTATCTCAACAGTGCCAGGACTTGGTGGGCTGTTTGAGTAAGCTCGCTATCATCGGCGGAATAGCTGGAGTCGGGAAGACCACAGTCCTGAACGTTTTTTACGAAAAGCTAAAGGCAAAGAACGTTGACTTTGAAACCTTTGTTTACGGGACTGTAATGCTCAATGAGGCTGAAAAAGCCGGAATAAAGGACAGGGACCAGATGAGGAATCTGCCTTATGAAAAGCAGGTTGAGCTTCAGAAGTCAGCCGCAAAGAGGATAGCTTCTTCAAAATCTTACCTTAAAGTTGTCGACACTCACTTTCAGATACCAACGCCTTTTGGCTACCTGCCGGGCATACCGATGCACGTTGCAAGGATACTGAAACCAACTCACCTTTTCCTGATAACAGCACCTGCAGAACTGATAATAAAGAGGAGGATGAACGACCCTACAAGGAAGAGGGAGATAATACCTCTGGAAAAGGTTGAAGAGGAGATTGAGTATTCAAGGATGTACATGATATCTGTATCAAACATAACAGGGGCCCTTGCGTCTGAAGTTGTGAACGAAGAAGGAAAGCCTGAAGCAACTGCAGAAGAACTTATAAAAAGGCTTGAGCTATAGAGAGAAGGAATATGCCAATAGTCGAATCTGCTTTGATAATATTTGCAGTCTCCTTAGTGTCAGCGTTGGCATCTAACATACTGATAATGAAAAAGGTTGACCTGCAGGCCAGCAACGAAGTTATGAAAGCCTACAACGAGTTCGTAAAAGAGTACAGACAGGCAATATCTGAGGGCGATAAAGAAAAACAGGCAAAGCTAGAGAAAAAGCAAAAACAGTTGCAAGATATGGTAATGAAAAGCCAGATGGACAGGATGAAAGTATCGCTTTACCTTTTGATACCATTCTTGATACTGTTTTATGTCTTAACTTTTTATTTTGGAAATTCTATTGTAGCTCTTTCCCCCTTTAAGTTTTCTATCTTTTATTTTGCGGCAGATAAACCTGCTGGCGTTGCATGGGGGATGAACTTTGTTACATGGTATATATTAACATCATTTTTTACAAATACAATTATAGGCAAGGCATTAAAGACTATGCCTTAGTATAAATCTTATTATTTTTAAGAGTTAGGTTTATTCGCCAAAGGAATTAATTATTATTGAAATTATAAAGAGTATGACTACAATGTAATCATACGGATAGAGCAGAATATATCCAAGATATGGTATCCAGAAAAGCACCTTACCTATAATCATGTTTTGGGTAACAAGTAGCGGCATTCCCGACGAATAGTTTAAATCAGGAAGAGGGTTTGTGACGCTATTAACTCCTTTTACTATCACCGCATAATTATCTATCTTTTTAATCACCATATGAATTACAAGCTCTTTATAGAACGGATTGTGGTATACGATTATGCTGGAATTTGGTGCAAGCTGCGAGATAGTTGCTGGTTGGACAAAAGCAAGATAACCCGTCCAAAGCACAGGTTGCATGCTGACTCCTTCCACAGGGAATGCAAAATGCAAATAGTTAAGAATAAGCAGAACAACGTATAAAGCAAAAAAGGCTCCAGTAATGTAAAGGAATACCCTTTTATATTTGATTTTCATGGCGCTAAAGATTATAAATACGCGCATTATTAATATTTATCATGAGAATAACAGAATACGATATTAAGCTGGATCTGGATTTCGAAACAGGAACTTATACCGGGGAAGAAACAATTTATATGTCTGCAATAAACCCGTGGATAGATGCTGAAGGATTAAAAATTGAAAGCGTACTGGCTGATGGTAAAAAGGTAGAACCGGTAGAAGGAGATAAAGGTTTTAAGGTTGAGGCAAACATAACTGAAAAACTGCAAATCAGGTTTAAAGGAAAAGCTTCAGAAAGTTTGATGGGGTTTTATGTTGCAAGATTTAAAGACGCCAAATTTTATACAACTCAGTTTGAGCCAAACGGCGCGCGCCTGTTTATACCGTGTATAGACAGGCCAGATTACAAAGCAAGGTTCAGGCTTACCGTTCATGTAAACAGGGATACAAAGGCAATATCTAACATGCCTCCTTCAAAAATAGAAAGAAGCAACAATGAAGTAACTTACTATTTCCCAGAAACTTTACCCATGTCAACCTACCTATTATACCTTGGAGTTGGCGATTTTGACGAAATAGAAGATAAGATGGGAGATAAGATGGTTTACGTAGCGGCTTATGGTGGAAAATCTTCTAGAGGGCGATTTGCTTTAGATGTAGCAAAAAAGGTTATTGGATTTTATGAAGGATATTTCGACATAGAATACCCGTTGCCAAAATTACACCTTATAGCAGTTCCTGAGTTTGCCGTTGGCGCGATGGAAAACTGGGGGGCCATAACATTCAGAGAAATAGCTTTGCTTGCTGACGAAAAAAGTTCGGAATCTGTAAGAAGAAACGTGGCAACTGTTGTAGCGCATGAAATAGCTCATCAATGGTTTGGCGATCTTGTTACAATGAGATGGTGGGATGATCTATGGTTGAATGAAAGCTTTGCAACGTTTATGAGCTATAAAGCCATAAATTCCGTATTTCCAGAGTGGGATCACTGGGAAGACTTTGTGCTAACTGAAACTGAACCAGCAATGCATACAGATTCACTAAGCACGACACACCCTATACACGTTCCTGTAAACAAGCCAGAAGAGATAGAGCAGATATTTGACGATATAAGCTACGGTAAAGGAGCAAGCGTGTTAAGAATGCTTGAAGATTATATGGGAGAAAACGTTTTTGAAGACGGCATAAAATCTTACTTAAAAGCCAACGCTTATTCAAACGCAACGATGAGCGACTTATGGGCTAGCCTGGAAGAGGCTTCAAGTTTGCCGGTACAAAAGATCATGAATGCCTGGGTTACAAAGGCAGGGCATCCAATGGTAAGGGTTTATTTTAGCGATACAAAAGCAAAGATAGAGCAAAAAAGGTTCAGGTATCTATCTTTAGAGGATGACGTCTGGCCCTTGCCTCTTACGTATTATAAGGATGGGAAAAAAGTTACTGCTCTCTTAGAGGGCGTTTCTGGAGAGATTGAAGATTTTTCAAAAATAAACGTAGAAGGGAAAGGTTTTTACAGAGCTCTATACAGCAGCTGGGATAAACCTCTGGCTGGGAGCAAAGGCGCTTTTGATAAATGGAACCTGTTAGCGGATTCTTATTCAAGCATGCTGGCCAACCTCATAAGCCTTAATGAATACATTTCTTTGACAGAAAAATTCCTGGGAGAAGATTCATACCTTCCAGCCCTTACTTTGCTATCGCAGATGACAACGCTTTATTTAATATTTGGAGACAAAATAAAACCGGTATACGAGAGGCATCTTAATTCCCTTTATGAGACCTGGAAGAACAGAACCGACTTTAAAGCAAAAATGTTTAACGGGATTCTATCGAGGAGGTTAAGCATGATAAACGATAAATTTGCTAAAGAAATGTCAGTAGCTGATTACTTTTCCTCAGACCCTAATGTGCGCGCGGCAGTAACGGTTTCGATAGCCGTTTCTTCTGAAAAGCCTTTTGAGGAGCTAAACTCACTGTACAAAAAAGCAGCTTATGATGAAGACAGGGTAAACGTCCTAATAGGAATGTTGAACATCAGGAAGCAAGATGACTTTCAGAGAGTTCTTTCGATGTTCAAGACGAGCGATGTCAAAAAACAGGATATAAGGTATATAACAAACGCGATAACGAACCCGCAAAATTATGACCTGCTATGGGCATGGCTTAAGGATAACGTAGAATACCTGAGAAGCGTTTTTGCAAAATCTGGAGCATTGCCAAGAATACTATTTGCTTTGATACCTTATGTCGGTCTTGATAGGGAACAGGAAGTAAGGGAATTTTTCGAAAAAAACAAGGTTGAAGAAGCAAGCATGGGTATCAGGAACGGTTTAGAGCTCCTTAAAGTTTACAGCAGGCTGCGCAATTCGTTCAAAGCAAGCCTGTAACTGTAACCATCGCTCAACGCCTGCAGCGACGCTACAAGAACGTTATCAGACACATGAGCTGTTGCCCACGTTGATTTTCCATCAGAAAACTGTATAAAAACCCTTACGTAAGAGGCCGTACCTTTTCTATCGCCCTCTGTTACAGTTACTTTGTAATTTTCCAGAATTACATCTGAAAGCTGGGGAAAAACTTTAGTTAAAGCTTTCTTGAGCGCTTTATCTATAGCGTGAACAGGCCCGACGCCTGTTTCCCTTTCATAGTAAACTTCATCTTTAACCCTAACTATGATTTCTCCTTCGGCTTCTATCCTGCTGTTAACTTCTCTTGTGTTGGCCATCCAGTAGAGTATGCTAAATTTATCTGAGTACATTCCGAGGTTCTTTAATAACCACAGCTTTACCGTTGCGTCAGCGCCTTCTATGCTTCCGTACTTTTCAATTTCTTTCACTTTGTTTAAAGTTGTTATAACAGCAGGATGCTCTTTAGATAGCTTTAGGCCGAGGTCTTCCGCGTAGTTCAGGATGCTTGCCCTTCCGGACTGTTCTGAAACCAGGAAGCTGCGTTCATTTCCTACATGTTCTGGGTTTATGTGCTCATAGGTCCTAGGATTTTTAATCATGGCGTCTATATGAACCCCTCCTTTATGGGTGAACGCGTATTTGCCCACGTATGGCTGGTAAGGGTTTGGAGACATGTTGAGAATGCTATAAATGTAAACTGAAACACCTCTTAATTTTTTTAGTTCCGAAGGGCTTTTTAGAACTTTTTTGTTCATCTTCAGGGCAAGAGAAGGTATTACCTGTATAAGATCAGCGTTACCGCACCTTTCACCTAACCCGTTGATCGTACCCTGTACATGGCTTGCTCCCGCATTGACAGCAACGAGGGAGTTTGCTACGGCGTTACCTGAATCGTTATGAGCATGTATGCCTAACGGAGCGCTTATCTTTTTCCTGACTTCAGAAACGATCTTTTCTACTTCAAACGGCAAAGTGCCACCGTTTGTATCGGCTAAAGTTATAACCCTGGCTCCTGCCTCTTCTGCAGTCTTTATTGTTTTAACAGCGTATTCCGGATCGTCTTTATAACCGTCAAAAAAGTGTTCTGCATCGTATATTACTTCCCTGCCATTTGAAATCAGGTAATCTATACTTTCGCCTATAAGCGATATGTTTTCTTCAGGACTTATTTTTAACACTTCTTTAACATGCAGAAGCCAGCTTTTACCGAATATTACAACATATTTTGTATCAGCCTGCAACAAGGTTTCAAGATTTTTATCAACTTCGGAACCCTTCTTCTTTGTAGACCCAAAAGCTGCTACTTTTGAGTGCTCTAGGTTTAGCTTTTTTACCTCTTTAAAAAATTCCATATCCTTGGGATTTGAGGAAGGCCATCCTCCTTCTATTATGTCTATTCCTATTTCATCAAGCTTTTTTGCTATCTCTAATTTATCCTCCAGGGTAAAGCTAACTCCGGCCATCTGCGATCCGTCTCGTAAAGTTGTGTCCAGAATTTCTACTTTTTCAGACAATCAGGATCCCTTGAGAACACACCCTCTATCAGCTGAGGTAACTTGAGAAGAATACCTGAGCAAAAACCTTGATGCTGTTTTAGGATTGGGTTTTTTCCATTCCTGAGATCTTTTTTTCAGCTCTTTTTCATCTATCAGGACGTTAAGCTTTCTCTGCTTTACATCTATCTCTATGGGATCATCTTCTCTGATCAACGCTATGGGTCCCATATCCCAAGCTTCTGGAGACACGTGTCCAACTGCAGGTCCACGGGTACCTCCTGAAAACCTGCCATCGGTAATAAGAGCAACCTTATCGTCGATGCCCATTCCCACAACGGCGCTCGTTATGTCAAGCATTTCCCTCATGCCCGGACCGCCTTTTGGCCCTTCATACCTGACTACAATAACCCTACCCTCGCCTACCTTACCCTTTATTACTGCCTCGAACGCTTCTTCTTCTGAATCAAACGGAGATGCCTTTCCCTTAAAATAGTAATCGTCGCCTATAGCTGCGGTCTTTATTACGCTACCGTTGGGTGCCAGAGTGCCCTTAAGGATGGCTATCCCGCCTGTTCTGTGAACCGGGTTCTCAGGGGTTCTTATTACTTCATGGTTTTTTACGCTGGCGTTTTCTATTATCTCTTTTAGAGAGAGCCCCGAGACTGTTAATAGTTCTGTATTAATGTGCTCCTTTAATACTTTTATCAAAGCCGGGACGCCGCCGGCTTCGTGAAGATCCTCTATCATATAACGACCCCCTGGGTAAATAGGGGCTATGTGAGGTACATTTTTACTCATGATATCAAAATCATCAAGGCTTAGCTGGACATTAGCTTCTGAAGCAGCCGCAAGCAGGTGAAGTATAGTGTTAGTTGAGCCTCCAAGCGCCATATCTACAGCAATAGCATTAAGAAAAGAACTTTTTGTCAGGAACGTCCTTGCTCTGATGTTCTGCTTTACTAATTCAACTATTCTTTTCCCTGTAGAGTATGCAAGCTTTTTCTTTTCTTCACTATCAGCTAACGAGGTACCAACATACGGGAGCGTCAGGCCCATGCTTTCCACAAGTATTGCCATGGAGTTGGCTGTGAAAAGACCACTGCATGATCCAGCTCCCGGACATGCAACCCTTTCAATTTCTAAAAGTTCATTTTCGCTGATTTTACCCGCTTTATAAGACCCGACGGCTTCAAAAACGTCTATAAGGCCCACCTTTTTTCCGTTATAAAAGCCAGCTTTCATTGCCCCTCCAGTGAGCATTATCGAAGGTAAATTAAGCCTTGCCACGGCCATGAGCATCCCTGGAGTAATCTTGTCACAGCTGCTTATGGTAACAAGGCCATCGAATTGATGTCCCATCGTCATTATTTCGACAGAATCAGCAATTACTTCTCTTGAAGGTAAAGAATACTTCATACCGGGGTGCCCCATGGCTATACCGTCATCAAGAGCTATTGTGTTAAATTCGAACGGAACACCGCCTGCATCCTTAATACCTTTCTTAACATATTCGACCAATTCTCTCAAGTGCACATGCCCGGGTACTATCTCGCTGTAACTGTTAGCTATACCTATAAACGGCTTCTTAAAATCATCATCCTTTACCCCTACAGCTCTGAGTAAGCTTCTGTGAGGGGCTCTTTCAACACCATCTTTAATAAAAGAACTAGGCATAAAGCATGAGAAAAGGACGTATATTTTAAGTTTTTCTTTTTAATTGGTAAAAAATAAAAACATACTTGCGCAAAACATATGCAATGGAAACTATAAACTTCATAGGTAAAAATGTAAGAATAGGAAAAAACGTGAAGATCTGGAATTTTACGTACGTTGGAGAAAATACGATAATAGGCGATAACGTCGTGATAGGTTCTCTTGCGCATGTAGATTATAACGTAAAAATAGGTAACAACGTAAGAATTGAAGGACTGGTCTACATAGCCCCTTTAACTGAAATAGGTAATGATGTATTCATAGGTCCGGCAGCTGTAATAACCAACGATCCTTATCCACCCAGTAAAAGGCTTATAGGTGTCAAGATAGATGACGGGGCAGTAATAGGTGGCAGGGCCGTCATAAAGGCAGGCGTAAAAGTCGGAAAGAGAGCTGTTGTAGGTATGGGCGCCGTTGTTACAAAGGATGTACCTGAAGAGACTGTTGTTATAGGCGTTCCTGCTAAGCCTGTTTATGATAGAAAAGAATACGAGAGGAAAAAGGCTAACTGGGAAAATCTTTTACATTAAAATTTTTAATTGCTGATCAATACATTTTTACAGCGTTTAAGATCACAATAAACGATTTTCCTGTTGATTATATTGTGAGCTTTATGAAACATTTCTTCATAGTTTATTTAAAGTTCGTAAGAAAATGCGATTTTTGAAGATATTCATACAATAACGATTTTACTTCATGTATGTCAAGCTTTAAAATTTCTTTTTTAATCCCGAGAGTTTCATTAAGTAATTCGGCGTTTTCAAATAAAAATCCGATCATCGCAAAAATGTTTGCGTACGAATAACACTCAGATAAAGAAGGTCCGAGCCATCCTTCTCTGTAGCTGACATAACATGCGTGTAATTTTACGCTGGTTAAACCTTCCAATCTTTTTTTAAATTTATCTATTTTGTCTTTATAGTTGTGGTCCGTAATCGGTGCGCTGTGAAAAATAAGGAATATTTTATTCTCTAAAGGATATTTTTTGTTTATTTTATCGCTCCAAACGCGCACGAATTTATCGCTTTGTCCGAGCTCTTCAACTTTCTCTATTCCTGTGGTTTTTAAATACATCTCTGTACTTTTTGAGATAAATGGTATCAAAGAGACATAAGCTCTACAGTTTTTTAGGTCCTGAATATACGGCGGGAGATAAAGGTATCCTATTTCTGCGTTTCCTTTTTTTATTTCTTCATGTAAAACGCTTTCATAAATTGAAGGAATGTCAAAAAAACCAGTTTTTGAGTACATTTTTAAAGCCTGTTCTCGTGAGCCATGCTTGATGTTCTTAAGCATAAGTTCAACTTCGTTAAAGTTTTTTGGATAACCGTAATCGAAAAAGCAGGTCTTCATATTTGCCAGTTTTTAACGTGGTCAGCAAGAAGCTTTAGGTTTTCCGCAGATGTGCCCGGCAATACGCCGTGACCTAAATTAAATATATAATGATTATAATCCGGAACCTCAGTCAGAATTTTATTGGCTTCATCGAGCATCGATTTTCCCCCTACATAAGCGTAAAAAGGATCCAGATTTCCCTGTAACCCTACTCTTCCATTGAAACTTTTGTGGATAACCTTAAGATCGCAGTTCCAATCTACACTTAAATATCCTTTAAAGCTTGTTGCAGCTAAACTGTCAAGCAACATGTTACAGTTTCTGCAAAAGTATATTATTCTTTTTGAATATTTCTCAAGCCCATCAAATACTTTTGTTAAAACCTTTACGTAGCTTTCAAGCAGATTTCCCGATAAGCTACCAGCCCAGCTATCGAAGATTTGAAAAACATCGATCCCGTTTTCGAACTGAAACCTTGCCTGTTCTGTAAGCAATTCAGCAAGCGGAGATAATTTTTCTATTGCGGTTCTGTAAAGAAATTCCTTGGTTTTCAGTTTGTCCTTATGTTCGTCGTTTAGGAGGTAGGTCATCAAAGTAAAAGGTCCTGCTCCAAAACCTATAACATTAAGTTTAATTTTTTTCAAAAGCTTTATCTGCTCTTTGATCGGTTCCCATTTTTCAACAAGGTCAGGTGTAACATCTCTGTAAAGTTTATCAAGTTCGTCGACGTAAACTGGCCCTCTGCCTTTAGCGTATTTGAACTTAAACCCTAAAAGTTCCAGAGGAGTTGTAATGTCCATAAATATTATCGACGCATCTACTCCAAGCAGAAAAACAGGTTCTGCTGCTATTTCGGCAGCAAGTTCAGGATTTACCGCTACATCTGTAACCCACCTATCTTTCACTAATTCTTTAAACTTTGGCATATGGCGCCCTGCCTGTCTCATGAACCAGACAGGGATCCTTTTTCCCTTTGTAAGTGTATAAGATATATCATCACTCATGATTTAACACGTTTACAGCTGACTTAAAAGCTTCCAGGGTCTTTTCCAGATCATCTTTATCATGCGAAAGCGTAAAGAAAAGGCTTTCGTACTGTGAAGGCGGAATGAAAATTTTATTTTCAATCATTTTCCAGAAGAATTTAGGAAACGTTTTAGAACTTTTTATATCGCTGTACTTTTTTACTTTCGATGTGTTAAAAAATAACGAAAACATGGATCCAACTCTGTTAACGATAGTCTCCAGTTTTGACTGATCAAGTATTTTATTTATTCCTTCTTCGAGCCTTTTTCCATAATCTTCGAGCTTATCGTACTGGTCCCTTGTGAGCTTTTTTAAAGTAGCCAGGCCTGCGGCTGTAGCAACAGGGTTCCCAGCAAGAGTTCCAGCCTGGTAAACTGATCCAAGCGGGCTTAGTTTTTTCATTATTTCTTTTTTGCCGGCAACTGCAGCAAGAGGAAAACCGCCTCCAACAATTTTTCCCAACAAAGTTAGATCGGGCAACACGCCAAATAGCTCCTGCGCTCCACCATAGGAAACCCTGAAACCAGTTATAACCTCATCAAAGATCAAAACGCAGCCCAGCCTGTCGCATACTTCTCTCAGAGTTTTTAGGAAACTTAAATCCGGCTTTATAACTCCCATATTTCCAGCAACAGGCTCAACTATTATGGCAGCCAGATCATCTTTGAAGATTTTTGACAGATTGATTACAGATTCTGCATCGTTATAATCTGATAAAATGGTGTCAGAAATGCACCCTTCGGTAATCCCGTCAGAAGATGAGATGGAATATGTGGCAAGACCTGAACCAGATTTAACCAGAAAAGGGTCAAAGTGACCGTGATAATTTCCTATAAATTTTATAACTTTCTTTTTACCTGTATATCCGCGTGCCAACCTTAGAGAAGTCATTGCGGCTTCGGTACCGGAATTAACGAACCTGACCATTTCTGCGCTTTTTACCCTTTTGCTGACGGTTTCTGCCAGCTCTACTTCATAGGGATTTGTAAAGCCAAAGCTTGTTCCGTTTTTTACAGCTTCAGAAACCGCGTCCAAAACATCCTCATCCGCGTGTCCGAGTATTACAGCCCCCCAAGAACATACATAATCGACGTATTCGTTGTCATCCACATCAAATATCTTTGAGCCTTTGGCTTTTTTTATAAATATTGGTTTGCCGCCGACGCTTCCAAACGCTCTTACAGGGCTGTCAACACCACCAACCAAAACTTTTTTAGCCCTTTCGTACAATGTTTCCGAATTTTTCGTCTGCAAGCATATCACCTTATAGATTCAGCCAAACGCTTAGCATAATAGGTTATTATTATGTCAGCACCAGCTCTTTTTAATGAATACATATATTCTAAAAGGACCTGATCTTCGTCAATCCATCCGTTTTCAGAAGCTGCTTTTATCATGCTGTATTCTCCGCTTACGCTGTAAACAGCCAAAGGCACTAAAAATTTCTCTTTGGCTTTTGCTATTATATCCATATAAAACATAGCTGGCTTGACCATAACTATATCGGCCCCCTCCTTTATATCAAGTTCTATTTCTCTTAGCGCTGTTCTTGCGCTCCTGTAATCCATCTGGTACGTCTTACGATCCCCAAACTGTGGCCTTGAATCTGCAGCCTCCCTGAACGGACCGTAAAGCGCAGAAGCAAATTTGGATGAATAAGACATTATTATAGTATCTGTAAAGCCATTTTCATCAAGAACGTCCCTTATAGCTTTAACCTGTCCATCCATCATAGAACTGGGAGCCACAACGTCAGCTCCAGATTTAGCGTACGCTAAAGCCGTTTTTGCCAGATACTTTAAAGTGGTGTCATTGTCAACTTTTCCGTTAACAACTATGCCACAGTGCCCATGAGAAGTATATTCACACATGCAAACATCGGTTATCAGAATGGCATCAGGATATTCTTTTTTTATCGATCTTAAAGCGTTGGGTATTATGCCCTCCTCGTCATAAGCTTCACTTCCTATATCATCCTTACGCGAAGGTATGCCAAAAAGTAGGTAAGCGTTAATGCCAGAAGCCAGCCCTTCGCCTACGAATTTTACGGCCCTGTCTACGGTCATCCTGTAAACTTCTGGCATGCTTTCTATCCTTTCTGTTGAGTTTTCGCCCGGGTAAACAAAGATCGGCTGCACAAGGTTGTTTTTGTTTAAGCTTACTTCTGCTACAAGATCTCTGATTTTTTGGCTCTTTCGCAGCCTTCTTTCCCTGACCCTGGGAAATATATCATAATTCATTTATCATTTCCCTCAAACTTTCGAATACACCTTCGTATGTATAAGTCTTTACATTTCCTTTTATCCTGTAACCGAGCCCTTTTGCTTTTGACAATGTTTTAGGACCGATAGCAAGCGCAAACAGATCTTCGGGTTTGACATTCTTAAGAAGTTTTGTTAAAGATTCAAGAATATAGCTGCTTCCGAAGACTACGACATCACCTTTTTTTAATGATACAGCTCTCCTGCGAACGATCTCTTCATATGCGTTTAGCCTCGTAACGTAGCAGGATCTTTCGCTTAAATTTTTTTCAAGCAAATTATCCCCCTCTTTAGATCTTACGGTAAGAACTTTTGCACCTTTAGAGACGATTATTTCTCTGGCAAGGTCTGAAGTAGTATAATGTTGCGGTACAAAATCAACGCCTAACCCATTTTCCACAAGCGTTTTCGCCGTCTCTGGACCTACAGCCGCAAACTTTGTATCGACAAGATGATGAAAAGCGCCCTTTTCCATTACCTTTTTAGAAAAGATTTTGGCCCCAAAAGAAGAAGTAAAAACGATCCAGTCAAAATGATTATTGAGATATTTTTTAACATCAAACGGAAGCTCTACCTGCTTTACTATCTGCAGCACCCTTACTTTTATTCCAAACCTTTTTGAGAGCGTTAAAATTTTATTTTTTGAGCTTTCAGAAACAGCAAAATATACCGCATCAGGCATATAACACATATATTTTGTATCTTTTTACCTTTTTCTGAAACCGTTAAACTGTTTGAAAAGGTTGTTTTATACTGTGTATTATGGATAAAGGTTTTTAATCAAATTCTCGATCATAAATTAGATGATCGAAGACATAGCCAGAGCTAATGAAGTAATTTTAAGATTAAAAAAAGCTTTAAACGAAAAGGCAAAAGAAAACGAACAGGCGCGCAGAGATTACATTTACCTTCTTGCCGATTTCGAAAATTTTAAAAAAAGGTCAGAAGTTGAGTTCAGAGAATGCAGGAATGAAGGAAAAGCAGAAGTTGTAATAAAGCTTTCAGAACCCCTAAACGAGCTGTTTTATTTTAGGGACGAAATCTTGAAGAATCTGGGCAACGATAGCGAGCTTGCCAAAGGTTTCATGATAATAATGGAAAAACTGTTAAAGTCGCTTTTTGATTCAGGTTTTTCATTAATAGACCCTTTAAATCAGGCGTTCGATCCAAAATATCATCATATAGCCTATACTCAGAAAGTTGAAGACGAGGCATTAAAGGGTAAAGTATTAAAAGTTTTAAGTAAAGGATATATGCAGAACGGGAAAGTTATTAAACCAGCGATTGTTGTTGTTGGAGTTTAATGGTGGTAAAAAATGAGCGAAACTCAGAAGGAAAAAATAATAGGTATCGACTTGGGCACAACAAATTCAGCAGCAGCCGTAGTTGAAGGTGGAAAACCGGTCATAATACCCAGCGCAGAAGGACCTACCGTTGCAGGAAAAATGTTCCCATCAGTTGTGGCTTTTACAAAGGATGGACAGCTTCTTGTTGGGGAACCTGCAAAAAGGCAGGCCGCAATGAACCCTGAAGGTACTATATTTGAATTTAAAAGAAAGATGGGAACTGATTACAGGTACAGAATTTATGGAAAGGAGTACACACCGCAGCAGCTTTCTGCCTTCTTGCTACAAAAGATCAAAAAAGATGCGGAAAACTTCCTCGGTTATCCTGTAAAAAAGGCTGTTATAACGGTGCCAGCACACTTTAACGATAATCAAAGACAGGCGACAAAGGATGCAGCTGAAATAGCTGGCTTAGAAGTGGTGAGAATAATAAACGAACCAACCGCTGCATGCCTGGCTTATGGTATTGATAAAGCGGATAAAGAGATGCGTATTCTTGTGTTTAGCTTTGGAGGAGGCACACACGATGCAACTTTGATGGAGTTTGGAGGGGGTGTCTTCCAGGTTCTCGCAACAAGCGGTGATAACGAAACTGGAGGTAGCGACGTCGACAGGGCTATAGTAAACCTGTTAATAGAAGAGTTTAAAAAAGAAACAGGTGTGGATCTTTCTTCAGACCCTATCGCAATGGTAAGATTAAAAGAAGCAGCAGAAAAGGCGAAAATAGAGCTGACCAACCTTCTTACTACTGATATCGACCTGCCATTTATAGCAAACGTTAACGGTCAGCCAAAACACCTTCATTATACCCTTACTCGAGCTAAACTTGAAGAAATAGCTATGCCGATCGTAAGAAGGGTAGAACCCACAATAAGACAGGTGCTGGAGGATGCCAAGATCACGCCAGAAAAGGTTGACAAGGTGATCCTTATAGGGGGAATGACCAGGATGCCGCTCGTTAGAAAGTTCGTAGAAGAAATAATGGGGAAGCCTGCTGAAAGAGGTGTAGACCCGATGGAAGCCGTTGCCATAGGAGCGGCCATACAGGGCGCTGTTCTGGCTGGAGAAATGAAAAACATAGTTCTTCTTGACGTAACACCAGTTTCTCTGGGTGTTGAAACGTACGGAGGCATATTCACCAAAATTATAGAAAAGAACACTACAATACCTACAAAGAGATCTCAGATATTTACGACAGCCGAGGATTATCAGACAGCAGTAACTATACATGTTCTCCAAGGGGAAAGGCCAATGGCCGCGGATAATGTTTCGCTCGGCATGTTTACGCTTGAAGGAATACCGCCTGCGCCAAGAGGCGTGCCAAAGATTGAAGTTACCTTTGACATAGACGCTAACGGCATACTGCATGTAAGCGCTAAAGATCTTGCAACAGGCAAAGAAAATAAGATCACAATTACTTCAAGGGTCAAACTTTCTGACGAAGAAAAACAGAAGATGATAAAGGAGGCCGAGATGTATGCAGAACAGGATAAAAAGAAATTAGAGGAAGCGCTGGCAAGGAATGAAGCTGACAGCACTCTTTACAATTCAAAGAAGTTTAAGGAACAGTTCAAGGATAAGCTAGTAAACGAAGACCTCGATAAAATTTCAAAAGCAGAAAACGAACTACAGGAAGCTCTTAAAAAGAACGATATTAACCTTATAAAAGAAAAAACTAACGCTTTAAAAGAAGTCCTCGGATCAATAGGCGCAAAGTTTTATTCTTCGTCAGGAGGCTCTTCGTCAGGGCAACAGAATTACAGGGACGTTTCTGGTTCAGGTAGTTAAAAGTAAATGAGCGCTGAAAGAAAAAAGAAGGATTACTATGAAATTCTTGGTGTGTCTAGAAATGCAACTCAGGAAGAAATAAAGGAAGCTTACAGAAAGCTCGCGTTAAAATACCATCCTGATGTTAACAAATCTAAAGAAGCAGAAGAAAAGTTCAAAGAGATTACTGAAGCTTATGCTGTATTATCTGATCCAGAAAAAAGAAGACAGTATGATATGTACGGCGAAGAAGGCATTTATTCCCAGTATACGCAGGAAGACATATTCAGAGGGGTTAATTTTGAAGACCTTTTCAAGGATTTTGGGTTTGATTTCTCCGACCTTTTCAGACAGTTCTTCGGTAACTTTTCAGGCGGTTATTCACTTGATGTAGAACAGGACATTGATGTTTCGCTTCAGGATCTTTACGTGGGCGGAAAGAAGCAGATTACAGTAAGCAGGTATGAGCCCTGTAAAGCATGTAATGGTACCGGCGTTGAGAAAGGGAGCAGATGGATAACATGTCCTGAATGCAAAGGTAACGGACAGATAAGGTCTTATAAAAGAACTCCTTTTGGCACAATGGTAACAGTTACAACGTGTCCGAGGTGTATGGGGGCTGGCAAAATACCTGAAAAAATCTGCAAGGTATGCAATGGCACAGGCAGAATTTTTAACACATCTAAAATTGAAGTAAACATACCGGTTGATATCCAGGATGGCGAAAGGCTCAGGTTAAAAGGGCATGGTCATTACCTCAACGGTCAGAAAGGTGACCTCTACCTGAACGTTCATTTAATACCAGATCTACGGTTTAAAAAGGATGGTTATGACCTTTATTCAGAGCTCGAAATAGATTATCTGGACGCGATACTGGGGGCTTCAACAAAGTTTATCAACATAGATGGTGAAGAAATAAAGGTTGAAATCCCAAGATTAACCCAGAACGGGGACACTATAAGAATAAAGGGAAAGGGTTTTCCTAAACCTTACTTTGGAAGGGGGGATCTAATATTAAAGGTTAAGGTCAGACTGCCATCAAAGCTCAGCGAAGAGGAAAAGAATTTGCTCGAAAAGCTTCGTGAAGTAAACAGACAGCGTTTGCAGAACGGATGAAATAAACATGATAGAATCAAACTTTGATAATCAGAAGAAAAGTTCTGAGCTAGGCCTTGTTGGTACATCATATAAGTTCAGCAGTATAGAATTCAGAGAATCGCTCATAGAAAATTTTGATGATTTTGCAAGCGATTTTGAAGGATGCAGCGAAAAATTTGTGCTCATTACATGTAACAGGATTGAAGTTTACTTTATATCAGAAAACGTATCAAACATCATGGAAAAGTACGCTAAAGATAGCAAATATTATACGATGAAAGGAAAGGATGTCGTAAAACACCTTTTATTAGTGAGCCTGGGGCTCGATTCTTTTCTTCCTGGTGAAGAGAGCATCTATTATCAGATAAAGAACAGCTTTGTAAAATCTTTAAAAAAAGGTGAAGTTAAATCTTCTCTAAGGTGCATAATAAACAGAACGTTAAGCGTAAGCAAAAAATTAAGAAAGGCCGGGTTAATAACATCGAAGAAAGAGATAGCTTCAGAAATAGCTAAAAAGGCAGTTGATTATTTAAACCAGCAACGTTTTAATGCAGTTATAATAGGTTCTGGGAGAACGGCAAAAACGATATACGAGTATTTAAAAGGATACAGCAAATTAACATCTATAGTAACTTCAAGAAAGCTGTATAACGCTGAGTTTCAGGGCGCCAGGGTTTATTCTTATCAAGAACTCAGGCAGGCCATCGAAGGTTCTGATATAATATTTTCTGCAACCACCACCGATCCTAAAAATTATATCATCGATGAAGATTTTATAAAGGGTCTGCTAAACAAGCCCAAGCTTGTGGTCGATCTTGGAGTGCCCAGAAACATAAATCCGAACGTCAGAAACCTCGGCGTTACTTACTGGGATATGGAAGAAACCTACAGGATTACAAAAAAGGATAACACGGTTCCAGAATACCTTGACTCTATGTTAAGGCAGGAATCGGATTCCATTTACTTAGCGGCTTATTATAAAAAGATCAGACCAGAAATAAAAAACGTCATGAAAAGGGCTTATTATATAATAAACGAAGAAGCTCTCATAGCTGAAAAACATCTGGAAGATAACGAGCATAATACGGATTACGTTTTAAAAAAGATGGCAGAGAGAACGGTAAAAAAACTTTTGGATCATATTCTTAGTAATCCTAAAAATGAAGACGATCTCGAATCAAAAATAAAGGCTTTAGAAGCTCTTGGTGTTAAACATGAAAAAGATAGTGATAGCCACAAGGCCTAGCAGGCTTGCGCTAATACAGGCTGAAATAATAGCAAAAAAATTAGAGAATTGTGGCTTTCAGTCTGAAATTTTAAAGATTGTCACAGAAGGTGATGAAGGAAAATATGACATAAACAGGAAGAGCGCTTTTACGCAGAGGCTTGAAAACGCGTTGATTGCTGGAAAAGCTGACCTGGCTGTGCACAGCATGAAGGATCTGCCCAGCGAAAGGGACAAAAGGTTAGGCATACTATATCCTGTTGAAGATGATCCAGCTGATTGTCTTATAGCAAAAGAAAAGCTGGATCTTTTTGAATTGCCGGAGGGAAGTAAAATCGGGACCAGCAGCTTAAGAAGAAAAGCGCTGATATCTCTTTACAGACCTGATCTAAAGGTTATAGACTTAAGGGGCAACGTAGATACTAGGCTAAAACGATTGGAAGAAGGAAAATTTGACGCCTTAACGCTGAGCTGTGCAGCGATGAACAGGCTAGGTTTAGAAACATATAAAATTAAAAGGCTTGATCCGAGGTATTTTTTACCGGCACCCGGACAGGGAATAATAGCAGTTGAGTACAATAAAGAAAACGATAAAATAAAAGAGCTAGAAGAATTTTTGTATAACGAAAGAACTAATTTGAGGGCAAACATAGAAGCCGAGTTTAACGAACTCATGCAGGGCGGATGTCATTTTCCCGCTGGTATGTATACTGAAATTAACGGGGAAAACGTTTTACTAAAAGGATACTTTTCCGATGGTTCTAAGCATATTTTTGCAACAGTCATGACAGACAAAAGAAATTATAAGCAGGGTTTGAAGGATCTTGTCGCAGAGCTGAAAGGCATATGATTCAAAGCTGTCAGGATAAAAACACGAAAGATTTTTAAGCAAAACGGTCTTATTGCCCAAATAGTGGGGACGTCGTCTAAAAGGGCAGGACGGCAGGCTCCAGAATCAAAAGCCCGTAGGGGCAAGCCCAAATTAGTTTGAGCCGCATAAAATGCGGCTGCGTGTTTAACATTAAATTCTGGAGCGTGGAGAAACCTGCTGGTTGTGGGTTCAAGTCCCACCGTCCCCACTTTTAATAGCAAAACGCAGGTAAAGGTTATACAGCAACAGAAT
>ERZ1669247.81-NODE-81-length-45938-cov-8.308938_pt1 | contig 45938 bp, 39 predicted proteins | sample MGYA00579297_ERZ1669247 | MGnify/ENA primary metagenome ERZ1669247 (study PRJEB41166, sample SAMN08046056) | hot springs metagenome | biome: hot spring; feature: acid hot spring; material: thermophilic sediment; isolation source: thermophilic sediment from acid hot...
CCTGCTCTTTTTATTGTCCATTTTCAATTTTCAATTTTCAATTGTCAATTCTTTTCCACCCGCCACCCGCTCTTTTATTGTCCATTTTCAATTTTCAATTGTCAATTCTTCCCGTGTTATAATTAATTGATTTTAGAATTATGGAGGATATATGATAGCCGTTATAACAGATCACGGATCGGATGATCTATTTATGGGTGTTTTGAAGGGCAATTTTTCTTATTTGATTCCTAAAGAGGAGATAATAGAAGTTACGCGTCCGATAAATTTCGGAGACTCTTACGTTGCCTCGTGCATAGCCGAACGGCTTGCATGCCATCTTCCGAAATCGACTATTTTTATGATAGTGGTCGACGGCCAGAATGAGAGCGCGAGAAGGCCGATAGGGCTTCGCACTAAGGATGACAGGATCTTTATAGGCTTTGACAATGGCACCTTTACGCTCCCGATAGAAAGGTTTGGCCTGAAACAGATAAGGGAGATAGATGTTCCGAAAGTCAAATTCTCTCTTTCTTTTACGAGATCCGTTCTCGATATTTTAATTCCCGTTACGGTCGATCTTTCGAATGGAAGAAACTTTGAGAGTATAGGAAGCATTTACATGACATTCTACGATCTCAAACACAAAAAGGCTGAAATTGCCGATGACGGAATAAGAGGAGAGATCTCTTTTGTAAATGAGCGCGGAGATATTTCTACGAATATACCTTTCGATTATCTTGAAAAGATGGGCCTTTCCCAGGAGGATAAACTTAGGGTCAACGGAAAGCCATCGAGTATATCTCTTGACAGAAGGGCCGGACGGAAGAATGAACTTATCGTCTGCGAGGGACTGGGCGGGTATGTTGAAATAACTTCGCGATATTTGAGGGCAGAGGATATTTTAAAACTTCCGCCGAGATCAGAGATAGTTTTGGAGGTTTGAACTTTGAAGATATGGCCATTTTCGAGAAGTGAAAGTTCGACCACCTATGGCACGGTTATCTCGATCTTTCTAATGGCTTTGATAGGTTTCATAGAGGTTTTCATTTACGTGCTTTTTTACCCTCCGCCTCTTCAGTACTGGCTTATAATGATCTCGATGGATCTCGTCATCTATTTTGCCTCCTCTATCTTTCTTTTTCAATTTTTGAGCGAACCTTTGATTCAACTTCTAAACAGGGTAAAACATACATCTATAACTCTCAATCCGGTCCCTCAAAAGGGACTGAGAGGCGAGTTTGGAGAGATTTTGAGAGACGTTGACAGGCTTGCCGAGACTTTGAAGAGGGAAAGGGAGGGTTTGCTCGAGACTTACAGCGAATACAGAAATATAGTCGAATCTTTGGATGAAGGCATTCTTACCGTCGATGAGAATAAGGATATAGCGACCATGAACAAGGGCCTCGAGAAGATCTTTTCGACAACCCGAAGCCAGTGGAAAGGAAGGCAGTTTGAGGAATTTTTGCGCTTCTACGGCATCATCATCGATGAGACCAAGAATGTCGTAAGGGTTAAGACCCTCGACAAAAGACTTATCTTTCAGGAAATACCGATGAATACCTCTCATTCTTTGATGCTTTACATCTTCGAGGATATAACGACCCTTTCAAATCTTGAAAAGGCCCTCGGCAGGGCCGAGCAACTCGCCCTTCTCGGGAAGATGACAGCCTCTATAGCCCACGAGATAAAGACTCCTCTTGCGTCTATGAAACTCTCGGTCCAGCTTTTGAAAAAGCAGAGTCCGGGAATTTCAGAGGAAGCGCGCGAAACTCTTGATATTCTCGAAAAGGAAATAAGAAGGCTTGAAGAGAGATCGATGCAATTTCTGACATTTTCAAAGACCACATACGATCTGAAGATTCTTAACGTTGTGGATGTTTTGGAGGAATCAATAAAACTCGCGCGGATAAGGGCAAGAGAGAGAGGAATATCCATTGAATTGACAAAGTTAGCAGATAAACTTATTATCGAAGGGGACGACAACGCGCTCAATTCGGCCTTTTTGAATGTTTTAGTCAATGCGATGGACGCGTCGAATGAAAATGAAAAGATAGAGGTCAAAATCGAGAAGGTTAGAAATTACGCGCTTATTACCTTTACAGATCACGGAAGCGGGATTCCGCCGGATTACATGGATTATCTTTTCGAGCCTTTTTTCACTCTGAAGGCCAATGGAACGGGCCTTGGCATGAGCATAGTCAGAAGGGTTGTAAATTCTCACGGTGGCAAAGTGGAGGTCAAAAGTCAGAAGGAAGTTGGCACAAGCATTGTTATAAGGCTGCCGCTTTCGAGGTGATTTTATGGCTAAAATTCTCGTTGTCGAAGACGATTTGAGCCTTAACAAACTCGTTTCGAGGTCTCTCGATCTCGATGGTCATTCTGTCAAAAGCGTCAAGACAAAATCGGAAGCCTTGAAAGAGATCGAGAGCGATTCTTATGATCTTGTACTCCTCGATCTTATGCTTCCAGACGGAAACGGAATGGATCTTATCGAAAGAATGGTAAGAGAATCGGCCGTTATAGTGATAAGCGCCCACGCGGATGTCAATATGGCCGTTAAGGCCGTCCAGATGGGAGCGTTCAATTTCATTCCAAAACCATTTGAACTTGAAAATCTGACGATAGAGGTAAACCGTGCAATCGAAGCGAGAAGTCTAAAACTTGAAAATATCTCCTTAAAACTTCCGACAAAGATAATAGGCGAGAGCCCATCCATAAGAAAGCTGAGGGACATGATCCAGATCGTCGCCTCGAGAGATGTGCCGGTCTTTATAACTGGCGAATCTGGAACGGGAAAGGAACTTGTCGCCAGATCTATCTGGGAGTTAAGCGCGAGATCAAAAAGTCCCTTTGTTGCCGTTAACTGCGGGGCAATTCCCGAGGAACTTTTCGAGTCCGAACTTTTTGGATACGAGCGCGGAGCATTTACCGGCGCGACCACATCAAAGCCAGGAAAATTTGAGATGGCCGATGGCGGAGTTATCTTTCTCGATGAGATAGGGGAATTGCCAAAGAACGTTCAGGTCAAGTTATTGCGCGTTCTCGAAAATTCGGAGATCGAAAGGTTAGGTGGCGTCGATCCGATACGTATAAATGTGCGCGTTCTTTCGGCGACAAACAGGAATATCGAAGAAGAGGTTAAGGCCGGAAACTTCAGAGACGATCTTTATTACAGGATAAATGTCGTAAGGATAGAGGTGCCTCCGCTAAGAGACAGGATGGAGGACGTGCCAATTTTAGCCGATTATTTTGCAAAACTTTATTCAAAGCAAATGCAGGTAGAGTACAGGCCATTTTCTCAAAAGGCTTTGAATTTTTTGAAATCTTATCCATTTCCGGGGAATATAAGGGAATTGCAAAATATAGTTAAATCCGCGCTTATATTCGCGAGAGGTAAAGAAATAGAGATAGATGATCTTTCAAACCAGATCCAGGACGTGGAAAAGAATTATGTGAAGATCCAGATAGGAGAAAGTTTGGAGTCGGCCGAGAGAAAGATAATCGAGGCGACATTGGAGTATTTCAACGGGAATAAAACCCAGGCCGCTAAGGCTTTGAATATAGGGCTTAGCACTTTGCACAACAAACTCAATCAGTGGAGGGAAAACAATGAAGATCAAAGTTCTGGATAAAGGCTATGTCGAGATGGTAGATCTTCTTGGAGGAGATATGGCCGCTGTGAGGGCGGCAAGAATTTCGTACATGTCTAAATCCGATCCGCAAAGGGATGAAAAACTCATAGATCTTCTTGCCAGACTCGGCCATGAATCTCCTTTTGAGCATATAGTCTTTACGTTCTACATAAAAGCGCCGATCTTTGTGGCCCGCCAGTGGATGCGCCACAGAATCGCGAGCGTCAACGAAAGATCGGGAAGATTCACAGAGTTCGGAGAGGAGTTCTACATTCCAGATTCTCAAAGGAGCGACGGCAGCGCGGATAAGATGCGCGAGTCTATGGAAGAGTCCTTTCGAGTTTACAGGGAATTGATTTCAAACGGCGTAAAAAAGGAGGTCGCGAGAATGGTTTTGCCTCTAAGCCTTTACACCGAATGGTACTGGACTGTAAACGCGAGAAGCCTTATGAATTTTCTGAATCAAAGGGCAGACTCGCACGCCCAGTATGAGATCCAGAGGTACGCGATCGCCGTTGCCGAATGTTTTAAGAATGCCTGTCCTCTCACATACAATGCTTTTTTAAAGCATATTTACAGGGGAAATTTACTGGAGGTCTGATTTTGGACAGAATGGTTGAAGAGATTTTAAAGATCCTGAACATAAACAAAGAATTGCCATTTCCCGATCTTTTTATAGTTGCGATAACCCACAGTTCTTACGCGAATGAAAACAGGGTTGAATCTTACGAAAGGCTTGAATTTCTCGGCGACGCGCTTGTCGGCCTTGTGATAGCCCACAATGCCTTTGAACTTTTTAAAGAGATAAATGAAGGTGAACTCGCGAAGATAAAGGCCATTGTCGGAAGCGAGAAGGTTCTTTCCGAAGTTAGCAAAGAGATAGGGCTTTCGAAATTCGTCCTCGTTGGTAAAAGCTTGAGTTCGGCCTCGGAGGGAGAACTCGACTCGATCTACGCCGATACCTTTGAATCCGTTATGGCCGCGGTATTTTTGAATTTAGGCTTTGATGAGGCAGAAGATATGATATCGCGCTTTTTGAATGAAAAGATATTGGAAGTCGTCGAGAAAAAATTGTTCTTCGATTACAAGACAGCGCTCCAGGAATACACTCAAAGCAAATTCATGAACCTTCCCGAGTACGTCCTTATCGAGGAAAGCGGCCCTCCGCACAGAAGAAATTATGTATTCGAAGTCAGGATAAACGGAGAGGTTTACGGCAAAGGTTACGGCAGATCGAAAAAAGAGGCCGAGCAGGTGGCCGCGAAGATGGCCTATGAGAGGTTGAAGGAATGAAGATTATTCCCGTTTTTTTCCCAAATGCAGGGTGCAAGCACAGATGTGTGTTTTGCAACGAATGGATGGCAACTATGAAGACCGTCCCCCGATCGGTGGAGGAGGAGGTAATGAATGCGTGTAAACTCTACCACGCCGATAAAGATTCAGAAATTGGCCTTTACGGAGGAACTTTCACGGCGATTGAAAACTGGAGGGATATTTTAAAGACAGTCCACGATCTGGCTTTAAAGATCGGTGTGAAAGGCATAAGGATATCGACAAGGCCGGACGAGATAAATGATGTGGATTTTCTAATCGAAAACGGGGTAATTCACGTTGAAATAGGGGCGCAATCGATGGTTGATAGGGTCCTCGAGGCGTCAAAGAGAAACCACACTGCCAAAGATGTTGCCATTGCGGCAAAAAGATTGAAAGAGGCCGGAATAAAGGTATCGATCCATCTTATGACCGGACTTCCCGAAGATTCAAAAAAAGACGATCTCTTTTCTGCCTTCGAGGTTGCCAAACTCCGCCCTGATAGCGTAAGAATCCATCCAACGCTTGTTTTGAAGAATACCGAACTTGAAAAGTTTTTTCTTTCTAAAACTTATCGTCCCCAAACTCTCGACGATGCCGTCGATGTTGTGTCCGATATGATAACCATATTCAAAAATGATAAAATACAGATAGAAAGAATCGGAATGTATCAGGATAGAGAAACCATTTTAAATGTTGTGGCGGGGCCTTACCATCCTGCCTTCGGAGAGATGGCCTTATCGGCTATGTACAAAAAGTTCATAGATTCAACGGGAGCCGTGAAGGTATGCGGGCCGAAAAATTTGAGATCTCAGATAATCGGAAGAAATAAAGCGAAGATACCGTTTGAGGAGAATAATGATGTCTGCGTCATCGCCGGCGATCAAAGGATTTATTTTAACGATTGGGCCGGACTTTACGTGTCGAAACTCAGGGAGTTGATCGGGTGAGACTTGTAAGGCTTGAAATAGAAGGGTTTAAATCCTTTGGAACACATGTGAGTTTTGAGATAAAAAACGGGATAGTTTCAATAGTCGGTCCGAATGGATCCGGAAAGTCGAATATCGTCGATGCGATAAGATGGCTTTTTGGAGAAAGGGCCAATTCCAAGTTGAGAATGTCCGAGACCGCGGATGTGCTGTATTATGGATCTAATTCCATAAAGAAGGCCGAAAAGGCGCAGGTAAAGGCTGTGTTTGAAGAGGATGGAAAGGAGATCTCCGTCGAGAGAATCTACCAGTCAGACGGTAAAAATGTCTATTTACTTAACGGTTCCGCCGCGAGGCTTAAGGATATAGAGGAACTTTTCTTTGGGACAGGAACCGGCAAGGATTTTTATTCGATAGTCGGTCAGGGAGAGATATCCAATCTTGTCAATTCCTCTCCGATCCAGATAAAGACTCTTGTAGAAGAGGCGGCCGGAGTCCTGATATACAAAGAGAGAAAGAATGAGGCTCTCGCGAAATTGAAGGAAGTAAGCGAAAATCTCGATCAACTCAAGGTCGTTATGGACGAGGTAGAGCACACGATGAGATCTTTAAACCTTAAAGCAAAGAGGGCCCAGAAGTACAAAGAATACGAAGAGACGATAAATGAAAGAAAAAGAAGGTATTTTGGCCATCTTTTGAGTGTTTATTACAAAAAGCAAGAGGAGATCAAATCCAAAATCAGCGAATACACTCAAAAGATCGAGGAAAGCCAAAGGGAACTTTTCAGTCTTGAGGTTGAAGGATCGAAATTGAGGGAGTATTCATCGAGCGCCCAGGAGGATATAAACAAATTCGAAAGCGAAATGGAAAGTTACAGACAGAGGGAAAGAACGCTTTCCGATCTTAAAGATTCAACGTCATCGGCACTGTCGGAATTGAGATCTTCCTACGTCGAGAACGGAACAAAAAAGGATGGAATGAAGGCCGAGGTGGAAAGACACCAGACGAGGCTTGAGGAGTTAAACAGGCTAATTTCAAGCCTTAAATCAGAAGAAGATGAGATTTCGCGCAAACTTTCTGATGCCCAGCAACGGTACAATTCCATCACCGAGGAGATAAGCAAGGATCAAAAAAAGAGAGCCGCGATAGAAAGCAAGATATCCGAACTCACAAAGGAGAGAAATTCAAAAGAGGTTGAAAGATCGAAGGCATTCGAAAATTACAAAGATCTTGATCAAAGAATAAATGTTTTAAATGCCCAGATAGAAGAGAAAAAAGCGTCGGCCTCGAGGCTGCAGGAAGATCTCGATAAATTCTCAAAGGAAGAGTCTGAATTTCTGTCGAGCGTAGAGTATAAAAACAAAAAACTGCAGGAGATAGACGAGGAAAGAAGAAAACTCGAGGACGGCGCAAAGAATCTCCGCCAGAGAAAGAATATGATCTCTTCGAAGATCTTTGAATTAAAATCGAGGTACGACCTGCTTTCGAGTAGCATTGAAAGTTATGCCGGATATTCAAATGCGACAAGAAGCGTCATGAACGCGAAGATAGACGGGGTTGTCGACGTTGTCGCGAATATGATAAATGTGCCGGCAGACATTGAAGTTGCCGTCTCTGTCCTTCTCGGCAACAGAGTCCAGAATGTGGTCGTCAAAAATTCAGACGTGGCCAAAAGATGCGTTGAATTTCTGAAAGCAAACGATGCCGGGCGAACAACCTTTATTCCCCTCGATATGATAGACATGAGAGAGCCCACGATTCAGCCATCGGTGCTTTCATTTAAAGGAGTCGTCGGCTATGCCTTTAAACTCGTCAAAGGGATAAAGGGGTATGAAAATCTTGTGAACTTTCTTTTTGGATCCGACCTTATCGTCAGGACTCTGGATGATGCCATAGCGTTGAGGGATCATTTTAACTTCAAATACAGAATCGTGAGTTTGGAAGGCGAGATAATAGCGCAATCAGGCACGATAACGGGCGGAAGCCTTGAAAGATCTGAAAGGATCGATCTTATATCTAACAGAAGAATTTTGAAGGAGATGCAGTCGCAGATACTCGAACTTTCGGAAGAGGCGAAAAAGATAGACGATGAGATAAATCTTTCGGCGCAGAGAATCGAGGATCTTCTCGATGAGAGAAGAAGGATAGAATCTTCTCTTTTAAAGGAAAATATCTCTCTCAACAATTCGCGCGGAAACAAGAACGCCGTTATCACGAAACTTGCCGAACTTCAAAGAGAGGTCAACAATCTCGAAAAAATGAGATCTGATTATTCTAACAGGATGGAAAGGGATCAAAAGACGATATCAGAAGCCGAAGAGAGAATAAGAAAGATAGATTCGGAACTTTCAGAACTTGAACTTGTCAAGAAAAACGATTCGACAGAGGACATAAGAAGAAGACAGGAAATGGAGAAGGTCCAGGAAGAGATAATAGATTTGAAGATGAAGTTGAATTCTGTAAAGGAACGATTCGGCGGATATTCCAGTGAAAAATCAAGGGTCGTTGCCAGAATCGAGGAACTCTCCTCTAACATATCGTCCATAGAATCCGAAATTCAGCGCACCGTTCAGGAGATGGCATCGAAGGAAGAAAGGTTGAAGAACATAGAGAGAGAACTCGAATCTGTAAGAAGGGACGAGAAAAACCTCTTTGAAAAGGCCAAAAACATCAAAGGCGACAGAGAAGAGGTCTTAAAGAAGATGGAGGAGATAGAAAATCTTCTCGCACAAAAAAGAGACGGAATCTCTTCTTTGAGGGAATCGCTTCATTCCGCGGATGTCGAGAGGGTATCTGTTGAATCTTCGATCAATCAGGCAATGGCAGAATTTCAAAAGTGCAACGGCTCTCAGGATGACATCATGGAGGTCGACGATCAGACCTTTCAGAATCTCGGCAGCGATATAGAAGAATACGAAAGGAAGATGAAATTTTTGGGACCGGTCGATCTTTCTTCGATAGATGAATACGCCGCTGTCGAAAAAAGATTCAGCGAACTTTCTTCGCAACGGGCGGATCTTGAAAATTCTTACAACTCACTTCAGGACGTGATAAAGAAGACGGACGAGGAAGCGAGGAAAAGGCTTAATTCGACAATGGAGTTGTTGAATGAAAATTTCGGCCGCATGATTTCAGTCCTCTTTTCGGGAGGCACTGGCATGATGTCATTTACAGAAGGTTTTGATATTCTCGATGCCCCCGTCGAGATAAATGTAAAATTGCCCGGAAAAAAGATACAAAAGCTCTACACGATGTCAGGAGGAGAAAAATCACTTGTCGGCATTGCCTTTATCTTTTCTTTGCTCATGATAAATCCGAGTTCTTTTTACGTTCTCGACGAGGTAGATGCGGCCCTGGATGATTTCAGTACCCAGAGATTCATAAATTTGCTTGAAGAATATTCAAAGATCGCCACTTTTATAGTCATAACGCACAACAAATTCATAATGGAGAGGGCAGATACTCTTTACGGAATAACCATGATGGACGGTGTATCTACTATAATACCCGTTGAACTTTCAGAATTTTCAGATTCGAAGGTGGAATGATGTACGAGAGAAAATTCATAAGGAATATATCGATAATAGCGCACATAGATCACGGCAAGTCGACTCTTGCAGACAGGATACTCGAAATGACCCATTCCGTCGATCTCAGAAAGATGCGAAACCAGTACCTCGACAATATGGAGATAGAAAGAGAAAGAGGGATCACGATAAAAGCCCAGCCTGTCAAGGTTATGTACGACTCCGCCGACGGCAATCGGTACGAGATAAACCTCATAGACACGCCGGGCCATGTCGATTTCACCTATGAAGTGTCGAGAAGCCTCGCGGCGTGCGAGGGCGTTATCTTGCTCGTAGACGCGACTCAGGGAGTGGAGGCCCAGACCATAGCCAACGCCTATCTTGCGATAGATAACGGCCTTGAAATCGTTACCGCCATAAACAAGATAGACATGCCAAATGCGAATATAGAAGAAACTCAAAAGGAATTGTACGACACGCTCGGAATAAAGCCTGAAGAAACACTTCTTGTGAGCGCGAAGACAGGACAGGGAGTAAAAGAACTTATAGAGGAGGTCATAAAACGGGTTCCTCCTCCTTCGGGAAATGATGGAGGGAGTTTGCGTGCGCTTATCTTCGGGGCGAATTATGATCCCTACAAGGGGGCTGTCGCGCATATCAAAGTAGTCGATGGCAAAATTTCGAGGGGAGACGTTATAAAGATGATGTCTTCTGGACAGTCCCATGAGGTTTCGGAAGTGGGAATTTTTGCGCCCGAATTATACCCGGTCGACACGCTATCTTCTGGAGAGGTTGGATATCTTGCCGCGAATATGAAGGAGGTTTCTCAGGCAAGGCTTGGAGACACGGTAACTCTCAATTCTAATCCGGCGGCAAAGCCTTTGCCCGGGTACAAGGAAATGAAGGCTGTCGTTTACGCAGGAATTTATCCGTCCGATCCTCAAGATTACGATAACCTCAGGAAGGCCATCGAAAGGTATAAATTAAATGACGCCGCCTTCATCTTCGAGCCGGACAATTCGGCCGCGCTCGGCTTTGGTTTTAGATGTGGATTTCTTGGCCTTCTCCATATGGAGATAGTCATCGAAAGACTCGAAGATGAGTACGACCTTGATATTATAGCGACGGCGCCGAATGTCATATATGAAGTGGTAATGACAGATGGAACTGTCAAGAGATTTACAGATCCGTCCAAAATACCTCCAGAAGGGACCTATATTGAAATAAGAGAGCCTTATGTTAATCTGACGCTTATAACGCCTGTTGATTCAATGGGCGATCTTGTCAATTTCATTCAAAATGAAAAGAGAGGGGAATTTGTCTCGACAGAAAATGCGGGAAAAAACAGAGTCGCGCTCCATTTCAAAATGCCGATGGGAGAGATGATCTTTGACTTTTTCGACAAGATAAAGGCCATAAGCCATGGATACGCCTCTATGGATTATGAAATAGACGAATACAGAAAATCAGACCTCGTTGTGATAGGGATCCTCGTTAACAAAGAACGGGTTGAGGCCCTTGACACGGTCGTCCACGAGTCAAAGGCTTACAGCGTTGCGAAAGCCCTCGTCGAGAGCATAGCCGAAAGCATACCGAGGCATCAATTCGAGATCCCAATTCAGGCTACTGCTCACGGAAGGATAATAGCAAGGGCGACTGTCAACCCCTTCAGAAAGGACGTGCTTGCGAAGTGTTACGGAGGTGATGTTACAAGAAAGATGAAGTTGCTTAAAAAACAAAAAGAAGGAAAAAAGCGTATGAAGATGCTTGGAAGCGTTGAGATCCCAAAGGAAACTTTTCTTTCAATTCTTAGCATAGGAAAGGAGAATAAAAATTGAAATTCTCTATCGAACTTAAGATATTGATAGGCTTTCTCGCCGGAGCCGTGATCCTCTGGCTCATCTTTGCGCTTGGAGATACCACCGGAAATACAATAGACAACGTCTTTCTCACTAATGGAAATGCAAACATAGAAAATATAGATCCAATCTACACTAACGCCATGATAAATGCCAAAACCTACGGCCTTGTCGATCAAAGCATACAGACTTCTGTTATACCCGAATTATTTTTTGCGACTTATATTGGCACAAATGTTAAGAGTCTGAAGGTTATATCTCAAAAGAGCATAGGCTCGACGGAAATTTCGAATATATTCTCCAATTATACCTTTATTACAAATTCTACGATCGAGATCATGAAAAAGCACGGCATAGTCCGAACGGCAGACGCTTCTTTGCTTAACGCGAGTTTCCAAAATTACAACGTCGCATCAATCCAGTCGATGCTCTCGGAGAGAGAGAAGATACCGCAATTTGCCGCTTACGATTACACGATAGAACTTCACACCGCAGGTGGCGTTGAGCGTGTTCATGCCATAGTCATGAGGGCCCTTTCGTCGGCCACCGGGCAGCCTTACAAACATTTAAGATGGGTGGTAAGTTACGTATACCATTGATGAGATGATAAGAATCCAGAGAGAAATATCGAAAGAGGTCGTGATAAGGCCCCTTGATTTTGTTCCAAAAAGGATAGGAGGATTTGATCTTTCGTATCCGCGAAAGGACATCGCTTTAGCGGTATGCGTGGTGCTGAGTTATCCCGATCTCGAATTGATAGAGATGAAATGGACAGCAGTCAAGGTAGAAATGCCGTACATTCCGACCTTTCTTTCTTTTAGAGAAGGTCCGGCTATAGAAAAAGTTTACGGCATGATCGAAGAAAAACCAGATCTGCTTTTTTTTGACGGTCAGGGTATAGCGCATCCGAGAGGCGCAGGAATAGCCTCATACATGGCTTTGAAATTTCACAAGCCTTCCATAGGCGTTGCTAAATCTCATCTCTTTGGCGAATACAAAGATCCGGGCAAATTAAGGGGAGACTTTGAATATATCTACAGCGGATCGGAAGTTATAGGCGTGGTTTTGAGAACTAAAGACAATGTAAAGCCCCTTTTTGTTTCTCCGGGAAGTTTTGTCGATTTCAAAGATTGCGCTGGTTACACGCTGAATTCTTGCAAAGGGTACAGACTGCCGGAGCCTACAAGGCTTGCGGATATGTACACGAAGAAATTAAGAAAAGAGATGATACTTTGAGCAAAGAAGACTGGGAAAGAGAAAAACAGATTTTAAAGGGCTCTTCAAATCAGATATTTGAAGTCTCCGCGATATGGGGAGAGGTCTTGATATGGATGTTCCTCTTCCTGCTTGCGTATTCCGAGATCATACTTTTCAAATCTTTCGAGAAAAATTTGCTCAAAATCGTGATCGTCGCCGTCATAATGGCAGGACTTGTCTACCTCGGTGTCTTTTTGATAATCAAGGCAAGAAGACATCTAAAGAAGGTGATAGGAGATGGAGACGACACAGACGACGAATAGAAGGCTTGGCGTCGTCGCCATAGTCGTAAAGAACAGGGAAGAATCTTATTCTGGCGTCAACGAAATTTTGCACGATTACGGAAATATAATAATCGGAAGGATGGGAATTCCTTACAGGGATAGAAATCTGTCGATAATATCCGTTATCGTCGATGGAACGACGGACGAAATAGGAGCAATGACCGGAAAACTCGGAAAGATAAAGGATGTATCCGTAAAAAGCATGCTTACGTCTATATGAAAAATCCCCGGCTTATTGCCGGGGATTTTCTTATATTATCTTAGAATGCGCTAACTGAGAAAGAAGATGCAAGTGCAAAACCTGTGCTCGAGCTGTAGGAAGGATTGAGTGACCAGGTTACATTGCCCTTCGTGTTAGGAACATTGCCAGTAAGCGTTACAGAGGCAGACCATGCAGATGGGCTGTAAGAGGCGCTAAGGCTTCCGGTCGCTCCCATGACTGTGAAGAGATTATTCGCGGTGAGTCCGAGAGAAGAGAACTGCATATTCGTGAAGGCCACATTGACTTCGTTGTTGCTTCCGAGATCAAACCATGCGGTTAAATTGTTTGAACTTGAATATTCCGCACCGAGTTGATTGGATCCCATATTTGCAGCAGCGCCAACTGTGTAAGAAGGCGTGTTGGAAGCATACGTAAGCAAGCCAAAGAGGTTTGCCGGGCCAACTCCGACATTCGCTCCCGCGTAGTAAGTTGCACCGCTAAAATTCCCTAACAATGATGTCATTCCGCCGTAGAGATGTGCAGGGCCCATAGATGTATCGCCAAACAGACCTATTGTGGAAGAAGTTGCCAATCCGCTTGACTGGACATAGAGATTAAGAGCAGAGGATGTGTATTCTAATCCATGATTATAAGCAGGACCTGAATACGAAAAACTTACTTTTCCTGTTCCATTAACATTGCTTCCACCAAAAACTGTCTCGCCGAAATTTGGACCATTGTAACCTGTCACGAGAGAAAGATTTGTCATCAAAGGAATCGTGAGATAGAAATCAGAAAGACCCCATGGAGAAAGTCCCGCGCTGAACGAGTAATCTGTTCCAGATGCGCTAACGTTCAAATAAGGAGAAACAGTTACACAGTTAGTCTGGAACGGATAAATATTCCAGTTTACGGAGCCGCCTCCGGAGAAACTTAAGGATGCAAATGACGCAACCGCAAATATTGCGATCGCAACTACCGACAACACTAATACCTTTTTCATGCTTTAAAGCCCCCTTCTAAAAGAATTTTGAAAGTTGATAAAGATAGATTACAATTCAAACCGCTATGCACTTTCCTTACCACCTCCCGATTTCCCTGATTCTCGCCCGTCAGGAAGGAGTTTTATTACAATTTTATGCTAACGATTTGGATACCAGTAATACCACACGAAATAAAGCAATAATCCAAGTGTCGCAGTTCCGATGGCCACTCCGGCAGCACCTATCCATGTCGCAGTTGTAGCCTTATCGTTGACTGTCTTTATCTCGCTTTCGAGAGTTGCCTTGGTGTTGCTTATCTGATTCGTGAGTTCGGTTCTTGTATTGTTAAGATCATTTCTCAAGAAACTTATCTGATTGTCGAGATAATTTCTTGTAGTCTCAAGTTGGGTTGTGAGGACCTGAATGTCATTTGCCTCTTTTGAACTCAGATTGTTAAGAGCCGCTGTCAAAGAAGCTATATCCGTCGTGTTTTTGATCACCTGCTGGTTGACGAGATCTATCTTCTTGTAGAGGAACATTGCATTGTCATTTATCATCTGGGTTAGTCTATTTGTTGTTGAGGCCACCTCTGTTTTGAACTCCGCAAGAGAAGCCTGCAGGCCGTTGACGCTTTGCGTCAAACCCGCTATTTCTTTGTTCATGTTGGCGATCATCTGGTTGTTAACATTGGAAAGAATAAGCGCTTTGTTAGCCGTTGCGGAAGCGGCGGCCGTAGCCTGCTTGAGTTGTTCAATGACTGTCGTCAAAATGGCAACCTGATTTTCAAGCGTTACGACGATGGAATTTGTAGATGTGAGATTTTGCTTGAGAGTGTTAACGACATCTTGAAGTGCTTTGAGGTCGCTTGTTTTTGCCAAAGATGGGTTTTGCTCGATGTAATTGATAAGGTTATACGCAACCTGCGCAAGTGTATACCTGTTAACTGTTTGCGTACCCTGGAAAAGGCCATTAATTCCGCTCATGATGTTATCGTTAGTTACAACATTTACCGGCGTTGCGTAAACACTCGTGGCCGGAACATCGGTAAAGGTTGTGGCCGTAACCAATGAACCCATCAGAATAACAGCAACGATTGCTATACTTACGATCACGGTCTTTCGCATTCTTGACCATCCTCCTTTTCTTTTTAAAACCTTTATATCTTAACACGGGGCAAAGCAAAAATCCCCCTTACTTCAAAAAGATACAATTTTTTAAAATTATACCACTCGATTATGAAGAATTCAAGATCTTAAAATGATTTTGTATATCTTTCTCTTCCCAACCTTAAGGATGTCTCCATCTTTAAAATTAGTTAAACTCATTTCATCTTCAACGACTTTTTCGTTTATTTTAACGCCATTTTGAGATATCAATCGTTTTGCCTCGCTTGCCGAACTCACCGCGCCTATGTCCTTTAAAAATTGTGTCAGTCTTACACCGTTAACGCCCTTTATCACAGGCACATCCTCTGGAATTTCTCTTTTGGAAAAGGTTGTCACAAACTTTTCCTGCGCAAGGGCCGCGTCCTTTTCGGAATAGAGCCATTTTACTATTTCGAAGGCGAGGCTTTTTTTGAACTCCATCGGATGTAATTTTCCCGACTCTATATCTGACTTCGCCTCTTCGGCATCAAGGTCTGTCAATAATTTCGCGTATTTGAACATCAACGCATCCGGTATCGACATGATCTTTCCATAAATATCGTCGGGCGGATCGGTAAGGCCTATGTAATTTCCATAACTCTTTGACATTTTCAGAGTGCCGTCTGTTCCCTCTATTATCGGCATCGTAAGAACTATTTGAGGAGGCTGGCCAAATTCTTCCTGATACTTTCTTCCGACAAGAAGGTTGAACTTTTGATCCGTGCCTCCGATTTCGACATCGCACTTTACCGCCACAGAATCATAAGCTTGGGCTATCGGATAGAGAAATTCGACAATGCTTATGGGCTCTCCGGATCTGTATCTTTTTTCAAAATCGTCCCTTTCAAGCATTCGTGCAACGGTGTATTTGGATGCGAGTCTTATGACGTCTTCGAATTTAAGCGGATCGAGCCATTCCGAGTTGAATCTGAGTTCTGTCTTGTTTTTGTCGAGAATTTTGAAAGCCTGTTCCTGATAACTTATGGCATTTTGTTTTGTCTCTTCGGCAGAAAGCATCGGCCTTGTTTTGGATCGGCCCGAAGGATCGCCTATTCTCGCGGTGAAATCACCTATTATTAGCACGACTGTATGGCCAAGATCCTGAAACTGCCTTAATTTTCTCAAAACCACAGCGTGGCCTAAATGCAAATCAGGCCTCGACGGATCGACTCCGAGTTTAACTCTCAGAGGCCGGCCCGTTTTCAATCTTTCTAACAGTTCCGATTCTTCTATCAGATCTTCGGTATTTGATTTTAAGATCTTTAGTTGATCTTCAGGCGACAATCCGAATTCTCCTTTATCTCAAAGTTAGAACGTAAGCGGTCACTATGCTCATTACCATGAATGCCACGGCAAGCGCTATCGTTACCTTTGCAAGCGTATCTAAGCCCTTTTCACGACCAAAAACCGTGTACAAAGAACCAGATCCGAACGCTCCTCCAAGGCCTCCGTGTTTTGACATCTTCATCATGACAGCCCATATCAGCGCCACAGATATCACAACATCGATTATCATAACAAATAGCACGAGAAAACTCAATTCTATCCCTTCCTTTCGATCACGTCTTCATTATTATACTAACAAATCTACAAAAATACAATATCTTCAGGAAAGTTTTTTCGCTGGTTCTTTATCTTCCTTCCATTCTGGCTTTTTTCCGCGCATGTACGAAAGAATCGCGGCTGCAATGCTTATAAATAAAGATATGTAAAAGGCAACGCTTAAGTCGTGAATGAATTTGTCAACGAATATGCCCCTGGAACCAACCTGAATTCCCGCAAATAGAGCCTGCATTGCCTGCGGAGTCATTCCGGAAGATGTTACGGCAAAGGCTATGGCTATGCTGACAACGGACCCGGCGTTATTCATCATGACACGAGTGCCCGAGGCTGTTCCCCTTTTATTGGAAGGGACAGAACTCATTATGGCGTTGTTGTTGGGAGAGTTGAACATTCCAGATCCGAATCCCATTATCATCTGCCAGAATATTATCTCAAATAAAGACGTGTTTGCATTTATAAATGTAAAACCAAAAAGTCCGGCTGCCATAACAAGCAGGCCAATCGAACTCAATTCACGCGATCCGTATTTATCAGAAAACGCTCCGCTTATCGGCGCCGCTACCATCATCGCAATGGCAAACGGAGTTAGCATCAACCCTGCCTCAAACGGGCTCATTGACTTTATACCCTGAAGGTAGAATATGAGAAGAAATGTAAGAGATCCATTCGCTATGCCATTGAAAAGCGTTGATGTGTAGGCAAAGCCCATAAGTCTGTTTTTGAAAAAGGTCAGATCCAAAAGCGGATCCCTTGTCCTCGATTCGAGATAGACAAAGACCAACATTAAAATCGCGCCGACCACAAATCCAATGACAGTTGTAAGAGATCCCCAGCCGTAAAGGCCTCCCAAACTCATGGCCATGAGTATTCCGAAGAGTCCTCCCGTCAGAGTAATCGCTCCAAACCAGTCGAATTTTTGATCTGAAGGCATTTTTTCAACTTCTTTTATTTGAAGCCACGCCCATATCGTTCCTATTATTCCGAGAGGCACGTTGAAGAAGAAGACCCATCTCCATCCGAGCGCGACAGTCAAAAGGCCGCCTATAACAGGCCCGAGAGTGAATCCAACGGCAACAACCATAGCATTTATCCCGAGAGCCCTTCCGAGTTCTTTCCTCGGGAAAGCATCTGTAACTATAGCCGCGCTATTTGCGATCATGAGGGCTCCTCCTACGGACTGAACTATCCTTAATATGAGAAGTTCCGGCCCGTTTTGTGAAAGGCCTGCAAAAAAGGATGTTACCGTAAAAAGCGCGAAACCGTCGACGTAAAGATTTTTTCTTCCAAAGATGTCTGCCACCCTTCCTATCGCGGGCACGAGAATTGTCACTGACAGCATGTAACTCATTATTACCCATATAACGAGTATCATGGAGGTGTTCAATTCTTTCGCTATATCGGGAAGCGCTATAAGCAAAGCGCTGCTATTCATGACCGAAACAAATGCTCCAAGACTTGTCGCTGACAAAGCCTTCCATTTATATTGAACTGCCATATTCCTTCCCTTCTTATGTTATGTCGTAGACAATTTTAGAATTTTATTGCTACATACAAATTTCTATTCTTTTTCAAATTTTGTATCTTCTTCTGCCGGAAAAGACGAGTTCTATTCCGTTTTCTTCGAGTTTTTTCCTTATGTTTTTGTCCTCTTTGACTCCGCCGGGCTCTATGACGGTCTTTATTCCGCTTCCTATTATAAGATCTGGAATTTTTAAATCTTTTATCGGGCCGTCAAAGGCACAGATCGCGCCATCTAAACTTGAAGGATATTTTTTGGCCTTCATCAGTGCAACTTCTAAAGCCTCTATCTGTTCGGCCTGGCCGGATCCTAAAGAGATCATTTCGTAATCCTTGAATATGCAGCATGCCATGCTTTTGGAAAGGGCAACTATGAGGTTGACGAATTTGTACTGTACGTCAAATTCGTCAGATAAAAATCTCATATTCAAAAGATCATCTGGCGTCTGAACGAGAAAATTTCCTTCGAGAAACCTGTATTCTTTTTCTATTTCTAAATTCGGTATCTCTTTTATCTTTATGAATTTCTTTATTTTAAGGTCAGGGTAATCGGGAAAGTCGGGCAGGATGACTATATCAAGATCATTTCCATCAAGCCCTTTTAAGAGTTCCTTGCTTAAGAAATTGGCGGCAAGGACTCCTCTTGAATCTTTGAAATTGAAATTGCTTCTTTTTACCTCAGCGATCACGCCGTGATGAACCCTTACGGCGAATCTGTAATCTAAGTATCTCAGAAGCGAAAGGGCCGTGTAGATGTCTATTATGTTGTTGTAACTGAGAGTAAAGAGAGTATCCTCATCGAGAATGTCAAAAAAAGCCTTTGTTTTTGCTATTTTTGAAAGGTAGGCGAGTTGCTGCGGATTTTCTCCGTATCTTAAGGGCGTCTTTTCTTCCAAAATAAGGGTTTCAAATTTTTCGGAGGCAAAGAGTTCGCTCATTTCTTTGTGGATCAAAGACGTGTATCTTAAGACCCTGTAGAGCGCTTTGAGAGAAAGCATCCTTCTGTCCTGAAGTGTTATGTCTCCACATTCTTCGAGTGATTCTATTATTTTATCGAAATCATCGGGATCGAGCACTATCACTGAATTTCTGTAATTTTTTACGCATGAATAGATCGCGGAAATCTTCCATTCCTCTATCGAATTGAGAATGTAATTCTCTTCCAGTCTTTGATTTGCGGTGTTAAGTTCAAGCACAACGAGATCTATACCCTGAAAATCCGAACCCCCGGATTTTTTGATCTCGATGTTAAGATCGAATATGTTTTTGAAATCGTCGATTGTATAGACTTTTACTCCAAACTGAATCAGTTTGTCCTTAAAAGCGCTGTAGGGGCCGTCGATCCTTTCGAAAAAAGCGTAATTTACGTTCAATCCATCACCTCATTGCATTTGCAAGTTGAACTGACTCTTTGTCCGTTAAAATTTTGTCTATATCTAATATGATTATCATTCTACCATTCATATTTGAGATGGCGCCTATGTATTTGTTAGAACTATTCGATATCTCCTCTGGAGGCTCTTCGAGTTGATTTTGGGAGAGAGTTATGACCTCTTTGACCTCGTCTACTATTATCGCGACTTTTTTGTTTCCGACGTTGACAACAATCGCCTTTTGGTTCTCCTTTTTTGATTCATCACTGACTAAAAATTTCTTTCTTCCATTTATTACCGGAATCGCTAATCCCCTGAAATCCATAAGTCCTTCTACAAAATTGGGAGCATTCGGGATCCTGACGATCTTCCCGACGGGCACTATGCTGTCTATCTTCATAATGTCTATCGCGTATTCTTCTTCTCCTATCATGAAATTAACTACCTTCATCTCGCTCATTGAAATCCCTCCTTTCCGGAATTCTTAATATACCGTAGAAACTTCCCTTTATTTCTCCATCGATTTTGTTCCCATTCAGATCTTTTAACTCACCTGAATTGTAAATGCCAATGAAGTAATCATCGCCTTTTTTTAAAAGCACAAGTCCATCCTGAATTTCGTCGTTAAAAATTATGTAATCGCCACTTATAACTTTATATTGAACAATCTCTATCGCTGATTTAACCGCGATAAGAGATTTTTCATTTGACGGGATTGGCAGGTGAACTTTTTTGTTGCTTTTAATGATTTTACCACTTTTTCCGGCCCATCCTATTAATTCGGCGAAGGTAATGTCAAAAGGGCTTTGAGAAAGTACCTTTATTCCGCGCGATGCTTTATCTCTTTTTATGTATCCCTTTTTTTCTATCGCTTCAACATGAGCGAGCGCACCGCTCGGGGAAGAAAATCCAAAATGATCGGATATCTCCCTTATAGTTGGGGGATAACCATTTCTGTTCAAAAATTCTTTTATAAAGTCGTAAATTTCGCGTTGCCGCTGTGTTAATTCTTTTATTCACAACACCCCTTAGAATGTGTGAACGACAAGGCCACTTCTTAATTTTGGCTCAAACCATGTCGATTTCGGAGGCATTATCATGCCGCTGTCCGCAACGTTAATGACGCTTTCAACGCTTGTCGGGTACATGTAAAAGGCTATTTTACCCCTTTCATCGTCGACGATCTTTTGAAGTTCTTTCGGTCCCGCCATTCCTACGAACTCTATGTCAGGATCTGTTCTTGGGTCTTTTATCCCGAACAATGGATCGAGCACCCTTTCCTGAAGAATAGAAACATCAAGGGATCTGACTGGATCCTCATCAACCTCTTTTGCTTTTAACTCGTACCATTCTCCGTTGTACATGCCTATAACGTGCGGGGCGACAGACGGAATTGTGCTTCTTTTTGTTACTTCAAAATTTGCTTCCTTTAAGGACTTTATTAATTTTGAAGTGTCAATGCTTTTTTTTATTATTCTGTGGTATCCGAGTATTTCGAGTTCGTCGTGCGGAAAGATCGTAGCCATGAAATAATTCCATTCTCCAGATCCACCTATTTCAGATGCCGCTCTAACGGAGGCCGCGGCTCTGTGATGACCGTCCGCTATGTAAAAGGCCTCGACGGATTTGAACGCTTCGATTATGTCGTCGGCAAGAACGCTATCCTCTATCCTGTAAAGATCGTGAATGGTTGCGGGATTTTCCGTCGTGAATTTGTAAAGATGGGTGGCGAGATCTGATCTCATCAATTTTTTTATCTCTTTTTTCGATCTGTACATCAAAAAAACCTGTTCTGTGTGCGCACGGGTTGTGAGGATGTGTTTCATTCTCTCCTCTTCTTTTTCTTTTCTCGTAAGTTCATGCCTTTTTATCTTTTCGGGATAGTCAGATGCTTGAACGCACGCCATAACGCCAGTCTGGGTATGCGAGGCCGTTTTTTGAACGTAAATGTAGAGTGAAGGCCTTTCATTTCTTATAAGAAGCCCTTCATCTACGAATCTTTTCAATTCTTTTGCGGCGAGATCGTAGATATTCTCTCCCTCTTTGGCGATCGCGTCAGGTCTTACGATGCGCATGAAGGAGTGCGGATCCTTTGCGAAATCTTTTGCCTCTTCAAAATCCACAACATCGTACGGAGGACAGTTTATTCTATTTATCTCGGTACTTTTTGCTTCCAGCCCACCAAAAGGTCTTACGATCATCTAATCTCTTCCTTTCTATCCCAATTTTTTCATGATGATCTCAACGGATTTATCGAAATCTAATCTTGTTTCTCCTTCGCTTCTTGTTAGAAACAATTTTGCCATCCCATTTTGCGATATCTCTTCCAAAAGCGGGGTGCGGGCTATTATCTCAACACCTGTCCTTTTTGAAAGTTCGTCTGTGCCCTGCCCGAAGAGATAGTGCTTTTTCCCGCAATACTTGCAGGTGTAGTAGGACATATTCTCCCATATGCCTATTATCGGCACATTCATCTTTTTGAGGAAATTTATAACCTTTTCGACATCCCCAAGCGCTACCTTCTGCGGAGTTGTTACAACCACGGCACCGTCTATTTTGTTGTTGTAAACTTTTAGTATTTCAAGAGGCTCATCCCCGCTGCCGGGAGGAAAATCCATTATCATGTAATCGAGATCTCCCCATTCGGTATCCTGAACAAACTGATCTATCAGTTTTGCTTTCAGGGGTCCCCTCCATATTATGGCCTTGTCCTCGCCGACGCCGGCCGCCACCGTCATGAATTTCAAATTTCCAATTTCCATGGGTATAAAGCGTTTCCCGTCGGTCAGGATCTCCGGTTCAACGTCTAAAATTATGTGGTCTGTCGGACCGTGGATGTCAACATCTATCAATCCAACCTTGTACCCGCTTAAGGATATACCGACCGCTAAATTGACGGCAACCGTCGATTTCCCAACCCCTCCCTTTCCGCTCGTCACCATCAAAGTTTTCACGATAATTCCTCCAATCTTTGAGGGAACAATTTCGCAATTCCATTCAATGCTTCCATCTTTACTTCTATCGAATCTGAATTTCTGAATATATCGATAAGTTCGTCTGAATCAATGTCTTTTGACGCTATAAGAGATTTAAGAGCCTGAATCTTTATTCTCTTTGGCCCATCGAGAAGTTGCTTTATTCTTTCGTCCTTTATCTTCAATTTCGAAAGCACTCTGAGGGATTTTTCCGTTAATTCTTCATCTTCGCCTTCTATGATTTCTAAAAGAGATTCCACATTCGCTTTTGATGGAAATCTTTCCACAAAAGGTATGACTGAGATCTTCAAGTTTCTGTCATTTCCATCCAATATTTCTTCTATAATTCCTTCAACATGCTGGCTTTCAAGGTTTATTAACGTTTTCAACGTTGTGATTTTTAAAGATTTTGAAGGATAATTGACGTATTTAAGTATCATCCCTTCGAGTTCCTTTTTGTCCTTGCAAGTTGATGCGCTCTTTATCGCCGCCTCTACATTTTCAACGGGAGCGCTGTCATTTATTATTTCTTTGAGGCTTTCCCATATCTCGTCGCAGGGAAATTTACCCATAAGCGTTATGGCCGTAGAACTTATCTTTGAATAGGTGGATTTCGAAAGTTTTTTGATAAGCGGTAAAGACCCGCTAAAATAACCCGCAAAAACCTTCATCGCAGACGATCTCACATTGAATGGCAATTTCGGATCCTCTATCACATCAATTATGATCTTCGGATCAACTTCTTCGCCCGCTGCCGCAAGCGATCTTACAGCCTCTATTCTGACCTGCACATCTGGATCTTCTGTTAATTTTTTGGCCTTTTTTATCGCCTCTTCGCACCCTATCTTATCAAGGATTTTCAGAGACTTTATTCTCACAGCCGGAGAACTGTCCTCAAGCGTCAAAGACAACATCCCGCAACCGTCCATCATTGACATGTGCGGAAAAAGGCTTACTGACTCTTTTTTTATTCTTTCTCCCCTTTTTAAAAGAGGTTCCACATCTTTTGACTCGAGAGGATATGAAATTGCCGCTAAGTATTTTATCGCCGATATAACAAGAAACTCTTCCGGATGGGAAAGGGCCTTTATTGCCTCCTGGGTATGCCATCTGTCTCTTAACCTTCTTAACTCGTTGAAGGCGACAGCCACTGTGATGGCATTTGTCGAATTGAGATCTGTTGATATTCGCTTTATTCTTTCCTGAATGAGCCTTTCTTTTATGTTAAGAAAGATCTGTTTTGTGCTTTTCATAAATTCTCCTCTACCGTCTTCTGGGCAACAGGCTTTTGAAGGTAGTACGGCTTTACGCTTATGTGATCGTATATATTTAGGTTGTTTTGAAATGATCTTACAACACTTTCAAGTAAATCTTGCCCCGAAAAGATTGGCCCTTTTACAACAGGAACATTTACGCCTGGTATCTCTTCTTCGGAAATAACCTCTCCTTTCAGATTGAGCGAGTCAGAAGATTGCATATAGCAGGACCATGTTTTTCCGTCAAATGAAGATACGTACCACCATCCCTTTCGCGCGTTTCTAAGAAGCGTTACGGGCCGTTCGGCGTTGAAAGCTTCGAAGTATTTCAATCCCACGATGGGAATAGAAAGAGAAAAGGCGAGAGACTTTGCCACCGCTATTCCGCTTCTGAGGCCTGTGAAATTGCCGGGCCCCGTTACACAGCCTATTAAGTTTATTTCAGATATATCGATATTCTTGAATCTTAAAATCATATCGATTTTTTTGACTAAAAGATCGGAGCCTCTCTTGTTCGACGAAAACGATTGAACTGATTCGATATCATTTTCGATCATTATCGCGACCGTCATCCACCGACCCGATGTGTCAAATGCTATGATGTTCAAAAGTATCACCTCTTAAAAAAGTATATCATAAAATGAAAAAATAAGCGGAACTGTTTGAATAAATAATCAGGCAGCATGTGGCCCGTAGCGCGTAGAGTAAAATCGGCTGTATTTCGGCCATATAACTTTACACACCTACGCACGTTGACGAAAGGTAAAAATCAGTGTATAATAATTATGAAATAATAATTAAGAATTAAATTTTTTGACACGGAGGAGGCGTGACCTGTTATGAATGAGATTTTAATTTTAGAGATAGGAGACCAAAAGTACGGGATCGATTTTCACGATCCGTTTTTCTTTTTAATAAGGGATTTACTTTACGAAAGCACGTGGGAAGTATTCGCTGCAGATCTCACCAATAAGGCTCACGTAGAAAGGATCCACAAACTTCAGGAAATAGAGAATAAGACGGGAAGAATTTCAGGCTCTCTTTTTCTTCCGATTTCGACTTTAGAGATAAAATCTTATTTTAAAGAACTGGATCTCAATCCTCAAAAATTGAAACATGCCACTCCGGAAGGCTTTTACGAACTCGCGCAGGACGAGGCTGAATCCGAAGAAATCGATGAAGCGATGAATTTGATGGATTTTGTCATAGAGACGTGGCCCTCCTATGCAAAGGCTTACGAACTCAAAGGGACCTTCCTGATAGAAAAGGGCGCGCAAGAAGAAGGCATTGCTCTTCTGAAAAAATCAATCGAAATAGATCCAACTCTTGCGGAGGCCTATTCGGAACTCGGCCAGGCTTATTACAATCTCGAAGATTACGACAAGGCGATCGAATACTGGAAGAAGGAACTTGAATATACCCCTTACGATAAATTCGCCTATTTCATGATTGCCAATGCTTACAGAAAACAGGGAAAGATAGGAAGCGCCATAGAGACTTTGAAAAAATTCGTGAGCGAGGACAAAAAAAGTATTCTTGCACGTTACGAACTCATGGATCTTTACAATCAAATGGAAGAATATGAACTCGCAAAGGAGTACGAAGATCAGATACTCAAGATGACGCCTTACTATCCTGGAGACATAGAACCATGGGCAAAGGTGCTTTTTAAAAATGAAAGATATGAGGAGGTAATAAGGGTAGTTGAAGATCACATCCAAAAATACCCAATAGACGCCCATTTCAAAATATTGCTTGTTGTGCCATATGCAAAGAGTGGCAGATACAATGAGGCCAGAGAGATACTTAACGAATTCAAAGATCAGAAAGACTGGTATTATTACGGGAAAAAGGAACTTTTTGAAAGTAATCTGAGCAAAGAGGAACTCGATCTGTGTGGTATACGCTGATTCTCAGCGTTGTAAGCGTTGTTTTTGGCCTTGTTTTGGGAAGTTTTTACAACGTTCTGATCTACAGGATTCCAAGACATATTTCTCTTGTAAATCCTAAAAGATCTTTTTGTCCCGCCTGTGGCCACCAGTTAAAATGGTCTGACAATATTCCTATCTTGAGTTATTTGCTTTTACGCGGGAGATGTAGGTACTGTAATGCCAGGATCTCCTTTGTTTATCCCATTGTTGAAGGAATAACCGCAGTTCTTTTTTTAATTGCCGCCCTCGTTACGAAAGACATTTTAAGCATGGTATCTTTGTGGATGCTTTTCTCAGGTGGTATAATTATAACTGTAATAGATCTTCAAACTATGATGATTCCAGACTTTGCCGTTGTGATAACTGCAATGGGAGGCTTTCTGTGGGCCTTCGCTAATCAACATGTTATCTTGTCTTTGATCAGCGCGGTTATAGGGTTTGGAATATTTTTGATCATATATTTGGTTTCCAAAAATGGTATGGGATTTGGAGATGTCGAATACTTTGGCGCCTTAGGATTGTATCTTTTGCCGTACGATCTTATATGGGCTGTTTTGTTTGCCTCAATTTCTGCCATAATTTTTACCATTCCAATGCTTTTGAGAAAAAAGGCGAACAGGAAAACGCGTGTACCCTTTGGCCCATTCCTTGTTTTGGGAGTTTCGATAGCGATCTTTTTGGGAGGTAGAATATGATCGATTTTGATGTTGTTGATCTTAAAATTCCTAAAGATGCGAATATTGTAGTCGGACAGACGCACTTTATAAAAACAGTTGAAGATCTTTACGAAGTTATGGCCACCGCTTCTCCGAACGCTAAATTTGGCTTGGCCTTTAACGAAGCTTCAGGACCATGCCTTATAAGACACGACGGAAATGATGGGGAACTCGAAAATGTCGCGATAGAAAATGCTCAGGCCATAGGAGCCGGCCATGTTTTTGTGCTTTTGATGAGGGAAATATATCCGATAAGCGTTTTAAATGCGGTGAAATCTCTTCAGGAGGTTTGTAACATTTATGCCGCAACTGCAAATCCTCTTCAGATCGTTGTCGGGATCACAAATCAGGGTCGCGGGATTATGGGAGTCATAGATGGTTTTCCGCCAAAAGGTGTTGAAAAAGACGAAGATATATCGAAAAGAAAGGTACTTTTGAGACAAATCATAAAATACAAAAGATAAGGGTGAAAAGATGGAGACAAGAGTTAGATTCGCTCCCAGTCCTACCGGTTTTTTACACGTGGGCGGAGCACGTACGGCGCTGTTTGACTGGCTTTTTGCCAGAAAGTCCAAGGGAAAGTTCATCTTGAGAATCGAGGATACCGACACTGAAAGATCTTCTAAGGAGTCTGAAAGATCGATAATCGATGATTTGAAATGGTGTGGCCTTTTGTGGGATGAAGGACCTGATATAGGAGGCCCTTACGGTCCTTACAGGCAGACAGAGAGAATCGAGAAAGGTATATACGATGTCTACGCTAAGTCTTTGATAGACAGTAAAAACGCCTATTACGCGCTTTATTCCGATGATTCAAAGGAGATTGTAAAGAAGTTTTATTCTCACGAGGAGGCTACCGGATACAAAGAGCAGGGAAAGAGCGTTACGGTGATCTTCAGGTTTCCAGAAGGCAAGACTGTCTTTCACGATATAGCAAAGGGAGAGATGGAGTTTGACAATTCAACCTTTGAAGATATGGTAATAATGAAGTCAAATGGCTTTCCGACTTACAACTTTGCAGTCGTTGTCGATGATCATCTTATGAAAATCTCTCACGTTGTAAGAGGTGAGGATCACCTTACGAATACGCCAAAACAAATCATGATCTATAAAGCTTTAGGATGGGAATTGCCTGAATTCATGCACATACCTCTTATTTTAGGTGCGGACAAAACTCCTCTTAGCAAAAGACATGGAGCAACCTCTGTAAGTTATTTCAGATCTTACGGAATACTCAATGTTGCATTTGTGAATTACCTTGCACTTTTGGGATGGAGCGCAAGGGAGGAAGTCTTTGATCCCTTTGAAAAGATAGACGAATTCGATCTTTACTCGCTTTCGAATAAGCCGGCCATCTTCGATTACAAAAAGATAGAATGGGTAAATGGCCAGCACATGAGAAAAATGGATGTGGAGAAGTTGATTGAACATTTCAAAAGATGGGCCTCTTCCGAATTTCCCGATGCTTTAAAATGGTTTAATGATCCGGAATATTCGAAAAATGTCTTCGATATATGCAGGCAAAAGGTAAATACCCTTAAGGTGCTTGGAGACTTTGCGAAGCCCTTCTTTGAGGATGTGAATACAGATGCGCAGAAGTACCCTCAAGAAAGAGGTGCCTTAGAGGTTATCTCAACTTTTGAAGATAAAATCTCTTCTTTGAAAGTATGGAACGTCGAAAATATAGAAAAAGCCGTGCGTGAAATATCCGTAAATGGCCTTTCTACCAAAGAGATTTTTCAGATCTTAAGAATTACGCTTCTCGGTCAAACCGTCACACCGGGCCTTTTTGAATCGGTGTACGTGCTTGGAAGGGAAAGGGTTATCGAGAGGGCAAAGAAGGCGGAAAATATTCTAAATGAAAAAAGCCGATCTTAACTACAAAATTCACTCTCAAAAGGATCTACCAGTCGAGTGCTTGGAAGGTCTTGATGAGGAGCAAAGGGCTGCCGTCCTTGATGAGGGGGGGAATTCCATTGTCATAGCGGGACCTGGATCTGGAAAGACCAAAGTCATAACTCACAAGATCGCCTATCTGATCTCAAAAGGAGTGCCCGCCGGAAGGATCTTGCTTGTAACCTTTACGAAAGCGGCGGCAAATGAAATGATTCACAGAGCCCAGCAGGTTGCAAAGAGCCCGCTAAACGGTATGTTGGCCGGCACTTTCCATCACGTGTGCAATTACCTTTTGAGAAAATATTCCAACGTGTTGAAATTAGATCCGAATTTTTCTATACTCGACGAAGAGGATTCAAAAACCATCGTAAAGCAGGCAATCGGTGAATACGTTGAAAGAAATGAAAAATTTCCATCTCCTTCCGTTGTTTTAAGCGTCATTTCTCTTGCGGCCAATACTTCAAAAGATATAGAAGATGTCATTGAGGAGGATTTTGATTATCTTTACGTCTTTTCGGGTAAACTGAAAAGGATAAAAGAAAGGTACGAGGAACTGAAAACCGACCAATCTGCGCTCGATTACGATGATTTACTCGTTTACACGAATAATTTGCTCGATATAGAATCAGTGCGTGAAAAGGAGAGTTTCAATTATCTCTGGGTCCTTGTCGATGAATTTCAGGACACGAATAAGATCCAGTATGAAATAGTCAAAAAACTGTCTTCAGTTCATGGCAATCTTATGGTTGTTGGAGATGATGCCCAGAGCATTTATTCCTTTAGAGGCGCGAGGTACGAAAATATAATCGAGATGGCCGATAAAAAAGATGTCAAAATATACAAGATACAGACAAATTACAGGAGTTCCCCTCAAATAGTTGAACTTATAAACTCGATGATCCCCAACAACATATTCGCAAAGAGTTTAAAACCTGTAAAGCCTGATTTTAAAAGGCCCGTTGTCGTTAGCACATGGGACTCCATCGAAGAGGCGGAGTTTGTCAGCGCAAAGATAAATGAACTTGTAAATGAAGGCATATCCCCTTCAGAAATAGCGGTGCTTTACAGAAATCATAGCCACTCGATGGATCTTCAACTTGAACTTTCGAAATCGAGAATTCCCTTTAAAGTAAGATCTGGCGTCAGATTTACAGATTCGAAACACGTAAAGGATGTTTTAGCCTTTTTAAGAGTGCTTGCAAATCCGAAGGACATGATCTCGTGGATGAGGATCTTCCAGTTGTTCTCCGGAATAGGAAAAAGAAGCACCGAAAAGGTAATATCGGATGAAGATTTCAGAAACGATCCCGTCAATTTTGCGAAGCATCTTTCAAAGATTGGCCAGAAGTATGAGAAAATAGAGGAGATATTCAGATCTATTTCAAAGGAAGACACTCCTTCTGAAATCCTTGATCGCGTCTTTGAGAATTTCTATTCTGACTATATAAACCTCAATTTCGATGATAGAATCGAAAGGCAGATGGACATAAAAAGGGTTATAGAGATAGCGGAAAGGTACGAAAACATAAATGATTTTCTTTCAGATCTTGCGATAACTGAGAACATCGATCTTGACAGGAAAGAAGGTGAGAAAGAAGAAAGCGTGACTTTGACAACCGTTCACAGAGCAAAGGGCCTTGAATGGGATGCCGTGTTCATAATCTCTGTTAATCCCGGCGATTTTCCGTCTTCCTTTGCCATATCCGAGGGAAAAATAGAAGAAGAGGAGCGTGTTTTCTACGTTGCGATAACGAGAGCCAAAAGATATCTCTTTATCTCAAGGCAGATGACAGGCTCAAGGGTTCCATATTATGGAAACAGGATAGAGATAAACGGAAACAAATACGATTTTGTTGAAAGAATACCACCTTCTTTGTACGAGCACTGGAGAGTGAATTGAAAAGAGAGAGATAAAGTGGGGATACTGAAGATAAAAGACACGCCTTATTACAGGGATCTGCTTCCGAAATTGTCTTTTTGTTCGATTTTGCCTAAGATTGAGGGGTTTAAGTTCTGTGACAGATGTTTGGAACTTTCTTTTGAAGACCTTTCAGAAAGGCCAATTCATATAACTGAGAATGAATTCCTGCGTTTTGTAAAAGAACTCTACCACTGTTATTCAAATGACATTCCGGTAGGAATTATCGGAAAGGAAAATGTTTTTGTCAAAAAAGGGAAGATCGTCGTTATTCCGTCATTCAAAGATGAAATTAGCGTTGTGAATGGAAGGATAGAAAATCCACTATCTTTTTTTACATCCATCAGGACATTTGCCCATGCTTTTAAGGGATCTTCACCATTCCTCATGAAAATCTTCAAAGAAGGACTTCCGGCGATAATCGATCTTATGGAACATCTTGGCCTTGAGATTCAACCGAAGAGCGCTTTTCTCCCGTCTTTAGGCGTTTGGAGACACGATGTTTTTGTTGAAAAGATAAATTCAGAAAAAGGACTCGTTGAAATACCGATAGATGATGGCGGCATTTTTTCTAAATTTCTCAAAGGAGAGGTCTTTTCTTCTTTAGAAGAAATCAAAGGTCATATAGAAAATTCAAAGTACAAAATAGATCCTGATAATGCGGATCCGAGCGCCTTAAGTTTTCTCTTCAATGCCAATGAAGGGAAAAAATACATCTTCAATTGTGGTAAATCTGTCGAGATGGTAACATTTGTCAAATTCCTTCATAAATTCAGACCGGATCTCGATATCATTGCCATTCACGATCCTGCATTTGAGTTTGAAGATGGGAAGAGAATAGAATTTCCGGTTATCTCTAAAAAAGAGTTTAACTGGTTTTTGAACACATTTTTCAATTACGATTTTGAATTCGAAGGAGACTTAGATTTGCTTTTTGAAATCACAGGCGGAGAGAACTTCGCGATTTCCAAATCCATAAGAGACGGAGAGTGGAACTTTAATGGTGGAAAGTGGCACATAAAGCCAAAACTTTCGAGATCATCTCCGGTTTCGTATTTGATAAATGCGAGAAAGCTCGCTCGCACTGGAAGCAAGCCTTATTTGGGCCTTGAACTTGTGAATGCCGCCTCGAAGATTTCAGACAAAAATTTGGAATCATTTGAATCTTTGAGGGCATTTTTTCATAAAGTGCTCGGCGAGTATGAGTTCATGTTGAATGATTTGAAAAGGGCAGACGCTTTTGGAAGGAGAAATTTCAGAAATGCTTACTTTTCAATAGTTGCGGCCATGAATGGATTTAATCCGGTCATCGAGGAGAATGAGGCATCAGATCTCGTAAGGATATGCAGAACATATGCAAGAATCGTTAAAGATGGGAATATCGGAAAGATATACGATGAGGTTATCCATCCCATTGAAAACATAAAAGGGCGCGAAGCAAGGCGGATAGAGGTCATGGCAAGAAATTACGCCGGCATCATTCATCTTCAAAAGGAAGAGTATGAAGAAGCGATAGACGCACTTGAAACGGCACTTTCGATGGCGCGAGAAGAAGATTTCAAAGATCTCATTCCTCTGATAGAGATGAATGTCGGATACGCTTTTTTGAATATATCTCCAAATACCGCCAAAGAAAGACTTGAAGTGGCTCTGAGCGAGTCCATAGAAGAGGGGTTGTGGAAGACCTTCCAAATAGCAAATCTAACGATGGCACAGAATTTAATCGAGATGGGAAATTTCGACATGGCAAAAGACAGTCTTGAAACGATCAGGGCTGTCGGGGACGAGTGGGAGAAGGACATTGAATATTTGAATTCCAGAATGCATGTTGAAAATCTTGAAGATATAGACTTGAAAGATGCCGATCTTAAATTTATGAGATTCATCTATACCGATGACGAAAAGAATGCGATAGCACTTTTAAAATCGGGAGGCGTGACAGACGGAAAGTATCTTCTCGAAATTGCCCAGAACCCGGTTAAAGCCATCGAGACTATCTCCCTTCCCAAAAATCCTTATGTGATCTATTTTATTTCCAAATTAAGATCCTTTCGTGCCATCAGAATAATGAGAAGATACGGCGAAAAACTTTACAGAGATGGATTCTTCACAAGAAGCATTTTCTACGAAGAGCAACTTGCAAAACTTTACAGGCAGATGGGGTGGAAGGATAGCGCTAATGCTCATCTTAAAATAGCGGCAAATATGGCAGAAAGCATAGGCCTTCAAAAACGTGCCGAATTTATAAATGCAAAGATAGACGGAGATGTTTCAGATCTTTTGAAGATCACGGGATTTTGTTTCTACTCTATCAATCTCGATTCTGTAAAAGCGGTGATGGAATCTTTAGCCTCAGAACTATTTAAATATTTGAAAAAAAGAATACTTTGCAGGATGACAGGCGTTGAAAATATCGGATATGTCTGTGAGGACGGCCATGCGTATCAAACAGAAGAAGAGATAACGCTTGCTCCGTGGGTCTTAGACGATGAAAAATTTGTTTACGATTTTCCGGTAAGAAGCGGAGAGATCCTGATTGAGATTGACAAATCAAGTCTGGATCTTGATAAGGCGGTTTCCATACTCGATTCTCTTGTCCCAATTTACAAACTGAAATTTGAAAGGGTCATAGCCTCAAAACTTTCTGATCTCGATCAACTCACAAATGTTTACACGCGCCGTTACATATTCGAAAGGCTTTACGAGGAGGTAGAAAGATCGAGAAGGTACAAGGAATTTTTGAGTGTAGCGATGATAGACATAGATGATTTCAAAAGGGTCAATGACACGTATGGCCACGATGTTGGGGACGAAGTTTTGAAGAAAATAGCAGACACTTTGAAGTCGAGCGTCAGAAAGATAGACATAATAGGAAGGTACGGAGGGGAAGAGTTTTTGATCCTTTTTCCACACACTCAACTCGATCAATCGATTAAAAGTGCCCAGAGAATTCTCAAAAGCGTGAGGGAAAACTTCAAATGGATGAAACTCACGCTTTCTATAGGCATGGCAGAGATGAATTCTTCATGCGATAATGTTGAAAAACTTGTAAAATGCGCCGATATAGCCCTCTACAGGGCAAAGGCCGCGGGAAAGAATAGAATTTCAAAATACACTGAATCGGAGGTATAGTTATGCATTTGGTTGTCGATCATCCTTTAATACTTCACAAACTCACAATTTTAAGGGATAAATCAACGGGACCAAAAGAATTCAGGGAACTCATAAGAGAAATAGCAACCCTTATGACCTACGAGGCGATGCGCCATCTTGCGCTCAGAAAAAAAGTAGTTCAGACACCTCTTGAAGAATGCGAAGGTTACGAGATAGACGACAAGAACATAGTCGTTGTTCCTATATTGAGAGCAGGTCTTGGAATGTTAGACGGTGTTCTTCAACTCGTTCCAAATGCGTCTGTTGGTTACGCCGGAATGTACAGAGATCCGGCGACGAAGATGCCCGTGGAGTATTACGTCAAATTTCCTGCCTTTTACGACGATACCGAAGTTTTCATACTTGATCCGATGCTTGCGACCGGAAATTCGGCCGTCAAGGCCATAGATCTCGTGAAAGAAAAAGGAGGAAAGCATATAACTTTGCTTTCAATCGTGGCCGCTCCGGAAGGGTTAAAGGTCGTTGAGTCAAAACATCCGGACGTCAGGATTCTCACCTGTGCAATAGATAGAGAACTTAACGATCATGCTTATATTTTGCCTGGACTTGGAGATGCGGGGGATAGACTTTACAGAACGAAATGAATTTGTGATATAATCTTCTACTAAATTTGGTGAGGGTGAAGTGATCTTATGCATAACAAGATGCGTTTTTGGGAAAATGTGAGCGGGTATCTCTTCATCCTTCCGGCTCTCGTAATCATGTCTATCTTCGTCTTCTGGCCGGTCGGATATTCCTTCTATCTCTCTTTCTTCAACTGGGATTACGCCCACCTTAAAAATCCGAGTTTTATAGGGTTACAAAATTACATCCAACTTTTCGAGTTAAACACGCCTCCGCCTTATTCATTTCTTAAGGCTCTTGTCTTTGACGGATTCTACATATCCGTAACTTTTCTCGCGCTTTTCTCCATATACATCCTAATCGAATGGTTAAAATCGAAAAAGTTCAGAATTCTTGAAGAAATTTATGTACTTATAACGGTTCTTTCTCTGGCCTTTTTCGACAAAATTCTGAGTGCTCTGAATGCAATTCCGTACATAGTTTTGATCTTTTTGGGATTAGCGGCGGGACTTGTGGTCTTTAGAAAGAGCAGATTCATTTCAAGAATGGCTGGTCATCTTTTTACTCTCTTTTTGATAAGCGGCGCGATTTATCTAACATTGAGGTTTGCCTTTCCAAGTAATTACGGAATATACCAGTGGCTCGATGCTGTGAAAGAAAGTAGCGATTTCATCAAATCGATATGGAATACCGCATATTACGTTATTCTCTATGTGCCGGCAGACATAATTCTTGCCTTACTTGTAGCCTTGCTTTTGAACAGGCTTAAACTTTTCAAGGCAATTTTGAGAACATCTTATTTTATGCCTTTCGTTACCTCCATAGTTGCCATAAGTCTCGTCTGGCAATGGCTTTACAACGATCAGTATGGTCTTATAAATTATCTGCTTTCTTTGATAGGTATCTCCCCAATCGCCTGGCTTAAAAGCGATGTGTGGACGATTCCGACTATAGCCATAATGTCTGTGTGGAAGACAATTGGATACAACGCCATAATATTCCTCGCGGGCCTTCAATCGATAGACAGATCGTATTATGAGGCGGCAGACATAGATGGGGCTACGACCTCCCAAAAGTTGTGGTACATAACATGGCCACTTCTATCTCCCATGACCTTCTTTGTTTTAATCGTCTCCGTTATAGGCGCATTCAAGGTCTTTACAGAAGTTTATGTCCTCTACCAGGCTGTCCCAGGTCCTTACAACAACTCGGGATTGACAATAGTTTATTACATCTTTCAGACCTTCTATACAAACCAGCAAATGGGCCTTGCGTCGGCTGCGGCATACATACTCTTTGCCATAATTTTGGTCTTTACGCTTATTCAATTCAGGGTTGGCCAGAAAAGGGTTGAGTACTTATGAAGATAAAGGGCACAATCGTAGAGATAATCCTTTACATAGTAGCCTTTGCCGGTGCCGCGATAATGCTTATGCCATTCATATGGATGGTCGTTACCTCTCTTAAATTGCCCGAAGAGGTTCAGATCTTCCCGCCCACGTGGGGAACGGTCAATGCCCTGCCGGTCAGAGAAATAAAAGCCTCAATAGATCATTCGAGTTATTCGTCCGTTAATTACTCTGCCCTTAGTCTCCAGCAATTTTTGAATGTAAGCCAGGCAAACACATCGAGCGCTTCCAACGTTTTGACGGTCAACTTTGCAGGCACCCCTCCGTTGAGAGGCACGATATATCTGACTTTGGGAAATGGAGGACCTGTTAAATACGCAACAGGCGTGAATTTTCAAAGCGCAGAAGATGTGATTAACATTGTAGATTCGAGGATATATCCGTCAAATTACCAGAATCAGATAAATGAACTAAAAACTCTTTCTGCAAATCCTGAAGAGTACATGAAGGCATTTTTCAATATTTTCAGGTACGGATCCAAGCCTATTTTCTCAAGGATAGATTTCATTGATAACGCCGAAAAGGCCATAGATTCTGCCACGTCAACGGCCAAGATCTTCATGCCGGCTCTTCTTCGGAATCCATCTTTTGCCTCTTCCGGAACGGAGCAGCAATTCGTCAAAGACTTTCTTTCCTCTGGAGAATTTTTCAAGCAATCACACGCTCTTGCTTTGGCGTTACTTCCTTACAGGAAAGGTACAGGAACTCTCGCATCAGATCTGCCGGCAATTAAGAAATTGTTCGCCAACTTTTTTGGCAATGCCGATCTAAAACAGATCTTAATCCAAAAATTCGGGCAAATCGATCCAGCTTTGGATAACGTTGTCAATTTCTACGAGCAGAGAATGATAAATCCAATCGCCGGATACTACAATTTGATAAAATCCTACGATGATATCGTGGATTTTTACCAGAATTCGATGAATTTGACCGTTGAAGACCCTGAAATGATCTTTACCTTCTTCACAAAAAAAGAACAGATTCAAAGGCTCGAGAGTGCGATAAAAAATTCAACGCTTCCTTCAACTTACGCAAATATCGCTTTGAATATAGTGCGATCCGGAAATATTTCCCATTTCATAGATGGTTTCATTAATTCAACTAATGATATGCTAAAGTCCGATCTCGCGTCCATTGGATTGAATAAAGATCAGGTTGACAGCGCCTTTAGGGGAATATCGAGTGTTATTACAAATATGAAAATATTATACGGGGTTCTGAATACATCGGAAAAGGCCGAACTTGATAAAATGATAGAAAAATACTCTGGAAACTGGAATGAATTGTCGCAAAAGATCTCCGAAGCCTTTGGAATGGAACATCCAAATAGCACCGGAGTCCTGACAGGCAGTTCGGGCCAACTTGCCTACATTTCGAGCGGATTTTCTTCGTACAAAAATCCGTCGGCAGTCGAAAAAATGCTTGAAGTTGCATGGTTGAACTACAGAGTTGTTGCGCAAATTACCGATATTTACAATAACACATATTACACAATGAAGATCATAAAGGCACCATCTATAGTTTCGAGTATTCAGTACTTCTCTTCCAATGGAAGTGTCAAGATCTTTTTGAAAAACATAAACAGCGTCTGGTTTACAACCTTACCGGTCAAGGTCTCGGTCCATTTCACCCTTCCAGAAATATTTGCGAATCTTTTTGAGGCTTACGTTCAGGCATGGAATGCCGCTCCGTTTGCAAGGTATTATTTGAATACCATATTTGTCGCCGTTGTAACGACATTCTTGAACATCGTGTTTGGAGTTATGGCAGCCTTTGCCTTTTCAAAATTGCACTTTGCGGGAAGAAACTTTTTCTTCATGCTCTTCATAGCGACGATGATGATTCCCGGAGAGGTGTTACTCGTTCCAAATTTCATAACGATAGTGCATTTCGGCTGGCTTAACACCTATTATGCCCTTATAATCCCCTGGGCCGTCAGCGCCTTCACGATATTTTTGATAAGACAGAATTTCATGACCATTCCCGATGAACTGTTTGACGCCGCAAAAATAGATGGCGCATCGAGATGGAGATTTTTGTGGACGATAATGGTCCCACTCTCAAGACCCGTTATAATAACCGGTGCGCTTTTGAATTTTGTCGGAAGTTGGAATGCCTTCCTGTGGGTACTTATAGTCACAAACGAACCTTCGATGAGAACATTGCCGGTCGGGCTTCAAAACTTCAGCAGCAACGCCGGGACGATTTACAATCAATTGATGGCCGCCTCGACATTCACGATGCTGCCCATCGTCATATTGTTCCTCTTTGCCCAGAGATACTTCATAGAAGGCATCGCAAGGACTGGAATAAAATAGCGACGACGGAATATTATGGAGAAAACTTTTTTATGAATTCAAAGATCCTTCTGATAATCTGATTGTGAAAGATCCCGTGATAAGCTCTGACTGCGAGTACAGAGGATTGTGCCTGTTCGAAGATGAGATCTGTTTTTAAGCCTAACAGGCTATCTCCTGTATTCCAGTCAGTTGAAATTCCTATGACTACAAGATCGTATTCTTTCGAAAGGTCAACTATCTTTTGCCATGCGGAAGGACTGTATTCTATTAAAACTTCTCCGTCTATTTTAAGCGTTTCGAGAATGTGTGTAAGTACTGTTTTGTACTCTTCGGCTTCTTTTTCATCCTCTTCGTAGATTATTTTAAGAACGGTAACCTTTGCGCCATAGGCATCTGCAATCCTTTTAACAGTACCGGCGGCCATCTGTGAATATACGCTTCCGCTGTATGGGAAAAGGATGCGTTTGAAATTCGTGTTTTTCAATTTTATTATTCCAACATCAACTGGAGACATTTCTAAGATCTTCCTTTCCCACTTGCTAAAAGTCTTCCCGTTTTCCTCTCTCCACCCCATGAAGATCATGTCGATTTTGTTTTCAATCGCGAATCTGTCGACTATCTTTTCTCTATCCTTTGATAGGATTACACTTAAACCGATCTTTGTGCTTTTTTCGTTTCCAAAGTGCGAGACATCTTTTCTTATCCTTTCAAATTTCTCAACGGATTTTTTTAAAGTTTCGTAACTGTCTCTATCTTTTACGATATCCGGTATATCTACTATTCCTATTGGAATGACATTTCCGCTCGAGATATCGAAGGTGAAACTCAGCAAAGATTTAATTTCTTCTTCGTCTTCAATGACGGAGAGTACTTTTAAATCATCTCTGGTATTTTTAATCTTTAGGAATGGCAGAGGTTCGCTTGAGATTCCCTTTGGAGCCGTTTTCAACTTTGGACTGAGAAGATAGTAAACCGTTCCTATCGCGGAAAGCACGATTACAAATTCGAGAGCGAGTTTATTCGTGTAAAGTAAAATAAATATCATCACGGCGTTAAAGACTATTGCAAAGATTGGAATGTAAGGATAAAGCGGAACCTTAAAGCCATTTTGGGTATTCAAATTTCTTTTTCTCGAATAAAGAAGGGCAAGATTTATAAAGGCATATCCCGCGAGCGTTAATGCGCTGGCTATTATCGAAATTTGTTCGACATTTTTTGTTATTGTCGCGAAAAATACTATCAGAGTAGAAATAACTATGCTGAAGATCGGAGATTGCGTTTTCGGATTTATTGACTGAAAAAAGTAGGGAAGCCTTTTGTCTCTCGAGAGCGCGAATGAAGTCCTTGATGACGCAAGCATAGATGTATCCATACACGACAGGGTGGCAAGAAGGCCGGCGCCGGCAAATATGTACCCGCCTATGGGCCCGCTTATGAATTCAGCCGTGTTCAGCATGAAACTGCCAGCATTTTGTGCCGTTATACTTTGAACATTTATAAGAGAACTTCCGATGAGAAAAACGCCTGTTTTTACTATTAACACGACGATCATGGAAATGACAATCGCCAACGGAAGTGTTTTCTTTGGATTTTTTACTTCTTCTCCGAGAGTTGTCACCGAATCGAATCCTATGTAAGTCATGTAAAGTATGCTAACCGCTTGAAATGTCGCCGTAGTCCCGTGGGAAAAGAAAGGAGTTAAATTGTTGAAATTCGCGAATTTAATACCATATATCATGTAGGCTATAAGCACGGAGACGTAAGTCGTTACTATGATATTTTCCAAAACGGCGGAATTTTTTATTCCCTTTATTTGGTTGAAAGAGATCAGAAAGATTAGAATAACGGATCCTATCGTGTCCGGAATAAATGGAATGAAATAATGAAAGAAGGTGCCAAAACCTATGGCGAATAGCGCAGCCGAGAGCGTGTATGCTATCCAGAGCATCCATCCGGTGAAAAATCCTACGAATTTATTCCCAAAAACGGCTCTCACATAGGAATATCCTCCTCCCGCTTCGGGAATGAATGTAGAAAATTCTGCAAATGAAAGAGAGGTCAACAACGTTGCTATTCCTGCAAGCAAAATTGCGAGAGTCGCAGATGGGCCAGCGATTTTGAAAACAGTTCCGGCAAGGACAAAGATGGCTCCGCCTATCATGGAACCTATGCTTACCATCGTTGCTGAATACAGGCCAAGTGTTCTTTTAAGTTTTCTGCGCATCTTCAACCTCCTTGTTTTTGGCTTTGAATTCGAAGAACATAGTTACAATGCCAAGCAGAATGGGAAGGTAGTATGTTGATATCCTCCATATCAAAATTCCAGCCATGACTGCCGGTGGGCTTCCGTACATTGAAAAGACGAGATAAAAGGCTCCTTCTATGCCGCCAGAAGATCCGGGAGTCGGAAAGTAATAAACGATGAAAGAGAGCAGGATAAAGATAGCGCTCAAAGACCAGAATGAAAGAAAAAATTGAGCCCCATTTTCGTAAGAGGCGGCCATTATGGATCTGTAAAGTATGTAATAAAGAATGCCCAAATCCAAAATTCCTGTCATGGCATCGAAGATTATCAAAAGAGGCTTTTTCATCCATATCATGTGCATTGCATCGTAAAATTGCCGGACATTGTTTTCAAATTTTGTCAAAACCTCGACATCGTCTTTTTTGAAAAGTTTGAAGATCCATTTAAGGATTCTTGATTTTTTGAAGAAATTCACAAGACCAATACCGACATTTGGCACAAGAAGCATTAAAACAATAGCGAAAGAAACGGTAATCCCCATCAGGATAATCACCCATAAGATCTGACTTATGACAGGAATTCCTATTTGGACATAGAAAAGGTATCTTTTCAACAACAAAATGGATGAGATAGAAAGAAAGATAATCATCGTGCTCCATCGGGTCAAAATTATGGCCGATGAGATTTCGGGCTTTACCTTCCATTTAGAAAGATGGTATATCTGAAATGGCTGGCCTCCCGCGGAAGAAGGCGTTATGTATGTGTAAAAATATCCCAAAATCGAATTTGAAAGCGCGACCTTCCAGTTAACATGCTCATCGAGAAAATGGGTCATTACCCATGTTCTAAGGGTGTCTATGAATATTATACCCATGAAAAGTCCAAAGCCTATGAGTATATCGATTGGAGATAAAAATAAAATCTTCAATATCTGTGTGCTGTCTCTGGCAAAGATCATAAAAACCGCGAAAACAGATGCGGTTGAAAGCAATGCTATAAAAAGGCTTCTGTAAAGTTTCTTTCTTTCGTTCTTAGATTCGTTCCTAACTTCTGAGCCCTCCTTTAATACTAATTCCAATATATTCTATCATAAAAGGCTATAACCATTTTGTAAATCCATATGGGATTATGAGTTTTCATTTGAGCTTTTCCAATCGCGCTACAGACGACACATTACCATTTTGTTCATATTTCTGCGTTATAAAAACAAAGATATTCAATCTAATTTTACGATTGTAAGGCCAAGTTTGGGATAATCAGAGTATTTTGCGGAAAATGACTTAAAATGGCCGAATTTGCCATTTGCATTTTAATACTTTTATATGTTTTCATTTAATTGTATTTTGTTTCATTTGGAGGCATAAAAATGAATATAAGAAAAGAAGACGTAAGTAAAGCCGTCAAAAAAGCAATAGATGAAGTTCAGATAATCGATCTTCACACGCATATTTTTGATTTGAGATTCAAGGATTTGCTTCTATGGGGAATCGACGATCTCCTCACCTATCACTATTTGATAGCCGAAGTTATGAGATTTTCCGATATGCCTTACGATGAATTCTGGAAGATGACAAAAACAGAGCAGGCAAATTTTATATGGAAAAAACTGTTCATCGAAAATAGCCCCGTGAGCGAGGCGACGAGAGGCGTTATAACGGTTTTGAAATCTGTCGGACTCGATCCGGCTATCCGCGATCTTGAAAGCTACAGAAAGTTTTTCGCATCGAAAAAGGTAAGCGAGTATGTCGATCTTGTCTTCAAAATCGCGAAGATAAAATACGTTATCATGACAAATGATCCTTTCGTCGAAGATGAAAGAAAAATCTGGATCAAAAACGAAAAAGGAGATGCTCGATTCAAAAGCGCCCTGCGAATAGATCCGCTTCTTGTGAAATGGTCATCTTCTTATCTTAAACTCAAAGAATGGGGATACAATGTCGAAGAGAAATTGACAGAAAAGACCTTCTCCGAGATCAAAAGATTTCTTTCCGAATGGATGGATCGCATGAATCCTGTCTATATGGCCGCGTCGCTGCCACCTGAATTCAAAGTTCCTGCCGATACCGAAACGGCCTTGATAATAGAGAATGCCATAATTCCCGTATCTTACGAGCGAAATGTACCATTTGCCATGATGATAGGTGCCAAAAGACTTTCAAATCCTCAATTGAAACTTGCCGGAGATTCGGTCGGCAAGGCGGATATAAACACCATCGAATACATGGCGAGGATGTATCCTCACAACAAATTTTTGCTAACGATGCTCTCGAAGGAAAATCAGCACGAGCTTGTCGTCGCGGCGAGAAAGTTCAGAAACATCCATGTCTTCGGTTGCTGGTGGTTTTTGAATAATCCGTCGATAGTCGATGAGATCACTCGTGAAAGAATGGAAATGTTGGGATTAAGTTTTACCCCTCAGCATTCGGACGCGCGCGTGTTAGATCAACTCATTTACAAATGGGATCATTCAAAGAAGGTTATAGAGAAAGTGTTGATGGATAAATATTCGGATATTTTGGAAGATGGATGGACCGTTACTGATGATGAGATAAAAAGAGATGTTGAAAAACTTTTCGGCGGAGAATTTGAAGAATTTTTAAAAAGAAAATTTTAGGAGGAAAGATGTTAGAAGAGACCCGAAAGGCGAGACTGATCGATCTTATAAAAGAAAAAGGCGAAATAACCGTTAATGAACTTTCAAAGAGACTCGGCGTAACGGGCACGACCATAAGAAAGGATCTTTCAGATCTTGAAAATCTTGGTATGGTAGTTCGCACGCATGGTGGTGCGGTACTTCCTTCTCACACGAAAGTCGAATGGGGTTTTATTCAAAAATCCCAGCAACATGTTGAAGAAAAATCTATCATAGCCAAAAAAGCCATCGAATTCATCAAACCGGGCGACAGTATAATTTTGGACAGCGGCACAACGACGCTTGCTATAGCAAGAGAGATAAAGAAAATGAAATTGCTTCCACTGACGATCGTCACGAATAACTTTTTTATAGCGACCGAACTTGTCGGAACAGGTATAGATCTCATAGTGCTCGGGGGAATTGTGAGAGAGAACAGCTTTTCTCTTATCGGCGCTTTCGCGGAGGAAAATATAAAGAAGATATACGCGGATAAAGCTTTCGTTGGAGCGACAGGATTTTCTAAAGAAGGCTTCATGACGCCAAATGTCAACGAGGCCAAGATAAAGTCTTTGATGATCTCGCAATCGAGTGAATCTTTCGTCATCGTTGATTCTTCAAAATTTGAAAGGCCATCATTTGCCATCTACGCAACTTTTAAAGAAATAGATCACGTCATAACGGACTGGAAAGTGCCAGAAAGTGCAAGTGCAATACTCGTAAATGCGGGCGTTGATCTGATAATCGCTCAGAAGGAGGATAATCATGATCCTAAAAGATAATATCGTAACCGTTGTCCAGCCAATGGCTTTCCCTGGCCGGCAAAATACGAATTCCATGCAAAGAGGAGAGCCGAGTGAAAAATATCTGATGGAATCGCTCAAAACAATTGCCCAGGATGGCTATTTTGGCGGGATAGAGATAACGCGCATAAAGGATCCTGTCTTAAGAAAGAAAGCGATAGAGTTTTTAAAAACAACAAAACTCCACATTTTCTTCGGGGCTCAATTTGTCCAGTCTTTGAATGAGGAAGGATACGCGCCGACAGATATCTCGTCAATAAATGAACTCGACAGAATCAACGGTGTCAATCGCCTAAAAGAGCTAATTGATCAAGCGTATGAGTTCAACGCCGAAGGATTTACATTCAGATCCGGACGCGATCCCGGAATAGAACTTCGCGACGCGGCAAAACTTTCTTTGGTAAGATCCATTCATGAACTTTGCGAGTATTCGGATAGCGTTGCAAAAAGATTGAAAAGAAAACCGATGAAATTGATCTTAGTCATGTTTGACAGGATCAACGATCCGCGGGGACGTTTTCATAATCAACTAATAGGGCCTACTCTCGAGGCGATAGAGATAGCAAGGCGCGTAAGAGACGAGTACCATCACGATGAATTCGGACTTCTGTATGATCTTACCCACATGCTTCTCATAAGAAACACGAAATCGATAATAGAGCATATAAACCTTGAAATACAATCCGGAGATCAAACAAAAAAGTACGACAATTTGATCAAGGTTGAGGACGTCGAAGAGCCTGAATTCGCAGAGGTCTTGCAATATCTCAAGCCATACCTTTCACACGTCCACATAGGAAATTGCGTGCTCGATCCCAACGATCCCAACTACGGTGATGCCCATATATCATTCGCGTATCCGAATGGGGCAATAAGGTTAAAAGAAGTCGCCGATTTCGTCAAGGCGCTTCACGAAATGGATTACACAGGTCCAGTTGGATTCGAAGTTATGCCGCGCGGTCGCGAGGGAAGCGTGCCCGTATTACAGCATTCAAAATCATTCTACGATGATGCCAGAACGTGGCAGGATGTTATTTACAGCGCCGGCAAATATAAGTTTGTAACGCGCGATTACTTTCCAGAATGGGCCTTTTACAAATTGACAGACTTGAGGGTTAAAAATCCCGAAATAATAGAAGAGACTCTGAAATCAAGAAAGAGAAGAAAATCCCTCACCGATGATGGTTATCTTGTAATACTTGCCGCAGATCATCCGGCCCGCCGCGTTACCGGTGTGGGAGACAATCCCACTCTAATAGGCGATAGGCTCGAGTATTTAGGAAGAATTGTAAGGGTTTTGACCTACGGTTACGTTGACGGTGTAATGGCCACGCCTGATCTGATAGATGAACTTGCAATGATAGATTATCTTTACAAAAAGTCTGGAAGAAAGAGTTTTCTGGATAACAAAGTGATAATGGGCAGCATGAACAGATCGGGACTTGCAGGAATTGAATATGAGATGGAAGACGTCATAACCGCGTACTGGCCGAAAGACCTCGTGAGATTTAACCTTGACGCCGGAAAATTGCTCTTCAGACTCGATACGGGAAAATATTCGAGATGGTCTTTGAAGACACTCGAAGAGTGCGCGGCAGCCGTAAGAGAATGCAACGAGTTAGGCCTTCCCGTCTTCTTAGAGCCATTACCAGTAAAAAGAGAAAATGAGAATTCCGCTTACGAAACTATATTGGATGCCGATGAACTCATAAAGATCGTCGGAGTCGTATCGGCGATAGGCGGAAGCAGCGCGAAGATGTGGATAAAGATTCCTTATGTTCCGAATTTTGAAAGAGTCGCGAGATCAACGACCTTGCCTATTTTGATCCTCGGCGGAGAATCAAAAGAAGATCCGACCTACACAATTGAAAATCTATCTAAGGCGCTTGAAAGCGGACCAAATGTGAGAGGTGCGCTTGTCGGGCGAAATGTGCTCTTTCCCGGAGACGACGATCCCGCGGCGGTGTCTTACGGCGTCTTTAGAACCGTCCATGACGGGCTGAGCGCGGCGGAGGCTTTGGAAGATTTGATAAAGCGCAGGAATGATAATTTCGATGAATTGAAAAAAGTATTCGAAGAGACTTTAGAGTGAGGTGATTGAGATGATATTCGACATGAAAGAGGAAAATTTGATCTTCGTAAGGTTTGACACGAACGATGATTTTTTTGAGTCTTTGTATTCTGTTGTCGAAAAGTATTCAATGAATGCCGGGGTTATTCTTTCCGGGATGGGCATGTTGAAAGATTTTGAAATAGGATGGTTTAACACAGAAAAGGATCAATACGAAAAGATAAAGATAGAGACTCCCCACGAACTTGTGGCGTTAACTGGAAATATCGCGAGAAAGGAGGGAAAGCCATTCGCGCACATCCACGTCGCGCTCGCGGGGCCTGATAAGAAATTAGTGGGCGGTCATCTCTTTTCTGCAAAGGTAAACATAACAAATGAGATCTTCATCTACAAAATAGATTCGATGAAATTCGAAAGAGTCGCTTACGGATCATTTAACAAGTTGGAAGGAAAGTATTTGAAATAACCCGAAAGGGAAATTTT
>ERZ1669247.82-NODE-82-length-45444-cov-11.120778_pt1 | contig 45444 bp, 48 predicted proteins | sample MGYA00579297_ERZ1669247 | MGnify/ENA primary metagenome ERZ1669247 (study PRJEB41166, sample SAMN08046056) | hot springs metagenome | biome: hot spring; feature: acid hot spring; material: thermophilic sediment; isolation source: thermophilic sediment from acid hot...
TTATTGTCTTGCTCGTTATTTTAAGCTTTTGTGGTGTCTTTGGGTTTAAATAATGATGGAATTAATGTTCATTAATTTTGCTTTTTAATGCATTGTACATTATGGTGATGTCTTTGCTTAGCGGCTTTATTGTTCTCATTAATGTCTCTACTTCAGTTAATATTTTCCTTGCCTCCAGATACTCGCCCTTTTGTAGGAGTAGGTTTGCCAGGATTAATTTCAGGCGTAGCAGTTCTTCATTCCCTTGGTCCTTATTTTCTATCTCATTGATTTTATCCTTAAGCCTGTTTATGGCTGTGTCTTCGTTGGCACCTATTGCATACGTTTCAAAGTGATGACTGCGGTGAGCAGTACCCATATGAAATGATCTGTATATTACATATGCTATTATCAGTATTGTCACTGTGGGTATTACTGCATAGTATATGTAATTTAGGAGGTTCAGTTGAAAGAACGCTATCACGTCATAAATACCCAGTGCTATCAATGTTACTTTTAATAATGGCTCTAATTTTGACTTATTCACAGATGTGGTATTCACCATGGCAGGTGTTATCCTGCGAGCATCCTTATAAACCCTGCCTCATTTATGGAATAACCTCTGTTGAGTCTAGTATTGGGTCATAAGCAATGTCCTCAGTTTTAATAACGCCATTATTAATCAGTTCCTTAATTCTCGGGGCTATGGAGAGCACGGCCTTTATGGTCTCCCTTGTTACGTAATCCACGGCTAAGACCCCATCCCTACCCCAATACTTCTCGCCCTCCATTATTGCGTATAAGCACCGACCGCCGCAGTAGGGTTTATACTCGCATTTCATGCACATTTCTGGTAATTGAATATTCATTAGTTTAAAGCCAGTATTAATATGGCCAAGCACTGACCAATCTTCCCTAACGGCTATTGGGCATGCAAGTACTCTACCGTCTGTTGATACGGCGACTGCCCTATAACCAGCGCCGCAGGGTGGCCCCTCATATGGCTTAAATAGATATGCATTTAGTACGCCTAGTATTGGCACGATGCCAAATACCTTACCTTCCTCAGCCCTCCTTAAGAATAAATCCACTAACTTCCTAATGCCTGGCAGGTAATTACCATCTGCCCAGGTCTTAATATTCCACTTATCTGTCCATACAACGTTTAATTGCCAATGAACATAGTTAAAGCCAATATTAAGTAGGTGTGTTACGTCTTCATATATATCTGTTAATTCTGTAACGGTCATCCTGGCAATAATCCTCTTAACGCCTATACTCCTTAGGTAATTGAATGCATTAAAAACAGCCCTATAAACACCCCTACCTCTATTGGTGTCAGTCACCTTTTCCCTGCCATCAATTGATAACAGGACGACATCCATCCTCCTCCAATAATCCCTAGGCAATAAACTAACGAGGGTGCCATTAGTTTGAATACCAAACCTCCTCGCCTTAACATTATTCATAGTCCATATGATGAAGCCTGGATTAAGCAGTGGTTCACCGCCGTAGAATATTACGGTGGCATCCTCATCCCTTTCTATTAATTGCTTTAGCTTATTATTTTCGTAGGTTATTCTCCAGGGTACTACGTGTGGTTCGAATGATCCTCCGCAGTACGAACACCTTAAATTGCATGCACCTGTTGTGAAGAGGAGCCACAGCATCACCCAACACCAGGTTGCTAACCTTAATCGCCATACTCAGAATGTTTTTAAAACTGGTGTCTGTCATTGCTAATTGATGGTAATACTCACATTATTACACCAAGTGGTATTGCAGATCGGGCTTGGAAGTAATCAGAGTAATGTATGGATTGCTCTAATCTCAAATATTGTATGGATTGCATTACTAGTGCTATTCTTCTTCCAGGACTATGCAATGATATGGAGGTACTCATATACAGTGGGTAGTTTCCTAACGGGACTTAGTAAATTAATTACCAACAACGTTAATTTAGTGATTGGTCATGTTGATCAACTATTGAAATCAAATGGATCGTACCAAACCGTTAATAAGAGTTTGGTTGAGAAAACAATACAGGAGCTCATGGAATTTGTGGTTATAGAGCCCGTGAATACGGAGCCTACTGGATTAATGAGGACGCTTAAGTTATTGGTAACGGCATATAATGAGAAGCTTGAGAGTTCGATAAGGGCATTATTACCAAATGTTGATAGGCCCTTGGTTCAGAATGTTGTTGATGCTGTTGATGGTTTAAGGGAGTTAAACTACATATACAAAGTAATAATGCATTACTATAAATTGAGTAATAAGTACAAGAATCCCTATCTAATGATGCAGGTCTATATGTTATTGCCAATACTTAAGGAGTACGTTAATGCATTAAATGGTGCAATATCTACGTTCCTTAAGGGGCAACCGGTTGGTGATGCTGCGGGTCCCTTAACGGCCTATAGATTCGTAAGGAGCTGCTCTGATGTTAACGAGCTTACGCATAATATTAAGGATACGTACATAGGACTTTGTAATTTTGAGGGTAGGAAAGTATATGTCATTAAGGCTAGAGGTCCTGGGGGTACGGTTGGTAGTCTTGATGATGGGATAACATACCTAATAGAGAGGGTTGGTGTTAAGCCGAAGATAATAATTACCGTGGATGCGGCTTTAAAACTTGAGGGGGAAAAGACGGGTTCTATTTCTGAGGGTATAGGTGTTGCCATGGGTGGTATCGGCGTTGAGAGGTTTAATATTGAGAGAACAGCCAGTAAGTACGACATACCACTTTATGCAATACTAATTAAGATGAGCCTACCCGAGGCTTTATCGGCAATGCCTAAGGACGTTGAGAGTGCTGTTAATGATGCCGTAGAGAGGATTAAGAGGGTTATTAGGGAGAGCATTAGGGAAGGTGAGGAGGTAATACTAATAGGTGTTGGCAATACTGGCGGTGTTGCCCAGTAAGTTAGTAATTTATTTAAATACTCAGAACCTAACATTACAGTGAGCTTTGAGTATTACTACATAACCTTAATGAGTCTAGTAATTTTCGTAGTGGCATTATTAATTGGATTAATAATGAACAATAGGTACTATAGGGTAATTAAAGAATCACTTACGCAGGCTAGGGAGGCTGAATCAAAGGGACCACTAGCAATTAGCGGTGAGGTTGAGGTTCTAATGTGTCCTCGTTGCGGTTATTCAAAAACAATATCATATAGGTTAGGTGACTATGTTGGTAAGGTTGTCGATGATAAGTGCCCCAATGATGACGAGAGACTTATTGTTCATGCAATATATTCCTCAAGACCCGCTGAGCAATCATCATAAAGATAAGCTTTATAACTGGTTCTTTATTACCAAACCCGTGACCTATTTTAATAAGTAATAAGGTAATGAGTATAAAAGATGTTTTTAGCCTAAACGAGGGTATTGAGGTCACAATAAGGGGCTGGGTTTACAGGAAGAGGGAGTTAAAGGATAAAGTATTCCTTGTGGTGAGGGATGGTAGTGGGATAATACAGACAGTTATTAGTAAGTCAGATCCGAACCTATTGGATATTGTGTCTAAGTTGAATATGGAGTCGTCATTAGTATTAACGGGTGTTGTTAAGAAGGAGCAGAGAGCTCCTGGTGGCGCTGAAATACATGTTAAGAGCATTAATTGGTACTATGTTGGTTATTCATTCCCTATAAATGAGGATGCCGCTAAGGCCGATAGTGAGTACTTGCTTGATGTTAGGCATTTATGGGTTAGGAGTAGGAGAATGTGGGCTGTTCTCAGGGTTAGGCATACGGTATTTGGTGCAATACATGAATTCTTCAGGTCCAGGGATTATTATGAAGTTCAAGGACCCATGTTTGTGTCGGCGGCTGTTGAGGGTGGAGCCACACTATTCCCAGTGAAGTACTTTGATAGGGAGGATGTTTATCTAACGCAATCGTCACAGTTCTATCTGGAGATCCTAATATATGCCCTTGAGAGGGTATATACAATCGCACCGAGTTTTAGGGCTGAGTCATCAAGGACAAGGAGACATTTAACTGAGTTTTGGCATGCTGAGGCTGAGGAGGCTTGGTTGCAATTTAATGATTTACTTAATCTACTTGAGGATTTAATAACGTATGTTGTTGATAAGGTTCTTAAGGAGAGGCAGGATGAATTGAAACTATTAAATAGAGACACTAAGGTTCTTGAGAATGTGAAACCACCGTTCTATAGGGTTAGTTATGACGAGGCAATTGAGATTCTCCGGTCTAAGGGATTGAAGATTAAGTGGGGTGATGACATTGGAGCTGATGAGGAGAAGGTATTAACAATGCAGTTTGATAAGCCAATACTTCTTCATCATTTTCCCGAACAGGTAAAGGCATTTTATCACAGGAATGACCCTCAAAGACCTGAAACCACCTTAAGTGTAGATGTACTTGCACCTGAGGGCTATGGAGAGATTGTTGGTGGTGGTGAGCGTATTTATGATTACGAGGAGTTACTTGGTAAGATTAAGAAGTTTGGATTAAGACCTGAGGACTATGACTGGTACCTAGACCTAAGGAGGTATGGTTCTGTGCCGCATGCTGGTTTTGGTCTTGGTATTGACAGGCTCGTGATGTGGGTTTGCGGGCTTGATCACATTAGAGATGCAGTGCCGTTTCCTAGAGATATAAGGCGTGTTAAGCCATGACCTTAATAAGGAGGAGTTAAAATGGTTCGTTTATTAGTAACCGGTTCTCCTGGTGTTGGTAAGACAACAATAGCCATAGAATTATCAAAGATATATAATGCACCATTAATTGATGTAGACGAGGTCATAAAGCCCTTACTTAGGTGGGATGATCGATTGCAGACGAATTACATAATTGATGAGACAAAGGCGCGTGACCTAATTATGAGGAAATTAAGTAATTTAGAGTTATTCATTATTGATACAATTGCTGTGAATTTAATCGATAGGTCATTGATTGATTGGTGCATTGTACTTAGGCTCAATCCCATTCAATTAATGCAGAGGTTATTAATGAGGGGTTGGCCTCGTTGTAAAGTGATTGAGAATGTACTTGCTGAGATCGTTGGTTCATCATTAAGTATGGCCATTGATACGTTTGGTAAAGATAGGATTATTGAGGTTGATACGTCAAATAAAGGTGTTGGCGAGGTCGTTAAGTACATAGTTGATCATTTATCAAGTGGTGTTCCTAATGTGGGGGTTGTTGATTGGTTTGATACGCTTAGTACGGATTTACTGATAAGTCTGAGTGAGGAAATGGATAAATGCCTAACCTAATGGTCCGTGTACTTAATGCTCCTCATTAGTCTCTTGATCTCAAACATGAATAGCCTATTCCAACCAATATTCTCAAGTCTCTTAACAATACTCCTAAGTGTACCAGCTCTAAGGCTTACGAGCAGTGCCTTACTAACGCGTTTACCCTGCATGAAGAACCTAATGAGTACGAGCCTCTCATTCTCATACTCAAAGACATGGTCCTTAATGGTCTTGTACTTACCAAGCGTATCTCCAAACTCCTCCTCAGCCATATCAAGGTATGCGGCTAGGTCTGGGTCGATCTCCATATACTCAAGTCTATGTAGACCAGAATTCTCAAGGTCGAGGATAGTAACGTCGAGGTCCTTATTAACCTCGAATATGGCAATGCCATAAATGCGCATTTCAATCCCCATACCAATGGCATTATTACGCTTTAAAAACATTTTGTCCAATAATTATTGAAAAAACAGAGCTAGAGCGGTACATGTATATAACTTAACCATATATAGTAAATTATGGTGTTTACGATAGTTATGGGGATACCGTACTTCATGAACTCAAAAAATCCGAATCCCTCACCACCCCTCTTCTCACTTGCTTCGCTTATTATTACATTACTTGCAGCACCAATCAATGTTAGGTTCCCAGCTATTGTGCTTGACGCTGCCAATCCAATCCAAATAATGGAGTTACTTGATGTAACCCCTAGCTCTCTCATTAGTGGTATGTAGAGCGCCACCATAGGTACATTACTAATGACTTGGCTAAGGAGTAGGCCCGATATGAAGACGCCTAATAATGTTGTTGGTTGTGGTAAGTAATGAGCCAGTGCATTGAGAACTCCGGATTCGAGTGCGCCTTCACTTACTATAAAGAGGCCTATGAAGAATAGTATTGTTGTCCAATCAACATTATGCGCGACGTTCCTTCTATCATTACCACTCAATAGATAAATTATGGCAGCGCCCGTGAATGTTAAGGTTACTGGAGTTAGGTATGGGCTTATGTTAAATATATCTGTTATGAAATAAAGTGGTATTAGTATTAATAATATTGTAATAGCGATATACGCTAGTCTCCTATTAACCAGTAATTCCTCAGGTCTTCTGGTCTCCTCTATTACAACCTCGTCATTGTCATCACGAAACAACAGTAATAATAATGGGTACATTATTAATGCGTTAATTGCCGTGGGTGGTAATAGGTAAACTGTGAATATAATGAAGGGTTTAGGCATTCCTGATTCTAGCGCTATGAGTAGGTTTTGTGGATTACCGACAGGAAGTGCAACACTACCTATGGTCACGCCAAAGGCCAACGCATATAGTAGTGGCTTTATATTTATCCTTGCCTGTTTCCTCATGGACACTATTACTGGTGTAAATGCGCCGGCAATGCCGTCATTTGAGAGTGCAAGTGATAATAAGGCAGATAGCCCAAATATTCTAAGTATTAATTTACCTATGTTACGACTACCAATTAATAATCTGTATGCTAAGTAGCTGAAGAATCCACTGACCTCGAGTGCGGATGATATTGTGAATAGTGAAATTAGAAATAGAATAACATTAAGATTTATTGAGGATAAGGCCTGGGTAGGTGTTAATATACCAAGCACAACAGTAAGCGCAGCACCGAGTAACATAGCGGCCCAAGGCTGCACATTAATTCTCCCTATTCCTCTCAGGGCTATTAGGCCATACGTAATCGCTAGTATAACAGCATCCTCTATGAACCGCGTGGGCATCATAACTCATTTAGCGAGTCAATTCGCAGTAATATAGGAATAAAAAGCTTTGTTTTCAGTATTAATTAAAGGGATTTTTGATTAGATAAGGTTAATTAGGAAGTTGAATAACGAATTATTGATGATGAGGCTCGAGAGGTTTGATCTAATGATAATAACGCAAACCTTACTGAACCTACTTAAAAAGGGTTGATTTTATGGTAAGTTGGTGGCATTAAGTGGAGGCGGAGGATTTCATTGATGATTTAAGGGCCGTAATTACATTCTTTACCATAGTACCCATCGGTGGTTCTCATGATATTTCAAGGGCATTGAAGAATGCATGGCTGGCAATAATAATCGTACCGCCAATAACGGGATTATTACCCGGCCTTCTTGGTTATTACCTGAGTCTCTTCGTACATAATAATTTACTTACTGCGTCGATCACATACTTATTATTACTCGTACTCACTGGGCTTAATCACATTGATGGTTTTGCCGACGTGATTGATGCGTTAATGGTTAGGGTATCCATTGAGGATAGGATCAGGATACTTAAGGATCCGCATAGGGGTTCAGCATCGATAGCCATGGTTGTATTATTAATAATAATGGCAATCTCAGCATTAACAAACCTGGCAGGTATTCTATGGCAATCATTGCTCATTGCTGAAATAATGTCTAAATCAACATGTTGCCTTTGCGGCATAATTGGTAAGGAGCCTAGTTATAAGGGATTAGGTTGGCAATTAACAAGGTATAGTAGGGAGAAAGCTCATTTAATAATAATGGCAATAATCATAGGTCTCATAATTACCTACTTATTACTAGGCCCCATTGGTATAGTGATATCCCTAGGATCTATGGCATTAAGTACATTATTATTCATAGCATTACAAAGAAGTTTTGGAGGTGCTGTTGGTGACCTTTATGGCTTTACCCTTGAGATTTCAAGGGTAATTACCCTGGTATTAATGGCATCAATAATAATTGTTAACCTTCACTAATGGCTTAATATTATAAGCAGTAATACAGTACTGCTTTAATATGCCAATGCTTATATCGTATCCTCAGTATGAGTAATGATCCAGATGCCATAATAAGTATAACACCCGACCTAGCTCTCGACATGGGATATACATATGCAGGTGGACTTGGTGTTCTTGAGGGTGATAAATTCTACGGCGCAGCAGCGCTAGGGCTTAATTATTACGTAATTACCCTCCTGTATAAGAATGGTTATGTTGACTATGACTTCGATGAGGAGGATAATCCAGTACCGAAGCCTCAGCCTCAACCCAAGTCCTTCCTTGAATCCCTAAGGCTTACTGACACATTCACAATCAAGTTAAGGAATGAGGATGTGGAGGTTAATGCATGGGAGTATAATTTAGGTTCAGCTCATGCCGTGTTCCTAGAGCCTAGAGGCCCTGAATGGGTCTTGAAATTAACCGATAGGATATACATAGAGAGCAGTGTTGAGGATAAGTTCCTGAAGTACATATTCCTTGCAAGAGGCGCTGTGGAGTTCATTAGGAGGAATATTGGCCTTGAGAATGTTAGGTACATAGATCTTCAAGAGGCTTATGCGGCCATGGTTCCAATAATACTAAAAATACCAGGTAGATATAGACTAATAATTCACACGCCAGGTCCTTGGGGCCACCCATCATTCCCAAATAGACTGTTCGAGGAAGAGACGGGTTATAGGTTTATTGAAGATCCCGTGGTCTTGACAAGCATTGGTGCCGCCATGGCATGGGAAGTCATTATGGTCTCCTCAAAGCATTACGATATAATGAGGAAGGTGATACCCCAATATATTAGTAAGGCTAGGTTCATAACAAATGGTGTTGACCTAAATAGGTGGATGGATCCGGAGATAAGGATGCTTTACGAGAAGGGTTCGTTAACGAGGGATAACCTAGGACTCATTAAGTCTAGGCTAAGAAATGAGTTACAGGGATTAATAAGGTCCTATAAGTCCATTGAGTTAAATAATAATACGCTTGTGACTGCGTGGGTTAGGAGAATGACGCTGTACAAGAGACCTCACTTTGTGGCTAGGTTAATTGAGGAGGGGGAGTTTAATGATGTTATTTTCATACTGGGTGGTAAGTCGCATCCCATGGATAAGGATGGACTAATATACATGAAGAAATTTAGGGAGTTGCATAAGAAGTATAAGAATGTTGTTTATATGCATGATTATGATGTTAATAAGGCCAAGATAGTATTAAAGGGCATTGATGTATTATTATTTACACCATTTCCTGGTTGGGAGGCTAGTGGTACGAGCTTTATGAAGGCTGCAATAAATGGTGTACCAAGTATAGCCTCACGGGATGGTGCAGCCATTGAGTTAATTGCAGACGGCGTTAATGGTTGGTTATTCGGTAATGACATTAGGGATTTAATAGATTTTGCAAATGATCCAAGGGGTAAGGAGATTGATGAAAGGGAATACACCGAGTTTAAGGCTAAGTTCTCTCAAGTCTATGATTTATATAATTCGGATAAGGAGCGTTTCTACCTAATTAGCCTAAGTGCAATACTTAGTTTCGTACCTAGAGTAGACATTAAAAGAGTTCTGCGTGAGTATTACCCTGACCTTGTGAGTGCATAAGGGTTAAAGCTTTTAATTCCCCTATAGCCTTGGTCGTCAATGCCAACATGTAAACTTTGCGGTAGGTCATTTGACACGATTGCCGAATTGTATGTGCATTTACGCAGTGAATGCGGTAAAATTCCAAGGTCTAGGAGATGCCCTGTATGCGGTAGTAAGTATAAATCGATTAGGTTTATGAGGCATCACTTAATTAATGAGGCGTTTATTGAAGGTAGGCATATGAATTATTTAATTAGCATTTAATAGTTAACGTTATTTAATTAATCGCGATACCTTAACTGTGGAGGTAACAAGGATAGTTAAGGTACAGGCGAATTGTAGGGAGTGCTTGGATCTGGCATTGAGAGCATTATCCACACTTAATGGGATATTGCTAATGAAGATCTTCAATAATGACTTGGCAATAACATACGAAACAAATAACATTAGTTTCAGTGATATTGCCCAGGCAGTGCTTTCTCTTGGTATTGGATTAGTACTTAGGAAGGTGGTCATGGTCATGAATACCAGGAGGAATATAGACATTAGTGAAGTGGAGTCGATAATAAGTAGGGTTGTTGACGGCGTTGTTAGTTTATCATATGATCAAGCAACATCTAGGTTATTAATTATAATGCATCCAGATACTGATATTAATACAGTTATCAGTAAATTAGCAAGCATGGACATTGTAATTAATGAGGTAACCATTGATGAATTATCCCAAGTATTGATGGCACGCTCATGATCAGGGCGGCGTTGGTCTTACCAAATCGACGGGTAGATTCAATTGCCTAGTTACATTAGCTAAATGTTTCAGGTATATTGTCAATGCGCCATCCTTCCTAGCCATGTCTACTATTGCCTGCATTATGTCAATAACAGTATCATAGATCTCCCTATTCACTGGGTATGGTGATCCATCCTTACCACCTAACGCGAATGCATATCTTCTTGGGTCAATATTTGCTGGGTCATTCCAATCAATTGGATTTCTATAGATGAGCTCAGCTATTAAGGCTAGGGCTAGCATGGTGCTTGGGCCCAAACCTCTGGTGAGTAATAGATCCTTAAAGTCATTAGCATCCCTAGCTTGCTTGATAGTATCCTCGTTTATCGACGCAGTATATGGCTTAAAGGCACCACTTAAGTATGGATTATAATACCTAGGTGGTTCTTTGCCTAAGTATGTTAATATTGTGGTGTTACCCTTCATCATTGCCTTTACCATCGCCCAATCCCTAACTACTTTAATTGCTTCCTGATGTACAAGATCAAGTATAGTCTTCCTAGCATCGTTACTCGTTCTACTAACCATGTTGAGTGCATGATTACCCTTAATGCCAACAATACCTGTATGTGGTTCATTCAGTAAATCATTCTCCATCCAAATATGGTATCTTCTAGCATATTTTATTTTCTCATTTAATCCCTGCTGAATAACGGCCCACGTACCATCAGAGCCTATGATCATTGCATGGTGATAGAGCCTATAACCATCCTGTAGCGCCGTATTATCGATCTTAGCTGAAAGCCTTGACATTAATTTAAGGGTTTCAATATCAATATCCCATGTTCTACCTAACTCCTCAATTTCTATGGGCGCATTAAGTGCATAAACACCCTTACCACCAATAACCTTAATACCAGTATCCTTCTTGGACAATGCTTCCTTAAGTGCTGCCGTAGTTATCGTCGTGCTTCCCGAGGAATCCCAATCCATACCAATTATATTATTAAACGCTTGGAAAAACACCGGGTTAGAGAATAATCTAATGGTATTCTTAATACCACGTTCATCAATTAATAACTCGACAATAAGTCCACTAAGCCTAACCATCCTACTATAAAGCCATGGTGGTACATGACCTGCATGAAGCGGTAAATCCGCTACGCCCGAAATACCCACAAAATTACTAACTTAATGAGCAATATATAGTTCTTTCGTTTTCAATGAAACATAAGGTAACGATCATTCCCTCACCAGGACTATAAGGTTATGCTTTTATGTACTTAGGGTTTTGTGATTTATTAATGGATTTCGATCTTAGTAGGGAGGAGGCCCTGTTTAGGGATTCCGTTAGGGAGTTTGGTGAGCGTTACATAAAACCTCACTGGGTAGACCTTGATGAGGGTAAGTACTCACTCCTTGAATTAATACCTAGGCTCGCGGAGCACGGCTTAATAGGTTTAACCCTTAGTTCTAAGTACGGGGGTTCAGAGGGTTCCTTCCTAATGGCGGCAATAGCTGCTGAGGAACTGGCTAATGCGGATCCAAGTCTCGCAGTGCCTGTGTACTTCTTACTCGAGACCGCTTGGCCATTTATTGTTCAGCGATATGCAAAGGATAGTACCAAGGAGGAGGTCCTACCGAGACTAACCAAGGGTGAGGCCTGGATTGGCATTGCATCGACCGAGCCTCAGGGTGGTAGTGATGTGGGTAATGAGAGGACTGAGGCGAAGCTAGTTAATGGTAAGTGGTTGCTCACGGGCGAGAAGAACATGGTTACTGGTGTGTCAATAGCCCTTAGGTTGCCCTATGGTGGTGGCTTTGTAACTATAACCAGGACAGGCCCTATTGAGGCTAAGCATAGGGCTATAACAACAATGCTGTTCATGGTTAAGAGGAATGGTGTTGTTAACACAGGCTTTGAGACTAGGGATTATGAGGAGTGGGGTAGGAGGGGAATACCCACTGGTTACTTAAGGCTTAATGGTGCTCCTGTGGATCCAGACTTCGTGCTTGGCGAGGTGAATAATGGGTTTAAGATAGCAATGGAGGGTTTTGATGTTGCGAGAACTCTCATTGGTGCAGCGGCTCTAGGAACTGCACGCTGGATGCTTGAGCAGGGCAGGGAGTGGATTAGGAGTAGGGTTGTCTTTGGTAAACCAATTTCCTCCTACCAATCAATAAGTTTTAAGTATGCTGAATTGAGCACGAGGCTTGAGGCGGCAAGGCTCATGGTTTACAAGGCGGCTTGGCTTGCTGATAAGTTTTATAGGGGTGATTCCTCAGTTTCAATACTTGACATTGCTAATGCTGGAGCTATGGCTAAGATGCTTGCCGTGGAGTTGGCGGTAGACGTAGGTCTAGAGGTCATGAAATGGTTTGGCGGCATGAGCTATTACAAGGAAACACCAGTAACTAGGGCATTCCTAGGTGCCCTAAGTTACTACGTTGGTGCTGAGGGTGCACAGAACATACTGAGACTAATAGTGGCAAGAAACCTAATAGGAAGAGAGGTAGAGTAATCTAAAGCCAGGTGTGAGAATAGTTTTTAAGGATAACGTGCGGTCTTTCATCAATATGGGTCAACAACCAGGAACACAAAGTACAATTCCCTATACCGCATACATACTGTCATTAATAGGTAGTATATTAATGGTAATTTACTCAATAATGGTACTGGCGTTCGCAGCCTTTATTGGTACATTACTACCCCGTTACTATGTGTTTCATAGGTTTGGATATTACCCAATGATGACAATGATGCCACTAACACCTGTGCTTTTCATTGTTACAGGTATTATCGGCCTTATAGTAAGCATACTGGCTCTATACTTCTCTTTAAGGTTGGGCAGATTAAGTGATGTGAATGCTGTGCGTAGTACAGGTGTAATCCTTCTTGTACTGGCAATAATAGGTTTGTTTGTTGCAAATGGCTTCTTCATTGGTTTTATACTGCTTCTGATTGGTTCAGTATTGGCTATGACGTGGAAGCCATAAATAGGTCCCTTAAGGTAATTAGAATTAAAATGGTTAGTAAGGCCGTGATGAGGTTTATTGAGGAGTTATTAAATCCATACTCAATTTATTACTCGGATGGTGTATTAAACAGTGAGGGAATGACGTTATTGAAGGTAATAGCTAGGGAAGTCCTTAGGGAATACCCTAACCTGAAGTCGAGGTTTGCCAAGGCTAGGCGTAGGAGGGATTATGAGTATGTTTCGGGTCTCCTTAATGACGTAATTTCCTATCTTTCACAGTCCTCTCGATAAAATCTACGGATCTTCTGTAGATTCTTTCTATGTTGAAATTACGGCCCTTAATAATGATTATACTAATTAGTACTATGAGCAATACTAAGGTCCTTATGCGTTTATAAAGTCTCGTAATACCCCTTAGGCCTGCCATACCTGGTTCTCATTATTACGCTACACTTATATTTATCTCTGTATTAACTTGGTCGTGTCTGAATTAACAACGGCGCTTAGCATTGCTAAGAAGTGCTCATCATACATGGATCTGGCAAGTGGATCAGTTGCCGAATACGACTTCATACAGTGGCTTCTGAATCAAATAGATAATCCACTATTCTCCTATGAATTACAACCTGTCAGTGTCCTTGTCTGGAGGGATAGGTTTTCGAGAATTGTACATGGTAGTAATGAGTTTAGGGCATTGAGTATGCCGCTAACCCTAGGTGGTTCCGATAGGGGTAAGTTAACGATGGATATTAATGATTCGGAGGGCAAGGTATTACTTATGGACTATCCCGAGGATATGGATGATGCGAAGTATATATACATAAAAGCCATGGAGAAGGGAGCACTCGCGGTGATCTTTAGGGATAGGTACCCTGGTGTGGTTAGGAGGATTGTGGTGACGGCAACACCCGATTACTCCTGGGACAGGGCGCCACCACCAGTGATACCCGCACTCACTGTTTCTAGGGAGGTTGGTGATGAGTTAAGCAAGCATGTTGGTGAGGAGGTGGAGTTCGTGAGTGACGTAGAGACTAAACTAAGCACTGGTTATAACCTCATAATTAACCTTGAAGGCAATAGGGAGGAATCGGTAATTCTGGCGGTACACCACGATCATTGGTTGACGGGCTACGCAGATAATTGCCTAGGTATTGGTTTAGGGACAACCATGTTACTTAATGCGATTAAGGAGAGGTCGAGCATTAAGAGGGGCTTATCCTTCATTTCCTTCACTGCTGAGGAGGCTGGTAATCCAGGGTTTGCAAGTCTTTATTGGGCCTATGGATCAACTAGGTATGTTGAGTATCTCGAAAGGAGGGGCTTACTTAATAATGTATATGCTGTGCTTAATCTGGATGTAGTTGGTAGGCAGTACGTAATACATACTAGTGAGGATTTATCAATGCAATTAAGTCAATTGATTAGTACTCAATGGGAGTTGCCCAAGCCTTATTTTGACTCACTGAATTTTGAGATGAATGGTACACCATCGATGACATTATCAAGTCTTGATTATTACTGGGATGTTTATCATACAGACAGGGATACTGAGGACAAGGCTAGTCAACGGGATATTGACTCGGCCTTTAAGACTGCGGGTCAATTACTTAATTATTTATTAACTAATGATTTAACGCCATCCCCATACATATCCGTATTAAATAGGGATATAATAAGTGTGGGCTTGGGTATTGAGCTTAAGGAGGATTGGGATACATACAGGCTTGTTAAGTACTTACTTTCTAAGTACCTGGTTGAGTATAGGCGTGATGGTTCAGTGAAGACTATATACACGAACTCAATATTATCCTACGTGAGGAGGTTCATAAACATTAATGACATAAGCCAGGTACCGCTCAGGGTTGAGGAAATGGGTACCGGAAAGGTCATAATGGACACAAGCACCATAAGAAACGTGAGACAACTAAGCCAATACATATCCCAAGTGATAGAGTCATTGGCTGAGGACATGAATATAAACCTAGTCACCTAGCTCCTTAGTACCTGTCCTATCCCTAATAAGTGTACTTGATACTTTATTCCCAAGTCCATCCTTAATTATTGGAACAGCAATAATGTATAGAGGTCGTAACCCCCTCTCTCTCCTAAGGTTATTTATCTCAATAGCCCTGGACAAGGTCTCTAGGCTTACCACTATTGCATCAATCGTTGGATCAACAATTGTTGGGCCGTATGGATCATTAATAACGTCAATTATCACATCACGGTCATTACTGCCCAACTCCTTAATTAGACTCCTTAGGTTAAGGAACCTGATCTTTAATGGTTTCACCTTGTACGTCTTATAGGCCTGGGCAAATTCATCGCTCGTAACGCCAACAAGCACCTTGCGCCCATAATTAAGTGCCGTGAATAGCAATGCCGTATGTCCCGTATGGAGTGTATCGAATGTTCCACCGACGGCAACCTTCCTGAACCTGAGTCTCTGCATATATTAAATAATGAATGCATTAGTACTTAATAAATCTTGAAGCTCTCTCTTTAATGCCATGCCTTACTACTTGTTTAGTCACTAGCTATATATTTAGTGGTTATTGATATATATGGGGTAGAAAAATAATACTTGAGACTTAGATTTTTATACCCAGTTATACCCTATATGCGTGTCATCTATCTATAGGAGGGTTATTAGGATTGGCGAGAAGAGTATTGGAATTACATTACCTAAGCGGTGGCTTGATGTATTAAGTGTTGGTGTTGGTGATGTCGTTGAGATAAGCCTTATTGGTAAGGTTATTGTGGTTAAGCCCGTTACACAGGTTGGCGGTGAGACTAATGAGGTTAGTATATCACTTGGTGGTTCAATTGATGAGACCACTAGGGTAATTATTGCGAGTTATATCGAGGGTTATGATAATGTAGAGGTTATTGGACAGAAGGACGTGATTAGGAGGGCCTTCTCGAGTGTTGAGAAGAAGTTGCCTGGTTCATTAATGCTTGAGGGTGATGGTAGCGTATTGATTAAGGTGGCGACTAGCGAAACGAATGTCGATCTCAACGAGGTAATTAGCAGTATGGCCAATATTCTAAATTCCATGTTTGGTAAATTCATTGATTACCTTGAGTCGAATAAGGATGATTTGTTAAGGGAGGTTCTTGAACTCGATGATCAGATGGATAAGTTGTACTTCCTCGCATTAAGGACGATAAAGAAGCTATCCTTTAGGGATCCGAAGAGAGCCATCGACGATACCATAGTCGTGAAGAACCTAGAACATGCAGCGGATGCGTTGGATAGATTATCGAATGCCTTTATGAGGATACAAGCAACTCAGTGCAGGCGTGAAATCAGTGAGAAGCTTAGGGATGTTTGGACTTACATAATGAGGGCTGTGTATTCATACCTGGAAAACAACATCAATAATGCCATAAAGGTACTACTCGATAGGGAACGCATGCTCAATAATATGCTGGAACTTGCAAACACTGGATGTACTGGACTAAGTGGTTTATTAACGGCTTCGATACATGAGGGTCAATTAATAGTTGCATTAGCAGCGGACATAGCAGAGGCAGCCTTCAGTAGGCATGTTAGGAGTATTGCGAAGCCCACTAGATTAATCACTGGTGAGGAATTAAATAGTGAGGAGTGAGTTTAATTTAGGCTTTATGATGAGCACGTCGGTAGCTGATTAATGAGGATGGTCAGAGATGCTGATATCCATGGCCTTAGGGATCTCGAATTACTCATACAGAGTATACCGGGTTATAAATCACCGAAGTTAAACCTTGAGCAGTATATAACTGATGCGAACATTGTTGCCGTAGCTATCTGGGATGCGTATATGAGGAATTACCTAATCAACGCTAGGGTCCTTGATTTGGGCTGTGGTACGGGTAGGTTTGCAATAGCCGCGGCATTAATGGGCGTTAGGCAGGTAATATGCATAGACATAGATCCAGAAGCCCTAGCCATAGCTAGGGAGTCGGCCAGCAAGTACGGCTTAAGTAATGTTGACTTCATCACCAATGACATCAGGAACATGGCAATTATGGGCAGATTCGACGTAGTATTCCAAAATCCACCCTTCGGGATACAGTCGGAGAGAGGTCTCGATATGAAGTTCCTAGCCACGGCAATAAACCACAGCGGCATAGTATACACAATTCACAAACTAAGTACCCTGGACTACATAAGCGATAAGGTTAACTCACTGGGATGCGTGATGAGCGTGCTAGATAAAGTAACAATAACAATACCGCTCATGTACAAGCATCACAAAAGAAGAAAATACAAAACCGAGGCATTCCTCGCACGAATAGAATGCTCCAGGAAATAACTAAAAAGTTAAAAATCCCGTAGTGAAGATTAGTCCTGCGGGGGTGCCCGAGCCAGGTCAAAGGGGACGGGCTCAGATGTGCTTTTTGCGCGTGGGAGTCCCGTTGGCGAAGGCCTGCGTGGGTTCGAATCCCACCCCCCGCACCAGGGGTTGAATTATTCGGCCTTTAATGTTGATGTTTTGTAGGTATTTCTTTAAAGTTCTTGGTTTAAGTATTGCGGATTTAGTGGCATTGACGGGATTATTCCTCTGGTGTTATTTCTTTTCGGGCTGAGCCTTAAAATCCCGTCGCTAATTAACCATTACATAACCTAATTACATGCTTATTTCTAGCCATTGTCTCCCTCTCGATCATAATTGTTGTATAATTAATCCCACTACCATTATAATCCTTCATCGCTTGCGTAATCATTGTATTATTAATACGGTTTGTTTCATTAAGTGGAGGATTACTGTGAGTATTTATTGTGTATAATTGATGAGCGATAATTATTATGGCTATTATTGAGAATAGTACAGTCACTGGTACTATCGTTATTCTTAATCCCATAATACTTACTTTGCCATGTACTAATTTAAATATTCATTGCACTATGGTGTTTTATTGATTCATGTTGAATCATGAGTAAGACTTATTTGCTGAAGTTATTAGTTCTTATTGATTCCCGTGCCGATGAGTCCCGCGGGAGCGCGGGCCTGTGAGCCGGCATCCGTCGGGCATGGAGCCCAACACATTTCATCTTCTTCCGCATTCTTCATTGATTGCATTCATTATGATTCTCATTGCTTCCTCAAATATATCTCTCTTAACCGACCCTAACCCAATCCTAATACCATCATCTTTGCCGAAGTACTGCCCAGGTACTGTCAGGATATCCCTACTTAGTAACTTATTTGCGAATGTGCTTCCTGTAATTTCCTGGCATTTGGTCCTTATATAGAGTATGGGCATGTATTCCACGTAACTAATACTGACGTAGTCACTAATCTCATTAATCACCTTTCTCATAGTATCTACATTTGGTATTATTATGCCTAGGTTCCTTTCCCTAACCCAACTCCTATTCCGTAGGAGTATTGATACGTATTTTAGATTTAAGTCGATAACGAGCGGACTTACTAGATCAATTATTCCATTAATCTCCTTCACTATCTCATTATCACCGACGACCCAACCAACCTTAATCTCATTCATTGTGTAGAACTTTGATGTGCTGAAGGTGAAGATTATATTCTCCATGGGCAGGTCCTTAAGATTATTCTCAACGAATTCTAGAAATATTGAATCGATTACAGCATAGGCATTTCTCCTTCTTAACTCATCACTTAACTCCCAAAGTAATTTCTTATTCAGAAATGTACCGAGAGGATTGTTCGGATTCGAGAAGAAGAGCGCTGAACCTCTCTCAATATTATTAAATAATTCAGTTAATGATTCATTAATGTTCAATTCAGTTTGCCTTAAACGAAGGAACTTCGGTAGTACTCTTATTGGTTCATACTCAGGTATTACAGTAATTACTCTCTCAATTAACCCTAATTCCCTCAATGCGGTTAAAGCGGCGAAGTTACCCTCCTGTGTACCATGGGTAATTGCTAAATTCCTCCTATCAACACCATAAATACTCATTAAATCCTCAATGAAATTACTCGCTTCACCAAGTTTTATTATCTCGTCCAGTTGTATTGGCTTAACACCACTACTTGATACATCGTACTTAGCCCTATGTGTCCGTAACCACGTGAAATGCCCAATCTCCACGGTTTACAAAATTATTCCAATATTAATAAATAGTATCTATTCAGTAAATCCTAAATACCATGAATCACTAATTAAGTCATGACGCAGGAGAAGAGGTTTATATTGGTTATTGATCAAGGGACCACTGGTACGAGGGCTGCCTTGACTTCTCACAATGGCTCAATAATAGGCTATGCATACCACGAGCATTCCCAGGTTTACCCAAAACCTGCCTGGGTTGAGCATAATCCGATGGAGATTTGGGAGAAGACTAGGTTAGTGATTAAGGAGGTCCTTGAGTTCACGAAGGTTGACCCGAGGGAAATAGCAGCTATTGGAGTAACTAATCAGCGTGAGACCACGGTTATTTGGGATCCAAGGAATGGTCAGCCGGTCTACAACGCCATTGTCTGGCAGGACAGAAGGACATCATCTATGATTGACTATTTAAAGCAGAATTACCTGGGCGTGATTCAGGAGAGGACAGGTCTCGTTCCAGATGCTTATTTCTCCGGGTCAAAGATTTGGTGGCTCCTTGATAATGTACCTGGACTTAGGGACAGGGCCAGGAAAGGCGAGGTGGTCTTTGGTACCATCGATACTTGGTTAATTTGGAACCTAACTAGGAGTAATAAGGACGTGCTAACACCCGAGAGAGGCGGTGCACATGTTACTGACTATAGTAATGCGTCCAGGACCATGATATTTAACATCCATAAGCTTGACTGGGATGATGAATTGCTTGAGATTGAGGGTAAGATTCCTCGAGACATACTACCCTTGCCAAGACCATCAAGCGATAGTAGGATATACGGTTACACGGGCCCTGAGGTTTCTCAACTACTTGGTGGCGTGAATATTCCGGTTTGTGGCGATGCTGGTGATCAACAAGCAGCTCTCTTTGGCCAAGTTGGTTTTGAGGTTGGTGAGGTTAAGTCGACTTACGGTACTGGGAACTTCATACTAATGAATATTGGGGATACACCAGTAAGATCTAGGGCAAATCTATTAACCACTGTTTATTACTCCATTGAAGAAGGCAAGGCAGAGTACGCACTTGAGGGTAGTATATTCATCACTGGAGCTGCCGTACAGTGGTTGAGGGATGGTCTTAAGATAATAGAGGTTTCTGACGAGATAGAGCCATTGGCAGTCTCAGCCCCCGATACCGGTGGCGTTTACTTTGTACCAGCATTCACGGGACTTGGTGCGCCGTATTGGGACCAACATGCCCGTGGGCTTATAATAGGCATTACACGTGGTACAGAGAGGAAGCACATTGCCAGGGCTGTCCTTGAGGCAATAGCGTACCTAAACAGGGATGTTCTTGAGGCCATGGTGAGCGATACGGGAATTAAAATACCCAGGATTAAGGTTGATGGTGGTGCCGCTAGGAATAACTTCCTAATGCAGTTCCAAGCTGACATAACGGGTATTGAAGTCTGGAGACCAGTGATCTTCGAAACAACATCGCTGGGCGCAGCTTACCTTGCGGGTTTAGCGATTGGTCTTTGGAAAAACCTGGATGAAATTGCCAAGAACTGGAAATTGGACAGGGTATTTAAGCCGAGGATGGACATAGAAACGAGAGAGCGGTTATACAGGGGCTGGAGGGCGGCCGTACAAAGAGCCCTGGGCTGGGCTAAGGAAGTTCCATGGGCTTATGGATTATAGATAGAAAATATAAAATATAAGGTAATTATATAGCTATATCATTTTTATTTATAGTAAAGATATCCTAAGGAGAAGTTATAATAAATTAAATGAATAAAGGTAACATTTAAAAATAATGTTTATTAATTTTTTCCGTATGAATAGTCAGGGGTTACCTAAAAGAAGTACATATACGGTTTTATCGGCAATGGGTTATTTTTTAGATGGTTATGATCTTAGCGTGATCAGCGTCTTCACTTATGCCCTTCTTCAGTTTAAGTTCTGGCATTACACGAGCCTGGAACTGGGTTTTGTGAGTGGTGCGGCGTTGTTGGGTGCTATGGTTGGTGCAATAATTTTCGGTCATTATTCTGATAGACTCGGTCGTAGGTACTTATATGTCTGGGATTTGTTGTTTTTCGTAATATTTGCCATACTTAGTGCGATTGCTAATGATATAATTCAATTAATTATTTTTAGATTCTTTGTTGGTTGGGGCGTTGGTGCTGATTATTCACTGAGTCCTGTGTACGCTACTGAGATGTATCCAACGGGTAGGAGGGGTATGGGCTATGGCTGGGTTTGGTCCTTCTGGAGTATTGGAGCTCTGGTTTCTTTCTTAATCGGGTATTATCTCTATATTTGGAACCCCATTATTGGGTGGCGCTGGGCTCTTGGCCTTGGCGCCATACCAGCACTAATTACTGTAGTGCTAAGGGCTAGCATGCCTGAGTCTTCGAGATGGAGAGTCGCTGTACAGGGTACTGAGGATGCTGTTACAGAGGCAAAGAGACTTTCTGTAGTTACCGGCTTAACTGAGGAGGAATTGAGTAAATTAATAGAAATTGAGAGGAAATTAATGGACCAGGTAAGACCAGGTGATTGGCGCTGGCTATTCAGGGGTGATTTTGCTAAGAGAACGGCCATTGTGTGGACGCAATGGATACTATATGATATTGGTTCCTACGGATTTGGGCTATACTCACCCGCAATACTTGCAATGCTAGGATTTAAGGGGGCACTAGCTATACTTCTTTCGTCATTGTTATACGTACCCGGCTTCTTAGGCGCCCTGGGTGCAGCGTTTCTAAATGACGTTTGGGGTAGAAGGAGGTTACAGTTGATAGGGTTCGGTGGCTCAGCCCTTGGCATGTTATTCGTTGCCTTAGCTGCCATTTGGCAGAGCGCGTTTGCATTATTAGCATTAGTTATTGGTGTCACAGGGCTTATACTGTGGTATGGTATTGGTAATCTAGGCCCAGGAAATACGATGGGGCTTTATGCAATTGAGCTATTCCCAACAAAATTAAGGTCAACATCTATGGGTTCTGCCACGGCAATAACTAGGTTCGTATCATTCCTAAGTGCCTTTGAATTTCCATACATTGCATTAGCCATTGGTAAGTTAACATTCTTTGAATTCCTATTTGCTATTACATTTATTGCGTTTATTTTCACGATATTTTTTACGCCAGAAACTAAGGGTATTCCTCTTGAATTAATAGCAATAGCTAGGACTAGGGCGCCGAGTTTACATCCGAGGCTTGAAATTCCAAGTATCGAGAGACACTAGTAATGTTTAATTGCTATAATTACTTAGGTTAAAACGAAAGACTATGGTTTTAGTCTTTGGACATAGGGGCGCCATGGGTTATGCACCTGAGAATACATTGTCCTCGTTTAGGATGGCCATTGACATGGGCGTTGATGGTGTTGAGCTCGATATTCACATGACTAGGGATGGAGAGGTTGTTGTCATTCATGACTTCACGGTTGATAGGACGACAAATGGAAGTGGTTATGTTAAGGACTTAACCTTGGCTGAGATTAAGAAGCTCGACGCCAGTGCCAGGTTTGGTGGTAAGTGGCGTGGTGTTACTATTCCAACACTTGAGGAGGTATTTAGGGAGTTTGGTAGGAGGGTTAAGTATAAGGTTGAGATTAAGCGTGGTAGCGATTATTACCCTGGCATTGAGAGGAAGGTCGTTGAGTTAATTAGGAAGTATGGTGTGGATGCCCAGGTTATTTCCTTTGACTTTGATGCCTTAAACAATGTTAGGTCTATTGATAAGGACATAGAGATTGGTATAATATTTATTGGTAGGATTACTTGGTTCATTGACATTGCTAGGAAATTAAATGCACAATGGCTACATGCATCTCATGACTTAATTGATGAGAAGGGTATTGAGTTAGCGCATAGGCTTGGTCTAAAGGTTGGCGCCTGGACTGTGAATGATGAGGAGGAGGCAAGGCGTCTCGTTAATATGGGTGTCGATGATATTACGAGTAATTACCCGGACAGGATTTTGCGCGTTGTTAGAGTTGGTAAGGTGATTTAACAATGGAGTTTGACGTAGCCGTAATCGGTGGTGGAGTTAATGGTGTATTCACGGCATTGGACTTAGCCCTTAGGGGACTTAAGGTGGTGTTGCTTGAGAGGGGGATCATTGGTGGTGGGACGTCGGGTAGGATGCATGGTTTACTACATAGTGGTGCTAGGTACGTGGTTACTGATCCTAAGGCTGCGGTTGAGTGTGCGGAGGAGAATAGGGTCATTGCCAGGATAGCGCCTCACGTGGTTGATGATGCTGGTGGTTACTTCGTGGCAATTACTAAGGATGACCTGGATTTCCAGGACGAATTCATCAGTGGTTTGAGGAGGGCTAATATTGATTATAAGATTGTTGACGTTAAGGAAGCGATTAGGGAGGAGCCTAACCTGAACCCTGAGGTTAAGGCGGTGATTGAGGTTCCTGATAAGGTAGTCTATGCGAGGGAATTACTAATGAGTGCGGCTATATCGGCGTACATTGAAGGTACATTGATAATTCAGGGTGCTGAGGTCGTGGGCTTCGATATTAACGGTAATGAGATAACGAATGTGAGGGTTAAGGATAATGTTAAGGGTGATGTTAAGCATGTTGATGCAAGGGTTTTTGTTAATGCGGCTGGTCCCTGGGCTGGGCGTGTTGCTGGTATGGCTGGTATAAACGTTGATATAATGCCCACGATGGGCGTTATGGTGGTTTATAGGCATAGATTGACGAGGAGGGTCATTAATAGGATGAGACCTCCATCAGATGGTGACATACTAGTGCCGTATGGTTCGGTATCGATTATGGGAACCACGGCAGTAATCATAGAGGATCCAGACAACCTAACAATAGCTAAGGATGACATTGATTTTCTAACGTCAGAGGGTTCTCAAATGGTTCCTGCATTAACGAGGGAACCCATTGTTAGGGCCTATGCATCTGTTAGGCCGTTAATAAGTATACCTGGGGCTACTGGGAGGGAGGCCACCAGGGACTTCATGGTTGTGAGGCATGATAAGCCAGGGAACCTTGTCTCGGTCATCGGTGGTAAGTTCACAACGGGTAGGTTGGTTGGTGAGAAACTTGCTGACGAGGTTTCCAGGGTACTGGGTATTAATAAGGCATCAAGAACTAGGGATTACACATTGTTTGGATCCAACTTAAGCATTGATATTAAGGATTTGGATCAGGAGGTGGTTTCAATTATCAAGTCATTTAGGGGAAGCGTTGATGAGGAGAGGGGCTTAATAGTGTCATTATCGTTAATACTCCAACACATTGCCCATAGGAGTAGGTTATTGATTGGGTGGTCCTGATGTCGAGCGAGTTACATTATAGTGGTTCATTTACAGTAAGTAAGTCACCAAATGAAGTCCTAAACTTCATAACTGATTTGCCTAGGGCAATAACCTGTATACCTAACATCATTAATTATGAGGTGCTTAGTAAGGATAGGGTTAAGGCCAGGTTTAGGGTTGACCTGGGTAATGAGGTCCCCATTGCCGAGTTGAGGAGGATAACCACGGACGCAACCATTGAATTAATTAATCAGTCAGGTAACGAGGTTAGGTATAGGGTTGATGGTAGGGCCGCGGGTAGCGCAATAAGTATATTGTTGACTATAAGGATTAGTGGGTCAGGTAATGATTCTCGAATCGATTGGGACGCCACTGCAAGCCTGGGCAGGTTACTTCAGATGATGAGCAGGTTTGTAAACATCGACTCATTGGTTAAGAGGATTTCTGAGGATACTATTCATGGATTTATAGAATGCCTATTGAGGTAAGTAGTTTATGTATTTCGTAAACTTAAAAGCAGGTAATATAGGCTATATTCATGACTCAGAGGATTGAGGATAGGATTTCACTGAGCACGGGCATTAATGCGTATTATAGGTGTTGGTTAGCGGATAAACCGCTGGGTCTCGTGATTGGGGTTCACGGCTTCGCAGAGCACAGCAGTAGGTATAATGACTTCGGTAATTACCTATCAAGCAATGGGTACTCACTGTGCATGCAGGACCTGAGGGGTCATGGATTAACGGCAAGTCCCAAGGACCTTGGTTACGTGGATAACTTCGACCTATTTCTAAATGACCTGGAGGAATTCATAGAGTTAATGCTCAAGAGGACGGGCTTCAACTCGGCATTCCTACTTGGGCATTCAATGGGTGGCTTAATAGTGCTTCACTACTTAGGTAGGATTGGTAAGGGAATTCGCGCAGCGGTGACAAGCGGAGCCGCTGCAATAGTCAATGTTAGCGCTGGTTCCTGGTTCATGCTATCACTACTCAATGCGTTATCACCAAGGTATAGACTAAACCTACCGATAAACCCTGAGTTCCTGACTCATGATAAGAAGGTCGTTGAGGAATACGTAAGTGACCCCCTCGTCTTTAAAAAGCCAACCGCCAGGATCCTGTATGAGCTTGTCAGGGCATCAAGGAACGTTTGGAAGTATATCGATAACATATCGGTACCCATAATGATGATGCATGGAGGTGAGGATAGGGTAGTACCACCAAGGGCCACCCAGGAGGTATTCAGTAGATTGAGGGTTAGTGATAAGGCTATGAAGATCTATGATGGGATGTACCACGAAATACTAAATGAGTTGAATAGGAATGTGGTTTATGAGGACGTACTAAACTGGCTGAGAGCTCACACCTAATTCTCCGCAGTCCTTATACGCATCCAATACTGCTCTCAAATCACGTAGTGCAATTTCAGGGGGCATTGGGACGTCGGCATTATTAATGACTGACTGTATGAAGAGCTCAATCTCCCTCTCAATCGCATTTACCTTCTCAACAATGACCTTCTCTCGCTTCTCATCAATACTAATTACTAAACCACCGTATGGCTTACCAGGAACACGACTATCCGGGTCCTCCATTATGAAGCCACGTTCACCATAAACCTCGAAAGCGGGTGCCCTATCACCACCCGACGATGACCAGGAATAAAGCAAGGTCCCCACAGCACCATTTTTAAACTTAAATATTGATACGCTGGTGTCTTCACCCTCAAGCCCGGCAAAGCCGCGTGTGCATATTGACTTAACCTCGGTATAATCACCACCAAGGTTGAGTAAGGTATCAATATAGTGAATACCACCGTCAATAAGCGCACCACCACCCATCAACCTCCTAATTCTCCTCCAACCACCCGGTGAATTAAACTGAAGCTTCCTAACAATAATCATCGAGATCTTACCTAACTTACCCATAAGTTCCTTGGCCTTCCATACTGACGGATCGAAATAATGATTCTCAAGAACCATGAATTTCTTACCACTGGACCTAGCAACATTAATTATACCTACTGCCTCCTCGATCGTCCTCGCTATCGGCTTCTCAAGCATCACGTGCTTACCAGCCTCGAGAGCCGCTATGCTCATGGGCATGTGGGCGTCATGACTAACCACAAGGTCTATTACGTCTACGTCAGACCTCAATACATCGCTATACCTCATGAAGTAGCCACTGGTGTCATACTCCCTATGGCAATCCCTCGCGTACTCCTCAGTCCTACTAAACACGTAAACCTCCAGCCCATACTTATCACGAAGTTTTGATAGTGCATTTAAGTGAATCTTGCCAAATCCTCTACACCCAACAACCGCAATTTTAAGTGACATTCGCTATAACGTTAATGCCATTTTATTTAAGGGATTTCTTGGCAAACACCTTCCTTGGATCAACCCTATGGAATACCCTGCCAGCCCCATGGAGTGGTATGTTTGTCTTACTGAAGTCTATGCTCCACTCATCAGCAATTCCAGTTTTCACTTTAACTTTCAATACTTCAAAGACAAAGAGCGTACTTTCACCAACATCTAGCCTATTCATAACCCTCACCTCATACGCGGCAATCGCATCCCTCCAGGTTGGTGCCTTAACGATATCACTCGGTATTAACTGTACCTTAAATTCTCTTATCTTATCCACGTCCCTACCTGAGACGGAACCAAGTTGATAAATTAAGTCAACATGCTTAATGCTTGGCACATTAATCGTGGCCTCAGGGTGGTAATTAAGGCATTGATACGTGAATGTCTCCCTATAAACAGCCACCCCAATTGTTGGCGGTTCCTCTGATATTGGTAAATTCCAGCTGGCGGGCATTATATTCACCCTATCACCTGGGCATAACGTAATCAGTAGGATTGTGGGTCTTGGATGTAGAAGCCTATAGAATACGCCATTGTATTCTATGAATGACACGTATAGAGAGTTCACGGTACTTAAAAACCTAGTTCCTCGTTCTCTAGCAATATTACTTACATATTTTCTACGCATTATCAATTATTGTAAGTATATGGTAATTTTATTTCGTAGATTTAATGATAATTGATGTATGATTACGTAATTAATTGTGGGAAAGTTGATGAAGATTCTCTCGTTGGTTCGTCTATTAAGGAGGTCATTAATTGGGCCGTAGGTAGGGTAATGAGTAATGAGAAGACATTGATCATAATGGGTGAGACTGGCAGTGGTAAAACCACCGCATTATTAGCAATAATGAATAGGTTAAGGAAGTTAGGAATACCTGTAACCTATGTAAATGCCTATAATGAGCTTGGCCTTAGGTCCATAAAACTTGTTGATTGCCATAATGACCTAAATGCGAGGGTCTTACTTATTGATGATATTGATGCAGCATTCACAGTACCTAGGATTGCCCAGGGATTCATTAACAAGATCCTGGATTTTAACGGTACGGTAGTCGTCACATTAACGATACCCTTGCTTGTTGGCAATGAGTTAGAATTACTTGAACCATTAGTAAGGTTTCTACGTAATGCGTCAAGGATAGCTATTGAGTATCGTGATGACGACATAAAGATGTTCGCCCAAAAAATAGGTATTAGTTATGTTAAACCCATTGTGAAGACTCCAGGCATGGTTCTGAGGAATTTCAGGAAGTGGGATAATAATGAGAATTCAGTGGTTGATAAGGTTCTTAATGATAGTAATAGTGTTGTGTTATAGTATCCCACGAAATTCCTCCTTCATTCTCTCGATAAGAATTTCAGAGCAATCAAGTATGTTTGTGCTTCCTAGGTCAATTAGATTTATACCAATGCCATTAATCTTAAATATTTCTGGGTCAATCCAGGATATTTTAAGGAGATCCGGATTAATGCTTCCCTGGATTACTGATGATGTGAGTGCGTGTTCACCATTTATTGAATACTCAATCATGCCACCTTTCTCATCAGTCTTGATATCGAAATACTCCCTTAAGGTTTCAATGTCTTCCTTTAATACATAAGCCTTGATATAGTTATCATTCAATTTATTATTACTTATAAGGTACTCAGCAGCGTCGGTATTCGTAGGCACCCTATTCAAGCCCTTGGTTAATAGGTATATATAGCTATCCGCAATAATGTCGAGTCCTAGGTGCGTTGGATTTATTACGAAGTATACAGGAAGTGCTATTAGGCTCTCCACAACTATGCTTGTTGGGTTCTCAAACATCTTCTCTAATGGTATTAACATTTCACCATTGATATTCTTAACCTTAATATCAATGCCATACTTCCTCATTAACGTTTTATCAATATATGCTATCCTCTCGCCATCTCGTATCGATTTATCCTTACAAGTCACTGAGAGTATACCCTCATTAACACTTATTGATATGCAGTCATTGAATTCCGCGTATTTAATATTATCGATTGACCAATTATTTATCTTTGCCAAGTCAGCAAGGAGTGCCACTGAATCCTCCATAATTATATAATCCAGGTTTTTCCCGTCGACTCGGTAATCATAGGCATTATATGGATATAGGCTAATTACATCCTCAGTGCTTAATGACATTATTGAACTCTCTCTAATGGCCTTAACTATGAAGGCCTCCTTAACCATATCCCCAACTATCTTCTTAATCCTCACCAATATCTCAAGCGCATTCATTTTATTAATGATTGAAATTAAAATTTAAAAACTTATCAACTGATTTTAGCCATAATTACGTTAATGAAAGCATCCTTAGAATTCAGGTATAACTTATTTAAATTTATAATTACTCATGTTAATACGTGGACCCTTTAGTAATTAAGGAATTCCTTAAGGAAAATCTTAATAGAATATATGATGAATTCAGTACCCATGAGTCGTTACTTAGGATTACGACGAGTAAAGCCATAATTATTGGTGATCTACATGGCGATTTTGATACATTATTACGAGTAATGGATAGGTTCTCACCAGATAAATGGACATACATAATGCTTGGAGATTATGTAGATAGAGGCGAGCACCAGATCGAGACGCTATACCTCGCATTAAAGTTGTTCCTTGAACATAGGGCTATACTATTAAGGGGTAATCATGAATCGCCATTGACTAATTATGAATACGGCTTCTACATGGAATTACTAAGGAAGTTTAGTCCTAGGGATGGCGATTCCATTTATGATAGGCTAAAGGACGTATTCTCACAAATGCCAATCTCAGCAGTTCTCAATGATAAGTACTTCCTAGTTCATGGGGGTTTACCAATAAATAACGTGAGTATTGATAGTATCGCCAAGCTTCCAAAGCCTGATGAAATACCTAGTAATGAAATAACATTTCAACTGTTATGGAATGATCCATCTGATGATGTTAAGTATTACGAACAAAACATTATTAGAGGCCCAGGAACATACGTATTCGGGCCTGTATTAACAGAGAATTTCCTTAATAATAGTGGATTAAAGATGGTGATTCGAGGACATGAATATACACCACAAGGCTACAAGTGGAACCATGGAAATAAGGTCTTAACAATATTCACTTCGAGAGCCGGTCCATATAATGGTACAAAGCCCCACATGGTGCTAATTGATGGTGGCTCGCTCAGTATTATTGATGTTTCCTCGTAGTATCCATACGCGCAGTTTAACACTGTTTCTTACCTTAATTATTCATTATTAATTACTCAGTCTGGGGCTTGGCTCAGTCATGAGTCCTAATCAGAGGTGGTCATCACACGCGTTCTTATACTTGGGAGTGATTTAAATATTATTGTATCAGAATGATTTATAAAGGGGTTTCCCCCCATTAGTGTTGTAAGGCGGTTACTACGTCCGAGTCCGAGAGACCAAGAAGGAGAAGTTTCCAAAGAGGTAGGGGTAGAGGTCCAAGAGGTCCTAAGCCAGTAAATGTTGGTGATGTAATAGAGGTAAGCATAGTGGAGACATCTAAGAGAGGCGATGGTATAGCTAGGGTGAAGGGTTTCGTGATCTTTGTGCCTAATACAAAACCGGGGGATAAGGTTAAGGTTAAGATAACTAGGGTAGGTAGATCGTACGCTGTAGCTGAGATAACACAGGAAGGAGCTGAGGCGTCTCAGGAAAGTGCTGAGGAGGCCGGAACCGAGGAATTTGAGGAAGAATCTGAGGAGTGAAATCCCCCTATAAAGGGTTTTTATTAAAATTATCCGTGTAATGTCTTTCTAAGTATTATTTTCGGGCCATTTATTAAGGAGAATTTAATAATGGATGCTGGTACTCGATAATACCATATATTTCCCCTCATTATTCTCTTGATCAATTTCTTAGTATTTGACATGGAAAATGCACTTATTCCTAGTCTTCCCATTACTAAATGATCAACTCCATAAGCGCCTAACGATAAGTAATAAGCCAATGATAGGTTCTTAATTAATGGTTCGATACTTCTCAAATAATTATTTGCAAATTCTGCAGGGTTACTTGAATACCTTAGTGCTAGTGCTGCTAATGCACCGCTATACATGGCGTAGAAAATGCCCTCGCCTGTAGTTGGGTCGGCAAATCCACCTGCATCACCAATTAAGGCTATGCGTTTGGAGATTATATTCTCACGAGGCTTAATTGGGATGGGATGGCCAAGTACTGCACCTTCTCTTAGTCCTATATCATGTACGTACTTAATGAGTTGGGTTTTATAATTAGCCCAACGTATTGAGCCAATACCAACATCATATTCATTATCACCTCTTGGAAATACCCATGAATAACCCCATTTCATTCTTGTCATATCTATAATACATAAATCATTATGGTAGCTCCCACGTGCTATTGTCATGAACGCCATTGCGTTATTTCTCCGTATATTATTACCAAGGCTCTTGGCAATTATGGAATTAACACCATCTGCTGCAATTACGTATTTGCCGATGTATGAATTATTCATACCCGTAACACTAACGTAATCATTACCATTATTAATCCCAATTATTCTATCATTAACGTAATCAGCACCCTTCTCTAGGGCATTGGATAATAGATAATTATCGAATTCATCTCTGGAAACTACACTTATTATTGGTTCATTGTCGGTAATGATGAAGGAACCTGCATTATTAATAATAACCACTCTATTACATGTATTCCTAATGACACTGTTTAAGTCAATACCGAAACTCCTCAATAAAATTACAGATTTCTGAGTTAATCCGCCACCACAGGGTTTCATTCTTGGAAAACGAAATCTATCAATAACTAATACCCTTAATCCAAGTCTTGCTGCTACGTAAGCAGCCATAGAACCGGCAGGACCAGCACCAACTATAATAGCATCATACGTATTGCCCATGCTATTGAGATAATGCTAGAACCCTTTTATTTCATATACCTTATTGTGATTTTCACTAGTACCTGTGCGGTATTATTAGCTTAAACCCGTATAGGAGAATAGCCAATATACTTGCTATGTATAGTGTTGTTAATACCTGGTTACTTAATACCAGAGTAATCATCACTGCAATAAGTACTAGAATAATCGATAGCTCATGAATTAAATCCTTTAGGAAGGAATAACTATGGGTTAACTGTCCCTTAGGTGTTGGTACCCACTCCCACTCATCAATTAATAATGACTCTATTGAGTATGCAAGCATTGGGAATGACATAAGTATCGTAAGTAGTACCGACCTTACGGCATTTGTTATGAAGTCCCACATTCCATAACCTACACGCCTACTAATTAGTAATAGGATTATGGTTAGCGGTATTACGATGATTGCGTTTATGGCCTCGAGAAATAGTATTGATATTGGTGGTACCAAAACGCCTATTATTGAGAGTATTACTGTTACTAAAATTGATAATGCAGCAAAGGACATGCTTGGAAACTGTAGCATCCAAAGCAAGCCATCAATCTTCTCCCAAAATGTGGTCTTATTAGACGTAATTAGTAAACTCAGGTTATGTTTCATATTCCATATACTATTAAATAACCATCTGCTAAATTGTTTCTTAAATGATGGGTATGTATATGGTACCTCACAGTAAACATCAGAATCTATTAGCCCAACTTTATACCCTCTCGACCTCAACTTTATACTAAGATCAAGATCCTCACCAGTGCATTCGCAAAAGCCGTTAACAGAATATAATACCTTTCTCCAGATCACTAAGTTATTACCGGTTATGGCTGGGAAACCACCACTAAGGAACCTACCTCTTATGAAAACTTCATTATAGACATCATACATGAACTTCAAAAGCCTTGAAATAACATTATCAACCGTGTAATAACCCTTCCACACAGCAGTGATCGCATCATAACCGTTCAATAACGCATTCACAGCCTTCATTAAGTAATCACTAGGCATTATTGTATCAACATCAAATACAGCAATAACATCACCTTTAGCATGCTTAATCCCATAATTTAGGGCACCGCCCTTATAACCAGTATTATTTACCCTACGTATTATCCTAGCGTTTACGCCCAACTTATGCATCATAGAGCCTATTATCTTAGTGAGCCCATTTACGTAATATTCAGGGTCATCACTTATGTATAGCACTTCAAGTAATTCCCTGGGATAATTAAGTGATGCTATGTTCTCTAGGTTTCTTTTTATTGTTAATACGTTCTCGTTCTTTATAGGTATTAATATAGATACAAAGGGTAATTTGTGCACTGGTATATTTTTGATACTTAAATTGTTCCTTCTATAGGTCTTAACATACCTTAAACTCGCCATGCTATATCTCACTAATACTACTATTTGTATGAAGCTTAGTATAAGTGTCGTTATTGTTATTATGTATGTTATTGATAATATCATTAATGCTACTGGTGTTAATGGCCTTGTTATTATTCCCCAGGGATATTGATTCATCACGTACTGCTGAATTATTTGCTTAGTCAGTTCCTTAACCTCGAAATACTCATTACCGCTCATTATGTAATGCCAGTATTAAATAAGACCCTTAATTTGTGTTTCTCTCATTCTCTATCATTTCCTGGAGTTTGGATAAGGCATGTTTATAGTCCATTGATAGTACAAGCATTTCTGTGTCTCCATACTTAGATAATAACCCATTATTAAGTAACTCCTTAATACTGTCCTTAACATCCTTACCCAATAGCATTGAGTAAAGTGCAATCACTCTCTTTGCCTGTGCTGATATTTCCATATCAATCATTTCATCATAAATCCTAGAGATTCCCTCAGCAGTACTAATTAAATTCTCAAGCTTGACATCACCCACAACCTTTATCCTAGAACCCTCAATTTCCGCATTTATACCCTTAATATGGAGTAAATCAATGATTAGGTCAATGGGTATGGCAGCACTAAGCCTTGCCTTACTGAGTATGAAGGATATATCATAAGTGCGAACACCAAATTTACCCCTCATTAACTTAATATCATTATATAGTCTCTTGATCTCCATGATATAAAGCTCAACTTCATGGGGCTCGCCCTGTATTGAGACCCAGACCCTAATCCCACTACCAGTATCATAGCGAATAAGCACCTCTTTGCTCTTAATCTTATTTGTAATCATCTCCATGAATGTTAATGCCTCATTTATATTATTAAACGTGAATACTAATTCCCTGCGCACTATTGATCACAATCATTGTGGAACTAATGGGTTATAAGGCTTTGGTATCGGGCAGCACCGAAACAGTAACGTGGTGAGGCATACTATAGATCTTAGCTATTTCTTCCTCTATCTCAGTGGCCACATCATGCGCCTCAACGATGCTCATGCTCTGCGGTAAATATACAAGTATCTGCATAATGCTTACGCCCTCAATATCGATAATGCGAACATCACCTACACGACCACCATACTTAGAACTAATATTTTCAGCCACCTTCCTTATTTCATTGATGTTAATGATTTTCTTATCAGGCTCTAAGTGAATCCAAACCTTGGCATTGGGTATTACCTGCCTTACCTTACTCTCTATTTCACTTATAACCTTACTAATATCGCTTAACTTAGCATTACTTTTAATAACTACGTGCATACTAACTATAGCATCATTATTTGGAGAATCTATTATATTTAGTTCATGAATATTAATTATTAATGGATCCCTAACACCAGCAAGCACCTTTTCCACCTTTTCACGAAGTTCAGGTTCTACATGAACCATAACAATTGATGAACCGATTTCATGTTTTATGGCGGATTCTACATTATCAGCAATGTCATGGGCCTTAGAAATACTTAAGTGATCAGAGACGCCTATTGTTACCTCTATATGAGCCATGGAACCTGCCCTCCTGGCCCTAACATTCTTTACGGATATAACGCCAGGTACAGACTTAGTAATGTTAGTAATCCTCCCAATGAGTTCCTCAGATGACCTATCCATTAATTCATCTATTGATGTCCTCATTAGGCGAATACCAATTATTGAAAAGTAAATGACAATTCCAAAGGCAACCATGGCATCAAGCAAGGTACCCCACCTATCAAACAAGCCAACGTTCAGTCTTTCCATTACTAGGCCAACAGACATGAGAACCACAACCGACGCAGAGATTGCAATATCACTCATGAAGTGATAGGAATCAGCCTCGAGAGCTCTACTGTTCCATTTTATTGCCACTCTTCTTAATGCCCTTGACCTATTTACATCGATTATTATTGCCATGGACATAACAATGATTGCAATAATATCCGGGCTGAATGGTATCCTCATTATTATACGTTCTGCACTTTCATAGCCAATGAGTATGCCAGCAATGATTATGAATAAGGAACCAAAGAGTCCACCAATGCTCTCGGCCTTACCATGGCCAAAGGGATGTTCCCTATCAGGTGGCTTAGAACCAACGCTAACTGCGACCAGTGTTATTGTCGTCACTAAGATATCTAAGAATGTATGCATTGTCTCGGCAAGCACGGCCAAGGAGTTTGTGAGGAGCCATGCAGTAATATTCATTATGGTTATCGATAATGAAGCTAATAATGAAAGGAGGGCTACCCTAGTCTTCTCGTTCTTCATATACATAGATAAACTTCTCATTCCTACTTCTTTATCCTGGGATTCATTAATTAACCTATCTTCAGTCATGCTCTAATTCGATAGCAAATCCGATATCAAATTAATAAAACTAACTGCTCAAGAAAGATTTATTAACCCTAACTTTAGGGTAGCCCTAATGAATATGGTCTCACGAAATGGTCTAACAATGATAAGCAACCTGGCATTACTAACAACTGTGGCAGTATTACTTGGACTTGGGGCATTTAACCTAAACTTCCTACTTCATCCATCGAGGCAATTAACTGTGACTGAAATACTAATAGTATCTCTATTTCTGGGAATGCTTCATGGAATAACGCCTGATGAGCATACATGGCCAATAACCTTCAGCTACGCAGTTGGTGAGTACAGTACAAAGGGAGGTATGAGGGCAGGTTTCCTATTCTCGCTAGGTTTTACGATACAGAGGGCCTTGTTAACGACATTGGGTTACATAGGGCTTGCCTACTTCTACATGAAGTATAACCTTGATGGGCCGGTTTACTTCGTGGTTGGCCTGGTTATGGCAATAGCTGGTTCATACATATTGAGGGGTAAGTACATACACATACCAATTGATGTGTTACTTGGTGGTCATCAGCACCATACAAATGAAGCCAGAAGAATACCACTTCATGAGGCGCATCCTAGGGAAGTACCGATAAAGATGACAATTATCCATGGATTAATAGCAGGTTTTGGTTTTGGTGCTTACGCTTCAATAATAACATTCGTACTCGCCCCAGAAATGCCAAGCATATGGTACGCACCATTACCCGGATTAATGTTTGGAATAGGCACTATGATAATGCAGATAGTACTTGGTGCGGTCTTTGGTGGATTATTGAGGGCTAAGAAGTTCACGGAAGAGGAGGTTAAGTACGTTGGTAGGAAGACGGCGGGTATTACGCTTTATTATGGAGGTATTGTGTTCGCCCTGGTTGGTCTACTGATCATCTTCTTACCACAAATTGATGCGTGGGCAATAAGTACTGGAATACCAATACCAAACCTCGATGCAATAGATATAGGCTTTCTACTTGTTATCTCGGTAGTGGGTATAATTGGATTATACGGCATTATTAGGTCATATAGGGAGGCCGTTAAAATCCACAGAATTAATTCATCAACAACCAATAATGCATGATTTAAAATCTATTTTCGTAATAACACTTATTAGGTCTTAGATTCAGTCTTTATTAGCGCTAATGCCTGAACGACTCTTTTCACAAGTTCTAAGTCGGCCTTAACCCTAGTGTATACATCATCAGGTATTTCACCCTTAGCCCTATTATCCTCAAGCTCCTTTATCATGCTATCAACTTGGTCAGTGGTTAGTGTTGTGACATCCATTGACCTAAACCAATGTTCCTTAATACCCCTGTCAATCTCGTCAATCTTAGACTTAGCATCATCATACATATTAGTTAACTTTGTGAGTGTATCTGTTAATTCCGTAGATGATCTTGAGTACTCCTCATCATCAATGAGCCCAAGCTCCTTCTTAACCTTAAGCATGTCGAGTTCCTCACGTATTGAGTCAATACTAGCCTTAAGCTCATTAATCCTAAGTGCTAATAATATGTTATCAACGTCCCAATTTCTCTTAACGCTACCAACGGCGGTTTTATAATCAGACCACATGCTGTTTAAACGCTTTATTTGCTCAGTGTAGCCGTCATAGGTCCTATTAATTTGCTTAAGTAGTTCCTCGTATATTTTCAGCATATCCTCACTCATGATATCACCCCCTCAATCTCAGCCTTCAGCTTCTCATAAATCTCCTTACTGATCTTACCATCCCTATACATCTCCTCAAGCTTCGCTAGGGAGAGCTTAAGCTTACTGATCTCAGGCGTCACTGTAGTCATTAACAACCTCTTATAATGCTGATTTATTGTTGATTCAACATCTTGATATCTAGCATTCAATTCCTTAAGCTTATCACTAATCCTATCAAGCTTCTTCTGAATATTATCCTTAAGTTTATTATAGGTTTCATCGTTTATCAAGCCCATACCCCTCCTAAGCTCAACCTCCTTAAGATCCTCGCTATACTTATTACGAATCCTCTCAAGAATAACCATATACCTCTTAAGCTTTGCCTTCTCAGTCTCCCAATTCTGTCTAGTTGATTGTACAGAGCCTTCATAATCCTTCCACTTATCATTAAGAGTCTTAGCACTTCCTTCAAACTTGGATATTATTGATTCACTGTTCTTAATTAACTCATCCTCAGCATCTCCCATGGACTCAACACGCGTGGTTGTTGCGGTGACGGGGACCGTAACTACTTGTTGCTGTGACTGTTGCTGGGTCTGCTGTTGTAGCGGTTGAACAGTTTGTGAAGGCTTGGTCTCGGCTTTGACCTGCGCGCCCTTGGTCTTTGTGTATTGTACGTATATTGGGCACTCAAAATAATCACCAAAGCAGTACCACTGGAATGGGTTAATTGGTCTCTGTGCATATGTACATACGTACCCACTCGCTGTCCTTTCAAGTCCTGGACAAACAGCCCTAGACATTATTAATAATCCCTGTATTTTAATTGCTTAAATATGTTGCGTTCAATGATCTAACGATCCATGGTCATGTTACTAATGAATTCAAATAATCCTGAGGCACTCCAAGGTCTATATAATTACCATCCATTAAATAAACAATTATTTTCAAGCCCATCTGCCGTAAGGTCTCGATGTACTTATTCATGTCGAGTCTTTCTTTATTCAATCTTTTAATCAATGAACCTCTCAATATGTATATGCCAGTGACTATTGGTAATGTAATGGTGGGTTTCTCAAGCCATCCTCTGAACTCGCCATTAGGACCAATATCAAGTACTCCATACCTAGCAGTTAGCTTATAATTTATTGAGATTATCGTTATATCTGCATTATTTGACTTATGGTATTCAAGGGCTTTTATAAGAGATGCATCAGTTAATACATCGCCATTTATTATGATAACATCATCATTATCATTAACTAATTCTCTCACGTACCATAACTGCCCAGCAGTACCAAGTAATTGGTCTGCTGTAACAAATCTAATATTGCGCATGGCATTACCCAATAACGAAAGTATCTTATCCGTCATGTATGCTGTCACTATGATGAGGTCATCATAATGCAAATCCTGTGATTTAATCCAACTCAGTATATGCTCAATTATTAATCCATCACGAAGTGGTAAGTATGGCTTAGGAACCAAGTAAGTGAGTGGTCTTAATCTCTCCCCTAAACCTGCAGTTAAGATAATTATTTTTAACATTGTAGACCTACATGTAGTCCTTAAGACCAAGCTTCTTTAAATGCCTATTAATTACCGAGGCTTGCTTATCGAGCTTCTTAGCCTCCTCAATAATATCCCTCTCCTTACTCTCCATATTCCTAAGGTCAAGCAAACACCTGCCATCAGGTGCCATTGCATGAGCCTCACAGACTGCGTACTGGCACTTATACCCAATGCAAGGTCCTCCAAATAATGTACATTGAGTTACTACCTTATTACCCTGCCTAACGATCTTCAAAGCCTTCTTGGCGCACCTGAAGTATTGGAAGTTACACCAGGTACCATCACAGTACTTAACCTTAACCTGGACATTAGCCTTGGACACGGTAATCCCCTAGCTCTTAATACCCAATACACACCTTACATATATAAGTTTTTTCCATTACTAAATTAGAACTGCCCGAGTTGAGTCAATATTTCATTGGTCAACTTAGCATAACCAAGAGAATTCAGGAAATCAAGTACTTCATTTAACTTAGGTGACGACCTAGCCCCCCTCTTAGTAACCTTAAGTGATGCGGTTGCATTAGCAAAAACAAGTTTATCTATTGGGTCCAGGTCTAGTACGGAAGCAACAGTGTAAGCCGCAGCAAATGTGTCACCAGCACCGGTCGTATCTATTGGAGGAACCTTAAATGCATCTGAATACTTAACCTCACCATCTCTAAGCAACAATGCCCCGCGGGGGCCAAGCGTAACTATTAACTCCCTAACCCTAACCCTACTCACTATATTCTCGGCGGCCTTAACAACATTTTCTGAATGACCTAGTTCTCTGGCCTCAAAGCTGTTCATGAACCAAATATCAACATCGTTCATTATATCCTTAATCACATCAAGCCCCTTTTTAGCCAATGGTGTACCTCCATCAACAGAGACGGTTAGCCCCATGGATTTGGCAATGCGCTTTGCTACCTCGATAATCTCGGTTCTACCGAGGGCCACGTGGACGTGTGATACACCATTCATGACATCATTAGTAATATCGTTGGGTGTTAATCCCAGGTTAGCCCCTGAATACCTAATCATTCGTTTAGAGCCATCGAGACCCACAATCACAATCACTGTTCCAGTCTTTTCATGGCTAATGCGCTTTATGAACTTTGTATCAACACCCTCGGATTCCAATTCCTTAATCAGCATGTCGCCGAATTGGTCATTACCCACGGACCCAAGGAACCTAGAGCCAAGCCCAAGCCTTGCCACTGCAACGGAGAAATTAGCAGCAGAACCTCCACCACCCATATAGGTCTCATATGCGTCAACCGACTCATCGGGTCTTGGTATAGCATCGGTCTTAACGTAAATATCTAGGTTTAGGTTACCCATTGAGAGTACTATCGTTCTTTTGTTCACGAGTAGCTTTATTAACTGGGCTTATTAATTCTTAACCGTGGATAATACAATAGATGTAAAGAGGTTGCTTGAGCTTAGGGATAGGCTGGATAGTAGGATTAAGGAGCTTCAGGAGGAGCTTAATTTACTGAATGAAGTTAAGAGCGTCCTTGATGACATAATAAAGTCTCAATCAATAGTACCAGCCACTGAACTCGTGAGTAGACCTCAGGACCTAGGCAAGTTGGTGGAGACAAGGGAGATTAGATCTAGGATTGGTAATGAATTACTGGGTACCGTTGAGGTTTACGAGAACGGTGTGAATATTAAACCGATAAAGCCATTCAATAAGGATAATACGGCATTTAGGAGGTTCTTTAGGGATAAGATACTCGAGGGCTTTAAGCAGGAGGATGACAAGTTGGTCAAGGACGGCCAATTAAGACGTGAGGAGGCCTTTAGCTATGAGATTAAGCTTGATGGGGATAATGTGGTCAGTGTAATCATTAAGAATTATAGGAGCGATGAGAGGCTCAGGGAGATCATTAGGGCCCTGAGATGGACACTAGAAAGGATATTGAAGGAGGAGGGTGGGGAATAAGATAATCATGGGTTAGGGCCTTCCTCAACCTTGACCTTCTTCTGCTCCTTATACATCTCGAGGATTTCATCCACTGTTGTTGCTTGTTCTGGTGATTTATCGGTTCTATAGCGTCCCGTGAATCTTGGGAATCTAATGGCCAGTCCAACATCGGATCTTACGCTACCCACGCAACAAGTGTGGAGTGGACTTAAGGTTATTTCAGCGCCGATTATTTCAAGGACGACGGCAGGTACAAACCAAACATCAGGCTCCATCTTAGAGACAACCCTTGGATGCCTATGCGGTATCCTATACGGGTCAAGCATCTGCTTAAGCTTTACTAAGTCCTCATCGGTAAATCCACTACCCACCTTACTCACTGTGTAGAATTGGTCAGTCTTAGGGTCATAGGCAGCAATAAGCAATGCACCATACGTGCCAGCTCTCTTACCACGGCCCCAGAAGGCGCCAACAACGACTAAGTCCAGGGTATCCGTCAATTCACTCCTATAGTCACGCTTATACTTAATCCAGAGCCAGCCCCTGGCGCCCATTTCATAAATGGAGTCAGCTTTAATGGACTTACACATGACACCTTCGCAACCATCACTTATGGCCTCATGGAAGAACTTATCAAGTTCCTCAGCATCATTAATTACCCTCCAAGTCGCTAGATGGACATACTCACTTGGTTTGAGAATTTCGAGCAGCCTTCTCTTCCTATCAATCAGTGGTAAATTCGTTAGGTCCTGTCCATCGACATACATAACATCAAACAGGAATATGTTGACTGGGTACTCCTTCATCGCCTCCTTGACATCATGCTTTCTCTTTCTATGCATCAACTCCTGGAAGGGCCTAAACTCACCCGTGTCCGGATCAATAGCTATTATCTCACCCTCCACTATGTACTCCTTGGCATCAATGGCCTCTTTAACATACTCAGCAACGTCTGGATAAGCATACGTGATGTTCTCAAGTCTCCTACTGAAGATCCTAACCTCGCCATCCCTAGTCCTATGCACCTGAGCCCTTTCGCCATCATACTTATACTCAACCATTGCAGTACCACCTAGCTTAGCCAGTATCTCAGCTGCTGTACTCAATCTTTCCGCAAGCATTGGCTGGATGGGTACACCCGGCGTCACATGGATCTTACTTAAGGCATTCTGACCCTCCTGGGCAACCATCTTTGCTATATAACCAAGGTCTGGGTAAATGTGGTAGGCTCTCTCAAGGGCGTCCCTAGACACCTTATAAGCATCAGACAGGGCATCCAGTATGGTCATGTCAGCAACACCAAGCCTTAACCTACCAATCACGAACCTAGCAATGTACTTAGCCTCCTCAGGCTTAGCCCTTGAGAATAGGTATATTAGGAGCTTAACCTTAGTATCTTGGGCACCCTCACCGCTTGCCTTGGCTATTGACATTAACGTATCGTAGACCTTACCCATTGTCAATTCCTCAATACCCCCACCACCAAAGAACTCAAGTATTGACTTACCGCCACCCTGCTGAGGTTTACTACTCATTATCCTCTTCGCGGTTTCGCCAATATCGCCAATCTTTTTATATAAATCTTCGACTTGCTTAACAGAGGCCCCAGTGGCATTGGCAATAGCCCTAAAGGTGAACTTTTCAGCGACACCAAGCTCCACACCCTCCCAATCAGGCCTTAACTGACCAAGTATGAAGTAAATAACCTTATCAATAACATCCGGTGGCGTCTTCTTTAGGAGAGATGATAGTAACTTGGCCATGACAGTCCTTTGAGTAGTTGCCTCAATACTCTCAAGAACTCTCACAACATCGATGAATTTAATATCATTACCGCTAGACATAGCGATTACAACACTCTATTAGGAGGTTAATTAATCCACCGCTTCGTAATACCCAAAGAATAGGCTAGATAGGCAGAGAATTAAAACTTTAATAGATAAGTCGTTAGATCTCAGTAAATGTCGATGGATCCAGATTCAGTATTAAATGAGGTATTAGATATAGTGAAGACGCATAATAAATGGCGTAGGTTAGAGGCAATAAACCTCATACCCAGTGAAAACGTAATGTCACCATTGGCGGAATACGTGTATTTAAATGATATGGAGGGAAGGTATGCGGAGGGCACATTAGGTAGTAGGTACTATCAAGGGACTAAGTATATTGATAGGCTTGAGGGGCTTCTTGCGGGCTTAATGGGACAGTTATTCCACGCAAGGTTCGTTGAGGTTAGACCTATTTCAGGCACTATAGCCAATGCTGCGGTTTATGCGGCACTTACACAGCCTGATGTCACTATAATGTCTGTCCCGCTTAATTCAGGTGGGCATATAAGCCATAAAACAACGGGCGCGCCAGGAATTTTTAGATTGAAGGTTGTGGATTTGCCGTGGGACAATGACGAATTCAATGTTGATGTTGGCAAGAGTATTAAGTTGATTAAGGAGGTTAAACCAAAACTCGTGATTTTAGGAGGTTCTGTATACTTATTCCCACATCCTATTAAGGAACTTCTTGATGCTATTCATGAGGTGAATGCCGTATTACTCCATGACTCAGCTCATGTACTTGGATTAATAGCTGGTGGAGTATTTCCAAATCCACTTGATCTAGGCGCCGATGTCATGACGTCATCAACGCATAAGACATTTCCCGGTCCTCAGGGTGGTGTGATCTTCACAAATAGGGAGGATTTATTTAAGAGCATTCAAAAGACCGTATTTCCCGGCCTAACATCTAATTATCATCATCATAGGTATGCCGCAACTGCCGTGACTGCAATAGAAATGATGAAGTTCGGTAAGGCATATGCCGAACAAGTCGTTAATAATGCACGGGCACTAGCTGAGGAATTACATGCCCTTGGATTTAATATTGTGGCTGAGAATAAGGGGTTCACGAGGACTCACCAGGTTCTTGTTGATGTTTCGAGGGTTGGTGGTGGCACGAAATCCGCTGTTTTGCTCGAGGAGGCTAACATCATAGTGAATAAGAATGCGCTTCCCTGGGATAGAGGATTTAGGGACCCAAGTGGGCTTAGGCTTGGTGTTCAAGAAATGACTAGGTTTGGCATGGGTAAGGATGAAATGAGAATTATCGCGGAATTTATGGCTCGTGTTCTCATAAAGAGGGAGGATCCAAGTAATGTTAGGAAGGAAGTGATGGAGTTTAGAAGGGAGTTTACGCAGGTTAAGTATGGCTTAACGCCAAGGGATGTTGGTATTGATTTCAATATAAGTATGTTAATGTAAGTGATGGTTCATCAAATAACTAAGACCTTATGTAGTTAAAGGGAGTCCCTATGCACGGTGGTATTGTGCTTGATCCAATGGAGTGGTTAATAGTCAGGAGTTATTATACGGCACTGCTTCCTCAATTAAACTTTGAGGGTGATTACCTAGCGGCTGAATTGGCGCCTAGCTTCTGTAATTATGATGGTGATTTAAAGGAGTTTAAGTGGGATATTGTTAATATTGTGATGCCGCCAATCGAGATAAAGCCCAGTGATGATGGCTTATTAATCGCTGTTGAGGGTTACTCCGTTAAGTTACTTCATGATTGGGGTTTAAGTCCTGGTATTGTTATTACGGACTTTGACTTTAATCCTGAGGAGGTAATTAATTGTGATTGTCTAGTGCTTGGTCATGCGCATGGTGATAATATTAATTACTATCCTAAATACGCATCCAGGGTTAGGAAGTTGCTACCCACAGTTCAGGTATGGCCGAGAGGTTGCTCATTATTAATTCCTGGATTTACTGACGGTGATAGGGCCATTTACCTTGCATATTATATGGGTGCTAGGGAAATTAGAATTTATGGGTTCAATCCAAGTAAAGTTGTGAAGAGGAATGATGAGATAAAAAGAGCGAAGCTAGAAATAGCTAAGGCGTTAATTAATAGAGTCTTACAAAAGGCTAAGGGTAATACCGTGATTAAACTACTTTAATCACTGCGTTGTTGGTGTCTCCTGTAACTGGGCTATTGTTACTAAGGGCTTTTCCTTACCCACTGCAAACAAATAATCAATTATTGTCCTAACTTCCTTGCCATCACTTGTCATAATCTTCGCCGTAGACCCCCTCTTCCTGTATGTTTGTATTATTTCAATTATCTTGCCGTAATAGCCCACGTTCTTACCATCAACTATGAGCCCCAGGGAGCCTAGTTCCAGTTTTACGTGGTCTAGGATCTTATTCCCGCTTATGTCTATTAATACTGAGTCAAGCGTTTCGTACTTACTCCCCTCTTCATAAGGTAATTGTAGGTTTTTACCATCATGTAGATTAAGTTGTATTTGTCCTCCCTTAACCATCGTCTTGTTCTCAATTCTACAAAGCTTATACCTCGCCTCCTCCTGACTTATTGGTACTGGCCATAGAAATTTAGTTGGATGAGGAACTAACCTATAGGTCTCGTTCGTTGGTATAATCTCAATAACATCCATCAATCCAACTGGGTATTTATAATCTCTCCTAATTTTTCCATCAACCTTTATCAATCCATTACCAATTACGTACCTAGCCTCCCTAAGGTTTTTCGTATATCTAAGCACGTCCCTTACCAGTATCGCTAATGGTAATGACTTAGCCAATGGGTGAGGTCCAGGGCTTGGCCTAACAACCCAAGTGGCTTCCTTAGTTGATACTGGCCACCATTCAGGTGCTTGATAACGCCTAAGATGTCTTCTAGGCAT
>ERZ1669247.84-NODE-84-length-44908-cov-18.403986_pt1 | contig 44908 bp, 45 predicted proteins | sample MGYA00579297_ERZ1669247 | MGnify/ENA primary metagenome ERZ1669247 (study PRJEB41166, sample SAMN08046056) | hot springs metagenome | biome: hot spring; feature: acid hot spring; material: thermophilic sediment; isolation source: thermophilic sediment from acid hot...
TAATTATACTAATTTAAAGGCCAAGGAGATGATATCTATTGAATATTCTGAAGCTAAATAGATAACAAGTATCGACAATATTAATTTAATGATTTATCAAAGTAATTAGATTTAGGCAAATAAACTTTCTTATTCAAAATGTCTATTTTTTAACTGATTCCCTTTTAAAAAAAGACGGATTTTAATGATTAAACCGAAAGATATTTTAGAGAGTTTCAATAATAGATATTATGATAAATAGTATTTTAGGGAAATATGAAAATTTATTTGGCACCGAGGCATTAAAATTAAAAAAAATTGAAAATAGAGAAGTTGAAAAATTTATTGATGAATTTACTGAGTTATTTCAACCATCTAAAATATTCGTGCTTACAGATTCTGACGAAGATAAGAAATTTTTGAAGGAAATGGCATTAAAGGAAAGGGAAGAAAATTTACTCTCAAATAGAAATCATACCTACCACTTTGATAATTACTATGATCAGGCGAGGGACAAAGAAAATACTAAAATTTTAACTCCTAACGGAGAAAAACTCCCTTTCATAAATACTGTGAAGAGAGATGAAGGGCTGAAGGAAATAAAGGAAATAATGAGAGGTCAGATGAAGGGAAGAACAATGATAATCGGCTTCTTTGCTCTGGGAAACCCTGATTCCCCATTATCTTTAAAAGCGGTTCAATTAACGGATTCATTCTACGTAGCTCATAGCGAGACCATACTCTACAGAACAGCCTACAATTATTTTCTAGAACACGAGAACATACCATTTATGAAATTTGTTCACAGTCAAGGTGAGCTGGATGAAAGGATGACTAGTAAAAACATCCCAAAGAGGAGGATATTTTTTGACTTGGAAGATTACACCGCATATTCAGTTAATACTCAATACGCCGGTAATACAGTAGGTCTCAAGAAACCAGCCTTCAGGCTCACAATCGGAAAGGCGCTGAGGGAAGGCTGGTTATCCGAGCACATGTTTTTAATGGGAGTAAATGGACCTAAAGGTAGGGTTACTTATTTAACTGGAGCTTTTCCATCAATGTGTGGAAAAACATCCACATGTATGGTCCCTGGTGAAAGACTGGTTGGAGATGATTTAGTTTTTATGAAAATTAGGGATGGAAAACCTTTAGCTATTAACATAGAAAACGGAGTATTTGGGATTATTGACGGAATAAATGGAAAAGATGATCCAATAATATGGAATGTAATACACAGTGATGAGGAAGTCATTTTTTCAAATGTTCTGGTAAGCAATGGAAAACCTTATTGGAATGGAATGGGTGAGCAAATTCCGGAAAATGGCGAAAATCATAGCGGTTTATGGTGGAAGGGGAAAAAGGATAAAGATGGGAAAGAAATTCCACCATCTCACAAAAATGCGAGATTTACGGTTCCATTATCAGGATTTGAGAATCTTGATAGAGATGCATTAGATAGCAAAGATGGAGTAGAAGTAGGTGGAATAATATATGGTGGAAGAGACAGCGATACCTGGCCACCTGTATGTGAAGCTTTTGACTGGAATCATGGTATAATAAATAAGGGTGCAAGTATAGAATCAGAAACAACAGCAGCATCTCTTGGGAAAGAGGGAGTAAGGACTTTCAACGCAATGTCCATAATGGAATTTCTTTCAGTGGACCTAGGATTGTACCTAAAGAATTACATTGAATTCGGAAAGAAGCTAAAAGTTCATCCAAAGATCTTTGGTGTCAATTATTTTCTTACAGATGGAAAGAAATTCCTAAATGAAAAAATTGATAAGGCAGTATGGCTAAAATGGATTGAGTTGAGAATACACAATGAGGTTGGAGCTGTTAAAACACCCATAGGTCTGTTACCAAAATATGAGGACCTCGTGAAATTATTCAGGGAAGTCTTGAAGAAGGAATACTCTCAAGAAGACTATATTGCTCAGTTCTCATTGAGGGTACCCCAACTGATAGAAAAAAATGAGAGAATCTACAAAATTTACAAAGATATAAAGACCACACCTGAGGAAGTGTTTAAGGGGCTGGAAGAAGAAAGGAAGCAATTAGTGGACCTAAGAGAAAAGAAGGGGGAAATAGTACCTCCATTTTATTTTAATGATCTAAATTAAATGTCTTCTTTCAATATCTTCTCTTTTTTCTCCTGAACCAAGAAGTGCCACTGGCACTCTTATCTCATCCTCAATAAACTCTATAAATCTATTCAAGTTAGCACGGCTATTTTCCCACGGTTCAAAAGAGACATATTCCACCTTATCCACTTTTATATTAGGATCGTACTCCTTCATCTCAGATCCATCCTTTATATATGAAACCCCAACCTTAATATTCTTGAATTTCCCGAGAACATCAGTTTTTGTTAATGCAATGTAATCCAACGAATTTAATTTAACAGATCGCCTAAGCATTGGAATATCAAGATATCCGATTCTCCTTGGCCTTCCTGTTGTGGCACCATACTCATTTCCGAGTTTCCTCAATCTTTCTGCATCTTCTCCCCCCATCTCCGTTGGAAAATATCCTTCTCCAACCCTTGTGGTATATGCTTTTGCCACTCCAAGGAACTTACCAAAATATCTAGGTGAAAGCCCTGTACCTACAGTTACGCCCCCTGTTATTGTATGGGAAGAAGTCACAAAAGGATATGTGCCAAATTCTATATCAATGAAGGTTCCCTGAGCAGTTTCAAAAAGGGCAGAACTTCCTCCATCTATCTCCTCCCTCAGATATTCAGAAGTATCTGTTATGAATTTACTAATTCTTTCATAGTTTTGAATCAGGTCTTCAATCATTCCCTGTTTTATTGGTATGTTATAAATGGAGGAGAGGAATTCCATCTTTTCCTTAAGGATCTCAGTGTCCTTGAAATCCTCCAGTCTTATTCCATATCTCCCAAACTTTGATTCATATGCAGGACCAATTCCCTTTAGCGTGGTTCCAATAGATCCCTTCCCCCTTAGGTTTTCAAGATACTTGTCTCTCTCTATGTGGAGATCTGTAACAATGTGTGCGAGATTTGAAATCTTTAGGTCAAAATTTCCCCTGAATTTAGAAAGAAAATCAATCTCCTCATTAAGCTTCTTTAAATTTATTACAACTCCATTTGCTATAACAGATGTTTTTGCTCTCAAGAAACCTGCAGGTACAAGATGATATTTTATTGTATTCCCATCAGTAACGACAGTATGGCCAGCATTTTCCCCGCCATTAAATCTGACGCTTAGATCATAATTGCAGGAGAGATAATCTATTATTTTTCCTTTCCCTTCATCACCAAACTGGCAGCCGACTATCGTTAAGGTATCCATTCTGACCTTTTGTTAAAGTATTATTGACAATAATAATTTTATGGATTTATGCGCCTCATAGTTTTTAGTTTATAGCAACCATTCATCTTTATTACTTAAAATAAAATACTCGACTAATGATTAAAGGAAAAATAAGTGCTCTGTTCACGGGTCTCCGTTTTTATCCGAGAATCAGATATCTCAGATATTACAGAAGGGTTCTGGAATCAACTGGGAAACCTCCAGATATTGAAAGGAGCAAGGAAGAGGCAAAGAAACTAAGGGACGCATTCATAAAGTCCGGACCAGTATTCATTAAACTAGGACAGATGCTTTCTTCCCGAAGGGATGTGATACCAGAGGAATATGTTGAGATACTCTCAGATCTTCAGGATAATGTCCCTATGCCTGATTTCGGTGAAGTCAAGGAGGAAATAGAATCAGAAATAGGAAAAATAGAAGGGGTTTTTGAATCATTTGACAAAGCGGGGATATCAGGAGCAAGTCTTGGTCTAGTTTATAAAGCAAGATATAAGGGGAAGGATGTTGCAGTAAAAGTTAACAGACCCCATATTAAGGACATAATAAGAAAAGATAAAGTGAAGGTAGCAGAATTCATAAAATTGTTGGAAAGTAATACGGGCAGATCATTCGCACTGGCTCCATTCATAGAAGAATTTCTCGCATCCCTGGATACGGAACTTGATTATGAAAGAGAGGCTCAGTCCATAAGTATAATAAGAGAAAAAATCAAAGAACTTGATTTGGAATTAGATGTTAAAGTTCCGGGAGTATTCAAGGAAATATCCACTAAGAAGGTACTCGTGATGGAATATCTTGATTTTATCAAGATAACGGACATAGAGTCCCTCAAGGAAAATAATGTTGATCTGAGGAAACTGGCAAGGGTGCTAGATAAGCTGTTCATCAGGCTTGCACTAAGAGAAGGCAGATTCCATGCAGATCCACACCCTGGCAATCTCGGCTGGATGAGGGATGGCAAAATAGCATTGATGGATTTTGGAATGACTTCCGAACTGCCGGAAGATATGAGAGATAAGCTTGTGATGGCCTATTATTATCTTGCCAAACTTGATGCTAGAAATCTACTCAGGACCCTTGTGGAAATGGGAATTGTAGATCCGCTTGCAGACAGAACAGTAATGGAAGAGGGAATAGAAATGGTGCTTAAGGATTTTCAGGGGAAGGAGTTAGATAGGATGGAATTCCAGGAACTCATGAACAGGGCAAACTCTGTTCTCATAAGATTCCCATTCAGGCTTCCCTATAATCTTGCCCTCTTCGCAAGAATGTCCGTTATTCTAGAAGGGGTCTGCAAAACACTGGATAAACAGTTCAATTTCGTTTCTGTGGTGATGGAAATAATGGAAGAGGAGCACAGTTCCTGGGAAATACTCAAGAAGAGAATACTCGGAATTCCAGGGAGTGTAGAGAAGACAATAAGGGATTTCCTGGATATTCCAGAATTGTTGAGAAATCTTAACAGGAGAAATGCCAAGACCAATAATTATAATATTTCAAGTCCCATAATCGCCGCAGGATTCATAATCTCAGGTGCTTTGCTTATAAACAGACCTACACTTTCGGCTCCTATGTTTGTTATAGGAATTATCTTTATAATAATATCATTCAGGAAATAGTCACATTCTTTATTTCCTTTCTTTTTACCGTGATAGTAAGAACACCATTCTCCATCCTTGCACTAACCGAATCATTATCGAATTCACTCATTATCCTTATGAACTTTGAAAAATCAGTGACTCTTTCTTCATATATGAATCTCCCTTCAAAATCCTTCTTCCTGCTTCCAGAAACTTTCAGACCTGTCTTTGTGGTCAGTATCTTGATATCTTCCTTTTTGAATCCTGGCAGATCTAGGTAAATATGAAGGAATTCCCCATCCTCAGTTATGTCCATCGCGGGATAGAAGATCTCCCTTATGTCTTTCATTCTCTGTCCTGCTTTTTTTATAACATTTTCAATCGGAATTTCCATATTTAAAAATAAAAAATTATAATTTAATCTTTTTGTCATTACCCCCTTCAAGAAATGATGGACCTTATCTCCTTTTCTCTAGCATTGAGCCATTCATCATCTTTACTGCTGATATATATTCTCATTATTGGCTCCGTTCCAGATTTTCTTATAAGTATGAAATTGTCTCTATCAACCGCCCTGAAACCATCTATGTTATCGATTTTATACTTATGATAAATATCATTTGCCCTATCAACGATGGTTTCAAAATTTCCTTTGAGAGGAAGCTTGATTCTTCTTATCTTGTAATCTGGCAATTTTTTTATGAGCGAAGAAATAGGTTCATCTGTGTATGACATTATATCAAGCATCATCGCCAGAGAATATGCCCCGTCCCTTGCATTAAGATGTTTAGGATAAATAACGCCACCATTTTCTTCTCCTCCAAAAAGTGCTTTCATTTTTGTTAGGGTTTCTGAAACAATAGGGGCACCTACCCTTGTCCTGATAACTTTAACACCGTGTTTCTCAGCTATTACATCTATCAGGAAGCTTGATGAAATAGGAACAACAATATCCCCCTTTTCCCTTTCCAATATATGATCGGCAATTAGAGCAACTACCTTGTCCCCATCAATAAAATTTCCCTTCTCATCGAGATAAACGGCTCTGTCACCATCCCCATCGTGAGCCACAGATAGGTCGAAGCCACCATTCTTTGCGGCTGTTATAAGATCTTTAAGATTCTCTTCAGTAGGTTCAGGATTCCTTCCAGGGAAGAAACCATCCGCATTCGCGTTTAGAGTCAGATAATGGGTCTGGAGTGATCTCAAAAGTACTGGAGTCGTTGCCAGAGTGGTTGAATTTGCACAATCAGCCGCAATTCTAAACCTTTTCTTTGCAATAGAATTGGGCGACACATTTGAAAGTACTGCCCTAACATAAGGTGCAACAGCATCATCATATCTTGATTTACCCACAAAATCCCATGTTGTCCTCATAAAATGTTCATTTGCTATTATGTTTTCGAGCTTAGCCTCCTCCTCTTTGCTGGGATGTGCTCCGTCTGTCCCTATAACCTTCAAGCCGTTAAATTCAGGAGGGTTGTGAGATGCTGTTATCATGATTCCAGGAATGAAGTTAATTTTGCAGTAAACCTGAATTCCCGGAGTTGGAATAAGTCCAAGTTTTATGACATTCTTTCCTGAATTCATAATTCCTGCTGATACTATATTAGATAGAAGATCATAGCTCGTCCTGCTATCATAACCTACAGCAACACTGTCCCCATCATAGAAGGTTGCAACAGCCATTCCAAGTTTGAATCCAAGCTCCGGATCAAGTGTTTCATTTAGTATTCCCCTTATTCCATTGGTACCAAATAATGACATAAAACGTGATTGATAAATTAATAGAAATACTTTGTCCGAATTGATTATGGCTAAATATGAGGATTAAATAGCAGAAGGTGAAATGGAAGGTAATACTTGTAACATTGATCATAATACTAATTGGTTTTGCGGTTACAACTGCCGGTTCCATAAACGCAAAGAATGAAATAAGTACCGCTCCTCAGGAAATACATATAGCAATGAATTATGTTTCAAACTCAGAGTATATCAGCCAGAATATTTCATTTGGACCCAATACTTCAATAGTTACATATTACAATACCACTGATTTCTACCTTCTAAATTCTTCCTACAGTTTTATAAACAGCCAGCAGAATATATCAAAAATCAGCGTTAAACCCGTTCAACAAAATGAGGGTGAAAATTATTATTATGGCCTGAATGGGACATATAGGGTAATAGTTTTTTCCGGGCATGTCCCAGATATTTATTATTCCCCCCTTAATCAAACATATTCCGGTGGTATAGGGAATATAATAATGATCATCGGTCTTATAATTATGTTAATCGGAATGGTCTCACTTGTGATGGTTATTTTCTTCCCCGAACCTGAAGAATAATGTTGTTAAAAATCAGATGATTATTTTTTCATAAGAGAGTGGACCAGAAATATTTACTTCCCTGAAGTTCACTGTTTTATTGGTAGCCGAATAGTATTCACGGATAACGTTATCTTTGATTTTTGATATGGTAGGAGCGTCGCCGAATAATAGAATTGAACCTGAATATTCAGAAACGTTGAAAGAAAAGTACTCAGCTCCATTTTTCAATAAAAGGTCTCCCATAATCTTTTGAAATTGAGACACAGCATTCAAATTGAACATCACGGATTGTGAATATGACGAAAGCGTATTCATGAATGAGATGACGTCATTAATTTCAGCTGCTTTCTTCAAATCAAGGTAATATTCCATCTCTTTCTCGTAATGAGACGCAATAGAACTGTAAGGATATTTAAGTTGATTTTTATCCCTTTTCATCATATTTTCTTCAACAAATTTTTTCCGGTACCTTTTAAATGTTCCCAGGTTTGAATTAACATCCAGAGAATTTTCTTCTATGAGGAATATTGAGTAAGGCTCAAAATTGATGACTTCATTTCTAAATTTCTTATCCCTTCCCTCAGAAAATAGGAGATTATTCTTCCTGCCTTCCAACTGTGTGAGAGCCTCATTATAATATGCATTTCCGATTACTTTTTCCTGTATCTCCGTATTGAGCTGAAGAATCTCAGAATTTGGTAATTTAATACCATTGACAAGGGAGAAGGAAAGAATCACGGATGATATGAACGATGTCATATAACCGGTGCCAGAATTGAAGGAAATTCCATTATTCACAACAGCTTTCAAGCCATTTTCCCATCCTCTCTGCTTTGAAATATTAGCCATGATTTTTAAAGGATCTGACCAATTACCATCTGTTGATAGTAACTTGTAATCACTAACAAATATTTCCTTATCAATCCACTCTATCCTATTATTTCGTCTTACCAATACATCCTGTTGAAGTGATAATGGAAATGATAATGAGTAACCTGAAATGGAAATAGGTAGCGATCCTATTATAGTTGCCACAGATGGAATTGCTATCCTGAAACCACCTTCAAATGAATTTACTGTTTCCTGATCAAACACAATTCAACAAAGATTTTTAACATAAAAGTTTTCTTGATTATATGATTTTATCAGATGGAACAATTCTTGACCTTATTCAAGCCGGGACGCTTGATATAAAACCATTTAACATAGAAAGACTGACTCCAAATGGATATGACTTTGGAATTGATGAAGATGTATCAATCCCACCAGGAACTGGCAAGCAGATAGAGACATCTGAAGCAGTCTTTATGCCAGATTTCATAGGAGCGATGATGTTTCTCAGATCTTCTTATTCCAGAAGAGGTTTAATTGCAAGCTTCGGTTATGTGGATGCCGGATTCAGGGGGAAGATAAGATTTTTCGTTTATAACAGCGGGCAGGAAGAAATAAAGCTCACAAAGGAAAAAGGTGTCTTTCAGATGATATTCATGAACCTTGATAAACAGGCATTGAAAAATTATGAAAACAGGTCTGGTCACTATCAAAACCAAGGTATAAAATGAAAGGAGTTTCCTGAAGACTTTGGATAAATCTTCAGTATGCCTTAAATTTGAAATATAAAATCAGCCGATGAAGTCACCTGTACCGACAGGTCCATCAGTACTGATTGAAAGTTCCAGAGCTACATCATCACTTGGCTGTTCAATTTCCTTTTCTCTGGTTAGTAGGAGTTCATATTTCTTGTCAGGAAATACTTTTTCTGCGGCCGATTGAAGCACCTTTATAAAACCATCGAAGTATATCTTTACAAGTTTTTTATGAGCTTCCTTTACAAATTTGTTTATTTCTTCTGATATAAAATTGTTAGCATCATTTATCCCATTAAATTCATTGTTATCAAAGAGGATGAGATTTCTTGCATCCTTCTTTATTTCTTCCATAGCTCTATCTGCAACCTCTTTCCTGTTATCCTCGAATTCGAATGGTTTTATTGCGTAAAGACGATAAGGTTTTGAAAATTCATTGCATTTTCTTATCATTTCTATTGTACCACCAGACCCTGTTCCACCACCAAGAGTTGATATTATAATCAGTAAGTCTGCATTTTCTACTATATTCTCATAAATACTTGGAAAATCATCCTTCATTGCCTTCTTTCCTACCTTTAGATATCCTCCCGAATCTCTATTTCCAACCGTTATATTTTTTCCAAATGTGTAAGAAGTTACACCATCCCTTTTAGCATTGGATATATCATCTGTATTGAGACAGATCATTCTCACTCCAGGTAATTTTCTTTCAAGTTTGCTTGTTATGTTGCAGCCCCCTCCACCTATACCAACACAGGCAATTGTGGGCTCTGGTAAATAGTTCTTGAAAGGGGCACAGTTTGCCATTTCATCAAAAATTTCCTCAGTAAATTCATTCATCATCTTCACCTTCGTGTTTTTTCTTTTCTTCTTGAGGATCAAACAGGTTGTTCATGCCCATAGTATTGAAAGAATCAAAATATCCGCGTTCTTGCCTTACTATCCATTGTGTTAGTACTTTTTCGTAATTGGCTGCCTGTATTATTTTCTCTATAGCATCATCCCTGTCCCTTGCAATTCCCTTCAAAACCAGTTGGTCTATCAATTTCAAGCTAGCTCTTGAGAGATTGTACTGTGGTTCAGTTTTTTGTATTTCTTCTTTCCGTGCAGGCTTTTTTATGAATTCATAAATTGCCGCTCTTATAAACTCTGACTTAGTTTTGTACTTGAGCGTGGTACTCAGGAAATCATTTATCTCATCATCCTCCTGTGGTGTCAGACGAAGAGCAATCCTCCTTGTACCACTTTTATCCATGTACTACCATTCCTCTGGAAATACATATGAAGATAAAGGTATTTAAATGTTTTTATTCAATCTATTTTTTTAATTTTTAGTTTCCATAAATAAAAATATCATATATAAATTTAAAATAACCTATCATATAAGATATTTCTTTAACAATCAATAAATAAAATTTAAGGATTAGTGTTTGACGCATTGACGTTAAATGTCAAACAATAGATATCCAAAAGTCTGCCAACCGGTGTCAATTGTCGAAATTTGTGTGTCAATTGTCTTGTTTATTTTGACAATGAACACACTCAATGTTTTTAAGGGACCTTTTAATATATATAATATGGAAAACTTTGATTATTCAGATCTTCTGAAAAAAGCTAAATCCTCAATCAAAAATAGGGAGGAAAAGAAAAGGTTTCAAGTCCCAAATCCAGATGTTATATATGAAGGAAAGCTAACTATAATTAAAAATTTCAGAGAAATCGTTGATGCTATTAACAGGGACCAGGAACATGTTTATAAATATTTATTGAAACAGTTTGGCCTTTCAGGTGAAGTTTCTGATGGAAGACTTATTCTTAAAGGTAAACCCCCTGAAGAAGGAATTCATAAAGCTATTCAGGAATATCTAAGAACTTATGTTCAGTGCTATGAATGTGGAAACTACGATACTGAACTAATAAGACAGAACAGAAATGAAGTTGTAAAATGTAAAGCTTGTGGAGCCGAAAGACCTCTTTACGCTCACAAAGAGATTAAATTCTCTGATGAAAAGGTGGAGGAAGGGAAAATTTACGAGATAACAGTCACTGACATCAACAGAGATGGAGATGGAATTGCAATAAAGGGAGATATTACCATAATGATTCCAGGGGTAAAGAAGGGGGAGAAAGTAAGGGTGAAAATTGACAGAATAAAGAAAAATTATGCCCTCGGTATTCCGGTGAAATAATATTGATAGTTCTTGATACCAATACCTTGATATACGAAGTCCAAAATAAAAAGAAAGTAGAGGATTTTATTAACGAGGAAATTGCGGTACCATCATCAGTTATCATTGAATTGAAAGGTCTTTCTGGAAAGAATCAAGATGCAAAGATGGCACTCTTAATAGCGTATAGATACAAAATAATTGAAGTTAATTCAAGAGGCGATGACGGAGTGGAAGAGGCTGCTCTGAAAACCAATTCAAAGGTAATTACATCGGATAATGCCCTCAGAAAGAGGCTTTCAGAGAAGGGAATAATGACAATGACATTTGGCATCAACGGAGTAAGGGCATAATGGACCCAGTATTATTTGATTTCCTTAAGAAAATAAGTTTCATCAGCAATTCTGGTGTTATAGTAAGCAGCACCAAGGAACTAGCTGAGAAAACAGAATTATCTCAACAGTCTGTCTCAAGGTATTTGATAATGCTGGAAGAGCATGGATACATTGCCAGAAAAAGGATAAAGAATGGTGAAGAAATAATACTGAAGGAAAAAACATTTCAAGAGTTTAATAGAGAAAAGAATGAACTAGAATTTATATTGAACAATGAAAGGGCAATTGAAGTAGAGGGAAATGTTTTTTCTGGAATGGGAGAAGGCTCTTATTATATGTCAAGAAATAAGTACATAGAAGGAGTAGTTAAATTTTTGGGATTTAGACCCTATCCTGGTACACTCAATATAAGAATAAATGAAGAATTCTCATTTCTTTCAGCAATTATTCCATCAATCAACGGATATCGGGTAGAATCATTTGAAGAAGGCGGAAGAAAATTTGGTGGAATAAAGTTACTAAGGGCAGAATTCAATGGTGAAAAATGTGGGATCGTGATACCAGAAAGGACTCATTATAATGGTGTTCTTGAGATAATATCAGAAAATAAACTCAGAGAGAGATATTCAATAAAAGATAATGATAAAATAAAGGTCAAAATTTTCAAATAAATTTCATTGTATATTCTCAATGATGTCCTCTGTTTCCATCTCCCTTTCACAGTAATGACATTTTAAAACAAGAGGCTCCTTAGAAACTAGAAGGAATGAGCTTTTTACATGTTCTCCAGAATTGGTAATGCACTTCGGATTGCTGCACTTCAGTATTCCTGTGATAATATCTGGTGTTTTTACTGAAAATTTCTTAATCACGTTATAATCCTCTACTATAGAAATAGTTGCACCTTCAGCTACGAGTGCTATCTTGTTCAATTCAGAAGAATCCAAAATTCTTTCCTCAATTTTGATCACATCTTTGAGTCCAAGCTTTTTGCTCTTGACATGCATTGCAATGGATACAGTAAGACCAATATCATCGTCAATATTTAGGATTTTTAGGACTTTCAATGCCCTTCCGACGGGAATATGATCTATGACGGTACCCTTCTGAATTTTTTCTATTTTTAATAATTTATCATCAGCCAATTCACTCACCCCTCAGAATAAGGTCAAGCAGTGCCATTCTCACAGGGACTCCGTATGAGGCCTGTTTGAAATACTTCGCCTGTGGGAGATTGTCTATCTCTACGGGAATTTCATCCACCCTTGGAAGGGGGTGCATTATTATCATGCTCTTCTTGCCCCTTGCAACAGTTGATGGTTTAAGTATGTATGTGCCAGCGACCTTCTTATATTCTTCAGGATCTGGAAATCTCTCTTTCTGAATCCTTGTAACATAAAGAACATCGAGTTTCTCAATAACTTCTTCAAGATCTAGATGTTCCCTAACGGGAACCTTCTTCTCTATCTCTTTTCTGATATGTTTAGGTATCTTGAGCGTCTCCGGAGAAATGAAATGCAGGTTCACATTAAAGTGAGAAAGTGCCTTAGATAGCGAATGTACTGTCCTTCCGTACTTCAAATCCCCCACGAAACCTATTGTTATATCATCTACTTTTCCGAGTTCCTTCCATATCGTAAATATGTCTAAAAGGGTCTGAGTTGGATGCTGTCCTGCTCCATCGCCCGCATTAATTATGGGTACCTCAGAATATTCAGAGGCAAGTCTAGCGGCCCCCTCTGAGGGGTGCCTGATTACTATCGCATCAGAATATCCATCAATAATTCTTATTGTGTCCATCAGAGTCTCTCCCTTAACCACCGAAGTACTTTCAATTGAACCGAAGCCTAGAACTTCAGCCCCCATCCTTTTAGCTGCTGCCTCGAAGCTCAATCTTGTTCTGGTACTGGGTTCATAGAACAATGTAGCAACTATTTTTCCTTTCAGTGGGGAATCAGGATGCCCTGTTTTTGCATAAGGTATGAAAGAATTTGCCTTCTCTATAACTTGCAAAATCTCCTCTTTATTGAGGTCCCCTATCGAAACTATATCTCTATTAAGCCACATCCATGATTGAACAATGCGCGTAATAAATATTTATCCTTGAAGCATTAGGGAAGCATGAGAAAGATAATTTTACATGGTGGGGTTGGAAGCAGTCCAGCTTTTAATGAAATTTTAAATAAATATGCATCCATGGCCTTAAATTATTCAACATCACTTGATGCAGTGGTAGCTGCAGTAAAATATATGGAGGATGACATAAATTTTAATGCAGGGACGGGCTCAGTTATGAGACTTGATGGAAGCATACAGATGGATGCTTCTGTTATGATAGACGGTAATTTTGGATCCGTAATAAATATAGAAAGGGTTAGAAACCCAGTTCAGGTGGCAAGGGAAGTAATGGAAAAAAGCCCCCATGTAATTCTCTCCGGGGACGGAGCCACAAAATTTGCCAGGGCAATGGGGCATCCAGATTATGATCCAACCACTGAGAAGTCCATAAATCGATTAAAAGAGGCAAAAAAAGATGCTGCAAAAAATCCCAGATTCAACATTCCCGGACTTGAAATAATTGATACAGTAGGCGCAGTTGCAAATTTTGATGGTATAATAGCAGCTGCCCTATCCACAGGTGGCTCCGTCCCCATGTTAAGGGGCAGAGTAGGTGACACTCCTATACCCGGAGCAGGAATAATTGTTGTAAATGGCTTTGGATTGGCCGCAACAGGTACAGGTGAGGAGATAATAAGAAGGATGCTTGCACATACACTTTACTGCAACAGAGACAATTTAGAGGCGAAATGGAATGAAATAGCAAAAAATTCACCTTATCCCCTTGGTGCAGTAGGATTTAATGGGAACAGCAAAATTGTACTTGCAAACCGTGACATGGCAACCGGTTATGCCGAGAAATGAATGTAAGTTAACCTGGAAGGAATTTGAATTAAACTTTACTAATCTATTTATATCCAATTAATTTATCAAAGTGGTAATAATTATGCCAGATAATCAAACTTTTGAAGATACAGATGCTGAATTAATAGAGGTACTCAAAGGTTTAAAAACAAATATAAAGATAGTAGGGTGTGGAGGTTCAGGGTCAAATACGATCACAAGAATAATGGAGGAAGGTATACAGGGAGCCGAAATTGTTGCAGCAAATACGGATGCGCAGCACCTACTGCTAACGCAAGCTACAAAAAAAATACTCCTCGGAAGAAGGGCTACAAGAGGCCTTGGAGCGGGTGCAATACCTCAGGTAGGGGAAATGGCGGCAAGAGAAGTTGAAGATGAGATCAAGGCTATAGTCGAAGGATCTGATATAGTATTTGTTACAGCAGGTATGGGTGGAGGAACTGGAACAGGTTCGGCACCGGTGGTGGCTGAAGTTGCAAAGAATTCAGGTGCACTTGTGATTTCTGTCGTAACACTTCCATTCTCTGGAGAAGGGAAAATGAGGATGGAAAATGCAGCATGGGGACTGGCAAAATTGAAGGAGAAATCCGATACAATAATCGTAATCCCGAATGATAAGCTTCTGCAGCTGGTTCCAAGATTACCACTTAATGAGGCATTCAGATTTGCAGATGAAGTTCTGATGAGATCAATTAAAGGTCTTACTGAACTTATAACCAAACCAGGATTGGTAAACCTGGATTTCAATGATCTAAAGACAGTAATGAAGGATGGAGGAACTGCAATGGTTGGGATGGGGCAATCTGGATCACAGGACAGGGCTGCTGATGCTGCAAAGAAGGCGCTGAGCTCTCCCCTGCTTGATATGGATATCTCTACAGCAACCTCTGCAATAGTATCCGTAACTGGAAGTTCAAACATGTCTGTAGAAGAGGCCCATCTGGTCCTTGAGGAAGTCAGGAAGAAAATAAACCCGAACGCAAGGATAATATGGGGTGCCAGAATAGATGAATCAATGAAAAATGATATAAAGGTATTAACTATACTGGTAGGAGCCAAGAATAAATATATTTAGGGGTAGAATGAGATGAGTGTCGAGGATAAATTCCTTGAAGTTGAGCATACCATTACGGATAGAATATCAAGGATAGGTAAGGGTAAATATGCCAGGATTCTGAAGATGGCAAGAAAGCCGACTAGAGATGAGTATGGAAAATCTGCCATAATAACCGGCATAGGAATAATAATAATCGGATTAGTAGGGTTCATCATATATCTTCTGATGAACGTTTTCTTCACGGTGCCATAGAAATGGTAAAATGGAATTGTGACGGAAAGGACGTTGTTTCCGGGACTAGCAAAAAAATACCTTTCACAATAAATATTGAGAATGATGAATCAAAGGATATTACAGGTGAAATAGAATTAACTTTGAAAATAACTGAAAGCAGGGAAGAGATAGAATGGTTCATAATGGTTGACCAGAAGAAAACAAAACCTGTAAGTATCTCCCCTCAGAATCCAGACGTACTCAAAATTCCCTATAAACTTTCAAAGGGAGAAAAAACATCCATTCCGCTCCTGGTCGAAACACCAAAGGGTGTAGAGATTGGAGATTTTGCTGTAGTTGAGCTAAAGGATAATGGTAATTTTATTGATCTTTTCAAGATATCTATAAGGCAGACCATAATAGTTATCAAGACAACTATAGGGCAGGAATCAAAGATTGCAAGGGATATAGGTTTAAAAGCCCAGACTGAGAAGGCTGATTATATCTATTCTGTACTTGCACCTCCTGATCTTAAGGGATATGTTTTCATAGAAACGCTGTATCCTGACAGGACAATGGCTCTTCTTAGGACAGTCAGAGGTGCGAGGAATATGATTGCTGGAGAGGTTGATATATCTGAAGTTGAACCATATTTGATATCAAAGCCAGCAGTTGAATCATTGGAAATTGGAAATTATGTTGAGGTTACTGAAGGGCCATTCAAGGGTGAAAAGGCGAGAATAACACATGTTGATATGGCAAAGGATGAAATTACCCTAGAACTTCAGAACTCAATAGTTCCTATTCCATTAACGGTCAAGGCGGATTCTGTTAAAGTCCTTGATAAAGAGGTGAAATAAATGCCACAAGAAGTTTCTATAATGGTTGAAGGAGGAAAAGCAACAGCAGGACCACCACTGGGGCCTGCACTTGGACCCTTGGGTATAAATCTGGGTCTTGTTGTTAAGGAAATAAATGAAAAAACAAAAGCATTCTCTGGGATGCAGGTACCGGTAAAGGTTATTGTTGATCCAGAAACAAAGAAATTTGAGATAGCCGTGGGTAAACCCCCTGTCTCCGCCTTACTCAAAAAGGAAGTTGGCGTAGAAACGGCAACTGGAGCAGTGAAGACAAAAGTGACTGGGAATTTAAAACTGGACCAGATAAAGAAGATCGCTGAAACAAAGATTGACAACATGAATGCGGCAAGTTTGAAAGCCGCTGTTATGGAGGTGTTGGGAACCTGCGTTTCTTTGGGTATTACTGTGGACCAGAAAGATCCGAGGGAGATACAAAAACTTATTAAAGAGGGTTCAATAAAGATTTGAATGTAGGAGAGCAGATTTTGCTCGCTTGTACTACAGAGGTGTATTTAAATGGATGCAGAAAATCTTAAGAAGAGTTTGGAAGAAGCTATAGCCAAAGCTCCACAGAGAAAATTCAAGGAATCTGTTGAGCTCGCTATAAATTTGAAGGATGTAGATCTATCAAACCCTAAGAATAGGGTCAATGAAGAGATAATACTTCCGAATGGAAGAGGGAAAAAATTATCGGTAGGATTAATAGGCGGAAATGAAATGGCAGCTAAGGCTAAAGATGCAGCGGATAGAATAATCACGGCCGATGAACTGGACAAATTTCAGGATGATAAGAAAGGTGCAAAGAAAATGGTCAACGGCATAGATTTCTTCATAGCTGAAACTGCACTTATGCCCAGGGTTGGTAAAATACTTGGAGGTGTAATGGGTCCAAGAGGAAAGGTCCCAAGGCCTCTCCCGCCAACTGTAGATCCTGTGCCGGTAATAAACAATCTCAGGAAAACAGTAAGGGCAAGAAGCAAGGAAAAACCAGTACTTCATGTTCCTATCGGGACTAGAGACATGGATTTAGACAAGATTGTCCAGAATGGAATGGAAGTTCTGAAAAGGGTCACATCAAAACTTGAGAAGGGTGAGGACAACATAAGAGCTATTTATGTTAAAACCACGATGGGCCCGGCTGTTAAGGTAGAGGTGAAGTGAAATGAAGGAAAATAAGTTCTCAGAGTCAAAATCAAAGGTTATAAATGGGCTCATTGAGGATATTAAGAAATCAAAATCAGTTGCAGTTGTTGGTATTGACAGAGTCCCTGCAAAGCAATTCCAGCAGATAAGAAAGAGTCTCAGAGGTAAGGCAAGTATCAAAGTAGTGAAAAAAAGCCTTCTTATGAGGGCTTTTGATGAATCAGGAATACCAAATATAAAGGGGCTTGAAGAACATGCGGAAGGACCCGTTGCTGCTATTTTCTCTAAGGAAAACTCATTCAAGCTTTTCAGGGAAATTCAGAACAGCAGAACAAAAGCCCCAGCAAAAGGTGGAGAGATAGCACAGGAAGACATATTACTTGAAGCTAGGCCAACTAATCTGAAGCCCGGTCCTGTTGTTGGAGACTTACAGAAAGCAGGGATACCAGCATCTATAGATCAGGGAAGAGTAGTTATTAGGAAGGAAACAGTGGTCGTCAAAAAAGGCGAAAAAATTTCCAGGGAAAAAGCTGTAGCTCTTTCTAAGCTTGAAATACTTCCACTTGAAATCGGGCTTGATTTCAGGGCATCGTTTGAAGATGGTATAGTCTTCCACAAGGATGTTTTAAATGTATCAGCTCAGGATTTCATTAATCAGATGATAGCCGGGCATTCAAATGCCTTGGCGCTGGCAATGCATATTTCCTATATGAACAATGAAACTGTTCCACTGATGCTCGGAGAGGCCTATAAGAGGGCAAAGGCTCTTTCACTGAGTATTGCATATCCTACAAAAGATACAATAGGAGAATTGCTTGCAAAGGCAAAGGCACAGGCCGAAGCTCTAGGAAGTAAATTGCCAGAGGATGTAAGGTGAGGGATATGTTTAAAGCATCAAATTTATTATCCTGCTGTAATTAAGGGTGATAACATGGAATACATATATAGTGCACTGATATTGAATTCGGTCGGAAAACCAGTAACCGAAGAAGGAATAACAGAAATATTGAAAGCCGCAGGTGTAACACCTGATCCTGCCAAAGTGAAAAGTCTTGTTTCATCACTGGAAGGAGTAAATATAGAGGAAGCAATAAAATCATCTATGGTAGCAGTTCAGCCTGTAGCACAGGCAGAACCATCCAAGAAGGAAGAGAAGAAAGAGGAGAAGAAGGAAGAGAAGAAAGAAGACAAGAGTGAAGAAGAAGCAGTGGCAGGTCTCGGAGCTCTCTTCGGATAAATGATTTGAATGAATTTGAGAAAAATTATTTTATTTATTATATTTTACATTATTCCGTTGATTTTCTTAGGTGTCGGTTTATACATCAATAATATAGTTCTTGACCTTATAGGATTCATATGGATCATATCTGCATTTCTCATGAATCTGATGGCCGAGCCAAATTAACTTTTTATTATTTATAATTCTTCAGATAAAATTTCAAGAAGATGAATACCATCATAGCTATGCCACCCGGAATGACTGCAAGTCCCCAGATAAAATAGGGATCCTTGAAAGTTGATAGAAGTAATGAACCGTAAGCTGGTCCCATAGCCCTCCCGAAGGAAGTGAAAAAATTATACAAACCCATATAAGATCCAAGCCTTCTTCCACCCGAAATCTTGGAAACTAATGCATTCCCCGTAGGAGTCACAAAATTCTCACCCATCGTCACAATGAACATTGATGTGAAAAATTGGAGTAAAGAATGGTCCATTGCCATTGAAAAATAACCTATAACATATAGGAGAGTTCCTGTAAGCATTCCATTCCACATTCCCATTTTCCTCACAAGCAAATAAACTGGCCACTGGAATAGAACCACCACTATGCCATTAATAAAATATACAAACCCTATGGATTCCAGACCCATATCTATGAATTTATTTGCATAGATTGAGAATGTCACGGAGAATTGTGATACAACAACAAAAAGAAATATAATACTAATACCAAAGAAGAGCATATTCCTATCATTAACTATCAGCCTTTCCCTCTTGAGGATCTGTGATGGTTTCACATCTATCAACAGGAGATAGAGAACAAAAGCTACCACGGATGCGGATGCAGCGATCAGATAAAGATATGGAAATCCCCATATAGATACTATGACACCCCCTAATGCCGGACCCAAAGCCCAGCCAAGGTTAGTAGCTACCCTGAGTGAAGAGAATCCTGAAAGCGGAGTATCACTGCTTAATGACAATAGAGCATTTGTTGATGGCTGAAATATCGACGACATAATATTATTAACTAAAAAGAGGAGGACAAAGATATACGGTATACTAACAAACTTCGTTGTGAAGAAAAGCAAGAGAAGGGTTGCAACTGAACCGAATGAAAAAATTACCACTACTCTCTTGAATCCGTATTTATCACCAAGATAGCCGGAATAAATCTGTATAATTCCGCCCAGTATTGCATTCAAGGCAAATATGATACCTATCAAAATAAGATGCATCTTCAGAATATTGTCAAGGTATAGCGCTGTAAAGGTCCAAATTGCTCCGGTTCCAAATGTTCTTATTGATGACCCTGCTGAAATTAAATATATATTCTTCCTTATCGTATTTCAGATCACTCCGTCAGAATACAATTCATGCATATATTTTGATCGCCTTGGAAATTTCTGAATATTTTAAAGAAAATGAAGTAAGAAATATCTAATAAAAAGATATATGGTACCTGGTCTTAAAATTGACAATAAAACGACAGTTATGATAATTAAACAACAAAATCCCAAAAACCAACAGATCGCTGTCCACAGGTAAAAATGAATTTATTTTTTGTAAATTCTCTCAACGATGAATTAAGAAAGGATACTTTCATGCTGTTACATATTGGCATATATTAAAAATAATAAGGGGCTGCAGTTTATATTTAATTATTAACAAAATAAATAAATTCCAGGGTCTGGTTTATGTAGAAAGTTCCCTCCAGGAAAGTCACGTTTACAAGTCCGGGGCCAATTGACGGAGAATTCCTGGCGAATGGATTGAATGAATATGTGGTAGGTTCGGCGGAAGTGTTATAGGACCCAAATGAAAATGAATTGTAAGGGCCACTTACGGAAAACCAGAAAGCTCCTCCAACAGTGAAGGACCCATTAAGGGAAGCCGATTGATTCAGGTACAAGGAATATGTCTTAGGTCCAGTTATGACAATTCCAGAGGGCAAAGAGAAGGACCCCACCACATATGGGTGGTAGCTCCTTGCCTCAATGCTTCTTGTCATGGTTATACTATCTCCAACCCATCCTCCTATTACAATATAATAGGTACCAGTTTCGAGAGTCTGTTTCAAGGATCCTTGGGTTTCATAAGGGGTTGGCGGTTCCATAGAGATTGCCCCATTAAAGTACACTTCGACAAAACTGGAAACTGTGGAATGCCAGCTCCCAGTAAGGATATAATAGCCAAATACATCAAGCTGGTATGAAACGTAATGATAAATAGGTGAGCTGGAAGTAATAACTGGCCCTGCCCTTGCACCCATGTCATTCGAAGTGATAGTTATGGTCTTACCAGCAGGAATAATTGTTGCTGTGCCATTACCCTGGATGGTTATTGTTCCCATATTCCCATAGGAACCCCCTCTAGAGTAATAGACATATTGATTATATTCAAGGGCAGCAACTATCACAATGGCCACCACCGCAATTACCATTGCTGCGATGACAACCTTTCTCATGATTAAAATAATAAAAATACGGATATATACCTATCCAATTGTCCCGGTTTGTTGTAAAATTGACAATTAAAGGATAATTATAAGAATTTGATGACAAGACCTCTAAAAAATGGTAAAGCCAATATATATAGGAAAAGTATTTATTTACGTATGACTATTGTCTGACTAATGTCATTAGTAACGCTAGAGGGATGGTCTAGATATAAGGAAACAGGAAAATATTCAATTAAAGCATCACTGATAATTGCACTTGTTGGTACTATTTTACTTTGGTGGCTACCCATATTCGGCCCCATGCTTTCTGGTTATGTAGCAGGAAGAGCATCCGGTACTAAATACAAGGGCTTGCTGACCACCTCCATAATAGCAGTTATATATGGTACCCTTGCGTATATGTTTTCTTATTATATCCATGTTCCAAGTTACATCACTACATATCTATCCGGCACGCTGGTATATCATCTTCATACAGTTAACCCATATCTTTCTTCATTCTTTTACTATTTAGGAATATCATTCACTAGTTTCACGCAATTTCTTGTAGCAGTTCCCCAGAACTGGGCAGTACTAATTGCATTTGGCTTCCTTGGAGGAAGTATGTCAGAATTATTGTACAAGGAAAAGGAAAAGAAGAGCATATTGCCCCCAAGACACAGGAATCATAATGATGAAAGTGCAATGGAACCTAAGGTGGTTGACTATGAGCCAGGGGATAAACCACATCCTTTAATAAAAAAGGCAATTAAACAGAAGGAGAAGGAAGAAGACAACAACGATGAATATATTTGATTTTTTAATTTTCTCATTAATAAAATATTTAAACTCATTCTTCATAATAGCATTGTGTCATCAAAATTTCCATCAGAACTTTTAGGCTTTTTAAAGAACCCATGGGGTAAGTCACTTGTAATAAGAGGAGAACCAGGATCAGGTAAAACAACACTGGCTCTCGAAATAATGGAAAATATATTCACACCACAGAACTCTGTCTATCTTTCCACGAGGGTGGGTGATCAATCAATTTATAACCAGTTTCCATGGGTAAGGGATTCTGATGCGAGGAATAGAATTATAGATGCGGGTAAGAAATTCTTAAGGACAATCAATCCTAAGGTGGAGACCAATAAGAAGAATGAGGTGCTCATATCCGGGACGGAAGTCCTCAGGAGTCTTACAAACCAGCCACCTGAAAAAATCATTACATATAATCTAGATTCTCTTGGTATTAACTCACCCGAGCTTGAAAGGAGCATTGACTCGTTGAATTTAATAATAAAAAATAGGCCAGTTCTTGTTATAGATAGTATAGAGGGTATAGCTACAAAACTCGATGTGGACGAGTCAAAATTAGTTTTCGCCATACAGAAGGACTTCGTGGAATCATCAGGCATCAATGTTATTTTTGTCAGTGAGGCCGCAAATGAGGGTAAAATCAATAAGCTTGACTATCTCGTTGATGGAGTAATTAATCTTCATAAGGAATTTTCGGATTCAAGAATCCTAAGAATTCTGAGGATGGAAAAGATGAGATATACTCAGATAGAATCTACTGAATATCTTTATACGTTGAACGGTGGAAGGTTTGAGTATATATGTCCCCTGAAATATAACGTGGGCTTCTCCTATTCATATTCAAAAGAAATTAAGGATGCAATAACTGGAATAGAATTCATAGATGAAAGAATTAACTCTGGGAATGTCAGAGATATTTCAGCAGTAAATTTTATTAATGTCAGAAGTGACATAATTTATCCTTTTATTACCCCTGTGGTAATAAGAAGTCTACAGGAGAACAAAGGTGTAATTTACATGGCAGATCCTGATAAGGACCCTAATGAGATTTACAATCTGATCAACTCCTCTTTCCCACTTAATGACTATGAAAATAGAATCAAGATACTTGATCTTGAGAATGATATATCTAATAAAAAATATATCGTTGGCCTAGGCCAATCTGACAGGGAAGACAGAATGAGGGAATACATGAGGATAATTGTGGAAATGTCTGATGTGACAGAAGGAATACTTTTTGTTGAATCTTCAAGAGCTCTGGAGAAGTTAGAGGGAGCAAAGATTGATTCCGAGTCTCTCACAAAGGTACTTGGAACATTACGAGGAACCAAAGACAGCCTTGTATTTCTGAATCAAGACAAGAATAGAATAGAAACAATAAATCAACTGTTCAACATTGTTGTAAATGTAGAAAGGTATGGCAATACATTGATATCTTATGGACTAAACCCTTATACACCATATTATGGCATGTATATTGATGACAAAGATCTCGTCAAGATGAAACTTATCTCCTAAATCAGTAATCCTCGATATGAGTAACCCTTGAACCAAATGGATCTATTTCAAAATACTCCCTTCTATACTCTGACAAAGCACTTGATACTTCTTTTTGTCTTTCAGGTGGAACGATAAAAAGCATAAAACCACCCCCCCCAGCCCCCATGAGTTTTCCACCAAGAGCACCTGCATCCCTGGCTAATTTATACATATGGTTGATTCCATCGTCTGAGATCTGGTTATGAAGTTGTTTCTTCAGGAGCCAGTTTTCCTCCATAAGTGCACCAAGCTCATTAATGTCCATTTTGCAGAGAGCATCATATGCTTTGTAGGCCAATTCTCTCATCTTCCTGTAATAATCACTTTGATCTTCAATATTATTTAACTGTTCTTTATGAATTGTTGCAGATGACCTTTCCTTATTAGTGTAATACATCATAAGATTTTCAGATAGATATTTTCTTTTTTCCCTTGAAAGAATTAACGGTTTCATCTCAACAGAATCATCATGATTGAATCTCATTAGGTTTATTCCTCCATAAGCTGAGATATACTGGTCCTGCTTCCCTCCTGGCTCCCTCAATATTTCCCTCTCAATTTTATAAGCCTCTCGAGCCAATGTTTCAGGGGTAACATTCTCACCAAGCCAGGTGTGTAGGGCCAGCAGAAGACCAACAAGGAAGCTTGAAGACGAACCCAGTCCTGTCCCCCTTGATGGAATTTCTGTTATGCTTATAATCTGGATACCTCCCTCGATTCCCAAAAATTTAAGGGCTTCCCTGACGGTTGGATGCTCAATATTATCTACATTTTTAATGGCATTCTCTGTTTTAGAATAACTTATTCTATATTCATTAGAATAGAAATTTCTTGCAATTGTCACATAAATGTATCTATTAATCGTGGATGAAAGTACGGCACCATATCCATTATTTCTGTAAAAGTCTGGAAAATCACTTCCTCCTCCTGTAAACGTTATCCTGATAGGAGTTTTTGTCGTGACGAGCCTGAAATCCCCATTCATGAAATATAATTAATATATGCTATTAAGTTTTTATTTATAAATTTACAATAATTCAAATTTAGAAACAGTAAATTTTTTTAATATAGCTAAGATATTTTTAAATAGAACCTTTCTATGTTAATATTATGAATGACCACGATAGCAATAATGGCAAATTTGTTATCGCTGGATTTTATATTATTTCATTTATAATAGGTCTTGTGATTCTTGCGACGGATAATAACCTTAAAACGGATTTTGGATCCGTCCATCCATATTTTATTCATTGGTACATATTTATGTTTCTTGACATAATAACATTAGTCACATCCATATATATTGGATTTTTTTCTTCAAATCTTAATTATGCTAAAGTAGGATTAATTTGGTCATCCATTATGGTTTTAATTATGGTTGGCGATCTGTTGACATATTCTTCTGTTGGTTTTTCTGCTCCAGTACAGTTTGCTTACTATCTTTTTGGTTTTTCAAAATATCCACAATCCCTTTCTTATATTCCGGGGCTTTATTCATTGCTATTCATTGTTTATATTTTTACAATTATAGTGTCTATTTTTTTCATAAGGTCATCTAAGATCAATAATTCCATCTGAAGTTGGGAAGCTTGCTCCACAACTTTCACATTTGTAATTCTTCCCGTTATAATCAAGAAGACCTTTACATCTGCTGCATATTACAATACCGGTACGTTCTTTCAAATCCACTATCTTCTCATACCTGTGCTTTTCAAGAAAGATGAATATATCAGGAAATAGCCGGCTCAGAAAATCAATCTTCCCAAGAGACAATTCAAAATCTGTGATTTTTGCCAGGTCGAATTTGACCGATAACTTTTCAAATCCGGAATTATGAAATAATCCAAAACCCTCAACCCCTTTGATATCCATATATCCGGGGATTGAATTAACAATGCCTGCAAGAGGTGTGAAATATATATCCCTGGTACCGGATTCAACTTGAATTTTCTGAGTTTCCTTTTTGAGAGGATTGAGAATGTTTTTGTCCCGTTTTAAAAAACCTCTTGTTAAGGACAGGAGGAACAATGGAGATTCAACATTGTTGAAATTGAAAATGAATTTACCGTGCTGAACAAGTGATGAGGTCATGGGATCAATAAATGGTATGCTAGGATAATGATGGAAAACCCTTATACAGATTCCCAAATCTATTGAGTTATTCATTAGAATTTGTTTCCTGATATCAGATGCAATATAAGTTACCCTGTCTGAACCGAATTTTTTCTTTGCATTTAAAAGATTCCTTGCAGAATAATCCACGAGAAAGGCATGATCAAAATTGTTGAGGAGGATATCCATCAACCTACCGTAACCACCGCCAAAATCGGCGGCGTATCTCCCCTTTGGAATCTTGGAACTTAACAGCCTCCTTTCGAGAAAATCTTCGTATCTCTCGTTAATTATAAAAGGGCTTGACTCATAATCAGGAATGACTTGGGTTATTGAATAAAAGTCTCTAATGTTTATTCTTGCCTTAAACCCTGACCTAAAGGTGATGGAAATACCGTATCACTTTCAGATTAGGCAATGCGGCAAATCAAAAATCATGACCGTCCCGATTTTAAAGGAACCAGATATTTTTTATTCATTTATTAATGAAGTTTCAAACTTCAGGAAAATTTACAGGAAAAGTAAAAGCAAGAAGCCAATGATTGTCTCTAAAGGAATAGAAAACACATCGGGAAAGTATCAGAAACTGTAAGGCAGGTCTTTCAGAATAAGCTTCTTTCTGACACTGGAATATTTAATTATTAATTCACCCCCAAATTTCTTAAGTGCGTCAATTATAGGTCTGGTACAGAACACATTTACATCTCCTTCTGATAACAAGAATGTTTCCTGTTTAGGTTTCACATAAACTATTTCAGGATAAGGAATAAGTCTGCAGAGATTATCTGAGCAGGGGCCCTTAATGTAATTTATCTCAATATAAAGGTCTTGGATATTTTTTTTCTTTATGAATTTCCTTGCACCTTCAGCAATTTTCACAGTATAAGTTCTCATATTCTTGCTCTCCTGAGCAGCAATGAATTGCTCACCACTACCGTTGAACTGAAAGCCATTGCAGTTGCAGCGAGAAATGGGAGTACATTATAGATATTAATACCAAATAATGGTATCAACACTCCAGCCGCCACTGGAATAAGAGTAGCATTATATATCAAAGCCCATAGAAGATTCTGTTTAATCTTTCTCATAGTAGCTCTCCCAAGCCTTACCACGTATAGGAAATCTTCAATCCTGTTTCTAATAAGAATAATTCCTCCAGTTTCCTTAGCCACGTCAGTTCCAGCTCCTATTGCTACACCTACATCAGCCTGGGCTAATGCAGGGGCATCATTTATTCCATCTCCAACCATTGCAACATAATTACCATCTTGTTGTAATCTACTTATGAATTCCATCTTATCATCAGGCTTCATTCCATATCTGAAATTTTTTATTCCAGCCTCGACAGCTATCTGTCTTGCGGTCTCTCCATTATCACCTGTCAGCAAATATGATTCCATTCCCATCCCGTCAAGTTCCTTGATCATGGCTCTTACATTTTCTTTGAGTTTATCACTGAGGATAAGAGCACCTTCACATTTCCCATCAATTGAAATATATAAAACACTTTTTCCACCCTTATTTGAATTTTCTAGCAGCGACTGGCAATCAAGCACATCTAACCTCTTCATCAGGTCTATATTTCCAACAGCAATACTTACATCATAGACAGCAACTATTCCTTCTCCTGGATAATAATTGAATGTCTCTGGATCTGGAACAGTCCCATTGAAATGTTTGAGGATTGCTTTTGCTATAGGATGTTCCGAATTCTTTTCTGCTATTGCTGTCCACTTCAATAGCTGGTTTTCTGTGTAATCACCACAAGATATAATTCTGTCAACGGTGATTTCCCCCTCAGTTATGGTTCCTGTTTTATCAAATATGACCTTGTTTACCTTTGCGAGAAGTTCAATATTGTCTCCCCCTTTTATGAGTATCCCTCTTTCTGCTGCCATCCCGGATGAAACAATAAGGGCCGCTGGAGTTGCAATTCCGAGAGCGCAGGGACACGCAATTATAAGAACGGTTACGAAGATCAGGACTGCAAAAGTCAATCCGATATGGGCAAGTAAATACCAGTAGAGTGAAGAGACTAATGCTACCGACAGAACAAGAGGCACAAAATATGATGCTACTCTATCCGCAAATCTCTGAATGGGTACCTTTTCCGAATTAGCACTCTCTACGACTGATATCATCTCAGAAATTGTATTATCAGTCCAGGTTGCCTGGGCTTTCATCTTGAATGCACCTATCAAATTTGTACTTCCCCCTATAACTTTGTCTCCGGTTTTCTTATCAAGTGGAATACTTTCCCCAGTTATCAAGGATTCATTGAGGGAAGAGTATCCTTCAATAATTATGCCGTCAGTTGGTACATTCTCCCCTGGCTTTACTAGTAAGATATCTCCTATCTTGACATCTTCAATCTTCACATCCTTCATATCTTCATCATTGACAATCAAATGAGCCGTTTTAGGTTGAAGGTCCATTAGTTTCGATACGGATGAAGAAGCTTTATTTTTCATCAAATTCTCAAGATATGAACCAGTAAGTACTAAAGATATTATTATAGCAGACGTGTCAAAATACAGGTTAGATACTGGAAAAAATTTAGGAAAGAAAACAACAATGGTGCTGAAGAGCCAAGCAGAGGTAGTGCCTATTGATATTAGGGTATCCATGTTTCCAGATCTGTTCCTTATAGCATCAATAGTCCCCTTATAGAATCTTAATCCGGGATAGAACTGGACAGAAGTAGCAAGAAGAAACAATACAATCTGATAATAGGGGAAATGTATCAAATAAGTAATTATTATGATTAAGAAAGTTAGCACCCAAGATATAAGAAGTGACTGACGTAATCTATGAAATTCCAGCATTGGTTGTTCAAACTGTTTTTTGCAACTTTCGCTGCAGAAATAATATGTTCTCCCCGATTTTATGCTGGTAATTGTACAGGATGATTCATCTACATACATCCCGCAGATTGGATCACGTGCCATCAGATTTCACTTAGCATCTTTTCCTGTTTCCTGTTTTTATGTATTTGCTTGGTTCTTTCTCGAAACTATGTAGGCAAGATTCATTGCAGAAGTAATATTCCTTTCCTTCGAAGGAATAGGACAGAGCCTTCTTTTCATTAACTTCCATTCCACAAACTGGGTCCTTAACCATTTTATTCACCATTTAACAATTAGAAGTAACTATAAGGGTATATCCATTGCATTATGCATATTCCATATTCCTAAATCTTCTCTGTAAGTCCCTCTCACAATTATGGCAGCATGCATAGTATACTCTATTGTTATGAGTAAATACGATGGGAGTATCCTTTATTTCTTTGCCACAATAATCACAATATATCTTCACAGAGTTAAAAATAAAATTTTTATGAAAAACCTCTTTAACGATATTTAAACTGCGATATTTTATATCATAATTCAAAATTTCCTGGCTGCACAAAACCATGTAATTACCGTTTGCCAGTTTCATTATTTCTAAAATATACTCTTCTGGTATAACCGATAAATCTTGAACTTCAAGAAGTAGAGTATTACCCTGATTACTCTGATCGAGTTCAATTGTAAATTTTTTTATTATTCCCTTTTTCTTAAGGTCGATAATGATTTTACGTATAGTATTCCTGTTAAGCCCTGTGATTTCTGAAATCTCATTGATTGATATTCTTGAATCTTCATTCAGTATTCTTAAAACCTTTGACTCATTGGGGGTAATATTTAATTTTTCCATAATTGAAAATTTACTTGATCATAATAATCTTTCTATTGTTAATTTTTGAATATGCAAAATGATGATAAAATTAGGTAAATAATATGCATGAATTTGTTTACCATGAAAAAGATTTATCACTTTAATGAAATAGTGAAAGAATGTTGAAATTAACTCAGGACAATGCTGAAGCATATATAGAAGAAAAGGGTGCATACATTGCAGGTCTTTATCTTGCGGGGAAGAAAATTTTAAAAGAGAAACAAGATGAGAAATTAACACACGGTGGTGCAGCGATAATGATTCCTTTTGCTAACAGAGTTAAAAATCACACATATGTATTTGAAGGAGAAAGATACTTTCTGCCGGGAAATGATGGTCAAAATAGTATCCATGGGTTGATAATGGATAGTCCATTTGATATTACAACACAAGAAGAAAATTATGTAGTATTAAATCATAGGCTTTCACATCCAGGATTCCCATCTGAATTGGATATAAAGATAAGGTTTGAGATCAGTATGAAACGATTTACTGTAAAATTTTCAGTCAAGAATACGGGATCAAAAAGGGCTCCAATAGTAATAGGTGCTCACCCCTATTTCATGACTAAAGGCGATTATCAAGTAAATTGCGAAAAACCGACATTCAAGCTTAATTATATAGATAAATATTTCCCAGATGGAATGGCAGAATTTGTTAATTTAAATGGAATAAATTTATCTGGAAAGATTTTAGACAATGCATTTTATGGAGAGGGAAAGATTAGACTAAAGAGCGAATATTCCGATATAGAAATTGATAGAAAAAATATGCCATTTTTTGTTCTCTATAATGGAAAGTATGCAGAAGGTAAATCAATTGCTATAGAACCTATGACAGGCGCTCCTGATGCATTTAATAATGGAATAGGATTGAAAATTATTGATCCTTTAAAATCAGTAAATACTCAATTTAAGATAAAATTATTAAGATAAACGAAAACAGAAATAATCGGAAAGTTGGATAATCAAATCATTCTTCGCTTATTTTCTTTTTAAGCTTTTGAATTTCTTCCTGAAGCTCCTTATTAAGCGGATTCTTTTTTGCTTTTAATTCAAGTTCTTTAAGCTTATTTTCTAAACTTTTCTTCTTTCTATCCAGATCTCTCTTGCCAAGCCCCATAATACATGAATATTTTGGAATATATAATCTTTTGAAAGAATTTATTTTTAAAATGGGGGCAATATCAAATATCCGGAAAGAAATTAATCTAACTACGTTTGTTCTTAGATAAGAATGTAGTCTTTAGTAGACTCATAAATGGGTACCAATTAACAGACTAATACGGGGCGAATGATAATTGGGCATACAACATCCAAAACAATTAGGGTAAGATAATTTTTTAGATTTCTAATCTTGAAAGTTCATTTAGATCTTAGATAAAGTCAGATATTTTTCAATAAAGTAACATTATGTTAGATGCTTATGGAGAAATTATTATGTATAAGTATTTACATTACAACTCTCACATTATATCTATATAGAGTTATAAAAAAGATATTTATAGCAATTCAGATATCCAGAATTACAGAATGAATATGGGCATTTTCAAAAAAGAAAAGGAAAAGAATTACTACAATAACATCAAAGACTTCAAGGAAATTTCTGAACTGCTAGGAGAATTTAATGCCCACGAAATAGAGTTGTTTGTTATAATGAGTCGTGCTGCAGAACGGTCTCCAGAAGGGCCTTATAAAAACGCTATGTCCATATACCTCGATAAGACAAGGATGAAATTGAATGAGATCGAGGATTATATTCTGAATGAGGGTCATAAATTAATAACTCGACACCTACTGGATGATGTTAACGAGGATGAATATATTGAAGGCATGGAAGAAATGAAAATGAAATTGAAAATTCTACGTGATGTACAGGAATACACGGAATTCATGGCAAAGAAACAGATTTCAAGCAAAAAGAATGATAATATTGTAACGATCAGCACCAACAGCGGAAGTCAGTAAATTATTTTAATGGCAAGAAAGATGATTTAGCTTAATAAATAGAAAAGTATAATTCTGAATTTTCTTTTATCCGTATGGACCCCTTAGCCTTATATAGGCACAATTTATATGATATACCATCCTGGGAATTATATATTCATTATACCATTCTTGTGGTTATAATCGCGATCTATCTCTGGTGGGTTTACAAAATATTCAAAAAAACTGATTTATCGATAAATAAGGCTTGGAATTATTTTATAGCAAACTGGAAAAATATTATTAAGAATTTATTTTTATATGGTGTTTTCCAGAGGAAAATAGTTAAGGACAAGTATGCAGGATTGATGCATATTCTCATTTCTTATGGTATACTTATTCTTACAATTTCAACCACTCTAGTGTTTCTTGATAACGATATACCGCCGATCAAGAACACTATACTTATCGGTCCCTTCCTCTATGTTTTTGAAGCGTTTTCAGATACAGGTGGATTAATGCTTGTGACAGGGCTTTTAATGGCGCTTTACAGGAGAGCTAGAAAGAAAATTAAATTGCATACTGTCTGGGATGATTATATAATAATATTATCTCTTCTTACAATTGCAGTTGAAGGCTTTGTTCTTGAAGGTTTAACGACATATATTGAAAACAATACAATCGGTTATTATCTCAACGAGTACAGATATTTTGGGAACATAATGGCGAAACTATTCACAGGAGTGAATATCAATGCTGCCATAACAGCCTACCAGATTTTATGGGGCATACATTTCACCACAGTGTTCATCATACTGGGCTATGCTCTAATATCGAAACTTTCACATGTGATGCTTTCTCCGCTTTATACTTCAATCAGAAAGGAAAAAGTCAGGGGGGAGATGCCCACTCCGTTTAAGCTTGAAGATTTACTTCAGTCAGGCAATTATGAATTCAAACTTGGAATTGAAAAGATGAACGATCTTAAATCTCTCCAGCGATTTGAAGCATTGGCCTGTACTGACTGTGGAAGATGTGAAAGAGCTTGCCCGGCAACAGCATCTGGAAGGGAGCTCAGTCCAAGGGTCCTAATGCAAACATTGAAGTCCAATATAGGGGGAGAAAAAACATTAGTTCCGGATTTATTTTCAGAGGAATTTTTATGGTCATGCACCACATGTCAGGCCTGTGTCGAGGAATGCCCAGTCACTATTGATCCCCAGAGTTATATTCTTGAAATGAGGAGAGATCTGGTACTTAAAAGCAAAATAGATAAACAGAAAGTTCAGTTCCTCGATAATCTAACTTATGCGAAAAATCCTCTTGGTAACGCACCGTCAGAAAGAAATATTTGGGTAGAGAAATCTAAGAAATATGAAAATGAGGAATATCTGCTGTGGATGGGTTGTATGGCTTCGTCAGATCCCAGAACTAAGAGTGTTGCTGAAAGTGTGATCAAAGTATTTAAAAAGGCAAATGTGAGTTTTGGGGTTCTTGGAGAAGAAGAATCTTGCTGCGGCGAATCTGCGAGAAGACTAGGGGAAGAGGGAAGATTCCAAGAACTGGTTATGCAGAATGTTACAGTTTTTAAGAATCACAACGTTAAGAAGATAGTCACCTTCTGCCCACATGGGTACAATACGTTCAAGAATGAATATTCAAAGTTTATTGATGGCCTTGAAGTATATCATCATTCTCAGATTATCGAAAAATTACTTGAGGATGGAAAGTTGGAAATCCAAAAGGGAAGTACAGTTTACACATACCACGATCCATGCTATCTTGGCAGGATAAATGGAGAATATGATGCTCCAAGATTTATTATCCAAAAGGCAGGTGACCTGGAGGAGATGGACAGATCAAAATCTAAAAGTTTCTGCTGTGGAGGAGGAGGTGCAAATTATTGGTACAAGGTTAGCGAAAAAGAACCCATCTCCCATATAAGAATAGAAGAGGCATCGGGAAAGAGTAACAACTTGGTAGTTGCCTGCCCATTCTGTCTGAATATGTTGGAAGATGCAGCTAGAACTACAGGAAAGGAGAAAATGATAGTCAAGGATATATCTGAAATAATAGCCGATAAGATAGGCAGTTAAATCCTTTTTTCATTTTTGGTTAAATTAATTGTTATCAATTTTCATTCAACTGTTAAGTCTTTTTTAGGTTTATTGAATCACCGTAATATAAGTCTAAAAAAACGATTTTAAAATAATCATAACGTAATTATTTATGTTGCAGCTTCTGATTATTGGAAGAAACGAGTAAATACTAATTATCGTTATATTACTCATGAGAGTAGTAAATAAAAAACATAAGAGTAAAATGAAGTATCTCTCATTATTAATAGCAACAGTAACAATATTATCATCGTTCTATATGATATCTGCTCACGCAGCAAATCCAACTGTATCACCTGCAAGTGATAATCTATTAGTAAAGGCAACAGAAGCAAATATTACTTTTACAGGGAATGTTACGAATGATTTCAATGGTCACTTGATTTACACCAATAATAATGGATCTGCATGGGGCTCCGGAAATAATATTTCCAAATTGTATCTGACATATAATTCTACTTATTTATTCGTAGGAGTACAAGAAGTAATATCAGGTAATGGTCTGCTTGTTGCAATATCCAATGAAACAAATTCTAATCTAGGAACCACTAACATGACAAATCTTAATACTTGGGCGAGGTCAATAATATTCAATTCACCAATTAATGAATTTTCAGCTTTATGGTTCAATGGCAACAATAATAAGGACATAAGTGGTAACAGCTCATATTCAGTGACATCAGAAATTGTAGCAAGCAATAAGAGTCCGTCTGCAACGCCAATTCAATCCATATGGGATATAAGCTCCTCTAATAATTCCACGGAGATTGCAATACCATTATCCGATATATACGCTAACAATACCAGAAACGAATCCCTTGGCATTGCAGCTCTTGTTATAGGTGGAAGCAGCTCTTGGGTGGGAACAGCAGTACCTTATAATCAGGTTGGACCTTACAGCAAAGGAAGCACTTATTTCGTGGTCAGTAATGAGATTCAGGTAAAAAATATCAAATATAATCCTAAGTTGCCTAAAATGAACCCAAATTATGGAAACATTGTTTTCTCGGGAAATGTAACAAAAGATTTTGAAGGGCACCTTTTGTATTATAATCATAACGCTTCAAAGTGGGGGAATACAAATAATATTTCAGATCTCTACTTTGCATATAATTCAACAACCTTGTTCTTTGGTTTCAAAGAGGACATTCAGGGTAACTCACTTCTTTTAGTCTTATCTAACAACACAGATTCTGGATTTGGAACATATAATCTTTCTTTGCTAAATGCATGGAATAGAAATATAACATTCACAAATCCAGTAAATTACTTTTCAGCTGTTTATTTTTCAGGCTCAGGACAACCAAATGGCAACGATTCTTATATAATAGATTCCAAGCTAACGCAAAGTAATACTTCACCCCAGGCCACAGTAATTAACTCAAATTGGGATTTCAATTCAATGAATATGACAACAGAATTATCAATTCCTATCAATAGAATTTTAACTCCAGGTACTACATCTCTCAATCTTTCAATGGCAGCGTTGGTAATAGGTGGCAGTGGGTCATGGGTAGGAACTGGTATCCCCTATTTACAGAAAGGACCATATAGTACAGGTGGCGTATATTTTGTAGTAAATAATACAATAAATGTCAACATAACAGGCTTGAATGTCAAATCAACAACAAAAGTTCCATACAATCCCATCAACCTTGCAATTATATTCAATGATCATCAACCACTCTATACTGTTGTTAATTCAAGCAATTACCTTCTACCCTGGACGGAAGCGCACGCGACCGCAGAATATATAGAGCAAGCTCTAATAGCCCATCAATATAATGTTAATATAACCTATCAGCTCTCTGGTTCTTTACTCTATCAACTCTATAATATTTCAACAGATCCAAATTATAACAATTCTATTATACAGTATTCATATCTCCCATATTCCCAGGTAGTTGCAAACAGGAGCTTATATGATACTATAGTTAATTATTATTTCAGTATTCCAGGCTATGTATTTTCACTGAATGAACCCGCATCCATCCTTTACAATCATATAAGGGATTTATGGTTATCTGGGCAAATTTTGAATCAGAGCTATTATGAAGATGCAAAAGTTCTATGGTTCCTGTATGATATAAGCACTCCCTTAATTGAAGGACAGCTCGGTTCAAAATGGGTAAACAGTACAATATGGGAAATGCACAATCAGACATCTTTCAATCAGTTAGACCTTAAGGAAATTTTGAATTATTCAAAATGGTTGACAGGTCAGGTAATACCAGCATTCGCTAATGACTCAATGAATAGTCAAAATGGAAGCAAGAATGTGGAGCTTTTCACAAGTCCCATGTTCCATCCTCTTGTTCCGTTACTCCTCGCAAATAATATATCTGGTCCTGATGGAACAATATATAAACAGTCATATTACAGCGATCTCATTGCACAGCTCAATATAAGTCTTGGACAATTCCATTCCATGTTCGGATTCTGGCCTTCAGGAATTTATTCTCCGGAAGCCGCCTTCTCATACGGAATGGTAAAGCCCTATTCCATTGAAGGAGGTCAATGGACAGCAAGCGCAGAATGGACATTACAACAATCTGGGATTAATGCATTTGCATATGGAAATGCAAACTCAAATGTTTCTACAGTGGAAAATCTTTACAGGCCATACATAGTATTGGGGCAAAATAATAGTTCAATTTATGTTTTCTTCAGAGATGGCTATCTTTCAAATGCGTGGGCGTTCAATTACGGTTCTATGGGAACTGGAGCAGCCGTATCCGCCTTTATAAATTATCTTAAGGGGATATATTCAGAAATTCCTTCTCAGGACCATAAGAGGACAGTTGTAACCGTGATGCTGGATGGAGAAAACTGGATGTTCATGTCGCCATTTGCCCTTGATGGAGTTCCCTTTCTGGAACAACTTTATTCAGCCCTAGAACAGAACTCCTCCTACATAAGAACTGTAACTCCAAGTCAGTATATACAGTTCATGGAATCCAATAACATATCTGCACCAGTTCTGAAGAATGTTGCAACCGGCTCTTGGAATAGAGGAACTGGCTTCGCAGCTCCTTATCAAAGCAATCCTAGTTTAGAGCAGTGGTCTGGATACCAGGTCCAAGACTTTTATTGGGAAGCGCTCAATTATGTTAGGCAAGAGGTACTTGACTATGGAAATAGTAATGGATTGCAGCAGGTTATTAATTACACAACTCTGGAGAAATATATAAATGCACAGGGTATAATGGGTAATTATGCAAGGGCTTGGTTTGGAATTTATGCATCGGAAGGAAGCGATTGGTTCTTCCAGATGGCTCCGTGGGATATAGGTGGATCTAACACAGCCCCATTTGATTATATATTCAAGCACAACCTTATCTACAGTTTGAATCAGCTTGGAATTCAGATACCTCAATTCTTGCTTAATAATAGCTATAAATCAATTCAACCTAGTGTATTGGGATTACAAAATACTTCCATAACCCCACAACTGACAGGATACCCGCAAGCAATTCAGTCTACTAACTATGGCAATAGCTACTCACTAACAGAGAATAATACATGGGCGGGCTCCACAATATATACATCTAACTCTACTTATATTCAGAGACTAAGTGTTGCCTATGATCCGTCCAATCTTTACTTACAAATTAAAACAAATTTCAACCCTCAATATTTGCTTGTGAATAGAAATATGATGCTTGATATATATCTCTCATCGGCAAATCCTAACCTACCAAGTTCAGTTGAAAATGATAATCCTTTTGCAATATACTCAACCCTTTATGGAAATTATGCATTAGGATTTCCTTCAACATATATTGCAGAGTTTAATCCTTATACATTCCAATCAGGTTCCCTATCTGGTCAATACTCTCTATATGCAGCAAACGGTTTGAATACTATTCAGTTCCAACCTCAGGACATAAACACTCCTGTCGTTATGGGTAGTGTTATCCAATTCGCCATCCCTCTAAGCTATTTGCAATTATATCCCGGTCAATCTTTTAAAATAGGGGTTGACATATATAATGGAAGCAATGGGAATTCATTGCTATCACCAATATCAGTCTATCTGCCAATCTCCCTAGCAAAATACTATCCAATCTCCTCAATTCACAATACTGTACCAGATAACGGTCCAGGAAATTACACTTATCCAAATCAACCAGCTCAAATTCCACCAGGCTCTCTCGATCTTCAGTGGGTCAATGTATCAATGAATTCCAATTTTGTTGAATGGAATTTCACCTACGGGCAACTTTTTAACATTTGGAATGGACCGAATGGATTCAGCAATCAGGTAATTTCAGTGTATATTACTCAGGTAGGGGCTCAGGGCACTACCTTCCTGGGTCCAGGTCCGAATGCAAATTCAAGCACACCATGGCAGTCCATGATATACATATCAGGATGGTCAATATATGTTCAAAATTATAAGGGGACTCAGTACACAAATGGCATATCATCGAGTGTAAATTACACAACAAGAACAATAAGCGTTACCGTCCCGCTTTCATACGTAGGTTATAATATTCAGGATTATGGCTACATAATAGTCTCAGGTTCCTACGACGGTTATGGAGTAAATGGATGGAGAATTGTGGATAAAATTAATACCACGAACAGCGGATGGCAGGGCGGAGGCGGGGATCCTCCATGGAGTTCCAACATATATAGCTATATAGCACCAGCTACGGTTGGAGAGGGAAACTTGACCCAGCAGGAAGCATTGCAGTACGCACCTCATAAAATTCCTACATTATATCCAATAGAGCTACCACTTATGAAGAACACAACCATTTCAACAGTAAAGTTCAATTATACTAATTACACAAATCTCAATTTACTTAAAGTCGGAAATACATACGCTGAACTTTATATTTCAAACTCAACAGGTACTAATTACTTATATATAGCTGAATCTTCGAATGCGGAAGTATGGGACAATTATCAAAGAATAAGCAATACGAATGGAATATCTGAGATATCAGCGGTTTCCTTTGATGATTCAATTTTTGCAGCTGTAATAATCAACAATACACTTGAGATAGTTCAGGTAGAGCCTTCGACTGGTAGCTATCACCTCATCAAGACGATTGGTCAGAATATGGGGCAGGTTGGCAGCATATTCAACGGTACTGGAAATCAATTGTTCGTCTTGCTTTATTCAGGAATAGATGGAAACAGTATGTATCATTATTCTCTTATCACCTACAATGAAACCACCGGTTCTTACAGTTCCATTAGCATCGGAAATGGTACTTCTGTTATAAGAGGTGCATTTTACCAAGGCAATGAATATCTGCTGTATTATCAGGGCAGTAATATGAGAGGTTTTGATGTCAATAAAAATTCAGTAAAACAGTTCAATATTACAGGTAACTTTGCTGGAATAAAAGGTAATTTCAGCTTATCGATCAACTCTTACGGAAATCTCTGGATATCTTATATATCTTTTAGCAACAATACATATGGTCTGAAAGTTGAGAATATGACTCTTAATGGAACATACGCTATCTACAAGGAATACACCATCATCTCTGCCTCTGATCCTATAACGCACACATCAATTTTAGTTTCAGAATCAGGGTTAAACAATACAGTCCTAATAACATGGTCTCAGAAAGGTTCAACAGCATTCTCAATATGGACAATGAAATCAGGAATTACATTCGCAGAAATCCTGATAACCAAAAAGGTAACTCCGAGTACCTCTGGTATGTATTACTATATCATAGCAGTAATAGCCATAATAATAGCACTTCTAATAATAGGAATAGCAATAGCCAGAAGAAGAAAGAAATAATTTATTTAAATTATTTTTCCATTTTCTTTATCGAATAATAGTATTTTTTCCTCATTGAAATCTATAAAACATACATCTCCAATATTAAGGGTCTGATCGGAACTCGATGCTCTGATAATTTCTGCCCCAGTGCTATTTATTTTGAAGTGCTCCAACCTTCTCCTACCAAGTGGCTGAATAAATGTTAATTTTGCCGGAATACCTTTACTGGATACTTTAATATCCTCTGGTCTCAGCCCCACTCTAACCTTCTTTCCTGCGTAGCTTCCGGGATCCCTATTAATAGGTATTTTGGAATCACCGATTATCAAGAATGCCTGACTTCCGTCCTTTTCCAATTCCGCATCAATGAAATTTATAGGAGGATCTCCTAAGAACGAGGCTATAAATGAATTTGCCGGTTTCTCATAAACTTTCATGGGATTATCAAGCTGCTCAAGATATCCATTATTGAGGACGGCAACTCTATCCGCAAGTGTCATTGCCTCAATCTGGTCGTGCGTAACATATACCGTAGTTGTTTTGAGGCTCATCTGTATTCTTTTTAATTCAGCCCTCATCCCTACTCTCAGTTTTGCATCAAGATTTGAAAGGGGTTCGTCCATCAGGAATACTTTCGGTTCTTTCACTATTGCCCTTCCAAGGGCCACTCTCTGCCTTTGCCCTCCAGATATCTGGCCTGGCTTCTTGTCAAGTATATCTGTGATGGAAAGTATCCTTGCCATCTCTTCCACTTTCTGCTCTATATCAGTCTTATTAATCTTCATCTTTTTCAGTGGAAAAGCTATGTTTTCCCTTACTGTCATGAAAGGATAGAGCGCATAATTCTGGAATACCATTGACATATTCCTTTCCCTGGGCGGATAATCAGTAATATCAATATTATCAAGGAAAACCTTTCCAGAATCCGGGGTTTCAAGCCCAGCTATAATCCTTAAAGTTGTGGTCTTACCACAACCACTTGGACCAAGTATAACAAAAAATTCTCCTGATTCTATCGTTAAGTCAAGATCAAAAACACCCTTATGGTTTCCATAATCTTTTGTCAATTTCTGTAAGGATATAGTGGCCATTTAATCCATTATGAATATGCAAACCTGCTATTAATCCTTTGCATAAACACAATCATTTTATTACGGCTGGTAGTAAAGATATATTGCGTATGCAAGAATTAATCAGTAAGATCATAAGATTCACAAGGGGGGAGGGAAACGTAGAAAAGAAGGTCATGGATCTTTCCATGAGTGATGGAGTATTATGGTCGGTATACTCAAGCATCACTTCAAGCTATCTGGTTCCCCTGACAATATTTATCTTAGGAAGCAGGGACCCCGCAGGTTTGATCGTAGGATTTCCATTATTTATAGTGCCTGTGGCACAGTATTTTGCGTATCACAAATCAAGGGTAACCAGTGATCTTCGAAGGACCACGCTTTTCATAACATTTCTCGATAGAATATTATGGCTTCCCCTTATTCTGCTGTTATTCCTGAATATACCATTCGTATACGATGTTATTTTTATCATAACCTTTCTTTCTGCCAGAACATTTTTTGCATCCTTTTCCGGGACAACATGGACATTATGGGTTCCTTTTCTGATATCAGAGTCCAAAAGGAACGAATATTTTTCAAAGAGAAATTTTTACATGAAAATATTTTCTTTGATAGGTTTCCTGATAGGAATAGGAATTTTCTCATTGAATATTCATGAGAAGATCCAGTATACTGTCCTAATTGTCATATCTTTAATTTTTTCCACAGCATCCCTCTTAGTCATGAGGAACATACCATCTTCCAATTTAATCAACGAAAGATATTCTGGAAAAAGTGGTTGGAATAGATCATTTCTTTTATTTCTTGCCGGCATAGGATTGTTCGGACTTATATATTCAGGCCTGATAACCTATTTCCAGTATTATCTTATAGACAAAAATTACTTAGGGATGCCGGTAGCATATTATTCTATCTTGATGATAATAATATCATTATCATTTATTCTATCACAGATATTCTGGGGAAGACTTGCAAACAACATAGGGAACTCTAAAAGTCTGTTAATCGCAGGCATTCTACTATTCTGTATACCACTTTTACTGATAATCTATCACTCGTTTATTTCAGCTGTTGCCGCAAGCATTCTGTTCGGAATGGTTATTTCAAATTCCTCGCTGAATATATTTAATGAAATGCTAAGAAGAGCTTCAAATGAAAAAGTAAAATCCGTGAGCTCTTATAACACCCTGCAATCGTTGTCCCAGGGAAGTGGCCCAATTATAGGAAACTTTATACTTCTCAATTCACACTATGATATTTTCACACTGTTCACGTGGTTCCTTGTCTTGTCTCTACTGTCGATACTTATCCTCCTCATTTATACATTGCGATACTGAACCCTGATACCAGGTATCTCTGGAAAGCGAAGAACAAGAGGAATATTGGTATTCCCATCAGAACTGCAAATGCAGAATATGTTCCATAATTCATTGAAACGGTCCCCTGCGAGACATAATACATTCCTATTGCCATAGTATACATATCCGGATTTGTGAGTAACTGACCAGCAAGAGCATAATCAGTGTATGGGCCCATGAATGAAAGTACAAGGGCAAATATGACTACCGGCTTCGCTATCGGAAGGACTACTCTGAATAATGCACCCGTTTTTGTATACCCATCAATTTGGGCTGCCTCTTCAAAATCTTTTGGGATCATCTCCACATAATTCTTAATTAGCCAGGAAGCAAATATGACAGCTCCAGCAGAGTACGCTATAATAAGACCTGTATAGCTATTCACAAGGCCCAGTTCAGAGAACATGAAGTAGAATGGGATTACCATTATCACAAAGGGAAATAGGGACAGTATGAGCATCATGTAAAGTATAACTTTTCTTAATGGTATATTCATCCTGGAAAGTGCGAGACCGGATGAAATGGCCAACAAAACGCCGAAGAATGTTGCACTTGCACTGAAAATGAGCGTATTCTTAAGCCAAGTTAGGAAGGGATAATGATAAAGTATTGCAGCATAATTGCCAGTTGTTAAGTACGTTAAATTAGGAATGAGTTTCTCAACACTCATCTGTGAGAGATTTGAAAGTGGTGATAGAGACATCAAAAGGACATAATATATTGGAAATATGGAAAAGATTACAATTAAAATTAGGAATAGATGTGAAACTATCCTCTTTGCCATCCTTATTCTCCTGTAATATTTTCCCTTATCATTTTTCATATTTTTCACCTCAATATAACACGGTCATCATCTTCGAATAATGATTTGCAATTATTACAACAACAAGCAGGACCAATATTGATATAACGGAGTAAGCTGCCCCTATCCCAAACTGAAGGTACGAGAATGCCGAAGAATAACTATAGGTAATGAGTATCTGCGTCGAAGTTCCAGGACCTCCTCCTGTAAGAAGGAATGGGATATAGAAATTATTCCACGTAAATATGAATCCGAAAATTACAACGAAAGCTATCTGCCTGCTCAGCATAGGCATAATAATATTTTTCAAACGACCTAGAGGGCCGTATCCATCCATCTCAGCTGCCTCATATAACTCCGTCGGTATACTCTGCATAGCGGAAGTGAATACATATGAATAATATGGGAAGGAAAGCCAGAGATTCACCAGTATTATTGACAGCATTGCTGTTCCTGGAGTACCCAGCCAGTATATCGGCTTAATCCCGATCTTTTCGAGAAGCTCATTTATAATACCAAATCTATAATCAAGCATTCCCTGCCATATCAAAATTGTGATGAACGCAGGATATGCCCATGGGAAAAGTATGGCAGTCCTGTAGAATGTTTTTCCTCTCAACCCCCTCTGGTTCATAACCAACGCAATAATAAATCCTAGAGGAGCGAACAGGGCAACGCTTCCAAAGGCATAAATAGCATTTTGCCAAAGTAGTTGCCACAGGAAACCAGACCTGATGATTCTGATGTAATTTTCAAGTCCTATAAATGAATAATTGAAGAAATGGAATTCCCCGAAATTGGTAAATGACATATAAATACTATAGGCTATAGGATAGAAATCAAGGAAAATGAGTACAACTATAACCGGCAATATAAACAACAGCGATCTTAAATTCCAACTTCCTATTTTTTTAACCATCTCTACCACTATACAAAAATTAAAAGATTAAAAAATTAAAATTTTATGGTATTTGAAGCTATCTCCGGTACTGAAATCTGTAGGAGTATTGTCGAATAGTCTGATGGCTGTATTGATATTACGCTCATTGGAATGACCGAAAGTGGAATCCCCTCAGAATTCAAGGTTTGTATTATTAGCTGCTCCATCTGGTTCATGATAGATGCAACCGTGACCTTTGATGAATTCTGTTCAAGGTTAGTAGCTGCCGTATGGAAAGGTGTCCAGTAGGCTGCCATCTGTGGGAAGTTAGGGAATAGCTGGGTATGAGCTTCCTGTGCTATCCATCCTGATATTACTGTATCATTGAAATTATTCTTCTCAATATAGTTGCCTGTAGCTATAAGTGATGGAAGATCCCCTGCAAGTTTGAAGAGTTGCACCTGAGAATTATTATCTGTCATGAATTCAACAAATTTCAATGATGCCCAGATCTGAGATGAATTGGCTCCGCTGGCTATAGGTGCGGAAATAACATAACCTACTGATCCCCACAAAGGTTCTGGCCATAATCCAGTAGCATTGTTGAATGGGATTGCAGTTACTCCAAGATTAGATCCGAGTGCTTTTTCATAGGTGGATTGATCCCAAGGGCCATCAAACATAAATGCCGATTTTCCGGATTCGAATAAGCTCTGTTCATCTGCAAATGTCAAACCCACAGTATCAACATGGTATTTTACAGTCCAGTTCCAAACAAATGACATTGCTGCTATGTCCTGAGTACTGTTAACTACAGGATAGTGTGTTGAATTGAATATTGAACCTCCAAAAGCTGGGAACCACGCTGCAAATCTGTAGCCATAATCATTCCCTATTCCGTATGCAAGTCCATAATATCCAGATCCCATTGCGGTAACGTTCTTTGCATCTTGGATCATCTGCCATACGTTAGAAGGAGGTATGCCATTTGGAACAAGTGCCTTGTTATAATACAGGGCGATACCATTCGTATTGACTGGAATTCCATATAGGGCGCCATTCAATTTCCAATCTGTGATTGTTCCTTTGGTGAATGAATTTATGTATGATGAATTAAGATAAGGTGTCAGATTCAGAAGAAGACCGGAAGCATACAGAGCACCGCCGTTATCACTTGTATCTCTATAAACATCTGGTGCATTATGTGCATGAGCGGCTGTTGGAAAAGTTGTTGATGCGACATTTATAGCTGGTGAATCTTTAACGGTTATATTTGGATATTGAGCTTCGAATGAGGCAAGACTTTCATTGAATGCCTGTGCCTCTCCACCTGCACTTCCTGAACCCCATACTGTAATTGTGACTTTTTGGGATTGTAGTGGGGTAATGGTGGTGGTTTTATGCGGCTGATTCATTGATATGGCAACTGCTGCTATTATAATTATCACGACAACTATTATGACTGCATATATTGCCGTCCTAGAAGTTTTCTTTTTACTTTCTGCTGGCTGATTAGTAGAAGTCATAAACACATATTATAATATCCGTATTTAACATTTACTACAATTGGTAGTTATACACTCTTATTTTGCATTCAAAACTCCGTATAACAGCCTTGCATTTTCAAATCTTG
>ERZ1669247.91-NODE-91-length-42488-cov-4.390569_pt1 | contig 42488 bp, 33 predicted proteins | sample MGYA00579297_ERZ1669247 | MGnify/ENA primary metagenome ERZ1669247 (study PRJEB41166, sample SAMN08046056) | hot springs metagenome | biome: hot spring; feature: acid hot spring; material: thermophilic sediment; isolation source: thermophilic sediment from acid hot...
TTCATTACTTAGTTTTAACCCTGAACCAGTTAGGATAGCCACAGTGGTTCCATTAGCCTTAACTTCCTTCAAGGCCTTAAATACAACCGCACTGGTGGGTTCAATTATGAATCCTAACCTGATACTGTTCCTTAATCCATCAATAACCCCCTGATCATCAACAACTACCACGTCACCCCCAGTGTCCCTTATGGCATCAACTATTTGATTTAACCTAGGTGGTTGGGGTACTATTATGCCGTCAGGTAACGTTGCCTTAACCCCCATGGGTGTGTTGTGGAGCATACTGTAGGCCCACTCGTAGCCTGACGCCTCAACGGCTATTATTCTAGGCATGTCCTTAATTAGTTTCAATTCCTCAGCCTCCTTGAAGCCTAAGTATAGGCCTAGGGTTAAGGTACCGTTACCCAGAGGTGCGACAACGTTATCAATGCTTCCTAATTCTAATGCTAATTCATAGGCTATTAACTTAACCCCATGTATGAAGAATGGGTTCCATGAATGACCAACGTAAACCCCCTCTGTGAAGCTCATGGCGAGCGATGATGCGTCAGCCCTAGTTGCTGCCTCAACAACGTTGGCGCCTAGGAGTCTCATAAGCCTCTTCTTAGCCTCAGGGGCCGTCTTAGGGACGTAAATCCTAGCCTTAACCCCCTTAACCGCAGAGTATGCTGCTAGGGATAGTCCAGCATTACCGCTTGAATCCTCAACCACAGTGACGTCGTTACGTAGTACTGATAGGGCAAGGCTCCATCCCCTATCCTTAAATGAACCAGTGGGGTTAAGGTACTCAAGTTTAAAGTAATAATCACCTCTCCTAACCAGTGGGGTTAAACCCTCACCAAGGCTTAACGGCTCCTTAATGGGCAGAATCCTCGCTAATTCACGCCTACTAAGTTCCCTAGGTTTCCTTAAATCATGGCTTACATCCAAAGGTGATCCACACCTAGGGCACTTGATAAGCCAGGTATTAGCCTCAGTTGTGAAGCCGCATTTAGGGCACTTATACGTTACCTCCCCACTCATGTTGGTTAAGTTAAGTACCATGAATAAGGGGTGGTTTTTAGCTTTAAAACTAATTCACGGTCAGGAATGCTCTCAAGTATATTATTGAGGTACATTGTATTAAGCCTAGTTTTAAATTAAACCATGCTTAAACCTTCCTTAATCCCTTAACATCAATATTGACTTCACCTAGCCTCTTATAACCTGTTTCATCATATGTATAAACCTTAGCATCATCTTCATCCTGCACCAGCTTATGCTTCCCACTGCAGAATGGGTACTTATCGCTTAGTCCACACATGCATATGGCTACTGTTTCCCCACTGGGAAGCTTATATACGTATGGTTTCTTAGCCGTATGTATAACTAACCTAGCCATAGTGCATCTGATTCATAGTATTTTAAAACGTAACGCGCCTGCTATCCCTAATTATGTCTGAATGCATTCATGTGTAAGAATCACCCGTAAACCTTGATTAATTAATTATTATTAAATATTAATAAAGTAACCTATTTCACAGTTTACGTTCATATTAATCTAAAGTAGTTACAGGGTAATACTTATAAAGGAATTAAGAAGGCTCCTCTATGCCTAGTAACATTGGCTTGGGTAGAAGGGTTGCTGCCGCAATACTCTTCATAGTACCGTGGGTTTTTTACCTAGTGCTACCGGTGTACAATAGGGTTAATCCTGAGGTTGGTGGTGTACCATTTTTCTACTGGTTCCAGACCCTTTGGTTAGTTATAGCCGCAGTATTAAGCCTAATAGGGGTTTTCCTGATTCATGGTGGTGAATCATGATTGGGATTGCCGGTTGGGCATCATTCCTAGTACTCTTCATAGTCTTCGTGCTGCTGGGCTTCTATGGGGCTAGGTGGAGGAGGGGTGATTTAAGTAGGCTTGATGAGTGGGCCTTAGCCGGCAGGAGGTTAGGAGTATTCTTAGTATGGTTCCTAGTGGGTGCAGACTTATACACGGCATACACGTTCGTTGCAGTTCCCGCTGGTGTATTCGCGAAGGGTGCATTATTCTTCTTCGCAGTACCCTATGTAGCCACAGTCTTCGCATTAGCCACAGTAGTCATGCCTCCCCTCTGGGAGTGGTCTAGGAGAAGGGGTTACATTACGGCCGCTGACTTCGTTGAGGATAGGTTTAACAGTAGGTTATTGGCTGCATTAGTGGCGTTAACCGGTATAGTGGCTGAGTTACCTTACATTGCGCTTCAAATAGTAGGCATGAGTGCTGTGTTAGCAGTTATGCTGCTTAACGTTGTTCCTGGGGCTAGCCTAGAAACTGTGAGCGACTTGGCCTTAACCATAGCCTTCATAATATTAGCAGCCTTCACGTACACAAGCGGCTTAAGGGGAGCCACCTTAACTGCGGTGTTTAAGGATGCATTAATCTTCCTAAGCATAATAGCGATACTCATTGTTGCGCCCATTGCCATACCAGGCGCATTCCACACAGCCTTCAAGATAGCCACCAGCCTAAACAGTGGTAAGGGCTTACCCACAGGCACCAGTAGCCTTAACCCAGCCTTCTCCTCGGCTTACCTATCACTTTGGGTTGGTAGCTCACTTGCACTATACCTATACCCCCACTCGGTTAATGGAGCCTTAAGCGCTGAGAGTAAGCGTAAATTAGCCTTAAGCACAGCCCTACTGCCAATATATGGTATTGGGCTTGCATTACTGGCGCTTTACGGAATACTGGTTTACGCCGACTCACAGGCGCTTAGCATTATAAGGAGTTTCCCATCAACCGGGTACGCGGCTGTAATTAAAGGTAACTTACCCATACCAGCATTGGCGGCCACAATACTACCCAATTGGCTAGCTGGGGTGGCTTTACTGGGCATTTTCATTGGAGGTATGGTGCCTGCCGCAATTATGGCTATGGCTCAGGCGAATTTATTGACTAGGAATGTGGCTAGGTATGTGGTTAAATTGACTCCTCAGGGTGAGGCCAGGTTGGCTAAGTGGTCTTCAGTCTTCTTTAAGTTCCTTGCGCTCGTATTCGCCTTAATACCAGCATTAGCCTCAGTATCAATAAACCTTCAGCTACTTGGTGGAATAATAATAACTCAAACGCTGCCCCCAATATTCCTTGGTTTAGTTACTGATAGGCTTAATAAGTATGCGCTCATGGCTGGTTGGGCTTCAGGAATATTAACAGGCGTATACATGTTCATGGTTAGGTATATTGCAACAAAGGGTGCCTCACCAACGCTCTACCCGATTGCAAGCCACCTATACTACATTGCTGTATTAGCATTGGCGGTAAACATATTAGTCACCCTAGTGGGCACTGCCTTAGCTGGGTTAATTAAGAGAAGTGCCGTTAGTAGAGTTAAGGCGTAAGTTAATCGCAGTACTACATCTTCATGTAGTTAAATTAACGTGTACTGCAAGTCTGTTAACATTTTTACGTAACTGCTCGTTATTTTTAATTACTTTCAATCCTCTTAATGCGATAAGGTAAGTTTTATGTGATATCATAGGTTGCCGTTGTGGGGCTTGCGAGTGGGCCTTGGGGGAAGACGCCTAATGAAACCCATCACCCTCAAAGGGGAGGAGTAATGAGGCTAAGTAACTATTAACCACAATGAAGGTTGAACTCTCTTATTCAAACCATGGTATTAATAATCATAGTTTATAAGGGGGCTTAATTTAGGGGATGCAGTGATGAGGATTATTAAGTTGTGACCAGTGATCGAGAACCCACGTACTGAGTTCATTGGGTCCTCATTAATCATGGTTTATAATTAAATAAGTTTTATAATTTCATGAAGTTGGTGAAGTACACGATGGGGATGAGTGATGTTAAGCTAGATTTCACTAAGGCTGAGGATGTCTCAAGCATGCTTGGTTTAGCTAAGCCAATTAAGTGGGATGTAACAATAACAGGTAGAGTAAGTAGGGATGCCGTTGAGGAGTTGAGCAGGATTAGGGGTGAGCCTGATTGGATGAGGAGGCTTAGGTTAAGGGCGCTTGAAATGTTTGAGAGGCAACCTTGGCCAAATTGGCTCCCCCTGGAGGGTAACATTAACCTTGAATCCCTAATCCTATACGCTAAGCCAAGCGTTGAGAGAGCTAGGTCATGGGATGAGTTACCTAGGGAATTAAGGGAGTACTATGAGGCTCTTCAAATACCTGAAGTTGAGTCCAGGCTATTGGCTGGAGTCATTAGCCAAGTTGACTCAGGGGTGGTCTACGAGAACGTGAGGAGAAGCCTTGAGGAAGCTGGGGTGGTGGCTATGAGCATGGATGAGGCTGTTAAGAGGTATCCTGACCTAGTGGCAAGGTACTTCGGTAAGGTTTTCCCACCTGAGTATAAGTTTGCATCACTTAACATTGCCCTATGGAGCGGGGGTGTGTTTGTTTATGTACCACCTAATACGCGTGTTAAAATGCCTATAGAGCTTGTTGTACTTATAAGTAGCGCTAATGTTGGTCAATTCGAACATTCCCTCATAGTCGTTGGTGAGAACTCCCAGGTTGAATTAATAGTTGCCTGTGCCGCCCCAGTCTTCAGTGGCCTTAGCCTACATGATGGCGTAACCGAGGTTTACGTGCATAAGGGGGCTAGGGTTAAGCTTGTTGACTTGAAGAATTGGAGTAAGGGTGTGGTCTACTTTGGTAATAATAGAGCCATAGCCGAGGCCAACACTAACGTTGAGTGGCTTAGCGGCTCATTGGGCGGTAAGGTAACTATGGTTTACCCAATGACTGTCCTTAAGGGTGAGTACGCTAAAACCACCGTCACCTCTGTGGCTCTGGCTAATGGGCCAACCTGGAAGGAGGAGGGGGCTAAGGTTTTTCACGATGCACCCCACACGTCAAGTAAGGTTGTTAGTAAGGGGGTTAGCCTAAATGGTGGTACAACAGTGTATAGGGGGCTCGTCTACGTTAGGAAGGGGGCTAAGTACGCTAAGTCATCAGTATCATGTGACTCACTGGTGCTTGATGAGAAGTCTAGGGCGTACACAATACCTCATGAGCAGGTTTTTGAGGATTCAGCCACAGTCACCCACGAAGCCTACACTGGCAAGATAAGTGAGGATAAGTTATTCTACCTGAGGAGCCGAGGCTTAAGTGAGGAGGAGGCCAGGAGCCTAATAGTGCTGGGGTACTTCCACGATGTAATGGTTAACCTACCGATGGAGTACATGTCAATTTTCAATAAGGCTATTGAATTAGAGTTAAGCAAGCTGCATAAGATTGGTTGAATCAATTATAATTCATTCCCCCTAGGTTTCAACATTGAGACAATGTACAACCAATTATGCTTGGGATTAAGCAGAAGTAATCGTTATACTGAACTGATGATGCAGTTTCAATGAGGTACCGTATTTAAGGCTTTGAGTAGGGCTATGGGTTGGATTGAGGGGATTAAATGAAGATTAAGGAGTAAATAAAGTGGATACTAGCTAAGTTAAGGAATATTAAAACAGTGAAATGCACAGATGATACTAGCTTATTAGAAGGTTTAGGGAAACATTAGTGTGGTTAAACCTGTGCTTATTAAGAATTACTTAACCTTAGAGTTTCTGAAAAGTATTAATTAATGCACTAGCTTTTTAACCTAAACGAAGATTCAGTATTGTGCTCATTGCGCACATGTCTGATGTGCACTTAGGTAGGAGGCAGTATGGTCTTGAGGCTAGGGCTAAGGATTACGAGTTAGCGTTCTTTAATGCAATTAATGAGATTATTAGGTTACATGAAGAGAGGGGGGTTGATGCTGTTCTTGTTACTGGTGATCTTTTTGATAATCCAAGGCCATCCCCATCAACATACTTAACGGCAATTAAGGGTTTCAGTAGGCTTAAGGATTCTGGGCTTGATGTAATTATTACTAGGGGTAATCATGATGCCTCGGTAATTAATCCTGTGGATAATCCAATAAGTGTATTATCATCTTCAGGCCTAGTTAAGTACCTTGACTTGGATTACGTTGATTACGGGAAGTTGAGGATCATTGGTGTAGGCTGCGTGCCCAGTAGTGATCATGGTAAGCTAACCAGGGGTTTAAGGGAATTAATGGGGAGTGGCTTAAACATTGTTATGATGCATCAATACATTGAGGGTGCACCATATAGGTACCCCATGCCTAATATTGATTACTACACTATACCTGCTGGTGAACTTCCGACCAATGCATACTACGCGGTGGGTCATATTCATGAACATGCCTTAAGGCATCCATCATTAAATGCAGTATACCCTGGTTCCCTTGAGATTTGGGATTCCCAGGAGTTTGAAACTTACATTCTTAATGATGGCAAGTTGAGTAAGGTTAAGGAACAGGATCCTAAGGGTTTCCTACTACTGGATACTGATTATGGTGATAGGGTTAGGGTTGAACCAATTAGGCTACGTGGGGGACGCAGAATGATCAAGGTGTTAATTAATGTTAATGGTGAATCACCCTCAGTTCTCAGGGAGCATTTAGGTGAGTTAAGTAGCCTTAATTACAGGGACGCCTACGTTGAGGTTAACGTAACCGGTGAATTAGGTGAGGGCTTTAGTGTGAGGGATTACAGCTTCAACGCAGTTAAGGGTTTAATAAGGGATGCACTTAAGGTTAACGTTAAGTTAGCCGTCACTAAACGCAGTAGTGTTAAGGGTCAGGTTGTCCATGGCCTACTTGACTTGATTCAATCAGTTTTAGGCAAGAACCTGAGTAATGAGACTATGGTTAATGCCGTCCTTAGGGCCCTTGACCTGGTAAGCGACGGTAAGGTTAATGAGGCTAGGGTTGCCTTGGAGAAGGCCCTTGGGATAGGGGATGATGTTGAATGGCTTCAGTAGAGTTAATTGAGATTGAGAACATTAGGTCAATAAGGAAAGCCTCAGTGAGGTTAAGTAGTGGGGTTAACTTCATACATGGCTTAAACGGTGCAGGTAAAACAACCATACTGGATTCTATCGCCTTAGCACTCTATGGGACCGACTGGCTTAAGAGGAGGAGGGTGAGGTTATCGGAGTTGGTTACCATAGGTGCCTCCACTGGTGCGGTTAGGCTAGTAGTGAATATTGAGGGGCGTAGGTACGTTATTCAACGTGCCTTCACTAAGGAGAAGGTTATTGAATCCCAAACATACGTTATGAACGAGAACGGTAGTAGAGTTGCCGGTAGGGATAAGGAGGTGACTAGGTGGGTTACGGAGAACCTGGGGGTGGACGTTGACCTCTTCAACCTTCTTTACGTTAGACAAGGTGAATTAAGGGACATACTTGAGGTTAATAGGAGGGAGGAGTTTAAGCTTGATAGGCTGCTTAAGATTGACTCAATGGATAAGCTTCAGACTGATGTCCTAAGGAGCATTGAGAAGAGGCTTGAGGGGGAGGAGAAGGCGCTTGAGGCTGCAATTAGGGAGAACAATGATGAGAAGGAGAGAGTTGAGAGGAGGCTGAGTGAAGCTAAGGTTAAGGTTAAGGAAATTGAGAACGAGGTCAATAAGCTTGAAGAGGAGTTAAGCATCAAGGATGGTGAATTAAGTAAGCTTAAGGAGGAGGAGAGGAGGCTGATTGGAATTAGGGAGAGGTTTAATGCCCTTAATGATGAGTTAACTAGGCTTAAGGGTGAGTTAAGTAGGATTAATTCAAGTATTAAGGATACTGAGGAAAAGATCAAGAAGAGGGAGAGCATTAAGGCCAGGGTTAAGGAGATTGAGGAAAAGATCAAGGGTATAAAGGAGTTAAGAAGCAAGATTAATGAACTTGAGGAGGAGGAGAAGGAATTGAGGAGTAAGGTAATAACCCTTGAATCCAAGGAATCAACAATAAAGGGGCTTGAGAAGCAGCATTCAGAGTTAAGTAACCAGTTGAGGGAAATTGAGGCGGAGTTGGAGGAATTAAGGGAAAGGGTGGCTGGGAAGGGGGAAATTGAGGGGAAGCTTAAGGAAATCATAATGAGGCTTAGTGAACTTGATGAATTGAAGTCTAGGAAGCTATCACTTAAGAGTGAGTTAAGCCATATTGAGGAGGAGTTGAATGTATTGAAGTCATCTAAGGAACCCGTATGCCCAGTTTGCAAGAGACCATTAGAACCAGAGGATAAGGAGAGGTTAATTAGGGAGAATAATGAGAAGTTGAGGAAGATTAAGGAGGAGATGAGGGAAATTGACCTGAGGTTAAAGGATTATGGTGATTTAAAGGAGGCTGAGGAGGAGCTTAGGGGTAAGCTTACCCAAGCCAAGATGGCTGCTGAGAGAATTCCAATTCTTGAATCAAGGCTAAGGGAATTAAGGATAAGGATTAGTGAACTTGAGGAGGAGTTGAAGGCCGCTAAGGAGGAGGTTAAGGAATTGGGGAACCTGAGGAGGATGCATGATAACGTTAACACTAGGCTTAGTCAATTAAGGAGGGAACTCGCTGAGGCGGAGAGTCTTCAGGAGGAGTATGTGGAACTTAATGCTGAGTTAGCTAAGAACCCTGAATCTGACTTAAGGCATTTACTGGAAAATAAGACTAATACTGAGGCTAGGATTAAGGAACTAGAGAATGAGATTGAGGCCTTGGGGAAGGAGCTAATGAGACTTAGGGAGGTTGAGGAGGAGGTTAAGAGGACTGAGGGGGAGGTTAAGGAATTGAGGACTAGGCTTGATCAAAACAGGGGTAGTTTAAGTCAATTAAGGGCCAGTATAGAGGAATTAGAGAATGAGATTGAGCGTTTAAGGGAGTTGATTAGTAAGAGGAGTGAGAGACTTAGGTTCATTAGGGGGAAGATCCAGGAGGTTGTAGGGTTAATTAACGCAATAGATAACGCTAAGCCTGCGTTAAGGAGGGCGTTACTGAATGCAATAAATGATGAGTTGAGGGACGCCTTCAAGATGCTTAGGCATAAGGAATCACTGACCGATGTTTACGTTACGGAGGACTATGAGGTCATGGTTAAGAGGAGTGATGGTAGGGAATTACCAGTAAGCATGCTTTCAATGGGTGAGAGAAACCTAGTAGCCCTGGTGCTTAGGTTTGCCTTAACTAAGGCAATACTTGGTGACATACCCATAATGCTCCTAGATGAACCAACAGAGCACTTGGATTCAGAACATAGAAGGAGGGTTTCAAATTGGCTGCGTGACTTATCCAACGTTGTCGATACGCTAGTAGTCACATCACACGTTGATGCATTTGAGAATACTGCAGATAACGTAATTAGGGTTGAGGTAACTACTCCAAGGGGTGAATCAGTAGCCTATAATGCATGAAATAATGGATCTGAACCTTAGGTAGATTCCCATACTGCTCCTTCTTAACCCTACACGAATATTAATGATGCCTTGATGCTGGAAGAACTCTTAAGTGAATGCCTAAACCCAATACGTGGGTGACTCAGTATGTCTAGTAATGGTCTCATCGTAGAATCTCCATTCACCAGTGGCTGGGTTAAGTATAACGATCTTTAATTCCCCAGCTAACTTATCGTTTATGAGCACCTCGGTTTCAATATTTGAGATTAATGCATCGCAGGTAACAGGACCCACTTCCCTATCCTCAGTGATTACCCAAACCTCAAGCGCATTAGGCACCATGTAATTCCTAACTGGCCCACCTGCAGTACCAAGTTCAATCAATTCAGCTGAGGGCGGGGGAGGCCAGAGCCCAAGCTCCTTTGCTAATCTAAGTGGGATTAGGAGTTGAGGGCGTTCTACTTCAAAGCCTGTGTTAACTAACGCTGTGGTTTCAATAACCCTACTGGCTCTTACTCTTAGCTTCACCCTTAAGGCCACTTAAATCACCCTTAACGTAAATATGTCCAATCCTACGCCTAATCACGTAAATGTGCCCAATCCTACCACTAAGCTTAGTGTAATGCTCATGCATAATGCTGTAAACTATCCCAGATCAAATAAACGTTACTGCCTATTAATCAGCGTCCTGGTATTAATTCATAGTTTAGTTACTGGGCTTGTGTTAATGTTAATTAACTTACCGTACCACCTAAATTAATGCCCTCGTTCCTAATAATACTAGCTGGTGGCGAGTCAAGGAGGTTTCAGCAAGATGGTTTAGAGCGGGTTGATAAGTGCTTGTTTCCAGTGAATGGTGAACCAATGATAATGAGGATAATTAAGCAGGCCACAGTATTTGATGACATCATTATCGCTGGTGGGGTTAATTCAAGCAAGTACGTTAACATGGGTTTACGTGTAATAGGGGATAGTGAACGCTTCAGTGGTGTATTGGCTGGCGTTGACTCAGCTTCATCGTTAAATGGGGTTCTGGTTTTCTCACCATGCGATACACCCAATGTAACCACTGATGTCTTTAAGGTACTGCTTAGTAATGGACCATTATCAGTCTTTGTGCTGCCTAATGGTCTTGTTGAAAGCCACTTATTCAGAATAGACTCAAGCCTACTTAGGACTGTGATTAATGAGGCGGCTGCCCATGGTAGAAGCCGTTTAAGTGACTTATTTAGATTATCGAATGTTGTCAATTTCCTAAGCCCATTAAGCCATGGTATTAAATTAACCTCATTCCTAAACGTTAACAGGAGGATTGATTTAATGGGCTTCAACCTAAGGGGTCCAATAGTGTTCACTAATGATGTGGTGATTAGGTGGAGTGATCCACCATTATTAAGGTTACTTAGGGGTGAGGGTGATGCTGAGGCGCTGCTGTGGGATGAGGCTAGGGTTTACGTGAGTAAGGGCATATTATCCCTAGCGGCGCATGCCTTAAGGGACCTTGAGAGGAGGGGTGTGGGTTATGGTGCAGTGGCTAACGCAATACTGAACCTCATAGGTGCTGAGAAGTAATTATTCACTTTAGAGAAAGATTAATCACGGTGGGTTTAAAAGTTTAGCAGCACATTGAGACTAATGAGACTGCACGAGGATAAGTACATAACATTACATGACCTAGAGGATGCATTAAACAATGCACCCAAGTGTAATCCGGGTGTTAGTGAATTAGCATTATGGGATGCCATTGGGTTAGTTACTGCTAATGACATTACTGCACCATTTGATACACCAATAATGCCTAAGGCGGCTTACGATGGCTTCGCAGTAAGGGCTAGTGAGACACCTGGAGTGTTTAAGTTAGCTGGCTCAATCCTAATAGGGCAATTACCAAACCGTGAATTAGGTAATGGGGAGGCGTACTACGTGACTACGGGGGCATACTTACCCATGGGTGCTGACGTTGTTGTACCTGAGGAGGACGCTGAGGTTAATGGCGATTCCATTATAGTTACAAAGAGTTACTCAACAGGTAAAAACATTGATGCGCCAGGCTCCTACGCAAGGAAGGGTCAGTTACTGGTTGAGAAGGGTACTGTATTAACACCCTACTTATTATCAGCACTACTTGAGGCAGGGGTCTTTAAGGCGCAATTCTACAATAGGCTTACAGCATCATTACTGTCAACAGGTAGTGAATTAGTTAAGCCCCATACCCCCGAAGAGGCTCTTAAGGAATACCTAGGGGGTAAGGTTATTGAGAGCACTGGTTCAGTGATTAAGTGGTTCATGAGCAATTACATGCCTTACGTAACCATATTAAAGCACCTTATAATTAAGGATTCCTATGATGAAATCTCGTCAACTATTAAGGGTGAGTTAGGTGAATCAAACATAGTTATCATTACAGGTGGGACTGGGCCAAGTGGAATAGATTACGTTCACGATGTATTAACTTCACTGAAGCCAAGGTACTACATTAGGGGTATTAAAATGAGGCCGGGTAGACCATCTACAGTGGCTTTATTTTATGATTGCCATTTAGTTTTCGGCGTGAGTGTTCACCCAATAAGCGCGTTAAACGCCTTAACCCTCTTAATAGAACCATTCATAAGGCGTATGCTTGGCATAGTCAGCACAGTACCATTACCTAAAGCCTACGGTAGGCTCGTTGAGAAAACTGAACCAGGTAGGGGGCTTTGGAGACAGGTTAGGGCTGTTATCGAAACCAGTGGTGAAGGGTACTTGGTTAAGCCATTGAAGGTTACAGGTAGTTCATTTACATCAACATTAGCTGAGGCGGATGCATTAGTTAATATACCACCATGGGTAAATGAAGTAAAGGATGGCTTAATAGTAGAATTACTGATGCTTAGAAGTAGGAGTAGAATGAATTCTATTTAATTCACTCATCCTCTAAATACTAAGATTCCTTTTAAGCATTTCCTTAGCAGTATAGTATCTTCTGCAATCTGGGCATAAGTAAAGCCACTCTGGGTCACCTTTAATGCCCATTCTAGCCTTAACCATTTGAATATGCCTCCTGGTATCAAAGGGTTTACCACATATCTTGCACTTAACAACCTCATCCTTAACCTTAATAATCCACTCATCGTTTAATGAAGATACCGTTAACTTAATTGCCTTTTCAGGGCAACTATCCACACATAATCCACATCCCAAGCACTTAATAGCATTAAACTTAAGCACTGTGACACCTTGGGCACTATCTACGTCGAAAGCCTTACCAGGGCATTTAGCAAAGCAGACACCACAGAAGGAGCACTTATCCTCGCTAATGTTAATATCAAATATTTTTAAGCCATAGGCCAATTCACCCGTGGATAATGCCTTAAGCCTCCTAAGCGCACTGGAGTAGTCACTCCTCCTTATTCCTACGTAGGTTAAGTAATCACTATACCCCTTAGGTCTCTTAACCATTAGCCCACTTACCTCAACTTTAATAGCCTTAGTTAAATTACTGAGTAATTCCTTAACCTTAGCTACGCCATTTAATTTACAGGATTCATTAGGGCATGTGAAGGAGACCTCGTCAAATGATGCTAAGGCCATAGTCAGCCACTCAGGACCTACTGATGCAATGCATGGTAGTTTATACGTGTATTCATCATCGCTGTCCTGTGAATTATCGTAAATACACGTGAATCTTAGTCTTCTGAAACCGGCTCTTGATGCTTCATTAATAGCTACAACATACTCATTATCGTCTGCACCAGCCATGGCTAATGAACCTGTGGGGCACGCCGCAACACAGGAACCACACTCAATGCATTTACCCGCATCTATCATTACCACCTTATTATTGATTGATATTGCACCACTTGGGCATGCATCAACACACTGAGTGCAGCCATACCTTGCCATGCAGGAGCCATTAAAGACTACTGGGGCATTAACAAGCCTCGTCTTAGTTAATTTACCTGTTATGAAATCCCTTCTCGTTAAATTACCTTTTTCATCAATAGTAGTTAAGCTAATTCTACGGGCTCTTAGTTGCGCTAATAGGACCCTTAATCTTCGGTTATCACTTTTCTTCACAACATATACGTTAATTGGATGAACATTAGGTAACTTAGGCGATTGTCCATGTTGATTATCACTCAATATTATCGTAGGGCTATTGGTAATAGTGCTTAAGTCCTCATTATCACTAACAACCTTAACCTCATTACTCACGATAAGTCACCTAAACTAGTAATAACCTCCTTATCCCTTTGTATGAAGTACCTAGTGAACCTAAGAATACCCTTAACGTAACTTGTCTTAAGCTTAAGATTAAGCGCCCTAATTACGAATATTGGGATCCATACTGCTAAGTGGTTAATTAGGAAATTGATCTCAGCATCAGTGTATTTCTCATAGTGTTCAAAATCCTCGTAGCTTTTATACGCTAGGTAACTCATGAAAGACAGCTCAATAACAATATGATCACCCCTAAGGTCTCTGAAGCCCTTATTCACGCTCATTCCAAACTCTGCGTAGATTGCGTTAACCATTGATTCAACACCAACATCAAAGTAACCCCTATGTACGTAGCCTTCATATGGTGGAACACCATAGTCTACCCTAGTTAGGTCAGCTTCAATTTGAGTTAATGAGTCATAGTCATTAACCTTTTCAGCATAACGCATAACTTCATTAAGATCCTTAAAATCATATATGTTGGTTAAGCTCATTGAAGCGCTCTTAACAACATTTATCTTGCTTTTAACGAAATTATTAAAGTCATTAAGGTTTCGTGGGTATAAATACAGCGATGAGAGGAAATCATAAAGTATGGATCTTGAAATAGCTAGTGTCCTTTTAAAATTAACTACCTCAACGTTACTCATGTCCCATACCCTTTAGAGTTACCTACACTCTCAACTTTACAATGCCCACCAGATGGCTTAACGCCCTTCAGCTTACTTAATACCGTGGGTAAATCAGCCGCGCCAGTTCTTACGGCATACTCATTGGGCTCGCTCATAATTTGCTGGGCTGCTTCACGCCCTGACTCATTAGTTGGTACACCAGGCATCACGTAAAGACTGGGTGGATTAGTACCGTACTCAGCACCCATTGGTACAGCGCCTTTTCTAACCGCTGTCCTGTATATTATACTATTGGGATCATCCATGTCACCGAATATCCTAGCGCCAGCTGGGCAGTTCCTAACGCATGGTGGAATCCTCTCATAGAGTGGAAGAGAGTCATCGTAAATTCTATCAATGGCTAAGACACACTTCTTACTAACTCCCTCCACTGGATCAAAGATTATGTTTCCGTAGGGGCATGCGTTCTCACAGTACCTGCACCCTATGCATACATCATAGTTAATAACAACAACGCCATCCTCCTTCCTCTTATATATAGCACCAGTTGGGCATACCGTGGTGCAGGCTGGATTCCTGCAGTGGAAGCAGCTTATTGGTACGCTGAAGGTCTTAGTGTTGGGGAATTCCCCAACCTCAACCTGCAGTACCCTCATGAAGAAGACTGACCATGGAGCCTTGCCTGGGTCAGGTCCCCATGGGTCAAGGTCAGTCATTGGGCCATAACATCCACTTGAGTGCCATTCCTTACAGGCATGCATACAGGCAGCGCAGCCAAAGCATTTACTTAAGTCAGTGAGTATTGCTAGCTGGACCATTTAGATCACCTCCCACCCCTCTTACCCCCATTACGGGGGTCTTGTCCATTATTTGAATTTGAAGGTGGAGTTACGGCACTTGAGAAGGAGTAACCCATTGAGTGCCTTATTGATTCCTGGAACTGCAACCAAGATGAGTTAACCTCATACCAGCTTATCCCCATGTCGATGGGTTGAGTATAAGCATTGTAGTTGAATACCTTAATTTTCCACGCCTCACTACCCACTATCAGCTTTGGCGGTGTCTTAACTATTGGATCTGCGTTACCCCACGCTGAGTACGGTTTATCATTAGCTATCCTAACCACCTTAACCCTCAAATCACCCCAAGCAGTCTTACCGCTGAATATATCAAACTGCAGTGTTGGATATTGGCCGCTCTTCACAGCATTTATCAAGCCCTCCACTGTGTAGTTGGAGTTAGCTACACCACCTTGACTCTGGGCCCTTGTGTAGACGTATATGTCGTTAAACATGAAGCCTTTCTGAACCTCCACTGCATTGGGTGGGAGAGCCATCATACCTGCCCTAGCGTTTCTAGACTTCCAGTAACCAACCACGCCTGGGGCTATGGCCTCCGTTAACTTAACCTGCCCCCTAGCTATTTCACCACCTCTACTGGTTAACTCAACCCAGTCACCATCCTTAATACCATACTGAGCAGCGGTCTTTGGATTTAACCAGATTTGGGAGTATGGTATCATCTGCCTAAGCCATGGGTGGTGATTCTCCCAAGTGTGGTAGAACCATGGTGTTGTCTTCCTATTAATGGTGGCTAATGGGTACTCGTTTGGTGGTGAGCCATCTGACGCTATCCAGTCCAGTGGTTCATACCAGACAGCAATTGGATGGTAGAATTGCTTAATTATCTGGGCCACGTGGTTACCCCACCAATCACTTGGTGGTGACGCATTCTTCTCAGCTAACTGTAGGTACGTTGAATCACCAGTCTTCTGATACATGTAGTAGAAGTACGCGTTCTTACCCTTCCATAATCCGTAAGCCGCCAATATGAACTTCATTATTATTTCAGAATATATGGGTATTATTGTTGGCTTAGCATAAGGCATCATACTGACACTCACAGCCCACTCCAAGTAACCCTTATTCACATGCCTATAGTACCTAATCTCCAGCGGCAACTCATAGTAAGCGAAGGCATGGCCAACAGTCTGCGTACCTGGTGAAACACCTGGTGGGTAAATGCCATTATTTACTGGTACCTTTTGCGGTGCTGGGTATGTTTCCTGGTTACTATAGGCTGCCGCATTTATGAAGCCTGGGTACACGTACATCTTAATCTGATCGGGATTAGGATCACCCTTGCAGCACGATGTCCCATCCTTACCCCTAGCCATGTATAATGCACCAATACCTGGTGCGTACTGCCACTTCCAGAGCCAATCATACATTAAGTTGGGGTACATGGGTTCACCAGTATCAGTAACAAAACCCGGTAACCCTAGTTTCGTACCCAGCATTATCTCGCCATCACTCCATGGCCTAACCTCACTAAATAATGGCGGCAATATAGGCCACTCAATGTTATCAGCGGGCCCATGAACGGACGATACTGGCCTATCCAGTAAACTATGTTCACCATATCTTTCAAAGAATGTTGTATCAGGTATTACTAAGTCCACACAGGGTATTGAACCACCATAGAATGTATCAACCTGAGCAACGAATGGTATCCTATACCTACCATCAGTATCCCTCATCCTAAGTAAGCCAAGATCCTTATCAATATCGTAGGCGTTGTCCCAGTAGGGGTTAGTTATGTGCCAAAGCAGGAACTCAATCCTATAGGGCCACTCAAGGCCAGCATCAATATTAACAGCAGTATAATTCCTATGCACAGATAATGGGAATTCCCAACTGAAGCCCCTGTCAATTAATAATGGATGCCCATTCTCATCAATGACTAGGTTATCAGGCGTATAGACAATTGGTTTCGTGGTTATCTGTAATGCCTTAGAATACGGAACCTTTTCAACACTTAATATCTGAACTGTGCCATCATTGAGTATCCTCTCTTGAATCATGGCGCCACCAATAACACCTATTAGTTTTTCACCATTCGGCCCAGTGTAGAGTGATGGGTTAGAGTTATAGTCCTCCTGCGTAATGTTCATTCTTGGATGAGCTGGAGCCACATAGGCCGGCCAATAATCACCATCTGGCACTGGCCATGGTGCAGGTGGCTTATAGGTGAAGCCTCCAGGTGTGTCTATTGCACCAATTAGTGCAAATAATAGTGCGAATGCCCTGGCTGTTACAAAGCCGTTACTGTGGGCTGATATACCCCTCATTATGTATGCTGAGAATGGCGTACCTATGTAGTAGTCATGTTGCCTACCTAGGTAGTCAGTCCACTTAGCCTTAATTACAACTCTACCATTATTAAGCAGGTTAACAATCTTCTGGGCTAATTCCCTAATCTTATAGGCTGGTGGTGTCTTCCAAGTGGCTTCCACATTCTCTGGACTCCACTTATCCTGAAGCGCTATTTCCTTTAGTATACTAAAGGCTGTCCTAACATTGAGTGTAATGGTTTGGTTAGAATCCGAGGCTACCGGTATTGTTATTGAACCGCTCCACTCAAGTACTGGTTCAACACCATTCTGCCAAGGTACATCAGTGAATGGGTATAGGTTACCATCACTGCCCATTACTATTGGTACCCAGTCACCATTCTTGTTCTTCATCCTAGCGAATAAGCCAACATTAGATGCTTGCGGTGGTATTATTGAACCATCTGAGTTAGTGATGACAAGCCAAGGTGCATTAGTGTACCACTTCAAGTAGTCCTCATCTATTGAGTGTACTCCCTGTTCCCTCATCTTAAATAATTCATGTATAATTGACCAAACAACCATACCATCAGTGCCCGGTATTACTGGTATCCACTCATTAGCCACCTCACCGAAGTTGCCGATTCTCTCAGGTGACATGTATATTACTTCACCACCATTATTAATCACCTTAATGACCTCACGTCTAGTTATCGTTGGGAAGTGGTCCTGTGTCATGCCAGCTATTATAAGTAGCTTAGTGTATTCACTGTCCCAACCACCATACTCCCACCATGTTCCACCCATGGCGTAGGAACCACCTGAGGCAACCGCAACTGCGCAGAATCCTCCGTGAGCTGCCTGATTTGGTGTACCAAACATTGCAGCGAACCAGGTGTTCTCCGTTGGATTATATTGATCCCTCCCCGTGAAGTACACGAATTTGTATGGGCAGCATTCCCTAATCTGCTTAAGGCCTAGGAAGCCGTACGTCCATCCCCTCTCCTTTAGGAACGATGCATTATCGCCATTAACAAGAATATCAAGAAGGTCATCATAGGTTATCTCAATGAAGTCGCCTTCACATCTCTCACTGGATGGAACTCTAAGTAATGGTGACCTTAATCTAGCTGGACTAAGGTAATGGAGCATTGTGGTTGCACCAATATCGCATGTAGCCCCCTGGTTTCTGGTGAATATTGAACCAGCAATGTACCTAGGTAGCTTTGTTTGGCCGCTTATAATAACCTCAACGTTGCATCTACCTAAGCAACCATAGCATGTTGTGAAGGCTACTACATCACTAGGTATACCACTTCCCGAAGTATTACTTTGTTCAAAAACCTGGCTAAATAGGAACATTTCCTTCCTAGCTGCTAGGTAAACCCCAGTAACAGCTGCTGTGGCTCCAACAAGCTTTAGGAAGTCCCTTCTACTCAGGGTTACTGCCGCCATTATCCCTCACCCCCACCATGGTCCCCATTGTGGTTCTGCATTGATTAATGGGGTGAATGGAGCGTAATAGTAGGCTACTGCTATTACAATGTACCTAAGCATGTAACCCCCTACTATCACTGCAATGAATATTACTGGGACAGCCCACTTGGCGAAGTTACCCATTGGGTCAACTCTAAGTAATGCTATCTCAAGTAGAAGTGGTATTGCTATACCTAGGGTTACCACGAAACCCCAGAAGTATGGTGCATAAGTTTGTAAAAGGAGTTCAGTAAGCGGTATCCTGGCTTCATAATGATTAGTGTAGGCCACAGTTAGGAATAATGTCCATGCGAAGCCCTCGAAAATCACTGCAAGTAAGTCTACCCAGCTTAATTCATGAAGCAGATGCCTAACATCAAATGAACCACCATCAGTCTTAATATTAGGCATGTAGAAGAACCTGGCCACTAGAAGTGAGAAGGCTGCTCCATATCCTAGACCCGATGATAACCATAGTATTGGTAGTGCACCGTTCCACCAATATGATTTACCTCCAGCTGCCGCAAATAGGAAGGCAGTGTATATTGTGGCTGCTATGCCAGTTATCATTACTAGGTAATCCAACACTATCCTGGTTATCCTCAGATTCCTTCCAAGTATTGAGGAGGCTAAGGATGGTAGGTAAAGCATGATTAAGTATATTATACCCCATATGACCATTCCTCCAAGGAACATGACACCCCAATCCATCCATGATTGAGCTAACCTACCATGAGTATAACCATAGAATATTATGTTACCGGCTCTTGTTGGCTGGCCAAGGTCTATTATGAAGAAGGCTAAGGCAGCAAGTATGAATATCCAACCAGCAGTTATGTTTATCTTAGTCATTCTACCACCCTTATCCCTAATATCGTAGAAGGCAGCCAACAACATGCTCATACTACCTAGTGCTGTTAGGAATACTGCAGCAGCGATACGCCAACTCCATATCATGTGGAATCCCGGAGGCATGTAGGGACCCCAACCGCTTAAACTCACGTAGCTTATTGCCTGCATAAGGTTTCGCTTAAATGATAGCTAAGAACTCATTAAACCTTGCTTTCTAACCTGTGAAGAATAGGTACATCATTTATTTTTAGGTTCAGGGGATTTCCTTTCAAGACTTAGAAATATTTAAATGGCTACTAAGCATCATTCCTATTAAGTTACTGGCCACAGGGCATTCGCCTAAAGTGTACCCATGCATTCTGCACTTCAATGCAAGCACCCTATACCTAATACCACGGTTCTGCTGCCCCCATATTGCTATTGCTGCCTCGCACCCGTCGTTTAACGTAATTGTGGGGAAGAACTCCAGGAGAGCCTTAGCGATCACCCTCTCTGATGCCTTAACTAACTGCATATCATTAATGAAGTCACCTATTGCATCAATCATTGGCTTCTTCTTAAGTTTGTCAGGCAATATTATTATTACTGTACGTGAGAATGAATCTGTACAAACATTAACAAGGCTTATGCGTCTTCTTTCAGCTCCTTTGATTAGTAATTTAACGTAGTTTAAAACCTCCTCATCATTAAACTCCTCAAGATACCAAGCTTGCTTAAGCTTTCTTAAACTTGCCATGGCTAATTCATCATCAACAAGACCACTCTTAGATAAATATAGGGAAAGAATAATGAAGTATGCCTTAGTGGTTGCAATGTAATTACCCCTATTAACCCTTATTAAGAGACCATAATTAAGAAGCTCCAGTGCCCTCCTATATAATGTTGCTATGCTCTGATTCTCCATTAATGATATCTTATACAGCGATACATCAGAATTCAAATGATTACCTCTAGGCCCCAATATTAAATACCTGAGTATAAGTATATGTACTGGGTCAAGCATCATACCAACAATATGATTAACCACACTGGTCACTTATATGCAGTAAGCGGTATATTTTTAACCTATTAAGTCAAAAATATGACATTAATATTATTTTTCATATCAATACTTATTAGTTATATCTTTTCTCTTCGCATTACCTTTCTCTATATTATTGTTATTATTATGCTTATTATGTATAATGTTGCCATTACTATTCCTATCATGTACCCAATACCAGCCTATTAATGATTATGAGAGGGGGCTTTTTGAGGAGGGGGCTAGGAGGAAGGTTGTTAGGGATGAGGAGATTAGGAGGTTGAGGGGGTCGATGATTGTTAAGTGATTATCTTAACGCCGCTTGGCTTAGGCATTCTCCTAACAAGCTCCGGGATGCTTAGGGCCTCGCCTCCATTAGCCTTAATCTTACTAATGGCTGTTTTAGAGAAGGCCCAAGCAGCCACCGTTACCCTTTTACTTAATTCACCATCCCCAAGAACCTTACCTGGAACAACAGCCACATCACCATCATTAAGAAGCCTATTCAACTCACCAACATTAACAACAACCCTACCCCTCCTAGGCCTACTAAGCAAAACAGCCACAGTAGCCCAGAGCCCCACATTATACCGCCTATGCGCCACCTCAAGAAACCTAACAGTCATCCTAAGATACCTATTACTAGACCCAAACACCACAAGAAAAATCCAATAAACCATACTCTTAAAAACCTAACCCCAAGAAGCAAAAGAAAACATGACACCATACCCCATAATGTTTCATACATAACACCAATACAATTCAATGAAATCAGGTTATTGATTTGACATGCTTAAAAATATAAGTCTAGCTATTGGACATCAATATTGAATGCCTAAGATTGAACTGAGAAAGTTATCTAAAGTATTTAGGAGTAATAAGGGTCAAGTAATCGCCTTAGATAACGTTAACTTAGTAATAAACCATGGTGAATTCTTCTCATTATTTGGCCCAAGTGGTAGTGGTAAAACAACCCTTCTAAGGATTATAGCCGGTTTAGAGAAGCCTACAAGTGGAGAAGTTTGGATAGATAATGAGCTCGTGACTTCTTCCGAGAAGGGTGTGATTGTTCCCCCTGCTGAGAGGAGGGTAGGGGTGGTTTTCCAGAATTGGGGTCTTTATCCACATATGACAATCTTCGATAACATAGCTCTCCCCCTAAAGATTAAGCACGTTCCTAAAAACGAAATACGTAATGCCGTTAGGCATATTGCTGAAGTGCTTGAGATCAACGATATACTCAATAGGTACCCTAACCAATTGTCGAGTGGCCAGCAGCAGAGGGTTGCGTTAGCTAGAGCCCTTATAAGTAATCCTCACATATTGCTCATTGATGAACCCTTCACAAACCTTGACATTAAGCTTAGGACAATAGCAAGGATTTTGGTTAAAAACATTCAGAGGCAATTCAATATAACCACTGTATTAGTGAGCCATGATCCAGATGATGTACTTAATCTAGCGGATAGGACAGCCATGTTAATTAAAGGCAGGATTATTCAAGTGGATGAACCAGCTAAGGTATATGATGAACCACAATCAATAGATGTAGCTAATGCAATAGGTAACTTAAACATAATTAAGGCAACAATACTCAATTACTGTAACCACGAGAGTACTACAGTGTACCTAGGCATTAGACCCAGGGACATAATCCTAAGTAGTAGTCACCATGTTGATGAAAACTATGTTAAGATAGGAATAGGGGTTGTTAAGGCTATTGAAATCCAAGACAATGAACCATTAATGGTTATTGATATTAATGGATACTATATTAAAGCTGCGTTTAATCAATTATACCGTGTAGGAGATGGGGTAGTAGTATTAGCTAAGAAGAATAAAGTATTGGTATTTAAATTAAATAATGGGGAATTAGATAAAAGTCATGATAACTGTGGTTTCGCAGTAGTTAACATTTAAGGACCACTAATAGCAGCCATGTGGGCTACATTACCCTTTAGGTCAAGACTCTGCAAGTAATTTAATATGGCTCCTACCCCTGCATTCCTTAGAATACTTATGCTTGCGTTTAAGTCCATGCGATTAATTAGCCAGCATTTTGAGCAATTTGAACGCTTTATTATTTAAGTGCTATGTCACTAACAATGTAACCATACCTTGCCACATCCTTGAAGTGTATGCCTTTAGGAGCTTACCCTTAGTTCCAAAGAATTCCCTGATATACAGCATTTAGAGGCGCTTCTTCCTAACTTCAAGGCTAGTTGCCCTAAGTCATCTCTCTTAAGCCTATGGTGAACATAATGTGCCTTAAAGTTTTCAATCTAACTCATTCCTCATCCCAAAGGAACGGAGTTTTTAAGTGCACATGTAAACTACCGTTATTTTTCATGCATTTGAAAATTCTTTCAATAAAATAAGAGCAAAATTAAAAAGTAATTTTCAAATATATGAAAATTTTTTAATCAAATAAGAGCAAATCTAATAAGTGTAGTACCATTTCTAAATACCTATGAAACTAACAGTAATCGTGATCCTTCTTTTGATAATACTTGGATTAAGTGTTGGAATTTATAGCATACTCAATCATGCTAAATCACAAGGTCAAGCTAGGTTACCAGTAATATGCGCATCCCTTTACGCAGAATTATTTAATGAATCCGGCACTGAAGCTGGTATTCCAGTTGCAGTTACTGGAATGGGGTCTGTTCAGGCAGCTAGGCAAGTACTACTGAATCCACGTTACTACGCTATATACGCTTCCATTGATCCATACATCCTAACCTCAATACTGTATCCAGCTCATGATGCCAGTTGGTACATTGCGATTGCAGGAGATGAAATGGTTATAGCCTATTCACCTAAACTCCCCAGGCCACTGTTGTATGAAGTCAGAAACCTAACCATTGAGGAGGAGAAGGCGCTTAACGAGAGCAATTACTCATTGGCCATAAACATAACTATGAAGTTCATTAAACTAATGTTCTCTAATAAGGTAATAAACCTAGCTGAGAGCCAAGGCGCTTACTTAATTGGAACATCGAACCCCAATACTGACCCAGAGGGGTATAGAGCATTAATGGTTTTCCAACTTATAGGGATGTACTCAGGCAATGGTAAGTACTACTATATTGATTTACTCAATGAGCTTAATAAGAGTAATAAAGTATATGAGGTGTTAGCAGGAAGTCAGTTAATAGGTTTGCTGCAGCTTGGTGATGTTTGGTTTGATATTGCAATATATAAATCCTCAGCCGAGACTGCTAATCTACCTTACTTCCCATTACCTCCTTTGGTTAATCTGGGGGATCCAAGGTACAGTAACGTGTATTCAAATGCATCAGTAACAATTACCGTTAATGGTAAACCTTACTTAATTAAGGGAGCGCCCATACAATTAGCGTTAACGATCCCATCCAAGTATCCGCATAAGGATGAGGCGGCGAAGCTTATACTTTTTCTAATCTCTCATAGAGGCCGTGAACTAATGAAGATGCTTAGTATAACACCATTAAAGCCGGCTATACTTTATGGTAATTTAACGCAGGTTCCTAAGGAATTGAGGCTATTGCTTAATTCAAGTGAGGTGGTTTACGGTGGATAAGGATAATGCACCATTTCATGCCGTAATAGCGACCATGCTTATCGTGCTACTGACCCCAGTATTCGCATTGCTCTATGTGGGCCTCATGGATCCAATCAACATAGTGTCATTATTTACTAGACCTCAGTTTACTCAAAGCCTAACATTAACGTTTACAGGCGCTATGATTGCCGCTGCATTAGGCCTACTTATTGGTGCACCTACAGCCTACGCATTAGCTAGAGGCATGATCCCAAGTTGGGCTAGTAGGATTGTTTCCGCACTATTATCATCACCAATGACAATACCGCATACCGTTATTGGCCTGGCAATACTCCTAATGGTTTCCCCACTTTCACCAATACCGTTAATTAAACGCTTACCGGTTATTAACTCAATTCTAGGACTAGTGATGGCTTACTTCATGGTGTCCTCACCAATAATAACAGGTTCACTGGTGCAGGTTTTTGAACGAATAGACCCAGTGTACGAGGATGTGGGTCTTATTGCAGGCATAAGTAAGTTTGGTGTCTTCGTTAGGCTAATAGTACCAATGACGCTAAGCGAACTAATTGAATCATACCTACTTGCTTGGGCTAGGGCAATTAGTGAATTTGGTTCAGTAGTATTGGTAGCGTATTATGTTATTGCACCACCTCTGTTTAACTACGTTTATCCAGCATCAGTTCTAGTTTGGTACTACTATGAGACTTATGGACTAGAACCTGCACTGGGTTATGCAGCAGCAACATTATTAATGTCAATAATTGCGTTAACCATAATAGAGATATTAAGACATGTGTTGGGTAAACATAAATGGGTAAGCTAATGACTTAAAGATGCAACTCTTAATTCACTAATTAAGTTAAGGAAGACTCAATTAGCATTATTTACTCAGTGAGGAAGTTAAGAGGTAATTGTTAAACTGCTTCTAAGGTATATTAGTAAACTATTGAAATTGAAATGGAGAGGGGGCCTAGTTAAGTTAATTGAAGTTATCAAGCACATGAAAGTAAGGTTTATTAACTAGATAACATTATTTAGTGTTGATAGGTATGATTGGGAGCATTTGGGACTGGGTCATAGTAATAGCGGTGGTGCTTATACTCTTCGGTGGATACAATAAGGTACCTGAGTTATTTAGGGCTTTGGGTAGGGCTGTGGGGGAGTTTAAGAAGGGCCAGGTTGAAGTTGAGAGGGAGCTTAGGCAACTAACAACAGAACCCCAGTCACCACCCCAGGTTAACCAGAATACCCAAGCCGTGGTTCAACAGAATGCTCAAACTAATAATGGGCAGTCCAGCAAGGATAAGGAGGTTGAGGAGTTAAGAAAGCAAATAGAACAATTAAAGAAGGAGATTGAGTCAATGCGTAGTAAGGGTTCTCAATGAGTTAATGCTCGTTAATTATCCTTAAAACCGCATTAACCAATTGATCCATGCTACTAATACAGCCGTTAATGTTACATCCGCAGAAGCCACAGTATACTAGCATGGGTGGTTTAACGCCATTAGCCAGCTCACTTAATTCATCAATACTCCTAAGCGTGATTATTTTAATAACATCACTCCTATCCTTAATCTTATTCTTAAAGCCCTCTAGTATCACATACCTTGGTTTAACCACATTTAACATTAGTTGAATAACCTCATTAAGCTCAATGGGTGAGTTAACTAGTATGTGAGTCTTGTCTGGGGCTAGACCAACAACGGCATAGGCGCCTTCCCTTGAGAAAATCCACGTATCCTTATTCCTTGAGTCGAATTCCTGCCCATAATCATGAATATCCTTAATAATGACTACCTTATCCCCCAGTGAATGTAAGAGTTCCCTAATTATGGTTGTTTTACCAGACTTCCTGAAACCAATAACCGCAATAATTGAAACCATTAACATCACCTAGTGAGGGTTCCTGAGAAGTTAATTAATTATAGCTTTTTAACCTAAGCAAGGTTCAGTATAGTGATCATTGCACATACCCAACGTTCACTTAGATTGTGGTTTAATTAAGCCTAGGGTCTTCCCGCCACTGAGGTTACGCTTAATGAACCTTGAGTTCAAGGCCTTTAAATATATTTAATGTACTGAAATATAAACTATATTTATAGCAATAGTTTTAAAAACCGTAAATTGCCTATGTAATGATGGTTAATTGTTCAGTAAGACTCATGTTAGGTAATCATGCGGTTGCGCATGCAGCTTTAGAAGCAGGCATTGCAGTTGCAGCTGGCTACCCTGGCACACCTAGTAGTGAGATAATTGAGTACATAATTGATCACGCTAAGGAGACTGGAACTTATGTTGAATGGTCAAGCAACGAGAAGGTAGCGTATGAGGTGGCTTATGGGGCAGCGTTAGCTGGTGCTAAGGCATTGGTCAGCATGAAGCATGTTGGCTTAAACGTGGCAATGGATCCGCTCATGTCTAGCGCCTACACGGGTGTTAGGAATAGCCTACTAGTTATTACGGCTGATGATCCTGGAATGTGGTCAAGTCAAAATGAACAGGATAACAGATGGGTGGGTTTGCATGCTTATATTCCGGTAGTTGAACCATATAGCCCACAGAATGCGGCTGACCTTGTTAAGTTATCAATGAATATGAGCCAACGCTTTAACCACCCCATCTTAATGAGGCTTGTTACTAGGGTTTCCCACGTTAGGGAGCCTGTTAAGGTATGCGAGTTTGGTAAGCCAAGTTACGTTCAGGGTTACTTAAAGGATCCACTACACCATGCTTTAGTTCCATCAAACGTTAGGCAACTTAAAGAGGAGTTGATTAAACGTTGGGAAAATATTCAGTATGCTGTTGAGAACCTGCCCCATGAGTACGTTAATGATGGTAAGGTCCTAGTTGTTACAAGTGGCGTTGCATATAAGTACGTTAAGGAAGCTTTAAGGGATCTTGAAGTTCACGTCAGTACACTTAACGTAGTCACCCCAGTGCCCTTACCTAGGAAGCTTATAGCTAATGCAGTAGCTAATTCTGATAAGGTTGTGGTTGTTGAGGAGGGTGATCCAGTGGTTGAGTTTCAGATTAAGGATGTGCTCTATGATGAGGGCATTAGGGTTCCAGTTTACGGTAAGTCTGAGGGCTTCTTCACTAGGGTTGGTGAATTAACGTTATTGAATGTTGAGGAAGGCTTAGCTAAGGCACTTGGGGTTGAGTTAAAGAGAATAAGTAATGATCCTCAACACATTGAAGCACCACCAAGGCCACCGGTCTTCTGCCCAGGTTGCCCTCATGCAGCCTCATTCTATGAGTTAAAGATAACTACCGCTAAGGCTAGGGTTAAGCCAATATTCAGCGGCGACATAGGCTGCTATTCACTTGGCATAAACCCACCATTTAATGAGCAAGACTTGCTAACCAACATGGGTAGTTCAATAGGCTTAGGCATGGGTATACTCAGAGGCACTGGTGGAAATCAATTCATTATAGCCATTATAGGTGACTCCACGTTCTTCCACACTGGCCTACCAGCCTTAGTTAACGCTGTCTATAATAAGGCGCCAATGCTCGTCATCGTAATGGATAACAGGTTTACGGCAATGACCGGTGGTCAACCAAGCCCAACGCAAGCTATTGACATTGGCAGTGTGGCTAAGGCAATTGGGGTTAAGTACGTGTACACTGTTGACCCATTCAAGGTTAAGGATGCTGAGGCCACGTTGAGTGAGGCATTGGGGAAGGTTAAGGATGGGGAATTAGCAGTAGTGGTTATGAAGAGGGCGTGCGCCCTAGAAGCCTCAAGGGGGCGCGGTTCACTCATTGTTAAGTTCACAGTGGATTACGACGCATGTAAGGCGTGTGGAATATGCTATAATTTGATAGCGTGCCCAGCCATAATTAGGCTTAGTAATGGTAAGGCATCAATAGACCCAGCCTCATGCTTAGGCTGCTCAGTATGCGCTCAAGTTTGCCCATATAATGCAATAAAGCCCCTTGGCAACGCTGAAGAATGGGTAAGTAAGTGGGGTGAACTCTAATGAGGCTTAACGTGTACTTAACCGGCGTGGGTGGTCAAGGCTTAATTACATTCGCATCAGTTCTTGGTCAGGCAGCAGTGGACTCTGGGCTTAGGGCATTGGTGGCTGAAACCCATGGTCTAAGCCAAAGAGGTGGAGCTGTTGATGTGCATGTTAGGATAGGTGACGTTGACTCACCACTAATACCTAAGGGTGGGGCTGATATTGTTGTTGCCTTTGAGTTAATTGAGGCGCTTAGGTCATTACCCTTCACTAATAGGACCACTGTGTTAATAGCTAACAAGAGGTTAATACCGCCCCCAATACTTAAGGTTAAGTTACCTAAGCCTGAGTTAATAGAGGCTGAGGTTAAGGGAAGGGTTGCTAGGGCTTATTTTATAAACGCATACGACTATGCAGTGAAGATTGGAAACCCGGTTTTTGAAAACATGGTTATGTTGGGTGCGTTGCATGCGTTAAGCAGGGTAAGTGAGGTAATTAGTGTTGAGTCCATTGAGGGAGCTATTGTTAAGGTTATTGGTAAGGCTGTTTCAGAGAACCTTAAAGCCTTTAGGCTTGGACGCAGTATAGCTTCTTCAGTTTCATAAAAACTAACCCCTGTTAACGCCTTTTGTCGAGTGAAAACAACACAAACCATTATAAATGGGTTAGCGCCTATACAATTATGGAGTCTGCGGGCAGTAAAGGCATTGAGAACATTAGGAGCCTGTACCTTAAGCTTAACGGCATGTTTTACAAGTACAGTAATGAGGTTACTGGCATATTAATGTCAACCCTAGCTAGGGAGAATTACCTACTTATAGGGCCCCCCGGCACTGCTAAGACGACCCTAGTCTACGTATTGTCTAAGCTACTTAACGCCAGGTGGTTTTACAGGCAGTTAACTAAGTTCACTGACCTTGAGGAGATACTTGGACCCATTGATGTGGCTAAGCTACTGGAGGGTAAGGTTGAGAGGATTTACGTTAATTCAATAGTTGAGAGCGACTTCGCACTACTTGATGAGATATTCAACGCGTCAAGCGCAATACTGAACACTCTTCTTTCACTCTTAAACGAGAGGGTGGTTTACGATGGTGACAAGGTGATTCCCGTTAAGACTTGGACTGTTTTCGGTAGTAGCAATAGGATTCCTGAGGAGGAGGAGCTTCAGGCCCTTTACGATAGATTCCCATTGAGGATATTCACTGAGTACGCTGCACCTGAGGACACTGAGGCATTGCTCACTAAGGGTTGGTATCTTCGTAGGGAGACTGAGAACTTAAGCCCTGTGGCAACCATGGAGTTGATTCGCGACACGTACAATGAACTAATTAGGCACCTTTACGTTAACATTAGTGACGTTGCTAAGGTTACTTCACCAATAATAGCTGACTTCGTTGAGCACGTTCCCATAAGCAATAGGACTAGGATAAAGGTTCCATTATATGCCTTAGCCTACTTAATGATTCAAGGCTTCCCACTCAGTCAAGTTAATGCAACAATGCTTAAGGTCGCAGTCATGAAGGTTTCCCGCTACTTAGTTCATGATAAGGAGCAGTTGAGTGAGTATGATGCCTTCTTAACCGCTCACTTGCCTGATGAATTACTTAAGGTCAGTGACCTGGTTAGTGAGGCTAAGGCACTCCTCAACAATAACATGATTAATGAGGCGGCTCAGAAGATTAAGGAGGCTGAGGAAACTTTGAATAGGCTTAAGGCTAGGTGGGATAAGTCCCTCCTAAGCCTATACATGAGTGAAATAGAGGAGACGGAGTACTTGATTCAGAGGTTAAGGGGTGCTATATATGGGTCAGAGCAGTGAGGAGGATTACGGTATACTGCTTAACGTTGATTACGATGAGGAGTTAACCCGGTATAGGCTTAGGGAGGTTTTCCTGCTGGCTAAACGCCACATGATACCGAACCTGGATAAATTAAGGAACTACATACTGGCTGACTCATTCTACATACACTACAGGCAGCCAATACTTAGGAGTGGTAGTGATAGTAATAATTATAGGGCATTATGGAGAATGATCGTTAGCAACTATATTAATAGTGAACAATACGCTGAGGTCTCTAGGTTAACTAAATTAAATGGTAGGTTATCCAGGATAATGGCGGTTAAGTTACTTAGAATATACGTTAACATGCTTAATAGGATTGAACGCAATGAGAGACTTGCGAATGCCTTGAGGGATGCATCTAATAAGTCATCACAATCATCTAAGGAGAGCAGGAACATGCTTGATAGGGAGATTAGATCATTGATTTCATTCTACATGGGTAACATGAAGAAGGTTAATGACACTATTAATAAGGCTCGTTCAATTCTAGGACCCGCAATAGGTCATGAGGTTGCTGAACTCATACTGGACACCGACATAGACCCATATAGGGCTAGGTTAGTTAACATGCTTAACTCACTGCTTAAGCTCGTAACCGAGTCAAGCCGCATGTATGATGAGGGTATACTTAATGAAATGCTTGATAAGGGTGTTATGACCGGTATTAAGAGGATGGATAAGGTTAATGAGGTTAAGGACCTAACCCCAACCAATAGGGCCCTGGCTAAGTTCGCTAAGCCAATATACGCCTATAAGTTGGCTACTGGAAGCTTAACGGTTAAGGAAAGGAAAATGATGAGGAAGCCTAAGATATATTTAGTTATAGATAAGAGTGGAAGCATGTTCTACACAGTTATGAATAACATATTCGAGTACAGTAGTGTAAGTAAGATAACTTGGGCGGCCGCATTAGCCATAGTAATGGTTATGAAGGGGCATGAGGTTGTGGCAAGGTTCTTCGACCAGCAGATATACCAATTAATGACGAATAAGAAGGATATAATAAAGACTCTCCTATCCCTAGTCCCACTCGGTGGGACTAACATAACATCAGCCATTAGGGTAGCATACGATGATGTACGTAGAAACCCAGCATTAAGGAATTATAAACTAGTGCTAATAACGGATGGGGAGGATGATGAACTTGACTTAGCGTTGATTAAACAGGGCTTATCAAGCTTCAGTGACTATAGGATAATACTCATAGGGAATGAACACTCAGCCCTAGAGATGCTTGGACCCAGGGTAACCAAGATATATAACCTTAACGCAAGATCACTAATAAGTGTACTGAGGAAGATATGAACTCTTCTCAATATCTGATTCTCGCATGTGAATTAACCCGCAATACAATCATTAAACAATCATTTAAACCATTCTTAAGGTTAATTACGTAACGGATGCTAAAGCTCACAATACTGATAATTCCCTCAGCAACTCGGCAATCCTCTCTACGCCTTCACGAAGCCTATCTGTTGATTCCCTCGTGAAGTTGATCCTAATGTGTAATGCGCCTCCATCACCAAATGCTGAACCTGGCACAACACCAACATGCTTCTCCCTCAGTAATCGCAGGGAGAAGTCTAGGTCATTCATGTTGATTTTGCTTAAATACCTTGATAAGTCAGGGAACATGAATAAGCCAGCCTTAGGCTTAAGTACCTTAGCATCAGGTAACATGGACCTAATACTATTGTAAACTACATCTCTCCTCTCCTTGAATAATGGTATAGTCTCCTTAATGAAATCCTCCTTATACTTACGAAGATACAGGAGTCCAATGAACTGTGCTGGGGTTGGCGGATTAATATTAATGTACTGCTTAACCCTATTGAAGACGTTGAGTATGCTTTCATCAGCAACCGCAAATCCAAGTCTCCAACCTGGTAAAGCCGGATCCTTCGAGAACGTGTTTAATGCAACAACATTACTCATGTTGTATCTTAAAGCATATACATGCTCACCCTCGTAGTAAAGGTGCCTGTATGCCTCATCATAGATTAATAATGAATCATTATCAACAGCTAAGTCAACAGCCGTCTTAACCACCTCACTCTTAAGGGTTGAACCAGTTGGGTTATCGGGATTAACCAACACTATTAACTTAGTACCCTTATCAACAGCCCTCTTTAATTCCTCAGGGTCAGGGTTGAAATCATTACTTATATTAACCTTAACTTCCGTAACCTTAGCGTTGAAGTACTGCATGATGGGCTTATACAGTAGGTAAGTTGGGTTAAGTAAAACAACCTTATCACCCGGGTTTAGGAATGCCATGGCTAACGTTATTATGGCCTCTGAGGATCCTGTGGTCACTGAAATATTGGATGATGATACTTTAACGCCTGAATACCTGTAGTAGTCATCAGCAATAGCCTCCCTCAACTCCAGGATTCCAGGGGTTGAGGAGTAGGCGCTTAACTCAAAGGGCTTCTCCCTGAGTAGATCCGTGAATTCGCTTATTAATTCACTTGAAGGTGGTACTCCAGGTTGTCCAATATGCATTTTGATCACATCCACCCCATTACCCTCAAGTTCATCAACCAGTGTATTAACCTCCCTAATCATTGACCCCTTCAAGTATTCTGACCCCTTAGCCGGCTTAGGCACTTGATTCACCTTGGTTTAGGCTTAGGTATAATCTATTTAAGCTATGCCTAGTCAATTAACTGGTGCTGGTTAGAAGCGAATGGGACAAGCTAAGCGAAGTCATGGTTCATAGGCCGGGTGTGGAAATGTTCTACGGATTACTTTACCCTAGAGCCTTCCTCTACGAGGGGGTGTTCAGCATGGATGAGGCACTCTATGAGCATCAAAACATGGAGCACGTAATGATGAGCGAAGGAGTCACTGTACATAGGCTTAAAAGCATTGTGATTCAAAGAATGAGGCACAGTAGTGAGTTCAGGGAGACGGTAGTGTCCATTGTTAAGTCATCAATAATGTATAAGGGGGATTTAAGTGATGATGCGTACACAGACTTCCTAAGGAACCTAGCCTCATATGACCCTGAAGCATTATTCAATATACTCATACTAAGACCATTGATAATTATTAAGAGAACTAAGACTAATACTATAGCTAGGATTATTAATAGAAACCCAATGGCTAACCTATACTACACTAGGGATCAGCAATTAGTGGTTAAGACGGGTGTAGTAATTGGGAGGATGCGAATGCCTCAAAGGAGACTTGAGCCAACCATCACTGAGCTATTCTTCAAGGCCTTAAATACACCAATAGTATACAAGCTGATTAAGCCTGGCTTCCTGGAGGGGGGAGACTTCATGCCCATGGGTGACTTCGCAATCGTTGGGTACGGTTGGAGGAGCAGCTTCAATGGTGTTAAGCAGATAATGGGTCTCCTGGATTTCGATGAGTTGGTAGTGGCTAAGTTACCTAAGCACCCGTGGGGTGACGATATGCTTGTCATGCACCTAGACACATACTTTAACGTTGCTGGTGATGGTTTAGTAATAGGGAACGAGGAATTAATGAAGAATACTCATGTTATTGTCTACGCGAGGGCTCAGGATGGGTTAGAGAAGTTGGGTGAATCCACTCTACTTGATTACATTAAGCAGAGGGGCTTCAACATAATTAACTTATCAGTAATTGAGCAGGCAGCCTTCGCTTCTAATTTCCTGACGCTTAAGGATAGGAGAATACTAGTGCCTAATATTGAGATGAATATTAAGAAAATGATTAAAAGACTACGGAGTAGTGATGACCCAGTTAGGCAAGCTACACTACAGTACGTGGAGTCTGGTTATGAGAAGATGAAGAGTGAGGGGCATATTTTCCCATATAGGCCGGATGTGCTTAATGAGGGTGTGGATTTCATAACAATAGACGTCAGTGAACTAGTGGGTGGTTATGGTGGTGTACACTGCGCCACAGCCACTATACGGAGATCTTAACGATAACTTAACCTAAGTGAAGCTAAACTTAATAATTATACCCCATTACCCCACTAATGTTAGTATGGTTCGACGCATTAACGGCTAAACAAGCAAGAATAGCCTCTGTGTTGGCGCTAGAAGGCGAGGGGAGGGGTTATAGGTTCATAGTGACTTGTAGGAAGTACGACTACGTCATTAATGTGCTAAAGATGTATGGTGTAAATGGGTATTGCGAAGGCGAGCATGGTGAGGATGTTAGGAGTAAGCTGGTTAATGGACTTAGCAGGAGCCTTAAACTAATTAATGTGGTAGATGACTTCAATGTTCATATATCATTAACATCACCGGACGCGTTCAGGGTTGCCTTCGGTTTAGGTAAGCCATCAATAGCGTTAACAGACACTGCCCATGCCTTCCACGTTAATAAACTAACCTTACCCCTAGCTGATAGGGTTATTGCACCAATCGCCATACCTAAGAGGAAGCTAATGGCCTATATTCCACATGGTGAGGAAGGTAAGGTTAAGTTCTTTAATGGCGTCTTCGAAGTCATGTGGGTCTATAGGTTTAAGCCGAATTGGAGTGAGGTTGAGCAATTGGGTTTGAGAAATGGTGACAAGTATGTTGTCTTCAGGTTTGAGGAGAGTAAGGCAGCCTATTACAAATACAGTGAACAATCTAGGATTGCCGTTAAGGCTATTAGATTCCTCCTAAAGCAGGGTTTCAAGGTAATCGTGTTCCCTAGGTATGATGACCAGAGGGAATTAGTGGCAAGTAGGTTTAACCGTGAATTAAGTAATGGCAATGTAATAATACCAAGTAAGCCAGTTGATGGTCTTCAATTAGCGTACTTCTCAAGCCTAGTCATAACTGGTGGATCAACCTTCGCTGTGGAGGCTGCATTACTGGGGGTCCCATCAATATCGTACTTTCCCTCAACCTACTATACTGATAAGTATGTTATTAAGGCTGGTGCACCCTTAATTAGGGTTAAGCCAAGTAGGCTAATATCCAGTATACGTAAAGCAATGGAGATAGGTAAGGTGGGTTTAATAAAGGACCTTGAGGACCCCACTGGGTTAATACTCAATGAAGCCGATGTACTGGCTAATGAACATAGGGGGTAATACTTACTCTTAATTGCTTAACTATTATATATAATTCGTATTCACTATAGTGTATATGCATTATTATCTTCATTATTAAGCTTTAGTGCAATTTTACTGAGGCTCAATGGAGAAAGGTTTATTAATATGAAAGGTTGAAGGCAGCCTAAGAACCATTTATGGATTGCATCTTCAAGGCGATTTCCGACTTAGATAAAGACCTCAGGTTCAGGAATAGTGAAGTATGCTTAACCAATGATAACAGAATAATAGTGAGCAGTGATGGTAAAGAGGAATCCTATCAACTAAGTGACATACAGAGGGTGTACGTTGAGGATGGAATCGGTATAGGTAAGCTTATCCTTGTTACTAAAAAAGGCGAGGAAATTGAAGCCGCATACTTCACTAAGAAGCCCATTGAGGAGTTTAGGAAGTTTGCAATAATTGTTAATGGACGCATAAACGGTAATGGGCATTATGAAGGTATTACATTAGCTGGACAAAGTAGAAAATCTAACGTTAGGAGCACATTACTCTGGCTGCTTAACTTCATGAGACCTTACTGGCATAAGATGCTTATAGGGGTTATATTATCTATAGCCATAGCGATGCTTAACCTAGTTCCACCCTACCTGCTTAAGATACTGATTGATAACGTCTTCTTAACTAAGACTCACTCAATGAGGCTCTTCTATAATTTAACTTTAACATTAATAGGATCGTATGTAGCCGTTACGGCTTTATCAATAGCTCAGAACTACATACTTAACACTGTTGGGCAGAGGGTTGTGAATGATATTAGGTCTAAGGTGTTTGCACATGTCATGAAGCTTTCAGCATCCTTCATAGATAGAATGTCAACTGGTAGGATACTCTCAAGGCTAACTAATGATGCCGGTAACACTCAATGGTTAATGGTTTGGGGCTTACCAACGCTCATAGTTAATGTGCTAACCCTAATAGGTATAGGCGTAATACTGTTCACAATGGATGTTAAACTAGCGCTATTCGTACTATTACCAACCCCAGTAATAGCCTACATGATATATAGGTATCGTAAGAAGTCACATAGGGTTTACCATAGGAATTGGAGGAGGAGCGCTGATGTGACCAGCGCCCTATCAGACGCTATACCCAACTACATGGTTATAAAGTCCTTCGCCAAGGAGGATTATGAGTCAGGTAGGTTAAATGAACTCCTTAATAGGCTTTATGAGTCACAGGTTAAGGTAACTAAAATGAACGTCAGTTATTGGCCATTCCTCGGTTTACTAACATCACTGTCAACAGTCATGATGTGGTGGTTCGGTGGTGAACAGGTTATTGCTGGTACTATCCAGTTAGGTACCTTAACGGCATTCGTGTCCTACATGGCTCAGTTCTATGGACCGATAAACAACTTGAGTAACATAATACCATTCATACAGCAAGCAGTGACATCAGGGGATAGGCTTAGGGAGATAATGGAGGCTGAGCCCGACGTTAAGGAGCCTGAGAAACCTAAGAAGCCTGACCTAAAGGGTGACATATTGTTCAGTAATGTTTGGTTTAGTTACGATAAGTATACGCCTGTCTTAAAGAACATAAACCTGAGGATAAGGGTTGGTGAGAAGGTTGCCGTGGTTGGTAAGAGTGGTTCAGGGAAGAGTACGCTATCTAAGCTACTCCTTAGGATGTATGATGTGGATTCAGGGGAAATAAGGATAAACGGTGTTAATATTAAGGAAATTGACCTGCAGTACCTTAGGGATAGGATTGCCTACGTTCCACAGGAGGTGGCCTTGTTCGATAGTACAGTAGCCTACAATGTAGCCTATGGTAGTGGAAGAAGTGTTGAACCTTGGGAGATAATAGCTGCCTGTAAGGCTGCTAGGATTCATGATGAAATAATGCAGTTACCACTAGCCTACGACACTAACTTAGGTGAAAGGGGTTCATCATTATCCGGCGGCCAGAGGCAGAGGATTTCGATTGCTAGGGCAATTATTAAGCAGCCGGATATCGTTATCCTTGATGAGGCAACATCGAACCTTGATGTTATTAATGAGGCTGAGGTTTATAGAGCCATCATGAATTTAGCTAAGGGTAGGACAGCAATCTTCGTAACCCACAGTTTCGTTGAGGTTATGAGCGCTGATAGGGTAATAGTAATGTCTAATGGGGAAATTATTGAGGAGGGTAAGCCTAATGAATTATTAGCTAAGAGGGGGTACTTCTACAATATGTTTAAGGATCAGCTTGAATTATTCACAGGTGAGTTAAAGCTTCTTAAGAATGATGATAATAATGGAAATGCCTTAACGCTCAGGGATTACGTTAAGGATATTATGCTTGAACCAAGTAGCGTTAAGGTTAAGCCAGGAAGTAGAAGGAGTCTAGTCACACTGGTCGTTAATGGGGAAGTTTATAAGGATCTTAAACCTAGGTTACCGTTCCCAATATCTCAACCTGAATACGTCGCGTTCTATGATAAGGATGGTAGGGAGCGGTTCATTTTAAGTAACTATAAGGTTCTTGATGCTGAGTCAGTTAAGCTACTTGAGACTGCAATAGCTCTAAACAACTTCAAGCCTATTACGGTCAGTGTTAAGGCAATTAATGTTAAGGGTGATGAGCTGGAGTGGCACTTAGTGACTAACTATGGTGAAGTAGTAGTTAACACTAGGGGTAGGAGGAACGTAATGCTCATGGACAGTAAGCTAACGTTAGTTGACATTCATGATAATGTATATGAAATTGACTTAAAGAGACTTGATAAGGATAGCATTAAGCTAATAGCCGACACCGTGTGATTTCAATAACGTATTTTAAGGATTAATCACATCCTACTGTTATGCGTTATAAATAGTATTGGATTAAGTGGGCTTTATTATGAACCTAGCATCTACAGCGTATGAACCCTTCCCATTCTCAAGCATTATCACTGGGTTCAAGTCAGCCTCAGATATCTGCGGATTCTCAATCATTAGTCTAGAGAATTTGACAATCACATCTACGAGTGAGTAAATATCCCTCCTCGGCATACCCCTGTAGCCTATCATTAATTGGTAAGCCTTAGTTTCCTTAATCATGCTTAACGCATCATCCTCAGTAATTGGTGCAATCCTCATTGAAGTATCCTTATACAGCTCAGTTAAGATTCCTCCAATACCGAATAGAATCACTGTACCGAATATCCTATCCCTTAATCCCCCTACAATTACCTCAAGGCCTCCCTGAACCATGTGTTGAATTAGGAAACCGGAAACCCTGGCGTATGGAGCTAGGCGTTTAATGCTGCTGTTCATTTCTTCGCATGCCCTCTTAACCTCATCATCACTATTAACGTTAAGTATTACGCCACCAACATCAGTCTTATGCATTATATCAGGGGAAATCACCTTTATTGCAACTGGGTAGCCGACCTCATTAGCCGCCTTAATGGCTTCCTCATAGTTTGATGCAACCCTATACCCTGGTGTTGGTATGTCATAGGCTTCAAGTAGTTCATATGCCTCATAGTCAAGTAACTTAAACCTACCCTCAGAGAGGGCCTTAGCAACAATATCATGAACCATACTACTCCACCTCCTCCCTAAGCATCTTCTTAATCATACTGTACTCCACTAGGGCCCATAGGGCCCTGGCACCCCTATCCGGTGTTGCGTATACTGGTATTCCATTATTTTCTAGTGCTTCATTGAACTTCTCCATCATTGCGCTACCTCCAAAGGAAACCACCACCATGGGTTTCCCGTATCTTTTAGCATCAATAATATAGTTAACTAGGTTTGGGGTTAAGCCAGGTATCTGCATTAACGCAACTATGAGGGCCATGTCAACGTAACTAGTGGGTAGGATTGAATCAAGAACTATCTTATAGTATTCATCAGTTGCGCTTCCGGTTACATCAACAGGATTCCTAACTATGGCTAAGGGTGGTAGGAACTTCCTAAGCATTGATTGAATAGTTTCAGGTAGTTCAGGGACCTCAAGACCTAGGGTTGATAATGTGTCCACTGCCTGAATCCCCATTCCCCCACTATCCGTAAGTACAAGTACCCTCCTGCCTCTTGGTAAGGGTTGTGTGGCTAAGGCTTTCGCTAAGTCGAACATTTCCCTAACACTATTAGCCTCTATTAAGCCCGCCTGCCTAAAGGCACCCCTGTAGATTTCGTAGTCACCAGCTAATGCTGCCGTATGGCTCGCCACGGCACCTGCTGATGCCTTAGTCCTGCCTGCCTTGTAGACTATTACAGGTTTCATTTGGGTTACTTTCCTTGCAGTTTCAAGGAACCTTAATCCCTCACCAGGGTACTTTAACCCCTCCATGTATATTGTGATTACCTTAACGTTCCTATTATTGGCTAGGTACTCTAGGAGCTCAGACTCATTAACATCAAGCTTATTACCGTAGTTCACGGCTAAACCTATGCCTAGTCTTCTCCTTGATGCCCAGTCAAGTATTGCCGCCGCAACAGCTCCTGATTGACTTATTAGGGCTATTGGACCATTAGGTGGCCTACCCATCCTATCCTCAGGTAGAAAGAATGTGTCAAAGCCGTTATCCGCATTGTAAACGCCTATGCAGTTTGGGCCAAGTACCCTAACGGGGGTATTCTTCACAATCGCCCTAACCTCATCCTCAAGCTTCCTCCCTTCCTCACCAACCTCACTGAAGCCTCCACTAATTATAATCAATGCCTTAACACCCTTCTTAACTGCATCAGCCGTAACCTGGGGAACCACTGGGGCTGGTACTGCCACTACGGCTAAGTCAACCTCATCATTCACCTCAGTTATACTTTTATAGCACTTCACTCCATTTATTGAATCATACCTTGGGTTAACTAAAATGACCTTACCCTTAAACTTACTAAGTAGGTTACTCATTATGACGTAGCCGACGTGACCTGGCTTAGGTGTTGCTCCAATTACGGCTACTGACGATGGGTAAAACAAAACATCAATACCCTTCCCCCCAGTACCAGTTGCCTCACTGGCTTCTTCAATAACCATATAGTACTAAATAGTTACTAGTGGTTTAAATATATTCCCACTTCACCTAGCCTATAGGCTTTTCATCTGCGAAGGGTTTATTTAAGGAGCAATCACTGTAGCGGTAATGAACCAGCACGGTGAAGTGTTAGGTAATGTTAATTACATTGAGTTCTACAGAGATGAGTTAACGGACTACTATGTTTATAGCGCCCTTGCTAGGGTTGAAAGGAATCAGGATAGGAAGAGGGCTTTAGAGGAGATAGCCTCAACAGAGCTTAGGCATGCGAAGTATTGGGAATTAAAGGCAAAGGAGGCGGGTCAAAGTGTTGGTGAATTTAAGGCCCCATTACTTAAGATCATGTTTTACCTAGTCCTAAGAATACTCTTCGGTCTTGCGGTTGTTATTAGGCTTAGGGAGAGGGAGGAGGATGAGGCTATTATAAGGTACGTTAACGCTAGGGATTTCGTAAAGGATTCCACGCTTGATGAAATAATTAGGGATGAGGTAGTACATGAGGATTACTTCATAGAGGAAGCAACTAAAATGAGCGAACGCTTCAGTAACATTAGGGATTTCATATATGGTATGAGCGATGGCTTGGTTGAGGTAATGGCGGCCTTAGCAGGATTAGTACCGGTTGTAACTAACCCGCTGTTAATAGCCATGGCTGGTTTAATAGTGGGGGTCGCCGGCACAATCTCAATGAGCATAGGAGCCTACATGTCGGTTAAGGCCCAATCAGAATTAATGAACTATAGGGTGAGTAAGGTGAGGACAGCTCTTAGGATACTGCCCATTAGTACCGTTAGCGATAAGGTGCTTGGTATCTTAAAAAGTAGCGGTGTACCTGAGGAGAAGGCTAGGAGTATTGCTAAGGAATTAAGTGAGTATAAGGATGCTGTATCGGATATGGTTATAACGAGGGAATTAGGCTACGTGGAATCAACCGAGGACGCTACTAAATCAGCAATAAGCACAGGAGTCTCCTACATGATTGGCGCTGCCTTAGTTATATTGCCATTCCCAACCATTGGGTTAATAAGTAAATACGCAGCATTGTTAGCGTCAATAATATTAATGATTATAGCAACGTCAATAGCCGGCTTATTTACTGCTGTTTCAAGTAACGCTAAGATTCGTAATGCAATCGCCAGAAACGTAGGGTTAAGCCTGCTAGCATTAATGATAACATACCTAGTGGGTTCATTAGCCCATGCACTTGGGGCTACTGTGACATAGCTCATTGGCAATGCCTTAGAGTTCCACATCAGGCCAATACCTCTTAACAACATCCATATCTAAGTCAACGCCTAATCCAGGTTCATCAGTAAGCCTAATGTAGCCTTTCTCAATTACCCTCCTCTTAGGTTTAACGACCTCACCCCAGAAGGGTACATCATGACCATGGAATTCAAGGACACCAAACGTATTCGCCGCTGAGGCTACGTGGGCATGGGCCATTGTGCCTATTGGTGACGATATATTATGAGGCGAGTACTCTATATCATACATTGAGGCTAATTCAGCGATCCTAACGCCCTCACTTACGCCGCCGGCCTTAACAATATCGGGTGCCCAAACCCTAACTCCAGTATTGAGGAGGTCCTTGAACTGGTATACGGTGTACAGGTTCTCACCAGTCTCAATAGGTATGGTGCAGTTCTGCGTAATTAACCTTAATTCATCAAGGTTACTAATCGTTATTTGAGCTGGAGTTGGATCCTCTATCCACCTTGGCCTATACTGCTCAATAGCCTTACATATCCTCACCGCAGTGTTAACACTATACCTCCAATGCAGGTCAAACATTATATCCACACCATCACCCACAGCCTCCCTAACAGCCCTAACTATTGAAGCCAAGTAGTCAATATCCCTAAGACTCAGTTCACCACTCATGATTAACCTTGGGTCAGTATAGGGTGTTGGAACATCTAAGTCAAACTTAATGGCAGTATAACCCTCAGCCACCATCCTCCTAGCCCTATCAGCATAGGACTCTGGGCTATAGTCACTATTCCACTTCTCAATCGATAATCTACCGTGTATTGGATTATTCTCAGTAACTAATCTACCTGACTCAACCTCAGTACTAGTGAGCCATGGTAATTTTTCCGGAAGCAGTAGTGAATTCATTGCCTCAAGCCCCTTACCACCATGCGCATCAACGTACACCCTAACCTCATCCCTATACCCACCTAATATTCTCCAGACAGGTACATTAAGGTACTTACCCACTAGATCGTAAAGGGCTATGTTTATCGCTGAAGCTAAGTGGTATGTACTTGTACCAGCGTATAATGTAGCCCACCTAATCTTTTGCTCAATCCTCCTAATCTTAAGCGCATCCTCACCAAGCAGCAGCCTCCTGAAATGCTGACTCATACCCCTTAACCCAGGTGCTGGACCAGCCTCACCAGTACCGTATAAGTCACCTGCATAAACCCTGACAAATGTCCACTCGAAGTTAGCTTGAACAGTTGCAACTTTTAAGTCGGTTATTCTTAATTCACGCATAGTCAACAGTTACATATGTTGACTTAATAAGTATTAATTAATGATCATTAATGCATAAGCCGTACGTACTGTTAAAACTACTGTTCCTAAGTAACCATTGTTTTAAGGAAAGCCGGCTTAATGCTTAT
>ERZ1669247.92-NODE-92-length-42042-cov-15.406626_pt1 | contig 42042 bp, 47 predicted proteins | sample MGYA00579297_ERZ1669247 | MGnify/ENA primary metagenome ERZ1669247 (study PRJEB41166, sample SAMN08046056) | hot springs metagenome | biome: hot spring; feature: acid hot spring; material: thermophilic sediment; isolation source: thermophilic sediment from acid hot...
GTTATATAGAAGCCATCATACGCATCTTCACCCGATCCTGAATGGATAAGGTTTATTTTAGTACCATCAAATGGACAAACATCATTTTCTCCAATGCAAGAAGCCTTGATCACTCAAAAAGTTTATTTCTTCTACGATAATTTTCAGAATGGCGGAGCTAACTGGAACCATTACGATGTGGTATTTGGATTTTCGGGAATTCAAAAGGATGGATCAGGTTCTAATAATTATTATTCAAATCCCCCCTATTCAGTTTTTGGGAGTATCTCTAATTTGTTTTCCACACCAATAGAATCTCCATCCGAATATGAATATAACATTACGCATGGGTATTCAAATAATTATTGGGGGCTATATCCTAACGGAACCTCAGGAGGTTATTCAATAGGGGTTACTTATTCTGTAAATAACTGGTCTATCGGGGATAATATAATAACTTCTTCTGGATGTTATGAATTGGAAACAAATTCCATATCTATAGCTAATGGAAATGCCATAACCCTAGAATTTTATTCGAGTTTTCAGCTTTCTTTGGGTGGTGAAGGAGTGATCGTTTTTATATCTCATGATAATGGTAAAAATTGGCATTGGCTTCCACCGCTTCAGGGATATCCGGGAAATATAAATGATGGTTGTTTGCCTACTGCATTAGATTCAAGAAACTTTCTCTATCCTCATGGTGGAGGATTAGTTCCAGCCTTTACTGGCACTTCTAGTGGTTGGAATTATTACAAATTTAATCTTTCCGATGCTTATAATCAAGCAAAAAACCCGGTCTCAGAGTGGCAAAATTTAAAAATATTATTAATTTTTGGATATGATTCCGGTTATTTTGGCAACATTTATGGAAATGATAATTTTTACATTGATGATTTAAGAGTAACAGAAATTGGTCAAATAAAACCAAATAGTGATGCAGTAAATTCTGGTACTATTGGAGATACTTGGAGTTTAGATACTATATCATATAATGGTACAACATATACTGGTTTTAATAATATCTTGGCTTATAGTTCAAATAATATAAATTATGATGAAATTGATAATCTTATCAGCATACCCATTAGTTTATCAAATGCGATTTCAGCGAACATGAATTTCTTAACTCAATTTAAAATATATGCAAGGTATTCTTATCCTACTATAGCTTCAGATGATCCAACAGGTTTTAGCTTTTATATTGGTATTATTACATATAATGGAATAGTGTGGCATCAAATGAATACAAGATGGTCGGGAGAAGCCGGATATTCAATTAGTTCTTATGCTAGTAGTTATGTTCCATATTTAATGAATGCATCTCAAATAGTTTCAGCCTATTATGCAAGTGAAAAAAGTAATGAAATTACATATGAAGGAGCATTTCAAACAAACACTTATTCTGTTATTAATTTAACAGGATATGTAGGTCAGACAATCCTTATAAAATTCGTGGCGAATGGAGATAATAGTTCTTATTATTTGAATCAAACTATGGCCAATGGTGTTCCAGAGTTTTCCTATAAAGGAGCTTCTGAACCACAACCACCATATTATATTTTTGTGACAGATGTGGTAGTTCAGGGTTACAGTTTATATTCTCCTATACAGGTTCAAACAGTTTGGACATAAAATTAAATTTTTTATTTTAAAATTTTAAAATTTTTTATATTTTCATGGTAAGAGATATTAACATATTTGTATTTTAAGAAAAAATTTGGAGTAAAAAAATGGAAAAAAAGCAAAACATGCGCTGGGTCTATTCTTCGCTCTTTGCTAATATAGCTCAGGGGCCATTATCTACAATAGTTGTTTTATATATATTAGAAAAAGGTGGATCTGTAATTGAGGCATCATTTGCAATAACAGGTGGAACTTTAATATCAATAATTGCATCCTATGTATGGGGTAAATTTTCAGATATATATCAGAGAAGAAAAATCCAGATCATGATCTCTTACATTGGTTTATCTCTCTCACTTTTCATATTATATTTAGCAAAAACTCCACTTGAAATTATTTTAATATACATATTTTATTCGTTCATGATCACTGCTAATGCAACACCATTGAATTTAATCATCATGGAAACAATTCAAGAAAGTTACTGGAAAAGGGCCTTTTCAAACTTGCAATTAGCATCTAGCCTTGGAGGTACCATTGGTTTAGGTATCTCATTCCTGACTACTTTTGCTATTCCTGTTAAACTACTAATTATATTATTATTTTTCATATCTTTGATATCAATCAATCTATCATATATCATGATACCAGAATCAAAGGAAAGAAGGGAGAGAAAATTATTCGTCCTGAACCTGAATGCATTCATTTCAAGGTTGTTCATCACCCCTTTCCTATGGGTAAGGTTAACAAATGAAAGCATAATCCATATGATTAAAAACTTCAATTTTAAAGAATTTAGGAAAACGAAGATATTCAAGCTATATATGGCCATTTTTCTTTTTTACATTGGTTCGGGGTTATTTAACACTGTATACCCTGCGGGTTTGAAGGTAGCTGGTTTAAATGAATCCCTTGTTTTCCTAGTAATATTCATTGGTATGGTTGTTCAGACATCCATGTACTTTTACATTGGAATAAATAAAAGAATGATTGCAACAAATTACAACTTGTACAGATCACTCATTTTAAGGGGATCTTCATATCTTGTTATAGGTTTAACTTTTCTCTTTACTGCCACGTTAGTTCTATACTCAAATTTGATTATTTATCCATTGGCCGCTGGTATAGCATTTGCAATATTTTACACAGTTTCAAATGTTCTCGTTTTTGAATCCATAGGTGAAAAAGGAAGGGGTAGGGCACTTGGTTTTTACACATCAATGATCCAGATAGGGACATTAGTGGGAGCGTTAACATCTGGATACATTTCATTCTACATTGGGTACTGGTCAGATTTTATGCTTGCTGGAGTATTTGTTCTATTGAGTTTAATATTTTTCCGTGCCCTCGAAACAAAAAAATCAGGAAAAAATGCTTAAAATTTCATCAAGTTTTTTTATTTTTCTTGGCCATGAATAACCATACCTGTCAAGCATAATATTTTTGATCCCAAGTTTTTCGGCAGGTTCAAGATCATACTTCGGGTAAGAAGAAACATGAAGAACTTCATCAATTGGTATATTTCTCAATTCAAAAGCTTTTTTAAAAGCATCTATTTTTGGTTTATAATATCCCGTATCTTCGGCCGTAACTATGAAATTAAATAGGTCTTCCAATCCATATAAAGTTACTTTTATTATAGAATTTTCAGTATTTGATATTATACCAAGCTTGAATTTATTTTTCAATTTTAATAAACCGTATAAAGAATCTGGAAAGAACTGTGATTTTGCAAACATTCTTAAAAGGAGATACTCATAATCATCATCAAAATTTATTTTATACTTTTTAAGCAAATCTCTTAAAACATTTTTAAGTATATTAGAATAAGGCTCGAAATTATTTAAATTTTTAATGTATTCATACTCTATTTTAAAAAAATCATCAACCATTCCAGGTTTGATGAAATCCAAAGCATTTTTAATAGATGTCCTCCAATCGACTAGTGTTCCATACAAATCAAATGTAATAAATTTCACCATAATGTTTTATTAAAAAAATCCATATTATTATTTTTTTCATAAGAATATTTAAATCGAGCATTTGATTTATTAAATTAATTTTTAACATTTACAGAACGGTTTAAAGTTTCCAGTGAAGAAAAATTATTTATCATTAAATTGTTTAGTTATAATCATGCTAGATCTAAAAGATTTTTTAAAACCTGAAAAAAGTGTACTTGTTGTTTGGGATGTTCAGGAAGCACTAGTTAATGCAATATTCAACAAGGAAGAATTTTTGAGAAACCTGAAACCTTTAATTGAAAAAGCTAGATCAAGAAATATTCCAGTGTTTTATACAAAGATCACACCCCTTCCAGAAAGGTTTGAATCTCAGGCGAGGAAGATCTTCTATCGCGGAGGTTTTAACCCAGGGGACATTATTCCCGAAATAAAGCCACAGCAAGGGGATTTTATTTTAAACAAGAATACAGCGAGCATTTTCGTGGGAACAAATTTTGAATACATGATAAGAAACGCATCAATCCAGACAATATTTTTCACTGGTATTGCAACTGAAATAGGAATTGAAACATCAGCAAGGCATGCAATGAACATTGGATTTTTACCTGTAATTGTCGAGGACGCAGTATCTTCAGGAGATAAAGAAGCACATGAAAGATCATTAACTAACCTTAGAAAAATGATGACAGTGATGAAATCCCAGGAAATAATGAAAATCTGGGATTCCTAAATTATTTTTTATAATAGAATATTGTTCCGCACCTTAAACATTGAAATCTACCGTCGGGAAGAACCCTATGCTGGTCATAACCGCAATTAGGGCAAATTATTTTATAGCCCAGAACATAGTTTTGTTGATTCTGATATTGTTGCTGATAGTAATTCTGGTACTGTGGATTATTGAAAAAAGGTTGTGCATAATAATCAGTTTTTCTCCCTCCAATGTAGAACATGTCTCTTAAGTAATACCAATAATAAGGAAAACCGGCTGCAAACCATACTATCATTATAAGGGATGAAATAACAACCATTGCACCCCAGAATGGCGAATTTATGTAAGAATAACTTCCCATGAAATCAATAATGAAATGCCCAGCTATGCTCATGTATATTCCATACCTGAGGAAAAGGTATCCAAGAACAAGACCCGCAACAAATGCGCTTGGAAATTTAGCAGGTTCCCAAGATATAAGATGCGCAGATCCAAAGAAAAATGCAGAAATAATGAGAATTGTAATGCTCACACCATTTATTCCAAATTTTCCACCTACTATTGCCCTGTACCATGGCAACTTTTTTCTGTAAGAAATTAAATAAAGAGGTATTCCCAACAAAATACCTCTATATACAAATTCTTCCCAGACAGGTGCATGTAAAAGAGTAAGTAGCAAATAGTTTGTTGGAACACCGCTAGTTGGGTTTCCAAATGGCTGGCTTGAATTTGTAACTGCCATGGAAATAAAGTACGACAAATAGGTGAATGAAATTAATAGCACGATCAATTCTGTAAATACAGCAAATCTCTCGCTATTTTTTGGCAATTCTTTCTTTGCCATGTCCTTGGTCCAGAAAATGAAATCCTTAAGAATGAAAATTAAAACAATGGAAATGACAATAACAAGAAGAGCCAACCAATATATTTCAAAATGTGGTGAAAGCATGTCGACAAAAACAAAAGGAATTGCAATGACATAGAAAGGAACAGTTGTTCCTGACATTGCACCAGATAATGTTATGATGATCATTGCAGCAAAATTTAGCAAAAATATGGCGAGAACACTCAATGATAATATAAACGTAAGAACTCTTCTAGGAATGCTCATTTTCATTAGCACTTGTATCTGAATTAAATATTTTAATTTATGCGCACCTGGTATATGGAAAAATAAAAATCATAGTAGAATTATTATCTAAATAATGCTAGACTGGGAAAAAGTTTCAGGAAAACTTTTAGATTACACAAATGTAAAAGGTAAGTATGGAAAAGATGCTGCAGTATGTGCAGTAATTGATGATAACTATAATATAATACTTGAAAAAAGAGTACAGAATGAGAAAGATCCATGGTCAGGGCAGGTCTCATTTCCAGGAGGACATTTTGAAAAGAATGATATTTATATAATCAATACTGCACTGAGGGAATTAAAAGAGGAAACTGGAATTAATAATATAAAGATTCTAGGAGGTTTGGAAATACAGCATCCAAAGAACATGCCATCCTTAAATGTTTATCCATTTTTATGTTACAAAGAAAAATTTGATAAATTAATTCCTCAGAAGGATGAAATTCAATATTTTTTCATTCCAAATATAATAGAATTAAAAGAAGGCGTTACAAATATAAATATGGATGGAAAAACATCACCTGAAAAATGTTTTATTTATAAAAATGAAATAATTTGGGGCATGACAGCAAGAATAATTGAAAAAATAAAGGATTTATTTAAAGATCATTAGGATGTATCCTATAGCCCCTATCAATGCACCAACAACAATGGCAATTAAATAGAAAAGCACCGGCACCAAAATATTCTCCGCAAAGAATTTGAGGCCGTCAAGGTATGCGCCCACAAGGGCGAGTGCAATTAATAACACAAGGCCTGCAATTCCCATATAAAGTGATTTTTTCTTCATGCTATCTGTACCAAGGATATAAAAAGCAATACCTCCTGCGAAAAGCACGAGCACGGCAAACACAAGTATTGTTTCCAGGAATACATTAATATTCATAATGGCAACAGCCATGGAATTCACCTATTTCAGGTAAAAGCATAACAATAAATTAAATTTATCTTTTTTTGAGAGGGAAGAATAATATACAAGGTAAAATTCTTTGTTACGGATGAGAGAATTTATTGCCATAATTACTGGAGATGAAATATTGAATTGCTCCGTAAAGGATGAGAATGGATTCTGGTTATGTTCAGAATTGAATTCTTTAGGTTTTTTCACAAAGGAAATAGTTTACATAAGGGACAATCTTGAAAATATTTCATCGCACATTAAGAGGGCTTTATCAATGAATATTGATGTTATTATAATTACTGGAGGCTTAGGCCCAACATATGACGATAAAACTCTAAGGGCAGTTTCTATTGCCCTGGGTAAAGATCTTAAGTTGAATGAAGAAGCATTGAAAATGGTTAAAATGAGGTATGATTCATTATACAACAAGGGAATAATAAAAGACAAGGAACTTAACAAAAATAGGGAAAAAATGGCAATTCTACCCGATGGATCTATTCCAATAAGAAATAATACAGGAGCTGCACCAGGTGTAATGCTAAAGATTGGCAATACCTTAATTTTTGCTTTGCCAGGAGTGCCATCAGAAATGAAATCCATGTTCAATGAGGAGATTAAAAAAATTTTAATTGATGAATTCGGTCAATGGACATACTTGGAAAAAAATATTTTTTTGGATCACAGGGATGAATCAACTATTACTGAAACATTGGAAAAGATTTCCCGTGATCATGGCATATATGTTAAATCTAGATCAGGAATTTTAAATGGAGAAAGAAAAATGGTAATTACGTTGGCATTGAGGTCAGAGGATCAAAATGTTGCCAACGAGAGAATGAATATGGCACTGAATGAACTTCTTGAATATTTAAAAAATAAGAATATAAATTATTTAATTCAATGAATTGCCTCAAAACTTTTTACATATATATTGCTCTTAAAATTAATCACATTTCCTGATTCAGTTTCTACTTCCCCTATCTGATTATCAATAGGATCTGATCTCAAATATTTTTTATCAGGATCAAAAGGTACCTGAAAATCCTCATTTGCTATCATTCTGAAACCATCTAAATTACCGAAATAAAAATCCCTGTACTTGCTGTTCCCCTTGAGCACATTACCAAAAGATGCATCTATAGGTATGAATCCATAGTCATCTAAATATACCTGTGCCCAATCGTGAGGTGTAGCTTTATCTGGAGTAATGTACCATCCACTCTGCCATTTAGCAGGTAATCCCGCTATCCTGCACATAGTGATAAAAAGAATCGCCATAAAACCGCAATCACCTCTTAAATTAGTCACTGTATATTCACTAATATTGTCAAAATATATGTAAGGTGGTACATAGGAATAATATATATTTTCTGTAATCCATTTGTATATCTTCCATGCCTTTTTATAATCATTTTTCTCGCCTGAAATGATCCTTTCAGTGAGGTATTTCAAATGATCTGTAAAAACAACGTGGGGTAATTTTTCATCCAAATAATCTCCTTTTATTGATGATCCTTTCTTTGAAAGCCTTGTTTCTGAAATTTCATATGAGAATTCGACCATAAATTTTTTCTCAGTATCAAAAAAATTAATTGTCCTTTGCCTTGAATTTTCGGATAATTTGAATTTTTCAGGGTATGTTTTTAGAATTTTTACATTTGTTATAGAATCATTTTCGATTGGTACAGGCAACCAAACCCTGTAAGGTGCTTCCTTTTCCAGTTTTATTTCAATACCCGCTGTAATTCTATATCTTTTAACATCGCCCTCAATGATTTTTTTTATTCTATTTTCTAGCAATTCATTATTTTCTTTTTTTTCCATCAATTTTCTTTTTTTCATTTCATTGTCTAGGAAAAAAATATTGTCGAGGGTTTTTTCAGGAAAACGTTCTTCACCATTTATGAAAAATCTTTCAACAACACCCTTCTTTATTAAATCTTCCAGCTCAATGTTTTCAAAATTTTTTATATTACTTTTTAAGGATTTCAAAACATCCTTCCTTTTCAATGGAAATGCATGATCAATCCTTTTCAATCTTTCAAGCTCTATGTTAAGCCTTTCTTTTATCATATCATCATTGGAGTTTTTCATATAATTATTTATCATTAATTCTGCATTTTTAATATTCCCTAGTAAAATTTCTCTTTTAATAAATTCTGGTATGGGTACATTCAAAACTTGAAGGTCCATGATAAATTAAATATATTCCTGGCTTATTAAATTTTCATGATGTTAAAGTTTATTACATTAATGCCCCATGGAGAAGAAGTTCTCAATCCTAAGGACGATGAAACTAAATCTCTTAAAATGCTAATGCAAGAAATTGGTGAAAGTGCTAATGATATCGCTGAGTTTATTGTTCTTTCGCCACATAGCATCAGAATAATGGACCATATTTCAATCATATTCTCAGAACATGTGTCAAACGGAAAGGATTTTCCTGTTGATAGAAAACTAGCACACATAATTTTCACTGAATCAAAGAGGAATAATTTGCCTGTGGTTGAAGTCAACTATGGCGCTTTAGAAGGTAAAGAATCTAAGATACCATTGGACTGGGGTACGTCAATTCCACTGGAATTTTTTAAAAATGTAAAGAATCTTGTAATAATATCACCTGCGAGGATAATCGATATAAACCATTTAATAAAATTCGGTGAAATTCTCGCCCAGGTAACAGACAATTATGAAAATGATATTGGCATAATAGTGAGCGCTGACAATGCTCATTCACATAAAGAAGATGGCCCTTACGGTTTCAGTAAATATGCTAAAATTTACGATGATTTTATCATAAATTCTTTCAAGAACAATAAAATAGAAGCTATTGCAAAATTAGATGAAAAAATAGTAGAAGAAGCAAAGCCTGACAGTTTCTGGCAAATACTTGTTTTGGTGGGCATTTTGAAAAGAAAAAATTTCCTAGTGCAAGAGATTAAATATTCTTGCCCGTCATATTTTGGCATGATGGCGGCAAAATTTACTAAGGTTTAAGTAATTCACTCCCCATGGAATTTTCATTTGGTCCAGTTCCATCAAGGAGACTTGGCAGGAGCCTTGGCATAAATAATATAATTCCTAAAACTTGCTCTTATTCTTGCATATATTGTCAGCTTGGCAAAACTATTAATTTCACATCCACAAGGAAAAAATTTTACGATCCTGATGAGCTCGTTTCTTCTGTAAGGAAAAGAGTAAATGAATTAGAAAAAAATGGTATAATAATTGATTATCTAACATTTGTCCCAGACGGTGAACCTACCCTAGATATAAACTTAGAAAATGAAATAAGGATGTTGAAGGAATTGGGAATAAAAATTGCAGTAATAACAAATTCTTCACTCATATATGACGAAGATGTTCGCAATGCCCTTTATCTAGCAAATTTTGTTTCCTTAAAGGTAGATACGGTAAAAAATGATATTTGGAAAAAAATAAATGTTCCACATAGGGATTTAAATCTTGATAAAATACTCTCAGGCATAAGAGAATTTTCTAAAAATTATCATGGAACATTAGCAACAGAAACAATGTTAATAAAGGGTATCAATGATAACAATTTTGATGAAACTGCAAAATTCATAGGTGAAATAATGCCTCATACATCATACATTTCTGTTCCAACGAGACCGCCAGCCTTCGATTTCGTAAAAATTCCGGATGAATATAAAATAATAGAGGCATACGAGACATTTAAAAGATTCATAGATAATGTTCAAACCCTTACAGATTTTGAAGGCGAAAATTTTGTAACACTTGAAAATACACTTAATGATATATTAGACATAATTTCAGTGCATCCAATGAGAGAAGATGTTCTTCTAAAAATATTAAGTGATAAGGGCATGGGTCTAAATGATCTCGAATCCCTAATAAATAAGGGTTTAATAAAAAAAGAAAATTATGGTGGTAAAATATTTTACATAAAAAAATTCAAAGGTTTTTCCTGAGTTCCTTTTTATCTATTTTACCAGTACTTGTTTTAGGCATGGAATCAATGAATATAACATCATCTGGAAGCCACCATTTCTGTACCCTGCCTGTTTCTATGTACCTGTTCAAATGCTCGTAAATTTTTTCCTTTGTAATAGGTTTCTTTGTTGTGACAAAAAGAATTGGCCTTTCACCCCATTTAGGATCAGGTTTTCCTACGAGTGCAACTTCACCCACTTCAGGTATTTCTGATACAATGTTCTCTAGGAGGAGTGATGGAATGAATTCTCCCCCACTTTTAACCGCATCCTTTTCCCTGTCAACTATATGTATATAACCCAATGAATCTACAACTGCAAGATCCCCTGTATGGAGCCAGCCATTTTTCCATAGCTGTTCAGTTTTTTCTGGATCTTTATAGTATTCTCCGGTTAGCCAAGGCGCCCTCACAACTATCTCACCTATTGTGTTGTTATCCCATGGTACATCTTTGTCCAGTGAATCAACCACCCTAATGTTTACAAAAGGTATTGGTATTCCTGTGCTTATCTTGTATTCAAATCTCTCTTCATCCCTCATCTTTTTAATTTTATCAGTGAATAATGCAATTGTAAGAACCGGGCATGTTTCTGAAAGGCCGTATCCTCCTATTGTATTTATTCCATATTTCTCGGCCATTTTAGCAAGTCCCTTTGGAAGTGCTGCTCCGCCAATTACAACTTTCCATCCCTCTAGGTATTTTCCATAATTCTCTACATCAGGATGTGTTAAAATCATATAGAGAATAGATGGAACCATCAGGGATAATGAAACATGCTCATTTTTTATTAGCTCAAGAATCTTCTTTACATCATATCTCCCTGGCAAAACATATTTGTTTCCAGTGATCATTGTTACATATGGAAGACCCCAGGAATGCACGTGGAACATTGGAACAAGGCTCATAAATACATCCTTATCTGTAACATACAGAGGTTCCTTATGCACCGCCATTGCTAGCGCTGTGGCATGTAATACCAAATTCCTGTGCGAAAAAGTAACTCCCTTTGGCAATCCTGTAGTTCCAGAAGTATAGAAAATTGTTGCCTGCGTATTTTCATCAAGATCAGGAAAATCTATGGGCTCAGATGAAGATAATAGATCCTCGTAGTTGTAATTTGGCGTAAGGATAGTTTTTACCTCTTCATTTTTATCTGAATATATAATCCATCCTTTAATAAAATCAAATAACTGTGCAGCCTTTTCAATAATTGGGACAAACTCATCCCTGATTATAACATACTTATCCTCTGCATGCTGCATGGTATAGAAAATTAATTCCGGCGGATATCTAATATTCACAGTATGAAGAACTGCACCTATCATTGGTACTGCATAATAACTTTCCATGTAATGGTTAGTGTCCCAATCAAGAACAGCAACCTTATCTCCTGGCTTAACACCTAAATTCACCAAAGCATTGCCTATTCTTCCTACCCTATCGTAGAATTCTTTAAAAGTAAATCTTTTCTGGTCCTGGTAAACTATTTCCTGGTCTGGAAAATTTCTCAGTGTTGCAGGTAAAATATTCCTTATATTCATTTGATACTTATAAGCTGCCATAAAAATTGTATGTGAATTTCTAATTATAAATTTTTTCTTAAATCTTTTTCTAAATTAAAACAAATTTGAAATATTTTAGCGAAAGAATAAAAAATATTTTAAATATTTTTTTCCTTTTTCCGAATATATGATTTATGAATTTGAGGGCCGCGTACCAAAAATATCAGAAAAGGCCTATGTTCATGAGACAGCTGTTGTAATTGGCAATGTAACAATATCTGACGGTGTCTGGGTGGGCCCCAACGCTACAATAAGGGGTGACTATGGAACTATAGAGATAGGCGAGAATTCTGCTGTGGAGGACAATGTTGTTATTCATGCCAGACCGGGCGAAAGAACAAAAATAGGGAATTGGGTAACCATTGGCCATGGATCTATTGTACATACAGCTACCGTGAACGATTACGTTGTAATAGGCATGGGATCCGTGATCACCGATTATGCTGTTGTTGGTACCTGGGCAGTTCTTGCGGAAGGAAGTGTTGTAAAAATTAGGCAGGTTGTGGATCCTGAAACAGTAGTAGCTGGTGTACCGGCACAGCCAAAGACAAAGGTGACTGAAGAATACAAAAAACAATGGATAGAATTTAAGAAAATTTATGTCTCATTTACGGAAAGATATAAGAATAATTTAAAAAGAATTGGGTGATTAATTATGTATAACATAATAGTGTGTTTTAAGCAAATTCTGGACATAGATCAAATGAAAGTAGACGAGAGCACTCAGGAACCAATTTTGAAAAACTTACCCTATAGGCTTGAAGATCTTAGCAAGAATGCAATTGAGGAAGCAGTAAGGATCAAGGAAAAATATGGAGGAAAAGTAATAGGAATAACATATGGTGGAGATCAGGCCACACTGGCAATGAAGGAAGCTCTTGCAATGGGTGTTGATGAGGGCATCATTCTTAAAGGTTATAAGGAAAACAATCCTGAAATAACATCTGATGTTCTTGCCAAAAAGATTTCAGGAATGCAGTATGATATAATAATAATGGGTAACCAGTCTGCGGATAGTTACACTGGTCTAGTTCCAGGCAAAGTAGCAAGAAAATTGTCTATTCCTCTTGTAGGAAATGCAATAAAACTCGAAATGGCAGATAGAAGAGTAAGAATAACGAGGACAGGTGAAGAAAAGAACCTTGTTCTTGAATCAAACCTTCCAGCTTTAGTAACAGTTGAGCAGGAAATAAATGAACCAAGGCTACCACCACTAATACAGATCATGGCCGCAGGTAGGAAGCCCATGAAAATTGAAGAAATACAAGTAAATGTAAAATCCACAAAAAAGGTAATATGGAACAGGGCACCAAAGAGTGAAAGGAAGAGAATAGTGTTTGAGGATGTGGACAAGGGTGTGGCTGAAATATCTAAAGTTTTAAAGGGTGAGGTAAAATGAAAGCGATGGTATTTTCTGAAAAGGCTGATCTTTCATCTCAGATGCTCACACTTTTCAGAAACACGTTTGAAATGGATCTTTATACAACAAGCAATGAAAATTTACTTAATTTTGGCGCAAAGAATGTTTTTAAGTTAACTGGGAATAACCTTTATGTTGACAACATTTCTGAAAAGCTTGCTGAAATGTATAAAAACAATGGTTATGATATTATTATAATAGGATCTTCTGCAATGGGCAGGGAAATTTCATCATTACTCTCTGAAATTTTGCATTTGGAGGCAATCACAGAGGTAATGAAAATAGAGCCAAAGGATGGAATTATAGCAACTGAAAGGTTCTTCTACGGTGGAAAAACAGTGATAAGGGAAGAATCAGAGGCAAAAATATTTACAGTTCTACCAGGATTGGTAGATCCACAGCCGGTAAATTCATCATCTACTGAAAATAATATAAGTATTGATAAGGATTCTGCAATAAAGGTTGTTGACCAGATTGAAAAACCAAAGAGCAGTGTAAACCTTGAAAAGGCCGATATAATAGTTTCAGCTGGCAGGGGCATAGGAAAGAAAGAAGGTCTTGCTGTGATTCAGCAGCTGGCAGATGTTCTCCATGGTGAGGTAGGAGGATCTAGGCCTGTTTGCCTGGATTATCACTGGCTGAGCGAGGAAAGGCAGGTAGGACTTTCAGGAAAAAGGGTAAAGCCCAAGGTATATGTAGCATGTGGAATTTCTGGACAGGTACAGCACATAGCAGGCATGAGAGGTTCAAGAATGGTGATTGCTATAAATAAGGACAAGAACGCACCAATATTCAATGAATGCGATTATGGCATCGTGGGAGATCTTTATGCAGTCATACCCAAGCTCATAGAAGCAATGAAAAAATGACAAACAGTGCAGAAATAATAATAGATTCAAAAAACGCGGAGATTCTATACAAAGCATTGAGGGTGGAGGGGGAGAGGAATATTCCAAGGACTTCAATAAAAATTGAAAATATGGAAAATAAACTAAAAATTTTTATTAATGCTTCAGATGTCAATGCGATGAGGGCAGCAATAAACTCATATATGAGATGGATTAACCTATCAATGAAATTGCTGGAGATGGTATAAATGGTAGATTTGAATCTTACTCCTTATCTTCAGGAGAAATTAAAGCAGGCTCAGACATTGCAGCAACAGCTTGAAAGTGTTGTTACTCAAAGATACCAGATAGATATGAAAGTGAAAGAGATTGCAAAAACATTGGAAGAATTAAATAAGGCTGGATCCGATACTGTAGTATTTAAAAGTGTAGGCTCTATATTAATTTCCGTGAAGGACATAGAAAATTTAAAGAAGGATCTTGAGGAAGAGAAGGAAACACTTGAGGTAAGGCTAAAAACTCTGGAAAAGCAGCAGAAGATGCTTGAAGACAAGTACAAGGATATACAGAATGAGTTTGCTAAAGCTTACGGTGAACAGGGTCAAGGCAATTAATGACCCTTATGTTCAGCATAGGAAATATAAGGTTAAGACCACTTGAAAGGAACGACCTATCATTGGTTCATGAACTGGAAAATGATGAGCATGGTACGTTCTACGCAAGGGGGTTGCCATTAAATTTTAAAACGATGGATGAAATTATTCTGGAATACGAGGAAGATTTAAAAAAGGGTCTTAGAAAAAGGTTTGTCGTTGAAACAAAGGATGGAAAGAGTACTGGAATAGCATCTATTTATGAAAATCCCGGACCTATGAAGAGGGCTGGCATAGGTCTTTTTCTTAAAAAGGAATATTGGAATTCAGGCATAGGCAAGATTGCAACCCTGGCACTTTTAGAAATGCTCTTCTATTTTTCAAATTATGATAGGGTGGAGGCCTGGAGTGCAGAATATAATAAAAGGGCGCATAGGGTACTTATAGATAATGGCATGGCACTCGAAGGTAAATTGAGAAAAGCATTGTTTGTAACAGGCAAATATTATGACTGGTACATTTTTGGTGAATTGAAAAATGAATATTTTGAAAAAAGAGAAGAAATATTGAAAAGAATACTTAATAAATATTATGAAGAATACTTAGGGAACATTTCATCATTTTCTCCATAATAATGACATTTTTTTAAAATTTAGGGCGATAGTTTTTAATATCATTCATGTAATACAAATTTTATGGAAAGGGAAGAGATTAAAAAAATACTGGATAGAGAGAATGTTAAATTCATCCAGATGCAGTTTATGGATATTTTAGGCACAGTAAAAACTGTAATTGTTCCATCTTCAAAGTTTGATAAGTCCATGGATGATGGTGTTCTTTTTGATGGTTCCAGCATAGTTGGCTATGCAACAATAGAAGAATCTGACATGAGAGGTATTCCGGATCTTTCCACATTTCAGATCCTTCCATGGTATGATGGGAATATTAAGACCGCAAGGATAATATGCGATGTTCACACACCATCAGGTGAACAGTTTCCGGGTGATCCAAGGCTTGTTTTAAAAAATATGCTTAGGAAAGCAAATGAAATGGGTTACCAATTTTTTACTGGACCCGAATTTGAGTTTTTTCTTTTCAAGATAAATGATCAGGGCGAACCTGAACCTGTACCAAGTGATAAGGGAAGTTATTTTGACTATACACCTGTGGACAGGGCAGAAGCGATCAAGAAAGAAATTTTGCTATTTCTTGACATGATGGGTTACGATCCGGAGGCATCACACCATGAAGTTTCACCAGGCCAGCATGAAATAGATCTAAGATTTTCAGATGCTCTCACAATGGCAGATAGGATCATGACGTTGAAAGCCCTTATCAAAACTGTTGCACTTAAGCATGGCCTTTTTGCAAGCTTCATGCCAAAGCCAATTTATGGTGTAAATGGATCTGGAATGCACGTGCACCAGAGTTTAATGACCATGGACCAGAAAAAAAATTTCTTTTACGATCCAAATGGAAAATACCAGCTGAGTGATATAGCAATGCATTATATTGGTGGCGTATTGAAACATGCAAGGGAAACAGCTGCAATTTTGAATTCATCAGTGAATTCCTATAAAAGGCTTGTACCCGGCTATGAGGCACCGGTATACATATCCTGGGCAAACATGAACAGGAGCGCTTTGGTAAGGATACCACAGGGCCGTGGCTTGAAAACAAGATTGGAACAGAGGAATCCTGACCCTGCAGGAAATCCATATCTTCAGTTCGCAGTCATGCTTGCTGCAGGCCTCGATGGTATAAGGAATAAAATAGAACCTCCAGAGCCTGTTGAAAAGGATATATATCATTTATCCCAAGAAGAGAGGGAAAGTCTGGGCATAGAGAGCTTACCTGGAAGTTTAGGGGATGCTTTAGAAATATTCAGAAAAAGTGAATTGATGAGAGAAACTTTAGGAGACCATATTTTCAACCATTTCTATATTGTAAAGAAAAAGGAGGTTGAATCTTACAGGGCGGAGGTAACAGCTTGGGAAATTAAAAACCTTCTTCCTGTTCTTTAATTCTTACAAGATCGATCATGAATTTGGCCTGCTCAGGTGTGATGTTTGAATTTTTTATTATTATTTCCTCATTTCCTTCCACAAGGCCCTTAAGGAGCATTGGTTTACCACCAGTCAATTGATAAATTACCTCTACTCTTTCCTGACTCAATCCAGGAAAAAGGTCTTTGATCACCTTCATTGGAAGTCCCTTAATCCTTAATTCAGTTACCTTTCCAGTTGAAACATCGTCCTGGCTATAGAATCTGTTATATGATGGTGTGTCCTCTCTCATGGATATTATCATTTTACCAGAATTCTTATCCCTTACTAAATTTTGCATGAATTCTACTATTGAATCATCTACCAAATAATAATTATCAAAAATTATTAGAGCATTTTTATTTTTGATAATATGATCAAAGCTTCCATTATAAATGCTTTCTATTTTATTTTTTAGGGAATCTATATTAATTTGCATATTCAGCTGTATCATTATAATATCCATGTTTCTTACTGTGGTCAAAAATTTTCCTATCAGGGATGTTTTGCCCATACCTTCCTGGCCTATTACAACAAGAAATGGTGATTTATCTTTAAGCCAGTTTTCCATGATCTTTATTTCATCTTTCCTGTCAAGAATATTTCCATCAAATGTGGCTTCAACATAAATCTTTTTCTTTGCAGGTTGCTTACTTTCCTTATTCATTTCATTTTGTATGTAATTAAGAGCCTCTAGCCAGGACATTTCCCTCATATTTTCTATTAGATCTATAACCTTGTATTTTCTGCCGTTGAAATGTACATTTAAATTTGCATAACTTTTTTTAATTTTATCTACCTCGAGCATTCCTTCAGGTGTAAGAAAATACACATTCACCTTCTTCTCTTTACCTATGACCCTACCTTTGACTTCTTCAATTAGCTTATTTCTAATCAGAAAATCCAGCTCCCTTGGCACATGGGAGACGGTAATACCCATTGCCCTTGCAATGCCCTCCTGGGAAATCTCAACTGGAAGCTGGTACTTATCCTTATATTTCCAATATTCAGAAAGATAAATCAGAATCTTTGTTCTCAGAGTTACCCTTTCCATCTTGTATGAGTATTATGAAAAGGATATTTAAAATTGTTGAAATTCCTTCTCAATTTTTTCTATTTCTTTTCTATCAGCATTTTTATAAGAATTTAATAGTTCCATGTTTGTTTCAATGAATGTATGCCCCCATGAAAATTTTCCAATGATCATGTTAGCTTGATCCACTTCACCTAAAATATAAAGAGCTGCAGATAAAGCCTCTGCAGTTGAAAGTTTGTTTGGATGCCCAAAATTAACAGGATTTCCAGGAATTAAAAATGGAAGGCGCCTAAATTCACCCTTTATATTTGAAAAAATGCTATCTATATTTTTCCAGGATCCATCTACAGCATAAAGCCCGTGCATGATAGCCTCATTGTAATCCTCCTTTGATATAACAATATCGGAGAGAGGTGAAAGTATTATGCCACCCGTATGCGTTTTTCTTTTTATGAGTTTAGCCAAACCAAATCTTTCCATTTTTTTTGCTGTACACTTTTTAGGATCATCATCAGCAAGGTAAATTACAAATAATTTTATCATGTGTATTTATTGAAAACGAAATACATTATAAAAACACTCGCTATGAGGATTATAAGAACAATAAATGGTATGGACATATAAAATGGTGTTGAATTCTGCGAAGGAATAGTTGCATTGGAGAAACCTGGAAGAACACCCATATTGAGAAGCTGGCCGTTCGTATACCCAGGATGGTAAAGTGATTGCTCTCCATTAATGTAAATGAGAGCCTTTTCTATTGTTGCATTTGAAACACTACCATATTGCTCTAAGGCCAGTATAAACTGTGCACCGTACGGATTCAGACCTGTAAGGCTATAATCGAAAAACACATATTTTAAATTCGAATTATTTGACCAATTATATGTGGTAATTGATTTTGATAGGAAAGTTGGAAATACCATGTCTTTCCACATCTGATCAGTTATTGTCGTATTGGTCCCATTTAAGAAATGGATCTCAATGGATGGAAAAGTAACATTGCTGATGCTCGATCCAGCTGAAATGTTACTATTTACTAGCGACAATAAAAGAATTGAAATGCCTATCACAGCTAACGTGCCTATAATATGCCTCATTCTTCGGGTTAAAAGAATTAACATTATATAATTGTTTTGGAACAATTTTTCTTAAATCCAGATGCCATTCTGACCTTGATAATGTCCTGATCTTTCTGCATAAGATTTTTCCACATCGGATGTGAGTGCAATAAAAATAACCTGTGCGAATTTTGATCCCCTTTCTATCTTTATTTCATTTAACGAATTGTAAGCAAATAAATTTAGTTTTCCATTAAAACCAGCATCAATCATTCCTGCACTCAAAATTATTCCTTTTCTTGCCCATGAAGTTTTAATCCAAATCTGGCCGGCTATATTTGATGGAAATTTAAAGTACTCAATTGAAGATACTACAAAATAAGATTTTGCTTGAATTACTTCAGAATTGGCTCCTAAAATTTTTATTTCATCTATACTAATATCATAACCATTTGGAGTTAAATTTTCTTCATTAAAATTTTCTATGACGAGCTTTTTTTCTTTCATCATGAATTTTATATCCCTGTCTGAAAGTATCATCATTTCATTATTTTATTTCATTAGATAAACATTATCATGAAATTTTATTATATTTGTTTATATTATCAATAAATATGATTCTTGATGGCAAAGCCCTGGCAAAAAAGATTGAATCAAAGATTAATCAGGATGCCCAGGAATTTTACAAAACATATGGAATGAAAGCATCACTTCATACAATCCTCATAGGTGATGATGAAGCATCGAAAATTTATGCAAGATCAAAAATAAAAACTTTGAAGAACCTAAACATGGATGGTGAAATTCATCAGTTGAGCGCGAACACATCACAGGAGGATGTAATTTCTCTAATAAAGAGCCTTTCATCAAGAAAGGATGTCCATGGTATCATGGTAGAAATGCCAATACCTAAAAGTCTTGACAGGAATGCAATTTTATCTAGCATAGACCCTCTTAAAGATGTTGATGGTCAAAATCCATTGAATTTAGGATATTTAATGCTAGGAAATGAAGATCATGTTCCATCCACACCAAGGGCAGTAGTAAGGATTCTAGAAGAATACAATGTTCAAATATCTGGAAAGAATGTTTGTATAATTAATAGAACGCCAGTTGTTGGGAAACCGTTAACAATGCTGATGCTCAACAGGGATGCGACTGTAAGAATATGCCACAGCAAAACAAAGAATCTTGAGAATATTACAAAAGAATCTGATATTATTGTCATAGCAATAGGCAAACCCCTTTTCCTCAAGGAGAATATGGTATCAGAGAAGTCAATCGTTGTTGATGTTGGCATAAATTCATTGAATGGAAAAATTGTTGGAGATGCAGATTTTGAAAATATAGCCAATAAAGTATCAATGATAACGCCTGTACCTGGAGGAGTAGGCAGTGTTACAACAATATTGATAGTTGAACAGACATTAAAAAATGCAAAAGCTTTGATTAAATGATTAGGAAAGATTTATTAATAATGGTTTAAATATTAAATCGGGTGATGATTAAATGAATGATAACAAAGCTCCAGAAGTACTTGCACCAAAATACAGGGAAATTAAGGATAATGAAGTATTCTGCCCACTTGCAAAGGATATTATACCTATAAAAGAATGCAAAAAATGCAAGAATTTTATTAGATTAGAAGATAAATATATAGTATGCGCTTTGCCATGGGACTAGATGTTCATTTTAGGTCTTTCAGGTGAGCATGAAAGGTTACCTGTTTCAGAGGTAAAGGGAATACTTGAAGGCGAGGGCGTTGGTTATAGGATATTTAGATATAATCCTCTTATCTTAGATGCAGAATCTATTTCCCCAGTCCTGGAAAGGGCAGCTCTTGTTAAATTTGGAGCAAAGGTTATAGGTGAAATTGATAATCTTGAAGATTTTCATTTAGACTTAAATGGAAAAACATTTTCTATAAGGTTCATAAATTTTTCAGATTCAAATGAAGATAGAATGTACATTGAAAGGTATGCAGGTTCAAAGGCGAAAGGTAAAGTAAATTTAAAAAATCCTGAAATAAGGATTGGCCTTGTAAAAATAGATAAAATATACATTACAGAAATTCTTGAAAGAAAAGATCCTCTATTCAAGGAAAGAATAAACCAGGTCAGGCCATTCAAAACTAATTTAGCGCTTCAACCGAAAATGGCAAGGATGCTAGTCAATCTTGCAAGGGTAAAAAAGAACGATTTAATAGCGGATCCATTCTGCGGTGGAGGTTCAATACTAATAGAGGCAGGTCTAATGGGCATAAGGTCCATAGGAATAGATTCAAGTGAAAAAATGGTAAATGGATGCAAAATTAATTTGGATCATTATGGCATAGATGCAAACATCTACCTGGGTGATTTTTCAATAATAAAAAATTTCCAAGGTATAGATGCAATAGTAACTGATCCTCCCTATGGGAGGGGTTCAACAACAAACAAGGAAAATGTAAAAAAATTGTACGAGCGCATGTTCAAAATATTCAGGGAAGTTCTTAAGAAAAATGGTTATGTATCCACAATTCTGCCATCCTTAGAATATAAAAAAATTGCAGAGGAATATTTTAAAATTGTTGAAATAAATGAAATGAAAGTTCATAGATCACTTACAAGATATTTTATCACTCTTTCTTAGGCAACTGGGAAATGATCTTTTCTACAATTTCGCTGAATGACCTTGATGCTTCAGATTCCTTCAGTATGAATGGCTCTCCGTCATCCCCAGCTTTTACAATGCTTGGATCCATTGGTATTCTGCCCAGGAATGGAACCTGATACTTGTTAGCGGCCTTTTCTCCACCACCGGTTCCGAAAACATAACCTGCCATGTTTTCTATTATACCAAGAATCTTAACATTCAGATGCTTTGAGAAATTTATTGCTTTTTTAGCATCCAGGAGGGCAACCTCCTGTGGCGTTATTACTATAACAATGCCAGTAACATCCTTAATTAGCTGAACAATGCTTAAAGGTTCATCCCCTGTTCCAGGAGGAAGATCCACAATAAGGAAATCAAGCTCACCCCACTGCACCTCTTCAAGAAATTGCTGCAATGCCTTATGCTTCAAGGAGCCTCTCCATATTACAGGTGCATCCTCCTCTGGAAGCATGTTTCCAATTGAAATTACCTTCAATGTTGGTGAATATTCAATAGGCAATATACCCTGATCATCACCTACAAGCTGTTCCTTGTTTAAGCCAAGCATCATTGGCACATCGGGTCCATGGAGATCAGAATCTAAAAGACCTACCTTATAACCTTTAAGTGAAAGTGCAACAGCAAGGTTCACCGAAACCGTTGTTTTGCCTACACCACCCTTACCGCTCATCACCAATATCTTGTACTTTATATTCTTCATTCTTTGTTCAAGTTTCGTATTCTGCTGGAGTATGGGTTTTAATTTAGATGGATCTATAGTCATATATATCAGCATAAGGAATATGAAAAATTACTTAACCTTATCGTATCATTACATAATAAAAAAATAAGCAAAGTTTTTAAATCCATTTTCTTTCTCCATAATAATTGCCACCGTAGCTCAGTCGGTAGAGCGGCTGACTTGTAATCAGCAGGTCGGGGGTCCAATTCCCTCCGGTGGCTCTTACAATTTCATGAGATTTTTCATGAATATTCTTTCATCCATTATCTTCAAATCATTTATTATTGGCTTAAAATCCATCTTTTCTAAAATATCATTATCTATATCGATCCCAGGAGCTATTTCTTCAAGGATTAAACCTTTTTCTGATAATCTAAAAACCGCCCTTTCAGTTATGTAAACAACCTCTTTTTTATTTTTTATAGCGAATGATCCCGAAAAGAAAATTTTTTCCACATTTTTAACAAATTTTATTACATTTCCATCTTTCTCAATTTTTAATTTTTTATTGTCCACATAAATTAATCTCTTTCCTCCGGTAAAGCCACCGGCGAAGAATATTCTTGGTACGCCATTTGAAATGTCTGGGAAACCACCAGGGCCTGGAAGCTTGTTATCAATGAAAGATGGGTTAACATTCCCGTACTCATCCACTTGAAGAAAGCCAAGAGAAGCGGCATCCGCTATTCCACCTTCATATATGTAAAATTGATCCGCCTGTGGTATTATTGCAAATGGCCCATATGAAAGACCAAAATCATTTCCAGAAAGTGCGATGCCTCCCCATGGACCTGATTCCACTGTGGTATAAACCGAGTCTGAATATCCCTCCTCTGCAATTATAGATGTTGATTCGGATGGAATGCCAGTGCCAAAATTCATAATGGCAGGCCTTTTTAAAGAATTTAACATCTTTATTATTTCTAGAACGAGCCTTCTTTTTATTACCATTCTGTCATCAAGTTTTTCATTTAACTTTGAAATCTTTATTTCATTTGGTATTAATTCACCTGAAATTGCTGGATCATATTTTATTGTGGATCCCTGTATATTGAATTCCTCTTCTGATGGTATTACATAATCCACCAAAGGGCCGGGAACGTGGATATTCTTTGGATTTCTGCTATTTTCTTTTACAATGTATTTTACCTGTGCAAAAACCTTACCAGAGTCTGGCTGTGCTTTAGAGCTCATGGCAATTGGAAGAATGGTACCGTATATACCCTCATGCTCAACAGAAAGATTTCCCTTCGGATCTGATGACGTGGCCCTTATGAAAGAATATTTTGGTTTAGGTGCCCTGTAAAGTAAATGTGGTTCTTCCAGATCAATTATTTTAGCATAGCATCTCTTTGCATTCCTTGCCTTTTCGTTCATTGCTGAATCATCAAGCCTTGGATCATGGAAAGTCCCCAAACCTATTTTTGAAAGAAGCCCAGGTCTTCCAGCTGCCATTTCCCTGAAAAGGTTTGTAGTTATTCCTATGCTAAATGAATATGTTTCAAAATATTCCATTTTTGTGAGCTTTTGCAAATATTCAGATCTATATAGATAAGGAATTAGCATGCCTGAAATGAACTCCCTGTCATCATTTTCATATATATTTTTTCCAATTATATCTAGGCCTGTTCCCGGAACACCAGGAAAAGCGTCCATCTCAATGAATAAATTTTTAGGATGACCATATTTTTTATACGCATCCCACAGAGAATATATTAAATAAAGTGGAGTAGTTGAGTTATTGAATCCAGAAATTGCTATAACAGATTTATCTTCAATTGAAGAAAGTAATTGCAATAAATCCTCTTTCTTATATATTATCATATTACCATAATTGAATTTTTCTTATTAAGAATTTCCTTTTCCATATTTTTCCTCCACATCATGGTAAAAATTTTCAATATTGTTATTTTTTATTGCTGATCTTATATCTTCCATAAATTTTATCATGAACCTTATATTATGAATAGATAATAGATACAAACCGAGTATTTCCTTTTCCCTCAAAAGATGGTGTACATATGATCTCGAATAATTTTTGCAGGTATAACAATCGCACTTTTTATCTATTGGTTTTAAATCGTCACTGAATGCACTTTTCCTTAAATCCAATGGACCTTCGCTCGTGAAGGCCAGGCCATGTCTCGCATTTCTTGTTGGAAAAACTGAATCGAATATGTCAATGCCCATCATAACACCCTTCAGGACATCTAATGGAGATCCAAGACCCATGAAATACCTTGGCTTATTATCAGGAAGTAAATCCAAGGTAAAATCAAGAACATCAAACATTGTTTCCTTAGGCTCGCCTATGGAAAGGCCTCCCACCGCAAAGCCTGGAAAATCCAATGATGTGATTTGGCTCGCGCTCTTTTCCCTCAAATCTTTGAAAACTCCACCTTGAACAATACCAAAACCTATTCCATTTCTTTCTGAAAAAAATTCCTTGGACCATTTAAATGTTAAATCTACTGCCTTTTCCACTTTTCTCTTGCTTCTTCCATATGGTATGCAATAGTCAAGCGCCATTGCTATATCCGTGCCTAAGGAATTCTGTATTTGGGCGCTCATTTTAGGTGTTAGTAGGATCTTCTTACCATCATTAGGTGCCTTGAAGACAATTCCATCTTCCTTTATGCTGTGCAAAAAATCTTCATTTGTGACCTGAAATCCACCGCTGTCGGTGAAAATTGGCCCGTTGAAACCTATGAATCCATGTATATCGCCATGCTTTTTTATTATTTCTAGACCTGGTCTCAAGAAAAGGTGAAGTGAATTTGATATTATCATTTTAATCCCAAGATCATCAAAATCCCTTTTTGGCACTGTTTTTATTGTACCTTTTGTTGCGACCGGCATAAAAACAGGTGTTTCCACATTTCCATGCGGTGTCTTAAGTATTCCGTACCTAGCTTTACCGTTTCTTGATATTAATTCAAATATTTCAGACATAGTTGACCCTTAATAGCGTGGCGTTTTCATCGTAGTAGGCAATTATGTTATAATTTCCTTCGCTTGTGAAATAAAATTCAACCTGGACACTTTCACCAGGATGCATAAGGATCATTTCATTGGATTGTGAACCGTTCAATACAACTGTTCCATTGAATATTATTGTGGCATTTTCAGGAACTATTATTTTCACATTCTGCGTTATATTTCCAGAATAGTATAAAGTAACATTCAAATAAGGTGAATAGATTGTTTCATTTGAAGAGGACCAGAAAAGATAATCGGTTCTGTTGAAAACTTCAACACTCATGTTGAAAAATCTTGTAGTCTTTGCAAGTTCAGTTTGGAATTTAATACTTACCTTTGACTGGCCAGGTAACGTATTATTCGAAACGTACAAGTAGAAAGGAACAGACCTATTTTCACCTATAGAAACATTACCTATCAATGAAGGTATTTTCACAATAAGACCGTCAGTTGCAATCACTTTTGTTGTAATGTTTATCATCTTATCTCCAGTATTTTTAATATCAACAAGACCTGAGGAATAGTTCATTTCATTTATTATCAAGGTATTCTTATAATGACCTGAAACTGTGAAATTTTCTGTTAGTGTTGTCTGCGAGAGTGGTATAGGCACGAAAGTTAAAGCTATTAAAAGAATTGCAACAACACCAACGAAATAACCCTTCTTTGAAACTTTGCTTATATCATTCAGAGAAGGAGGATGACCCAATCCTAAAAATATTACAAATATTGCAAAAATTAGCCATCCAAGATAAAGGAGGCCTATGGCGAATAAAAATGCTATGAAAGCCCAGCTCAAATATTTTGATCTAGATCCAAGCAAAGCTCTGGCTATATGGCCACCATCCAGCTGCCCTATGGGTAGAAGGTTTATTGCAGTAACGACAAAACCTACCCAAGCTGCGAATGCTGTTGGAAACATATATCCACTTGTAGGAATGAATAAATTAATTAAATAATAAATAAATGGAGGATAGATCATTGTAACAGTCAGTGAATCGACAATTACAGGATGCATTATTGTCCCTAAATAATTCCCTATTATCGCAACAGGTATTGCAACGAGGAAACCCACAATAGGGCCTGAAGCACCTATTTCAAGAAGTGCCTTTCTATCTGGTATAGGCTCCCTTATGGAAATGAATGCACCCAAAGTACCTATTATTGTTGGAGCTGGTATAAAGAAAGGAAGCGAAGCCTTTACATTGTTCTTTTTGGCCGCGAAATAATGACCCAATTCATGCAAACCAAGTATTGAAAGGAGTGGTAATGCAAAAAATAGAGCTCCACCCAAAATTGAATTTAATGATAACCAATTTAGATTAAAATAACCCGCATAATCCATTGATCCTGCAAGTATTGTTGATATTAACGTGGCAATTAAAAATGCCAGGTTAACATAAATTGACCTGAACCTTTGAGGTGGAATTCTTATTACTTGAATCATGTATTCATTTTTTGTTGATCCAAGAGAAGGTATATAACCATCCTTTTTCAAAGAAAGCCAGAGTTCTCTGAAATTCTTTTCAACAAGTTTCTTATCATCAGGAAGCACAACCTTGAATTCTATTATTTCAGGAGCAATTTTTGTCTCATAAACATAAAAATATTTTCTTACTTCGCTTTCTATCTCCTGAATGGACAATTCTTTCATATAAGACCTCTTATATTTTCTACTAAATTCACATTTGAATTTAACATCAATATATTATTAGATATTTTTCCATTAGTTTTTAGTTTTTTGATAATGTCCATACCTGAATTATCAGCTACAATTGTCATGGAATCACTATTGATAATAGCAATTGAATTCTTTTCATTTATCTGTTTTGCTACCCTCATGGCATAGTCTTTTGGTACTATTCCCAAGTATATTTTTATATTTTTTTCAACAATGGGATTTTCCTTAATCTTTTCAACATAATATTTTATCATTTCCTGTTCTGCCTTTTCCTTGAATTTTTTAAGATCTTTCCATTCGTTGAAGAATCTTTGAACAGTATTAGGCAATTTTTCAGTTTCTACCTTAAGGATATCACTAGCATCGTTGAGAATGTCTTCCATATACTGTACATGTTCCAATGCACCAAATCCAGATGTGAACATTATTCTAGACACACCGTCTTGAATCCTCTCCTCCTTTAGTATTTTTACGAATCCTATTTCGCCTGTTTTTTTCACATGTGTTCCTCCACATCCTTCAACATCATAATCACCTATTTTTACCACCCTTATCTTTTCTCCGGGGGGTATTCCACCTTCATAGAGCTTGAAACCGTAAAGTTTTTCGGCCTCATTCCTATCCATCCATTGAACTGTAACGTCTATATTTTCCATTATAAGATCCATCGCCACCTTTTCAATTTTCTTTATTTCGTCTCTTGTTATTTTTCTATAATGTGTGATATCCAGCCTTGAAGCATAAACATCCTTTTGAGCCCCTGCTTGCCATATGTGTTTACCAAGTACTTTCCTGCAGCTGTAAAGTATTATATGTGTTGCTGTGTGATTTTTCATAAGCCTTGATCTTCTGTCCCAGTCAATGTATCCTCTTACTTTTCCTTTATCCAATGTTCCATCAATATAATGGACAATAACATTTCCAAATTTTTGGACATCAAGAACATTTACCTTTTTTCCATCTTGCTCCAAATAGCCATGATCTGCAGGCTGGCCTCCTCCTTCTGGATAGAACGCTGTCCTATCCAGAACAGCCATGTTATTTTCAACATAAATAACATTTGCATCAAATTCTTTCAGATATGCATTTTCATAGAGCATTTCAGTAGGCGGTAAATTAAAGGTTTTTTCAATCTCCTTCTTTTCTTCAACATTTCTCTCATGTTTGGAAGCAACCAGTGATCTGAAATTTTCAGGTACTTTTATTTCAATGCCAAGTGATTTTGCTCTTTCGGCTACAAGTTCAGGCTGTATTCCATATGTATCGTAAAGATCTACTAATGAATTAAGGTCAATATTTCCCTTCTTCAAAATTTTATCAATGATTGCAAGACCCTTTACTTTTGTTTCACTGTATCTTTCCCATTCAACTGAAAGTATGTCCATCACAACAGAAAACATTGAATCATCCAACATTCTTGAAAACCTTTTTCTTTGGAATTCCATAATTTCCTGAAGGGAATTTTCTAGACCCAAATCCTCCAACACTTTGAATAATCTTCTTATCATCAACCTTGCAAGATAGCCTGCCTTGGTGTTGGACGGTACAATTCCATCATTGAGCATAAATAGAACTGTTCTGCTGTGATCAACAACCATATGAACTTTCCTAAGTTTTTCAATGAAAGGTCTGTAATCAAAATCTATATTTTTTTCCTTTAGCTTCTGGCCAAGCTCAATCATCAGTGATTCATCATCCTTTTTCTTTATTGAAACAAATGATTTCACTATTTCATCATACTTCTCAGGTTTCTGCAAATTAATTTTATTGAAAATGAAATCCATTAGGTCCGAGTAAATTGCATCAAAAACAGAGGGTGAAACCTTAGATGCCCATACAAACCTTTCAAGGCCATAACCCGTATCGACAACCTTCATTGGCATTGGTTTGAATTTTAAACCTTCAATTTCAATATCACCTTCAGGATCTTCTTTCATGTCCATAAATACCAATGTTGCAAGTTCTAAACCTGCAACAATCACCTCCATGGCATAGCCTCCATTCCCACCACCTACCCAAGGCTTCTCTTTAAAAGTAACAAGTTTTGGATCAACGCCTAAAGATGATAGAAATCCTAAAGCGTAGGAAACGGTCTCATCCTTCCAGTAAATAAATTTATCAGGGTAATTAAAAGCATGATGTCCCAGCATGATGAAGCTTGTTAAATGCCTCCCTGTTCTTCCAACATCATCTATGTCAACCATCCTTATGCACGGTTGTGGAACAACGAGGGGGTTTGCAGGTGGTGGAACCTGTCCAGATGTTACATGGGGCTGGAAATCGTATATTGAAGCATTGACAAGAAAAACATCTTTTCTCCAGCGGGCCACAACAGGATAGCGTTCAATTATTTTATGCCCATGCCTTTCGAAGAAATGCAGAAATTCATCCATCATTTCAAAAAAATCCAGTTTCTTGTTCATTATTGGCTTTTCAAGGAACAGATACGGATCACACGGAAATTCACCACATGTTTCTCTACTTTTATCTAGTGTCCAGAATTTTGCGCCACAAATTTTACACGTTTTCCTGACAAATCCTTTTTCATGGAAAACATCCAAATCCAACGGATCCTTCATTGTGTTTGTGAAGATATGAAAGTTCATAAACCTTTTCTTATATTGTATGAGCAATGGAAAATTCATTTATTGAAAAATTAAAGGAAAAATTCGGCATAAAGGAATTCTATGAACCACAGGAAGAGGCTATTAAAAAAATAATGGGGGGTAAGAACGTTGTCATATCTATGCCTACAGCAAGTGGAAAGACAATTATTGCTTATGCTGCAATAATGAGAGCTCTGAAATTAGGCATGAAGGCACTTTACATGGTTCCTTTAAGAGCTTTGGCAATGGAAAAATTTGAGGAATTGAACAGTACTATTGGTAAAGAATACAAAATAATTCTTTCAATGGGTGATTTTGATACAAGCTCTGATGAGCTTAAATCTGCAGATGTTGTAGTAGCAGTGTTCGAAAAAATAGATTCAGTATTGAGGCACGATCCAGAGTATATTTACAATATTGGTGTTATAGTAGCGGATGAAGTGCACATACTTCAAGATCCTGGAAGGGGCCCAACTCTTGAAATGATACTCACAAGGTTAAAGTATGTTAATAATCAAGTTCAGCTCGTGGCACTATCTGCCACAATTAAAAATTATTATGAAATAGCGGATTGGCTTAATGCTGATATTGTTTATAGTGAATTCAGGCCTGTTCCATTAAGATTAGGCATATATTCCAATGGTGTTTTAAAATTTGAGGATGGATTAAGTATTAGAATTAAGGAGGATAATATTACAATAGGCAACCTTGTTAAGAGATCGCTAGAGAATCATGGTCAGGTTTTAGTGTTTGTTAATACAAGGACAAGGGCTGAAAATTTGGCATACAAAATTGGTAATATAATTAATGAATATGCTGAAAAAATTGAGTTACCACAGGTAATAGATGAGGATTCAAACATATATGATGAAAAAATAAAGAGTGTAATGAAATTTGGTGCGTGTTTTCACCACGCAGGTTTATCCAATGTGCAAAGAAAATTTGTTGAGAAGAATTTTAAGGAAGGCAAAATAAAATGTTTGGTGGCAACGCCAACTCTAGCTGCTGGTGTAAATCTTCCTGCTAGGACAGTCATAGTTAGAGATATTTCCAGATTTACAGAGGATGGAATGGTCGAAATTCCTGCATTTGAGATAAAGCAAATGTTAGGTAGGGCAGGCAGGCCGAAATACGATTCCTACGGCGAGGGCATAATAGTGTCTAAGAAGGCCAATAAGGAACTGAAGGAATTTAAGGAAATAGATGATATTGAATCTCAGCTTGAAAATAAACAATCATTGAGAATGCATGTATTGGGTTTAATTGCATCCGGAATAGTTGAAAGTGAGGAGGATGTAATCAACTTTTTTAATAAAACTTTTCTAGCATACAGGGGTGCGGAAGATCTTGAATATTTTATTTCAGACACTCTCAACTTCCTTGAAAATGAAGAACTTGTAACTAATGTAAGAAAATTGAGAGCAACCCCTTTCGGCAAAATGATATCTGACCTTTACCTTGATCCTGTAACAGGTATAGCATTCAGAAATTCTCTTGAATATCCTTACTCTGACCTCTATGCGCTTTATGTTATTTCAAGTGTTGGGGAAATGGTGCCTTTGATTTCAAAAGACGAGGAATATGAAATTCCTGATCATCCGGGTTTTGAAAGATTTGATAAAAATGCATTTAAAACAGCTCTTATGCTTCAAGCTTGGATGAATGAAACAGATATGAATGATATTTTAACAGAATTTAACATAGGGCCGGGTGATGTTCACATGCGCGTCGAACTCGCAGACTGGCTATTGTATTCATATACAAAGCTTTCAATGCTTGAAAAATATTCACATTCAAGGGATATTGAAAATCTGTGGAGAAGGGTGAGGCATGGAGTGAGACCTGAACTTTTAGAATTGGTAAGGCTGAAAAACATTGGTAGAATGAGGGCAAGGAGGCTTTACAACTTGGGTTATAGATCTTTAAAAGATATTGCAAACGCAGATCCTAAAAAATTGTCCATGATACCTGGCATAGGGGAAAAGTTGGCTAAATCCATTGTAAATGAGGCAAATAATATAAAAATATAGTATATTAAAAAATGTTTAAATAATGGATACTATACAATGATTGATGGAAGACGGAGAAACTCTATGGAAGATTGGTGTTATCGGTGAAAGAGGCGTAGGCAAAACATCCTTGATTAACAGGTTTGTGTACGACAGCTTTACAAACAGTTCATCGGGCGAATTTACATCCCAATTTATAAAGAAAAAAGTGGATTGCGGTGAAAAATGTGTTGAAACTCTTTTAATGGAAATAGATCCTAAAAATCTTTCACCTAGAAAGATCATAGGCACAAAGGCCATGATAATTATAGGTGATGTAACAAATATTGACACAATAGATTCAATGGAAAAGTTGGGAGAAAGGATACAGGAAATAAATCCTAAGACAAAACTTATTTTCATAGCTAACAAGTCAGATTTGAAATACATGGCCCAGTACTGGGTAGATGAGGTAAAGTGCATTGCAGAAAAATATAATGGCATTGTGTACGGAGTTGTAAGTGCAAAAACTGGAGAGAATGTAAAAGAAGGATTTTCCTTTATGTGCCATAAAATAATAAAATTGAGTGTATGAAATTTTTAATAAAAAATGGAAATATTGTAGTCTTGGATAGTAATGAAATAAAGAAATTACAATCACAGGGCTATTATGTACATGGTAAGCTTGGTATTATAGACCCAATTGAAGCCCTTTTTTTGATTGAAGAAAAAAATGCGAAAATATTTTCAGGTGGCAATGAACTTGGTAAAGAAGAAATAATAAAATTACTTAATATAAATATAAAAAAATACTATGCCTACAAAGATCTTAAAAAAAGAGGATACAATTTTTCAATGAAGGAAGAAAGCATAATTTTAAAAAATGGCGAAAAGATTCCATTTTTTTTATATTATCCTATGAATGAGGCAAACTTTTACAGAGAAAGGGGATTCATAGCAATAGTTGATGATGATCTCGATCTTACATATTTTATTTATAGCCACGAAGATCCCATAGGGAATGCGAATGAAAATAAAAAGATAATTTTTATTGATGATAAAAAAAGAATACTCTATGAAGATCTTGTTGAAAGGAAATTCAAAATGAATTCTGGTCTAAAATTCGGTACTGAATTCATCGCATATGAAAACAACAATGATGAGCATTCAAAATATATGGTAAAAATTTTAAGGCCAGGTATGCAATGGATAGAAATGGCAGGTCTTGCAAGGGTTGCAAACGGTGTTAGAAAAAAGTTGTTGATTGCAGTAATTAATGGTAAAATTAACTATTTTTCATTTTCCTGGTTCAGGGCATAGATTTTTTGCCATGAAAATGGCGTTTTTTGAGCCTCTGTAGCTCATTGTATAATAATCATTTAAAATTTTTATTTCTTCATAGCCAAGTTTTTTATAAAATTTTATTGCTCTTGTATTTTTTTCCCTTACTTCCAAGACAATCCTTTTCATATTTCCTGAAACGCACAATTTCTCTAATTCCTTCATTAATATTGATCCTATCCCCTTCCTTTTAAATTTTGGAATCACAGCTATTGATTCTATATGGCATTCATCAGCATCCTGGTAATAGCTTAAATATCCTTCAGGTTCATCATTCTCATATATTAATGTTTGAGCAGTTAAGAGCATGTACATTATTTCATCATCACCATATGCAAACTTGTAAAAAGCTGACTTTTCAATCTTCTTGATTATTTTGAAATCATTTATTGTTCCGTATCTTATCATTAAAACTTTAATTCAATACCACAATAAAAATTTGTGGAAACATTTTTTATCCTTGAATTATATCTTCATAATATGGATGTACCAATTGCATCAAAATGCATTTTTTACAGGGAAGGAAAGTGCTATTTCGTTGTATCATATCCTACAAAATGCAATTTATGCTTCAATTTTGTCACTTCAGATTCTTCAATAAAAAGAAAATATGGAATAAATAAGGCACTTGTAACACTTTATGATATTGTGAAGCTGGATAAGTCTTTCAAGACTCTATTCCCAAGCAGCGGTGATGAAGTCCAAACAATATTTGAAATTGAATAACCTATAGGAAATCAAGATATATGAATTGCCAGAGTATTAAAAATACAACAGCAAGGGATAGTGCTATTGAAATGAAATATGCTGTTTTATCTGGGTCTTTAATCCTAATTTTTGATAATATTCTTGATATGTAATCTTTGAAAACATAGCCACCATCCAATGGTATCAATGGAAGAACATTCGTAAGACCGAGCATTAAATTTAGCCAGAAGATCCAATAAAATATGTTTACAACCGGCCAGAAAAGCCAGGATGAAAATGGTGTGGAATATACGCTCTGGAAATATGCTGGAAATGGAGCTAAACCCATAAAAGGAAGTGCAATTAAATCTATCATTCCAGTTACAGGCCCAGAAGAAAAAGGATTTGAAACCAATGAAATAATGTTCTTCGGATCAGAATATGAAATGTTCATGTACATAACTGTAACACCAAGAAAACCTTTTCCCTTGAAGCTGGGGCTATTATAACCGGGTGCATAACTTTGATAGAATGCATATTTGTCTATTAATGTGACATTCTTTTCAATAGTATTTCCATTGTAAAGGAAGATAAAATTTAGCCTTTCGTTCGCTGTTGCATTATCCATAAAATTATAAAAGAATGTTATGTTTTTTATTACCATGTTATTAACTTTCAGAAAAATAAAACCTGGCTTAATGCCTGAATTATAAGCTGGAGTATTTTTTAAAACTTCAGTTACCCAGACACCCGAAATTGTATTTATTTTAACTGGGTGTGAATTTCTTATTAATTTTACTTGAACATTCTCTCCCGGATTTAAATTTATATTATTAATCCCAGAAATATTTTTCAATGTTATATTTCCTATCCCTGTTATAAGATCTCCGGGTTGAATATTTTTATTGTAGGAATTTACAACAAGAACTCCTTCCTGAGCTACAGAAACATTTGACATGAGAAGAAGAAAAATTAGCAATGCAATTATCATGGCTATTAAATTTGTTGTAGGACCAGCTGCAAATATTTTCATTCTTATTTTTTTGTCAGATTTCTCAATTTGCTCTTCATCAGGTTCCACAAATGCACCAACTGGAATTATAAACCATAGAATACCAAGGGATTTTATTTTAATGCTGTTCCTAGCGCTCTGTATTCCGTGAGAAAACTCATGGATTACAACAGCAATAATTAATCCAATTATGCCATAGCTCACAGGTATGTATGGATTTATTCCTGGAAGACCTATAATTGCAAGTGGATTTGGTGCAGCGGATTTGGGCAATCCTATTACAAGAATCGCCTCCCAAATAAGGAGAGCGAATGTAAATACCATGGCAATCAATGTAATATAGATACCTGAAACACCGTAGTAATCCCAAAATTTTTTCTTTGAAATTCTTTCTATTGTTTTTCTGCCCCTTTCAGTGGACATCATCAGGGCAGGGCCGTATGGCTTTAATTTTTCATATTTTTTAGTTCCTATATAATAAACAAAAATAATCCAAATAAAAATGATTATAAGTATTTCTAGAATTATTGTAAAGTCCATGATTACAGGTACCCTATTTTCTTAAGCTCTTCCTTCAACTTGTTTACTGCCTCAAGGATTTCATCATCCTTTTTAGCACCGGTGCAAACAACCTTTCCAGAACCGAATAAAAGAAGGACTACCTTTGGTTCTTCAACCCTGTAAACGAGGCCAGGAAACTGTTCAGGTTCGTATTCAACATTCTCTAGACCCAAACTCATGGCAATATCCGTAAGGTTTAAACTCACACCCAGGTCATAAACAGCCACTATGTTCTGAACAATGATCTCTGGGTTGTCATACACATCTATTCCTGCCTTTCTAAGCTGTGAAACAATTGTCTTGATTGTCCTATTTACAGCATCTAGATCCTTAGCTCCAGTGCAGTTTACCTTTCCACTCCTGAATATGAGAACAGCAGTTTTTGGCTCCTGGAGCCTGTAAATAAGTCCTGGAAATTGATCAGGTTCGTATTCAGAACCATCCAACGCCATGGCAATCCTGCTCAAATCCAATTTATCTGCAATGGCAGTTGAAGCTACTATGTTTTCTATGGTGATCTTATCATCTTCCATTATATTCACCTTCTTGGGAGATTATTAATAAAGGGTATATATACCTTCGTTATTTTTTCTCATAAACATCAAAAAATATGGCTCCACCAAATTTCTTTTCACGTGCAATCAATTTTAAGCCATTGGATTCGAACATTTTCACTATTTTTGAATGCTCAGGATATTCTATAAATGTATAAAATAATGTAAAATATTCGTGTATAAGCCTTCCCCTTGTGATTATTAAGGCTGCTAATATTGGAAGTAAAAATATATATAAATAATAAAAAAATTGAATTAACCTTGAATCGGGTTTTCCAATATCTATAATTATTAATCTTCCACCTTTTGAAATAATTCTTGATAATTCCTTTGCAGCCTTGACATGAGAAATAGCATCCCTGAATGAAAAACCGCAGGTAACAAGATTAAAATATCCATCGACGAATGGTATGTTCTCAAACTTTGCCTGTATTTTTTCTCCATAAGTTTTATTTATTTTGAGCAATTCAATGCTCGGGTCCATTAAAAATGTTTTTTTTGGATTACTTTTTTTAATTACCAAATTGGCCATTGTCCCTGGACCTGTTCCTGCATCGAGGTATTTTTCTGGATCGTTTATAAAATTTAAAGAATGGTCTCTAATTATTTTTTCATTGTCAAGGCTCATTATTCTATTCATGAGATCATAGAAAGGCTGTAATTTTTCCAAGCTTTTTTCTAAGTCATGCCATCTCTCTTCCTTCATGAAAGGGCTTTTCCTCCTCCATATATTCTTGGTACCTTGTCCTGGTGACTTATTACATACATGTCCTGGGTAATTGCAATATCCTGCTCAAAATCAACCAAAATTTTGTCACCTGAAACGTCTGATACTGTTGCAGGATATTTTCCGAAGTTTGTATATATCTGTATTTTCTGATTATTATACAATAGATCTTTTATTGCATTGTTTCTTTTTACTTGAATTTTTAATGATGTTGCTGTCATGAATCTTTCATGTGAAGCTAAAATGGCACCTTTAGGAATATCATCGGGGTTCAGGCCCTTAAGAGCTACACCGACCCTAGTTCCTATTTCTGCATAATCAACATCAACATCCTGAACCTGTATTGACCTAATCTCCGTCATTTTAGGCCCAGGGTAAACACGCATTTCATCGTGCTTTTTTATCCTTCCACCTTTTACGAATCCTAATGCAACTGTTCCAACTCCCTTAACAGGAAAAACTTGATCTACTACAATGTAACCCTCACCATCCGCCTGCCTTTCCTTAAAATTTGTTAAAAAATTCAAGAGATTTTCGTATGTATTTTCAACTATTTCATAATTGGAAATTGATGTATTTTTAATGATCGCTTTTAGTTGCGAAACCTTATCCTGATCTATTAAAAATATTCCTTTTTCAATATTGAATGCGTCCAGAGCAAGTAAAACTTCACCAAGATCTTTATCAAATTGGTTCACCTGTACCATAGCTGCATCAGATACTGAGGCAGAAAGTAAAAGTGGTGCAATCCTTTCAGGAAACTTGAAGGGCAGAAGAAATGTAAAAACAGCATTGTCACTTTTCCTATTGTAATATCTAATATCTGTTTCCGATCCCTGTTTTCCTATCTTTTTAAGCATTTCTTCATCCATATAGGATAAAATTGTATAGTTCATGAATTGTGATATGTTTTTATTATATAAAAAATGTTTATTTCCAAATTAATTAAAGGGAAAATTTATGAACTTCCTGAAAATCTAGTTTTTTAAATATCAATATTATATGCCACCGTAGCTCAGCAGGTAGAGCGGCTGATTCGTAATCAGCAGGTCGGGGGTTCAAACCCCTCCGGTGGCTCTCCTAGATTAAGTTTTTATAATTGATCTATTTCTTTAAATCAATGCATATAAAGGTCTATTATTATGGCATATATGCAAAGATTGTTAAAAAAGAATCTGAAATAATTGAATTTGATGGTAAAACGCTTAACGATTTCAAAGAATTTTTATTTAAAAAATATCCTGAATTATTGGATACAAATCCAATAATCTCTGCCAATTTCAAAACAAATAATAAAGAATTGGATGAAAATGATGAAATAATAGTCATGGCACCAGGTCCTGGAGGATGAAATTAATTTTAAATATATCTAAACGATTCTTCTCAATATGAAAATTACAGAAAATATTGATTTGATTGATAAAACAATGTGTAATGTTTATGTTTTAAAAGTTTCAGGAAAAATAATACAGATTGATGCTGGTATGAAGGGAAGTGCAAAACTTGTTTTAAATTATTATAAAGAGAAAGGAATCAAGCCAGACATTGTTTTAATAACGCATTACCATCTCGATCACATAGGTGGCCTGAAAATAATTAAGGATACTTTTAATGCAGATATTTTCGCAAGCAGTTTTGAAATACCTGTAATAGAGGGAAAATCTTCAATGGGAAGGCCAAAATCTTTGGGAGCAAGGTTAATGTTCTCACTGGTAAAGCCTGAACCTGTTACAGGTGTTAAGGATCTTAAAGAATTAAAAATAGATGGTTTGAAAGTAATTGAAACACCTGGACATACCCCAGGAAGTGTGTCATTTTTTGTAGAGGGTGAAAGGGCAGTATTCATAGGCGACGCAGCAGGAAATGTCAATGGAGATCTTAAAATAAATGAAAAATACACATTGGATATGGAAAAAGCAAAGGATTCGTTGGAAAGGATCAAATCACTTTCTCCAGTGCTAGTTTTACCTGGTCATGGAGCACCATTAAAAATCTAAATACTTTTTATTCCATGGCCTGTTAAAATGATTATATTATCTCCAGTGTAATCTTTTTTTCTGAATGCAGCATAAGTAACAGCAGAACTATATTCAACAGATAAGCCCTTTCTCAAAAGAATTCTTCTTGATTCTATAATTTCATTTTCATTCACAATAACGCAATCCTGGCCTTTCATATACTTCAGCATCTCATCCAAAAGTATTGGAGATGTACTTACGAGGGCATCAGCTACAGAAGTGATCATTTCAGGTGGATTGTAATTCTCTCCCTTCAATGCGTGGCAGAGTGGTGATACCTGTTCCGTCTGGGCAGCTACAATCTCTGGCATTTTTTCAATAATTCCAGATTTGTGTAGATGCCTGAACCCGTATATAAGGCCTAAAAGAAGTGTACCCGCTGAAACGGGTACAAAAATTCTTGGAATTGGATCCTTCAGAGCCAAAAAAATTTCATAGGATATCATTCTCATACCATCTCTAAATTCAGGATTTAAAATATGGCTTGCAAAAAAGCCATCTCCATTTTTTGCCGCATTTGTAACATCATTCCTGTTACCTTTAATTTTATGGACCTTTGCGCCATAAGATTCTATAAATTTTATTTTAAATTCATTAGCATTTTCAGGAACGTATACATGCACTTCTAGACCTGCCCTTGCGCCGTATGCAGCTATAGATGCCCCAGCATTTCCAGATGAATCCTCATTTATTCTTTTTATGTTTTTTTCTTTTAAATATTTTAATAAAGAGGAAATTAAAGTAACAGACCCGCGATCTTTGTATGATAGGGTAGGTGATAAGAATTCTAGCTTGAAAATTGCATCATCATATATGATAGGTGTATTTCCCTCCCCAAGTGAAAACCATTCTTCTATGTAAGGAAAATTCTCCTTTAGGTTCATGGAAAATCTTTCATCTATTTCAGGAACAAAATATCCACCGCAACTTCTGCAGAAAAGCTCCTTGCCCTCCCTTTCTTTTCCACATCTATTGCAAACGAATTTCATTGAATTTCCATGCTAAAATAATATTTTAACTTTTACGAAAAACATTTTAAAATGTTTCTTTTAATCCTATTGATGATAAAATTTGCAATATTGGTCAGACATGGTGAAAGTGTTTCAAATACTATGAATATTGTATCAAGAGATATAGATAAATATCCTCTCACCGAAAAAGGAAGAAATCAGGTTAAATTTACAGGAAATGAACTTAAAAAGATAAAATTGGAAAAGATCGTTACCAGCCCGGTCCTCAGGGCAAAGGAAACAGCAGAAATAATTTCAAAAATTATTGACATTCCTTTTAAAATTGATGAAAGATTGATAGAGATAGGATTCGGTAAATTCAACAATGGTCCTTTTCAAATAACTCCAAAATTCACATATGAATCAAAAGAGATGGAAACTTGGGAAAATATTGAAAAAAGAATGCTTGCATGCATAAATGATTATTCAGGAAATGTTCTATTTGTTTCACATGCATTTACAATTAGGGTTTTAATATCACACTTTTTAAGTCTTGATGAGAATGAAAGCTTCGGCATTTCTATTTCAAATGCATCTATTTCTGTCCTAGACGTTCAAAATAAAAGAGTTCTTGCAATAGGTTCTCCAGTGATCACAGAAAAATTAGAAAAGAAAATAGGAAAAAGTTAATTCTTTGAATTTAATTGTTTTAAATGAAATGTTTGAATATTTTTACCCAATACTTGCCATGGCTTCTTTTGGTCTATCACCTTTATTCTATAAGTATGTAATAAAATTGGATGTCGATCCTGTCATAGCTAACCAGGTAAAGGTGATTATGACATTTTTTATTATGATGGCAATTTTCATACCAGAATTTTTCACAATTTGGAAAATAAGCATTTACGATCTTTTAATTTTTGCGTTTATTTCATTCTTTGGCATACTTTTAGGCGTCGTAATAACAGGACTTTTTTCATCAGCATCACCAATGATAACCTCATTCCTTGGCATCTTAATATTCAATGAAAGAAAAAATGCATTGACAATTTTTGATATTTCTCTCATACTTTTTGGTTTGTTAATATCAGCGATCTAGTAAAACTTTATATTTGAATAAAGGTATCACAAAATATGAAAAGTGCCATAAGGGAGTATGATGGAAAAAATTTGAATTTGAACAGGCTTGCTGACAAGGTGCAGGAATTTTTTAATAAACAAAAATTTAAAGTACAGCGTGCAAGCCATCCAAAGGGTATTTTGATTCAGGCACAGAAAGAAGGTATACTAAGAACAATTTTTGCAGCGGATCAAGCAATAACTGTAATAATATCTGGAGAACCTAACCATGTTGTTGTAAGAATGGGTGTAGCAAAATGGCTACAAGATCTTGGAATAGCTGCAATAGAATCATTCATAATTTCACCTCTGCTCCTGTTTATCGAAGTACCTGAATCTCTATGGATATTCGAGATAGAGAGGGAGCTATGGAAATATATAGAAGAGCAAATAAATTCGGGCCTATGATGATCCTATGGATGATGAAATAAATATTTTCTTTTCAGATTGCCCTGCTATCCCATCATTCCATGTAAGTGCACTGGGCAATGTTAAAATAAAAAATTCTGTAAGTATATATTTGACTCATGCCTGCAATCTAAGATGCAAAACCTGTTATTTAAATGCTGGAGAACCATTAAAAAATGAACTATCCATAAAAAATTATGAAAAAATTTTCTCAGAAATTAAGGATCTTAATTTTGATATGGTATATTTCCTCGGTGGAGAGCCGATGCTAAGAAAAGACATTCTTGATATAATTAAAATTGCTAAAGGAAATGACCTTTACACCTCAATGAGCAGTAATGGTTTTTTCATAGATAGTATAAATGCAAAATCTTTAAAGGAAGCAGGTTTAGATCAAATTCAAATTAGTATTGATTCTCCAAGTGAGGAAATAAATGACAACATAAGGAGTCAGGGATCTTTTGGAAAGGCAGTTAAAGCAATACACAACTTGAAAAAAGTAAATATGAAAGTATCAATTGGTTTTACTATCACTAAAAATTTTTATGATGTTGAAACCATGGTCAATTTTGCAAGCCAAATTGGAATTAACGTCTTGAACATTAGCATTGCAGAACCTTTCGGTAGAGCTATGTTATATGATATTATTCCTGAAAAAGAAAAGGTAAAAAAGGCAATTGAACAGATTAAAAATTTAAAAAGTGTAATTAAAATTACATACAACGGCTTCAGATTTTATCTAGACGAAAAAGTTTTTGAAAAATCTTTGAAATTTATTCCAGAAAATTATAGATCCTGTCCTGCTGGTATTGACAGGTTTGTCATAGATTCAAACGGAAATGTTTATGGATGTGAGTTATTAATGGAGAATGAATTTTTTGAAGGTAATGTTCTAGAAAATGATTTAAAAACAATATGGGAAAAAGGATTTAGAAGGTTTAAAGAAAGGATGCCAAATGAATGCAAAAGTTGTAAATACTTAAGATCCTGCCAAGGCGGATGCCCAGCCAGATCTTTTATTTCAGGATCTTTTAATTCAAAAGATCCACTTTGCTATTTATAATTATTATCATATTTTTTATTGCCAATTTTAGAACTCTTATTCTCGCAGGTTGCTCTTCTAGAATTGATCAATGGAGAAGTTTTAATATTCAGTGACCTCCTCCCATCATTGAAATGATGG